>Ga0180434_10007202_pt1 | contig 12551 bp, 24 predicted proteins | sample SS_ome_7_FD_132453 | JGI IMG/M metagenome (GOLD analysis project Ga0180434, IMG submission 132453) | Hypersaline lake sediment archaeal communities from the Salton Sea, California, USA - SS_1_D_2 metaG | ecosystem: Environmental > Aquatic > Non-marine Saline and Alkaline > Hypersaline >... | reverse complement strand
TCCGCCATAGATGAATCTTCTCTCGTCACAGTGCGCCTGAAATACCTGGAAAGGCACGACCTTTTCGTTTTTAGTAATTATACCACTCCCCGATGCGTGTATCAATAATAATATACTCCAATAGCTAAAAAAAAGCGCGGATTTCTCCACGCTTTTCTACTCATTCGAGATCGGAGGTCCAGAATGAATAAAGAGAACCCGGGTTTGGAGCTCGGAGAGCTCTAAGTGGGTTCACGGTACTGGGGTCATCACTCCCAGTTATTAGCTGTTTCTCGTAACCTCAATTTCTCGTGGTTTTCCTTAGTGACCATCACATCCCATTTACTACTATCTTTGTAAAGTTGAATAGTCTTATCAATCAAATCAACCATGACCTGCGGCTCAAGAGCATCAAGTTCCCAGCTGCTATCGCCATATTTTAATATATATGCTTGGCACCTGGTATCGGAAAGTTTTGCTGGATTTGGCGGCGGATTATATCTATCAACCTGTCCAATATTAAGCGCAATACGCTCAACGCTTATTTTATTTCCTGCGAATATATTCATTCTATCCTGTATGTCCCGTGTCATGTCTATCCCTGACGGGTCATGGTCGCCGAGATGAATTATAACAGGAATCTGTTGATGTGCAGAATGATAAAGAGCTAATCTTCTTGATGCACGCCACATCTCACTTTGAGACGTATACCCGCGGCATGAAAAGTATGGAACATCGTGCTCGTCGCATATATCTTCAATTACGCCCACAAGAGCGTCCTTCTCAATCCACACTTCGAGCCGATATTCCTGATTGCTCCATTTATCGAATCTGAACTGTTCAGCGCATGATTCAAGTATTTCAGAGGGGCTGTCCCAGTGGGCAAGCCTCTGTAGATTTCGTGTTCTGTCTTCGATTGATTTCCAATCAACCATTCCTGCAAGCCTCGCATTATTGATAATGTCACCGAGGCGCTTATATTCGCTTTGCTTATTAGCGATTAAGTCTCTTGAAACGAACTGGTAGTAGAGTTGTCGCAAGGTCAGACTGAAACCCTGCTCATCGTACTCTTGAATAATATCATTTGCCTGCTCGATTATTGATAAGCTCGAAGCAGTAAAGCTTTTCGGGATGTAACATATTTTGGGCAATGCACCTCCTATATTGTTAAGTTATTTATTCCATCCTATCGTTTTGCTGAGGTTTGGGCTCATTCCACCCTGCGCCTCAAACAGTTTCATAATCAGACGAAGTATTTTACCTTCTTCTTTCATTACTTTCTCAAAATTATCTTTGCCGACAGCGCTCTTGCCCGGTGACGGTAAGAACCTTACCCACTTTGCCAACTGTATTTTATTGGCACGATACACTTCATCAATTGTCGGATACTTCATTATTAATTCCAAGTATTTCTTTTAACGACACTTCTGCCCGAGCGTCTATTGCATTCTGCCATACTGTGTACCAGGATAGTATTTTTTCTTTTAAAGACGTGTCCTGAATAAAACGCTCTGGCATTGAAAGCGATGCAGGCTCTTCTTTCAGAATGGCTGCATATGATTTTGCAAGTGTTTCAACATCATCATACGCGCCTTCGCCGATGAGCTTGTTGATTTTATCACGCAATACTCCCATTAAATGTTCATGTGTTACTGACATAAGCGCTCCTTAAAAGTTATGGCTCACATTTCTTCAAATATGAGCCACAAACCGGTTAGTGGTTAATAAATTATCTACTATAGTTATTCCGCAATTTTGCAATGGATATCAAGAAGCTGGCTCATATGCAGGTCAGAAAGCGGCATTGCCCAGATTTCAGTCGTAAACCACCCAGGCTGATCAAGCTCAACCCACTCTTTGACTCTGCCATTCACCCAGCGATATCTGGTCTTGACCTGATGCTTCCTGATGCGGGAAGGCCTGTCTTTGAACACTTCATCATATCTTTTACGATACCTCGCTGACAATTTCCGCCTCCGTTTTAATCATTTTGCAAAGAGCAAGGTCGATGGTAGTCTCCATCTTTTTAACACGGAACCGGCCATTGCGACCGGTCCCTATAGTAATGACACCCTGATCATCAATCTGCTCGACGATGAGCGGATAGTGAGCGCAACTTCGTAATCTCTTTCTCCGGGAATCAATGAGAATGACCCCGCATGTTTCACATCTTATTTCAGCCATAAAGTCGCCAGACAGCGCAGCACGTTAGTTAGTGTTAATATTTATCAGGAAAACTAGGATCGAATATTTTCTCCACAGTCTTCCCATTGTCATTCAAAATCCAAGTTCTGCCACTAAGAAGAAACGACTCTTCACTTTCAATGCCGCTTTTTATCCTCTTAGCTGTGATAAGAAGACATTTACCAATAAGACCTGCCATTCCAAGGTCAATCATAGTAAATTCTTCTCTCGCATTCTCAGCAAATCCATCTGCTGTTTCATGCGGCACTATACCCTTAGTAATTGTAAGGATATTGTCAAAATAATTAGCAAATTTACCACCAGGCACATCAAATGGCTGGGTGTCTTTGCACGAAAACTCTGTTTTGATAATCATATCGTTAGTCCTTTCGTAAGAGCGTTGCTGTCTGGCGATTTAAATTAAGCTCTTTTCTATTTCATCCATTTTGGTAAATTTTTCTTGTTCTTATGCTTCCAGTCCTGCTTTGTCTTCTTCGGCGGCTTTTTCTTTTCCTCGAAAAGTTCATCGAACGCACCTTCGATAAAAGTACCTTCAGCTGATTCAGTCTCATAATACTGGCTCATATCAGTAGGCCCAGTAGTCGTTCCTCCAGTTGTAGGTATCACTTTATCCCCGCAATCTCTTTCCACCATTTGCCGACAGTAATCGAGTTGACCCGCCGATAATCGAAGACATCCATCAACTCGTCCCATTTGCTGTTATACTTCTCATCCCAGCCTTCATACCACTCAAAAGGAGTAAACGTCGAATCCTTAGATACATAAACCATGCCACCGGATATCTCAATAACGGAAGGTTCCTTTGGGGCATGAGCATTGAATCCAAGCATACAGGGCTGTATCGTATACCTGACCGTACTTCCCTTCGTTTCCTTCTTCAGTGGAAATATCTCGATATTATCCTGCACATCGCCGAGGGCCAGTATTTCATAGTCAAGGCCGATGTCAGCCAAATCACCAAACGGAGCGGGTCTTGGTAAGCTCCCCTCCAGAAAATATGCGCTCATCAAGAACCGCTTATCCATCTGGTCGATGTAGAGTTTTATTCCCGCTGATTTGAATACTTTATAATACTTAACAAGAAACGGCTTCGTATATAACCAGTATCCATATCCTTCTTTCCACAATCCGACTCCACCAATCTTGTCAAGCTGTTCTATAATTAAATCATAATTATAAGTTGTACCATTAAATAAGTCGATGAGACACAATTGCCTGACTACGAGATTGCTCGGAGCCATATCAGTTGCTGTCCACACCCACAGATTACGTTCGAGACGAATCTTCTCGTCCCGAGTTATTCCGTTCTGAAATTGAAAGTCATCAAACTTCTTTTCTTGAAAATTTGCCAGGCTGCTTCCCGTCTCGAATACATATGCACAGTTGATGAATAAGAATGCGAAACAGCTTAATAGCTTAAGCATCTTCATAATAACCTCTGCATTTTAGCGGTTTTTTATTCCTAATTTATTCTGGAATGGTGCGATATCAATTTCTCTGCCAAGCTCAAGGCCTTTATTGTAATACGTCATGCGCTCTTTCCAGTTCGCCATCTTATCCAACTTATCAGGCATCGGGCACCAGTCCACCCACTGGAATGTGAGATTGTCATAACTCTTGACAACCTTGCGCATCAGATTAATCTGGGTCATGGCCGACACCGCCCTGGCCATTCCACCCGAATCTTTCGACATGAAACGCTGGACCTCTGCCTTCATTCTTCCTATCGGGCCCTTTTTAAACTCCTTCTCGAAATTAAGGCTGTACTTTTTACGGCCAGTCCCAAGAGCAAGTATATGAGTATGGTGCCCTTTTTCAAGCCACCCAAAAGACCGAGCCTGAGCATAAGCTTCCATAAGTGGAAGATTAAAGAAGCCAGTTCCGCCATCGCTCCATATAGCTTTGTTTGTCCTGTCATAAATACCTCCAAAGAAAAAAGGAGCCGCAAATGTTCTATGAACGAGAAGCGGCATACTCTTTTCAGCATCCTGCTTGTGCCATGATTTCGGGAATGCGTTCCTCCCGGTAAGCAGGTCTACTGTCGTAAACATGAACTTGGACTTTACATCACCGAATAGAATCTTCTTCCCGACATGTTCCTGATAAAGAGTTACATATGTCTTCCAGTCGAACCTCGGGATGCTCCATGGAAACTTCGCTGTGAATATCTTCTTCAGGTTCGGCTCAAGAAACTTCCAGAAGTCCATGACCCACATTTTACCTGTAGCATACACGCTCGCTTCAACCCCACCGATTGAAGTCGTAGCGAATAAATCAATAAAGTCTACCAGCTGATGCTGGGTACGCTCTTCAACAACTTCCAACTCGCCGACATGAATCGGCCCTTTCGCCCCTCCACCCTCGAGGACAAGAACGTTATGATATTCCATAAATCCTCCCGTTCTATTTGTTTTTCTTTACACCAAATATTAATATGAGTAATATTATCCACACCCCAACAGTCAGGAAAATATTCATATATTGACAATATGTAACCCTGTATACTATATCTCTTAATAATGAATCAACTGGCACTCAAGCCCACTAATCAAAATCGTAAAGTTCATCAAAATCAGAAAACTCTGGTCTTGGTTCAAATTTATCTTTCCATCTCGGATCACAATCCGAGCATGGCCACTCATAACTTACTTTATCTTCATGTGCACAGTCATTGCAAGCTTTATCATTCATCCGCCGTCTCTGCCGCTGGTGCTTCTTCAATCGGTCCCTGGTCTGGTGTATCCGCCGGTTCAGGCTCAACCTCGACTACTTCAATCTTATGTTGAACCGGACTCGCGTTTCTCTGAAAAGGAATAAAGCCCTTCAGGAACCCTGTTGTTTTCTTCTTCTTCACTGCGATAATTTTCAGCTTACTGCCATTTGTAGAATCGACCTCATAATCCTTTCCCGCCTCAATATCCTTTTTGCCTATACCTTCAATCTTGATTTCAAATCCGTCATCATATGGTATTTGAGCCGGACTATTCGCATCTACAATGTACACTTCACCTGTCTTTTTGTTCTTTACCTTTGCGTCCCGGTCAGTGCCTTCGACAGTAATTTCGATTTTCGCGGTATCCGTGGGTAGCGCTATCGTAGTCGTATCAGCATAAACAGAAAAGAATCCAAAAGAGAACGCCACCACCACATTAGAACCAGCATTAATCATACCGCCAATAAGATTCGGGGCGGCTACACCGGTCATAAACGCAGAACGCTTCGTAGCATTACCATTGTCGAATAGGTTATGAGCCACTATACCAACAATAAATGCTGATAGCAACCCTACAAAGAAACACCAGTTCACATCATCCGGGTTTGTTGTAAGCTCCAACCAACTGAGGATCGAGCCGCCGAACCCGGCCCACATATACAGTGGTAATCTCTTTGGAATATTCATCATTCCTCCTTGTTTTTATGTATAGTCACAACAGCACTATCACACTCAATATTAACAACATCATTGCCAAGAGCCCCTTGAAGTGAGATATCTTTTAGAACTATGCTGCCATCTTTTTTAACCTTCGATTCTGACCATTCTCTCAGCCACAGCGGGGTGGTTTGCATGTTTACAATATCTTGCTTATTCGCCTCATTTACCGACCAGTCTTTTTGTAAATCAGTAGTAGTTTTGTACGACGCTCTACCTTTCCAATGGATGACTCTGAGACCGGTTCCCTGCTTGTATCCGGTAACGCGGCCCTTCGAACCAACTTTGACCACACCTTTGTTGAGGATAAGTGATTTTTTCGCATATACAACTTTCGGTAGTTTCTTTCTCGCCTCAATCTCGGCTACACTTAATCCTGTTTTATTAGTTTCAGCGACCATAGTTGTGCCTCTTCGAGCTTTGTCTTTACAATCGCTTTCACCCGAGGGTCGAAGTCCGACTGATCATTGTTTTCAAGCCAATCTACAATTTTACCAATATCACGATTTATATCGTTTACCGGATATGTTACTTCTTCTCCCATGATATCATTTCTCCTTGAAAAGTTGAATAGAATTTTGAAATATATTAACAAGCTGATCAGACATCTTGAACCGCTTCTTGTTAATGTTGATACTTCTCAGCAAATCTCCGTCATCATGCCGCATTGTAGCGGCCTTCCAGTCACAGAACATTTCTATTAGGTCAACAAGATTCATCGCATCGACACCTTTTGGAAAATGTTCCGGGTGATGACGGTTAAACGCATAGTGATGCTCAAGCGCCGGACCCATACTCTTGAGAAACCCCTTGTATTCATCGCTGCCGTATGTACTGCCTTTCAGTTTCGGGGTAAACTCGTCGAATATCTCAACCTCCGGGGATTCGAGCTTTGTTTTGTCATGGTTAAGCGCACGACTGTTCAATTCACCGACAACAGCTGAAATCATTTTCCGAACATTTTGAATGTGTTCCTGGGTTTCTGCTTTTGAAGAATAGGACATACAAACTCCTTTGAAAGTTACTTACTGTCTTTATAAGTCAATATATTTCCGGGGATCTTGTCGAGCAACTCCTGGTCAGAAACTTCGGATAAGCTTCTTCCGTCTTCTATCATTAAATGTTCAAAAAAGGCTGTCCTCGCTCCAAACACCATAGCCTTGACACATTTATTCTTGACATCGTGATACAGCATCGTCGCAGCCTGTATCTTTGCTGCCCGCATTTCACTGTCATCACGGATGAGCAGTACTGGCCATACTAATTTGAATTTATCTTCGCCTATAGCGAAAGCAATCATGAAAGCGGCTCTACCAGTAGAGTGTTCGCTTCCATAACTCTCTATGATATGGTCACCACCAGCTTTTATAATCAGCTTCTTGGTTTTCTCAATCCAGACATCCGGGCTTGACTTGCCGGTCTTCCAAAACGGACATTCATAAGCGTAAGGTAATTCCAACATACCTCCACAGTTAAGGTTTATCTTTCTTTGCCCTGTTCTGATTGTACACGCTTAATTCGCTCTGGCAATCAGGACTTGTATAAGTAATAAACGGTGGGCATGTTTTTCCTATCGGACACGCAGAGCAGTTTCTTGGGAACTCGAACGGCAGCCTCCTTACATCCTCTTCAGTCATATCAATCGGAGGCTTACTAAGGTCAACCTTGACACCTTGATGGGTAACTATACCCGCTGTGCTTTGTTCTTCATAAGGCTCAGACGGGTTTGAATCGAATGCTTTGGCAACATCCGACTTCACCTCTAACTTCACCTCCGACTTCACCTCCGACTTCACCTCTTCGACTTCTCCCATGGGTATTATCATCAGCTTGCTACCCACCTCATGTCGAGTGTCTTTATCCTTATTATCTGAAGTGATGACATACGTTTCACCGGTATTATCAGCGCCGGAATAGTATCGAGCTTGTATTACATAAGGCATTACTGCTCCTTCCTTTCCCAACCCTTTTTAGGCGGCCCGCCGAAGGGTTGAATCTCAAACGTAACTCCCTTCAATCGCTCAAATGTCTCTTTTGCCTTTTGTACATATCTATGCGCATAATATTTATCTTCTGGATATACTGCGCCGCGGTAGTTGTTTAAGAGATTGTTTCTGTCATCGGGACCGGCAACGGCGAACAGTGGCGCAAGATACTGGATGTTTCGCTCTCGACCGTACACTGTCATTGCGATTGATTCTTCAATGGAACCGAACTGAAAATCCATCCCTTTGTACAGGAAGTAAGCACGCGCAGAGCCAGTGTCGGTCCCTAAGATTTTGGGATTATGTTATCCGTGCTCATAACCTTGTACATCTTTTTATCGAACTCAACCTTCTTATTCGAGAGCCAGTCAATCATTGGTGTTGGAAGCCTCTTTATCTCAATAGCCCTGGACTTCAAAGCGTGTTTAAGGCTTACTCTCAGCTTTTCGGCTTCTTCCATTTTCCCATCAAGCTCGAGTTTGGTTAATCTGATGACGGCCTTTTTAATCGTGTTGAGGTGCTGCCCCGGTGCTGAACATATTTCCTGCTTATTCATGCCACGATATCCAAGAGCAAGGAATAAAGCCGACCTCATGCTCGACATGTGGTTTTGAGGAAGGTCAATCATGCCATCGGCCTTCTCATGATTTTTTACCATATCGAAGAGGATTTCATCCATGACACTTAACTCTTCAGCGTTCGTTGAGCATATTGTAAACTTACGGTCAGGGAAGTTCTTCATGAATACATCAGTTTCGGCAAACCCATCGAATATGAGTTTTTCAGCAAGCTTCAGGTCTTCCTCATTAACCTCTATATCATCATAAAGGTCTTCGCCAGCCATAGCCTTATTAATCTTATCCGCGGCGTCTTCCTGATATTGGTCCTCTTTTGACTGAGGTGGCTTCGGCGCTTTCTTCTGAATTTCAACAGCGCTCGGTTCGTGATAGTCCTCTTTAATATTGGCAGCGGGCCCAAGACTCTGATCACCGCCGTCTTCCTTTGTAGCAGCGCCTGTTTTTGCCTTATCATTCTTTACATCAAAGACACCGCGCTTTTCACGTTTTGGCTCAAGATTCTGGCCACCGCTCATACACACCCCTTGGATAGAGTTAAATATTATAAATTAATTCATGTCAGAGAAATTACAACCTATGGAGACAAAGTCCATCTCAAAGAGCTCATCATAAAGCTCGTCATCAATTTCACAGATAGCATCGCCATTCTTCTTTACTTCAAGAACAGAGCCTACAACGTCACCATCCCACTGTACTCTCCCACCAGGGAAATAGTCACCGGGTTTTCCATTAACTACAATCTGTTTCATCATTGGTTGCCTTTTTTTTAACTATTAGATTTCTCATAGATAAGATAACATACTGTTGCAAATAATGCAACTGTTTTGTGATTTTACTTATATATTTGGAATTACTATGATGAAGGATAATTATTCCCAAAGGAGGTTCAGTGAAACATTTTTTATGGAAAATATGGCTGTGGTTTACATTACGGAGGGTTTGCCCGGAATGTAATGGCTACGGCTTAGTTGATTTAAGCAGAGCCCATCAACCAGCGCATGAAAGGTCTTGCGGACTGTGTAACGGTGAAGGCTGGCTTGCCAGAGAAAAGTACTACGCTTTATTCTGGTGGATATATTGCAAGTTACCACACAAAAAGGAGGAAAAGTGAAAGATAAAATTGTTGAAGTACTAAGGAAGCTTGAAGAAATGGAGCTTATTAATATAATATACGCCTGCGAGTCCGGGAGCAGAGCATGGGGTTTTGCTTCTCCGGACAGTGATTACGATGTGCGCTTTATTTATGCCCGAAAGCCGGAGCATTACTTTACAGTGTTTCCGCTTCGTGAAGTAATGGATAGAAACAAAGGCCAACAGGCAACAAGTAATTTTATCCGGTCTCTGGAGAAAGATAAGATTGACATAACTGGGTTTGATGTTAAAAAGGTTCTTCATCTTATTTCAGGATGCAACCCCGGAATAGCAGAGTGGTTACATTCAACTATGATATACAAGGAGAACCCGCAGGCATGGTTGCCGATGCAGTCGCTGTCAGACGAATTGTTCAAATACGTTGCGGCAATGAATCATTATATCAGGGTGGCATATGACCATTTCTATAAATATCCGTCTGGTATGCCTGAAGGAAAAAGACTATTGAAGCATTATCTGTACACTCTCAGGGCTATCCTGTCCTGTCAGTATATTGCAACTTACATGCAATATCCACCGATAGAGATTAATGAGATGTACAGCAATCCGAGGCTGTTTCCAGAAGGGCTTGTCGAGATTGATATATGTAAAGAGACTGAGAATCTCGTTACAAAGAAATCGCATAGTCCTGAAACTGAAACTGTCGATTCAATCCCTAAATTAGATAAGGCGATATCATTCTTAATTGGACAGTTTGACATGCTCACAAAGAGCGCCGCTGTTGAAAAGGTTCCTGAACACCTATATGTAAAGATCGATAAGACTTTTTACAATATCGTTAATAAATGGGCGCCATTATGACCGACGAAGATTATTTTAAAAGTGTGAAGGAGATAGTGACGCCTGAGTCTATGCTGAAGGAGCTTGTTAAAAAGATTGAGGACGGCACGTTCGGGCATGACCCGTATTACGCAAAGATTAAAGAAGTTATGTTGGAGCAGGCAAAGGAGGTAATCAAAAACCCGCAGCACGACAACCATGATGGGAACCATGAGATACAGCGCGACCTTGTCGTATCTTCAAGGCATATTACCTTGAATGATAAAGAGATACTTGAAGGCGAATCAAACAGCTCTGGGCATTATGTTGTTTACGAATACGAGTATGGATTCTATGTATGGGTTGAACCTGAGAAGCAGTGGGTTGATTACTTTCATTTCTCGCCAGACTTTCAACATCTCATCTATATTGCGAAGAAGTTGAATTGTCAATATCTTAAAATAGATTCTGATGGAAACGAATATCCGGATTTACCACTGCACGACTGGTAATCTTCCGCATTTATAGGTTTGGCCGTGGTGGTATTTGCTGCCACGGCTTTTTTTTAGAAAGGAGCATAATGCAGGAAAAAGCATTAATACAAGAAATAGGTGAGCTTATTAACAAACACAGTAGAGAGAACATGTCTAATACACCAGACTTTATACTCGGAAAGTTTTTACACGGGTGCCTCGAACAGTTTGAAAACGCTGTCATTAATAGAGAGTTCTGGTACGGCAGAAAAACAAAGCCAGCAGAAACTGAAGAGCCATTGTTTTTCAGCACAGGCAACGAGCACGCTCTAAAAACATGGATGCCACAATTTCAGAATATACTTGACGAAAGAAAGTTGTTTGAATATCGTATTAATGACCGTGGCTTTCAGCTTGGAGATTTTCTGCTTCTACGTGAGTGGAATCAGGACGCAGAAAAATATACCGGCCGCAGACTGCTTGTAAAAGTGATATATATTGTTGAGGGTGGTATAATGGGTATACCAAAAGAATATTGCATCATGAGTATAGTTAAGGTTAAATAAGCATGGATAAGTATGTTGTCGGATTCCTGTTTAACGAAAAGCACGACTGGGTGTTGTTGATTGAGAAGAAACGGCCGAAATGGCAAATAGGATTATTGAACGGTGTCGGTGGACACATTGAAGATGGCGAGCCATCATACAGCGCCATGGTGAGAGAATTTGAAGAAGAGGCTGGTGTGCTGAATACCAACTGGAGTCAATTTGCGATATTGAGAAAAGATGGTGAATGGCAGGTCGATTTCTATTTCTCAGACAACCCCGTATGGGATAGTATTAAGCAGAAGACTGACGAAAAGCTTGTACCGGTCGAAGTTGCGAAATTACCCGATAATACAATTTATAATTTACGGTGGCTGATACCACTCGCTCTTGATAAGGATGTCGTGAGGCCAGTAATTATCGAGGCCTCATAATGCAATGTATAAATTATTACGAGTGCCCTAACTGCAATACAAAATGGGTAAACCGTTGGAACGATATTATAGAAGATGACTGCCCGGTATGTAGATATGAAATGGAGCCATATTTTACCACCAAGATAGACTCGTCTGATAAAGAGGTCTGGACGCCCAGCGGTATGATTCCTATATGGTATGATGACCCGTTTCCAGATATGGATGCAAAAGATTCAATTGATAAAAGTAATACTAATATCGCTGAACAGCGAACGATTATTGATGAGATAGCTGATGAGGAGGATAGGCGGTTTCTCCAAATGATGAGAGGGTCTATGATATCAGATGGTGAGCCATGCGGCCACCCTGGTTGATTAAACCATGTGACCCATCCGTGTGAAGGGTGTGGACGAATAAACGGATTATACCAAACAGCATAATACTAATTAGTATAATATTTCCTGAACCAAAACGTATTTTATAAAAAAGGATTAATACTATGTGGCCTTTGTAGATTTATCCCTCCAGATTTAAACCTCCCTAAAGTGTGGTTGTGTTCCACAGTCGTATTGAATTATTCTATTAACTTTTACATCCAGGAGTATAACCATGGATCCCAATATATTAAAACTGAAAGCTATATTGAAAGAAGACGTCGCGCTTATCAGACTTGCGAAAAAGCAACTGAAAGCCCGCCAGCGTATGTACAATGATGCCAGTATGCTGCAGAAAGGTGTTGAGCAAATGCGTAAAGAGGCTCGACATACACACATTGCGTACAGTATTATGCGCGGCAGGAAATATGAGGAAATCGAACAGAAGGTTCGTAAAGGGAATGAGCCCGATATGAATCTTGTCAGCTATATCATACAGCAGATAACTGCTAAAATCACCGCGGCCAAACCGGCCGAAGAAATCAAAGAAACAGAATCTCAGGCCGCTGTTGGCTAATTGGTAGGCCGGTCGGGTTCTAATCCGGGTTGTGGGGGTTCGAGTCCCTCTGGCGGCCCTAAACATATGTGCGGGAGT
>Ga0180434_10007201_pt1 | contig 12551 bp, 18 predicted proteins | sample SS_ome_7_FD_132453 | JGI IMG/M metagenome (GOLD analysis project Ga0180434, IMG submission 132453) | Hypersaline lake sediment archaeal communities from the Salton Sea, California, USA - SS_1_D_2 metaG | ecosystem: Environmental > Aquatic > Non-marine Saline and Alkaline > Hypersaline >... | reverse complement strand
TTTGTGGAACACCGCTTGAATACCAGACCCAGGAAATGTTTATCATTCAAATCTCCTATGGTATTCTTAAATAATCACGGTTGCACTTGATACTTGAATCCAAGCGTGAATGATAAACGGGTAAAACAGCAAATTGCATTAGAGAAGAAAACGATCACAGCGATGGTCGCTTTATATTGCCGTAAAAACCACACGATTTCTCAGGATATCTGCCCGGAATGCAGTGACCTCAGCCAATACTGCCGCGATCGGTTGGGCAATTGCCCCTGGGGAGAGCACAAACCAGCCTGCGCCCTCTGTACGATCCATTGCTACGCGGCCGGCTATCGCGAGCGCATTCAGCAGGTCATGCGTTTTTCCGGCCCGCGCATCATCTTCACCCGTCCCCTGCTGGCCATCAACCATATCCTGCACCGCTTCCATAATCCGCCGGAAAAAGCGTGAGCCATGTGTCGTTTTAAAAAAAGCAAGTAAACGGCAATAATGATGAAACTGATGCTGGTAGTGCTTGGGTTTATTTCCCTGATTCTCGCAGTCATTGGTGTTTTTATCCCCATCCTGCCCACCACCCCCTTTTTGCTGCTGTCAGCGGCGTGCTTCCTGCGTGGGTCGGATCGCGCTTACCAGTGGTTGATGAACCACAGGCTGTTCGGCGAATATATCCGCAACTTCCGGGATCACAAAGCCATACCGTTGAGAACGAAGATCATTTCAGTATCCCTGCTTTGGATAACCATTCTCTTTTCGATCTTTTTTGTGGCCGAAGCGCTCTATCTGCGCGTTATGCTGGCAATTATCGCCATCGCCGTCACTGCGCACATACTGCATTTCAATACCCTGTCCAACACTGGTAAAAATTCAAAACAGGAATAAAGGACCGATTACCTATCCCGCTCCATGAAGATCAGCAGCTTATCTTCCGGTATTGGTTTTACGAAATGGTAGTCCAGCGGATGGTTTTTTGATTTCATTCATATCAACCGAATTCGTTGCTGATAATTAAAGACTTGAATTCAAGAAGTCATTTCCAGGTATCTAACCGTATCTTGCGCTTATTCCCGCAATTGATCTTTCTTTTCTTTGATCGATCGGTACCAACGCAGCGCGTACGTCGCGGCTAGCCCGGCGATGAACCCAATCCCAATATTGGTGATCACGGATATCACCGCCGACCCGATTGCCAGGCCTAACTCAATCCCTTTTAGTTTACGGATTGGCTGCGCTAATTGGACCGCGACCATCAACATCATCCCCGCGATCAGCGCCATCGGGAAATGCGTGAGGATGTCCGCGATCGATTGGCTCAGGAACAATCCGATCGTTAGCTCGATCAATCCTTCCATAATGGATGCGCCACCTGTGCGCGCGCCAAAATAATATTGCCCGGCCAGTCCACCCGCGCCATGGCACATTGGCATTCCTGAGAAAAGCGATCCGATCGCATTCATCACCCCCATATTCAGCATTAATTTCCGCTCCTCTACAGCTTTTTTTGGAAAATATTCCCGGATCATCGCCGCAGGTGCGATGACGGCATTGGTGATCGACAGCGGGATTTGGGCAAATCCGGCCAGCAGCATCGCCTGCCACACATCTCCCGGGCGCGGTATGGAAAAAGACGGTAGAGTGAGTGCGAATTGCAGCCCGGAAGGCATGTTTCCCTCAAGGATGATAATCGCAAAACCAATCACCATCAGCACGATCGATGCCGGCGCATATCGGTTTTGTCGCAGCACCAGCACAATCGCCACAGCCGTAATACCCAGCAGTGGGGCCGACCGCATCCATTGCAGCGCTTGCCAGCCCAGGGTCAGCGCTAAGGCCAGCTGCACACCGCGCACCAAAAATGCGGGCGTGATCTCGACCAATTTTTTCAGCAGACCGCTTAATGATAGGATAATCCATAAAATCCCCAAACCAAATCCAGAAGCAGTGATCAGTGGGGGTTTCCACTGCTGCGTGATAGCCGTGACCGCGATAATTTTTTTCGGTTGCAGCGGCATCGGCAGCTGGTAGATAAGCCCTAAAACAATATTAGTCAGCCCAAGTATGACAAACAGGCCGGCAGGGTCCAAGCCATTGATGGCGATATAACTCGCCGCCAGCGGAAACAGTGTCCCGAAATCGCCCATCGAGCCCGCCAGTTCGCGCAGGTTGAATTCGTATTCTTTATGTTTTTCTAGTTCGCCGCCAGCTCCCATCTTTGATCCTTATCCTGTTTTTTAAATCATATCCTTTTTTTAACCCAATATTTAATCATACAACCACAGCCGTCAGAGCCATCATCATTTAAAAAAAATCAATCCTGCCCAGCGGGATTTTTCTTCGCCATGAGGAAACCTGAGGCTATTCTGATTTTGCAGTTGATTTTTGAACCTTCATAGATACAATTAATATATGCGCTTCAAGAAAAAGGATTCTAAAAATAACGCACGCAAAACCAGCAAACGCCCCATCGAGGGTGTCAGCGGTGTTTACTTCGGAAAGAACCGTTTTCTGCGCGTGGTCGATCAGCCGCGCGGTAAACCGGAGTATGTGTCAAATATTTCCAGAACAGCCACAAATTTCCAGTTAGCGTCAAAGCACGGCAACATCGGTCTGGTGGCACACAATTACCTGGGTGGGCGCCTTTTCCATGACGTCAATGTCGGCGATGATATTCACGTCATGGATGGCTTTGGCCGTACGCGCGTCTACCAGGTTAAAGAACTTCTGCAGTATCAAGCCATCAACCCGCGTGATACCCGTACCAATTTTATCGACCTCAAGACGAACCAGCTCTGCACCGCGTCCGATGTGTTCAGGCGGGTATACAAAGGAAAGCACCACCTCATTCTCCAAACCTGTATAAAAAAAGGGAACAACCAGGAATGGGGAAGAAAATTCGTGATCGCATATCCCCGCAATATATTTAGATAAAAGCAGCCATAACAATTTCTTAACCCAATAAAATCAATTATTCAGGTATCATCATAACCATACCGATATCAGGAGAAGCACATGACCGATAATCTTAAAGCAAAAGCCATTCGCGCCTGGACCATGTACGACTGGGGCAACAGCGCTTTCGCAACCACCATTATGGCATCCATTTTGCCAAATTACTTTACCATGTACATCGCCACCGACGCCGCCCTGACCTTATGGGGTTATACGGTCGCCATCGGCAGCCTCATTGCTGCGGTGATCAGCCCGGTGCTGGGTGCGATCGCTGACTTCCGCGGCTCAAAGAAATCCTTCATGGCATTTTTCGTCGCTCTGGGTGTCATCTCCACCGCCTTAATGTTCTTTATCGATACGCCCGAAGACTGGCTGCTGTGCAGTGTGCTTTATATCCTTGGCACCATTGGCTTTGCCGGCTCGCTCGTTTTTTATGACGCGCTTCTGCCGCACATAGCCAATGACGATCAGATCGATGAAATCTCCTCCCGCGGTTACGCCATGGGTTATATCGGCGGCGGCCTGCTATTGCTGATCAACGTCGCTATGATCTTTGTGGGTCCGGATTTCATCCTTCCCAATATGGATAGTGAAGAAGCGATCAAACTCATGATGCGCCTCAGCCTGGCCAGCGCCGCAATCTGGTGGGCGGTCTTCTCGATTCCGATCTTTCGCTATGTCAAGGAGCCAGTGCGTAAGATCGAAAAAAGCGAAGCCGGATTGGATGTCATCACCGTCGGCTTCAAGCGATTTTTTAAAGCGCTAAAAAACATCAGGCAATTTCAGGACCTGTTCCTTTTCCTGCTCGCTTTCTTTGTATATGCTAACGGTATCGGCACCATCATCACCATGGCTGTCGCTTTCGGTTCGGACCTTGGTTTTGGCTCCACCATCCTTATCGGCACGCTGCTGCTTGTGCAGTTCGTCGCCGCGCCATTCGCCATCTTATTTGGAAAAATTTCTAAAAAGCTGGGTGTGAAAAAATCGATCTACCTCAGTTTGATCATTTACACCGGTATTTCCATCATCGGTTACTTCATGAGCAAGGAATGGCATTTCATTCTGCTTGGCTTCGCCGTTGCAACCGTGCAGGGCGGCGGACAGGCTCTCAGCCGTTCACTCATGGGTACGCTCATGCCGAAAAGTAAATCCGCTGAATTTTACGGCTTCTTCAGTGTTTCTGAGAAATTTAACACCGTCATCGGTCCCATTCTTTTCAGCGTCATCAATCAGGTCACCGGTAACAGTCGCCTTGCGATCATATCCTTGGTGATATTCTTCATCGGCGGCATCATCCTGCTCTCCAAAGTAAATATTGAACGCGGCGTAAAGGTCGCCAAAGCGGAGGATGCGAAGATGGTAGCAGTCCCATAATAGAGTAGAAGCAGGAAGGTGAAATGATGGGTTCTCACAGGAGTAATTCAGTGAATGAAAAAATGGATAAACCTTTGTCCCCCTTCGTCATCGCTATCATCCCGCTCTATGCCGGTGTTTTTATTGGTATTTTCCTTTTCCCTGTAGCGAATGATTGGAGCTGGATGCGAGGCTGGTTATTTACCATCGCGTTCGCGCTCATTCTCGGAGTAGGCTATGCCCTGATCAACAAGGAAAACCCTCGCGTGCTGCGCAACCGCATGAAAATTAAAAAGGAAGGACTGTCAGAAACCACTAAAAAATCTGCCGCTTCGGACCGCTTCATCATGCCCATCATGGCACTCGCTTTCTTTGGCGCTTTGCTGACTCCGTCCCTGGGGCGCCGCTTCGGCTGGCCGCAGCTGCCATTATGGTTATCGTTAATCGGCCTGGCGGTCTCTTCCGCAGGCAATATCATCCTGCTCACTTCCATGCACCAGAACGCCCACGCCTCCAAGCTTTTGGATATCAATCAAGAACAAAAATTGATAGACACAGGATTATACGGGCGTGTGCGCCACCCCCTTTATATGGGTGCCATCCTGATGGTAATCGGCGTTCCCGTTGCGCTGGGATCTTACTGGGGACTCATTCCCGCTGTGGTCGTCTGTCTGACGCTCGTCTGGCGCATCAAATTTGAGGAAGAAATGTTGCTCAAGGGTATGGACGGTTACGCGGACTATCAACAGCGCGTAAAATACAGACTGTTTCCAGGTATTTATTAACCGGCTGATGAAACATACGCAGTCGTTCTTAAATACTACCGCCACGCCCACGCAGTTAAGTTAAATCCGCCGCGGATCAATCGGATCGCCCGCGAAAGCAGTATTTGGCTCAGTTCATTTTCCAGGCTGCTGCACTCTGGGATGTTGCCAGTATAGTACTTGTTCAGAACAGGCAATGCCCGCGTATCTCCCTGCTGTCCCAGTGCCCAGATCGCCGAGTTGCGCGTTGAAAAAGGCTGGCTTTCATCGTCTAATCGCTGGATCATTGCATCCACACAATCCCCGCCATAAGCCGTCTGGGCGTTTGCGCATGCTTCTTCCACCTGGTATCCGATTAGCGTGCAGGAGATCACAAACATCAAAAGCCCGATGCTCATAACGATCGCCCCGACCAATACCAGCAGTTCGATCTATTTACGCTTGTTCATCGAGATCCGCTTCATATTCAAATATCTCTTCGATCGTTGTTTCAAACAGGTGCGCCATTTTGAATGCCAGATCAAGGGACGGATTGTATTTATTGTTTTCAATCGCGATCACCGTCTGGCGGCTGACACGCAGCTTGTCTGCCAGTTCTTTCTGAGTCATCTCGTGAATAGCCCGCAGCACCTTCAGCTTATTCTTTGCCATTGCCGCCGCCATACTTCCGGTTGAAATACACCAGCGAAATGCTGAACAATGCGATCAGATACAGGGTCAAATAGGAAAGCACAGTGCCCATTGCCTTCAAAATATATGAAGACTCATCTGCGAGTAACACCAGCATCACCGAACCCAATCCGATCGTCGGCGCGAAGATAGCATATGTCATCTGGGCTGCTTTCTGCCGCACCATCACTTCCCGCTCATCCACAATGCGTTTGACCTTTGAGCGCACGACAACCATAGAGATCATCCCAATCACCACACTGGCAACCCCCAGCAGCATATTATCCAGCGTGACCGCGATGCTCATGGCCGCTGCCACGAAGGCAGCAATTCCAATCCGTAGTTTTCTATATGTTTTGTTTTCCATACTTCAAATGTATAATATTCTTTACTATTTGTCAAGTATCTTTTACTATTTAATCCGTTCTATTATCAACAAGGAAATGCAGCTTTTTCTCAAATATCTGCATCAGTCCCAATTCATCATCCAGTATGAAATTAATAGGGAATGTCTCCGCGGAAAAATCGATCGCCTTTGCACTGGATTCCTGGATCTACACCAATTCGGTGTTCAGGCCATCCAGCGCCCTATCCCCAATAATCTGGTACGCCGGCTCCAATCCGTTATGCTGCGCACCCTGCCAAAATACGCTGAATTCGCTGGAGGACAGGCAAATTCATTTCTGTTATCATAGCAGGTCATCTGGCCGGTATCAGCAGCGGGATAGGAGTCTGGCAGGAATTAATCATATTTTTTTGTGTGGTAATTTTTGCCTAATTATTTTAAGCGTATATGTGTTTGCAGGCATATCCAGGCAGCAGAAATAGTTAAATAATTTCACCTATTCTCGGTTGAATATTTTTCGTACAACAAGATAGAACTGAACTATCCAGCCGCTGCACCCTTTCGCGTCTGAGAGCAGCGCAGCGTTTTCTTTGAGCCACAGGTATAGATCGGTTTCTGTGCGACCCGGGAACTCCATCAGCACGCGCGCCCGGCGGATGTCGGCGATCGCAGGCAAATATACATTTTCCACCCAGCTGCACACCGCTTCCTCAAAAGGAATATCCCGCTGCTGCTCCAATCCCAAATAATATTGATGAACGCGGATATGTTCATATAGAATCGGATAACGGCCGGGCAGGGAAACGCTGAAATCAAGGTCAGAAAAGAACGCGTCCAGCCGGGTTTGCTCCATAAACTCCGCCCGCTCTGCCTTCAGGATCACCTCTTCGAGATCATCCTCCGGGGTGATGTGAATGTTTGTGCGGAATTCCTGTACATTCGCATCGATCCTTTCCATTCCCATCTCGCGGGCGATCGAAACGCGATGATTCCCGTCCAGCACAAAATAGACATCACTGATCTGATACACTTCGATCGCGGGCAGCCCTTCCCTCTCCTGGGCAACCTTCAGGCGCACCCAGCGCTGCTCATTGCTGTCGGTAAGTGGGAAGAAGTCCTCGTTGAAATCCTGATAACGCCCGACGCTGCCCACGATCGCATCAAGCGGGATATCATCACGGTATTGGCGGTGCAATCCTTTCGCTTTGATCCTCCGGCGCACCACGTCATAAGGGATCAATTTGTTTTTCCTCCCCGTCAGCATCCCGATCAGGGCTTGCAATTTTGCTTTGCGGCGCGCGTGCTCAAACGCCTGCTGGGCTTTCACTTGCAATGCGGAATATTCACTCATCAGCTTTCTTTCCTTGCTGTTCTCTTTCAAATTCGATCCGTTGATAACCATAAGTGTTGATAATGCGCGTTTTTCCCAGCATTGCTTCAATAGCATCGCCATGCATCAAGCGTATATGCCCATGCACATGAATACGGGGGCGGAATGTCTGGATCAACCAATGAATCGCACTAAAACCCTGATGGGGGAGATCTGCCCGGTCATGGATGCCTGCAGGCGGTGAATGCGTCACCAGGATATCTATGAAGCGCCCATGCAAGAGTCGGTTCCAGATCAGTTTTGGCACCATCAGAAACACCATCAGCCACATTTGGCGGTCGGTATACATATATTTGCCATCCCGGTAGCGCATACTCCCTTCCAGGCCGGCGAAGATGATACCCTCATGCATCATCACCCGCCGGTGCACATTCACAGCGCCCATCGGTGCGGAGCGCGTTCCATCATCACGATATTCTTTCAGTGCATCGTGATTGCCGTGCACATACATCACCGGTGCATTTAATGCGTCGGCAATAAACTCCAGATAATAATAGGGCAGGTCACCGCATCCGATCACCAGGTCCACATCCGCAAAACGCTGCGGTGTGGTCTTGCTGTAAAGTGCCGGACGCACAATATCGCTCACTGAGAGAATCACCATCTTTGAATCAATCCGCCCTCTGCCAAATATTGTCCAATAATATCTCCATATCCAATCATAAGCCCATTGTAAATCAAAAAAAACACCCGTGGGAACCATGGGTGGTTTATTACTGAATAAACCCTGCGGTGATCACTATGACGCTCGCACTAATCCGCACACCCGGGCATGGTTTGCTTCCCAAAGAACAGCACTCCCCGCTGGTGCTCGCCGGTGCGCTTCAAAATATGTCCTTCTCTTACCGCCTGGGTCCATTTTTGAAACACTAATCAACCGCATTCTCCCCGCCCCAATCACCACACCCTTTATCCAAATCATTGCGCCACCTGCCCCAATCACCACCACATCCTATTGCAGCCCCTATACTTCCATTGCTATAATAAAAGTGTGGGGACAACATATCGCGCATGTGACATTCCCCACCAACACCCGCAGCCACAGACTGGCAACATTTCATAAAAGGAAAGAAAGGAAAATCGAATGGACAACCTGACCCGGAAGACACTACAGGAACTGATCAGCCATACCAACGGCAGCCACATCTCCCTGCTGATGCCCACCCATCCGGCCGGCAAAGCCAAACAGCAGGACCCCATCCGCTATAAAAACCTGCTCAAGAAAGCGGAAGCGCAGTGTGCCGAGCGCGGTATCGAGAGCGACCGCATCAACGATCTGCTACGGCCCGCGCGACAGCTGTCCCGCGACCCCTTTTTCTGGGAACATCAGAGCAGCGGGCTGGCAGTCTTCTCCGCCTCCGGCATATTCCGCTCCTACCGCCTTCCGCTTTCCTTCGATGAAACAGTGGCGGTTTCAAGCCATTTCTACCTCAAACCGCTTCTGCCCTATTTCGCCAACGACGGACATTTCTTCATCCTCGCCCTCAGCCAGAAACACCTGCGCCTGCTGGAAGGGACACGCCACAGCGTCGACCAGATCGATCTGGAAAAAATCCAGCCCGGGCTGGCAGAAACGCTGCGTGCGGACCAGTTCTTTGACGCTGTCCAGGCGCACACCGGGCGCAAATCGCCTATGTCCGGTGAACATCGGGTCATGTTCCACGGCCATGACCCCAGCGACGAGGAAAAGAAACGTGTCCTCGGCTGGTTCCACGCAATAGACGAACAGCTGAATGCGTTCCTCAAGGATCAGCAATCCCCGCTGGTGCTTGCCGGTGTGGATTCCATCGTGCGCCTGTTCCGCGAAGCCTGCGCCTATCCGCATATGGTCAGCGCCGTGGTCAGCGGCAGCCCGGATGAAATGCGTCCGGGCGAGCTCCACCGTCAGGCCTGGCCGCTGGTGGCGCCTGTTTTCCAGAAAGAACAGCAGGAGGCACTCGGCCGTTATGGCAGCCTGTCCGGCACGGACCAGGCCGTTTCTGACCTGCGCAGCATCGTAGGCGCCGCGCGGCACGGGCGTGTGGATGTCTTGTTCCTTTCAGCCGGCGAACACGCCTGGGGACAGGTCGACCCCGGCACACAAGCGGTTCATATCCACCGCGACCCCGAACCCGATGACCGTGACCTGCTCGACTGGGCTGCGGTGGAAACGCTGCGTCACGGCGGGGAGGTGCACGTGCTCGGCGCCGCGGACATGCCCGAGGGCGCCCTCATCGCTGCCATCTTCCGCTATTGAAAATCCGCGGGAAATCACAGCATATCCCGCTTGCAATCCACCCGCCAATCTCTTTATAATGGAATAAAGCCCCCATCCCAGCGCATGACCCAACACCAACAACTTGACCAAACAAAAGGAGGCATCCCATGCTGAAAGACCTGACCATCAATCTAAAAGACAGCCCCGGCACGCTGGCCGATATGTGCGACATCCTCGAGGATGCCGGCATCAACATCGAAGGTGTGTGCGCCATCACCCACAGGGGCGAATGCCCCATCCACATCCTCGTCAATGACGGTGATGTCGCCCGAGAAGCCCTGGAATCCCACTGGGTTGAAGTCCTGGCAGAGCGTGACGTCATCCTGGTGCGCATTGAGGACCGCCCCGGCTTCCTCGGTAGGCAGGCGCGCCGGTTCGCGCAGGCGGGCATCAACATCGAAATAGTCTACCTGACCACCCACCAGAACCTGGCCTTTGTCGTCGATGACCTCAAGAAGGCGCGCGGCGTGATCTGATTCACCTGTTATTGCCGAAAGTACGCAGTGTGACCCAGGTGCGTAGCCTCCCTGGAAGGGACAATCCCCCTCCCCGCCCGCATAGTCCGCATACTTTCACACCTGGACGATAAACCAATAAGCACCAAACCTTCTGTCATCGCGAACCTTGCGAAGCAAGGTGTGGCGATCTCCCACATTGCTTTCAATGCCTCCCTGCCATCAACATTACGAGTAGGGTGTCGTTGGCGCGCAGCGACAACGCACCAAATCCCCTGTCTTCACGAGGTGCGTAGCAACGTGGGTGCGTAGCCTCCCTGGAAGGGACAATCTCCCTCTGCAGGAAGTCCGCGCGCCCTACCCACCGCATCCCCCGCGGCTTGACAGAATTTGACAGAATTGGGATGCCGGCCATGAAGCCGGGCAGAAAAATTCCAATTTCTAAAGAGTTTTAGCGAAATCCCGCAAGCGCTGGCAGGCCTCATCAATATCCGCCTGCTCTTTGGCAAAGCAGAAGCGGACCAAGTTATCTCCCTTATTTCCGCTGTAAAATGCCTCGCCCGGTACTGCCGCCACACCGCTCTTCTGCAGGAGGAACATTGCTTTTTCGCGGCTGGTGTCCCCGGGAATTCTGCTGACGTCGGCCAATACGTAATACGCGCCCTGCGGTATATACGGATGCAACCCGATCTCAGCAAGCGTCTGGCAAAGCACCCGGCGCTTCTTATCATACTGGTCACAAATATCGCTGTAATAATCATCCGGCAGATTATTGATCCCTCTGGCCACACCATACTGCAGCGGTGCCGGGGCACAAACATACACGAGGTCGTTCATGTAACCGATCATTTCCGCCCATTTCTGATGGCTGACCGCATACCCGATGCGCCAGCCGGTGATGCTGAATGCCTTTGAGTAACCCGAGATGGTGATGGTCTGGCCGGCAACAGACCCGATCGCGCCCGGGCTGATGTGCCGGCGCCCGTCATACACGAAATATTCGTAGATCTCATCCGTGAATATGAACAATTCATGTTTGGCAGCGATCGTAGCGATCTGCTCCAGCTCGGTTCTTGTGAATACCTTTCCGCAGGGATTGGCGGGTGTATTGATCATGATGCCCTTCGTGCGCGGGGTGATGGCGCGTTCGATATCTTCCGGCGAGAAGGTCCAATCCGGAGGATCGGGGGGACATAGAGCGGCACCGCGTTGACTGCCAGCAGGGTGTTGATGTGATATCCGTAATAGGGTTCGAAAATGATGCATTCATCACCGGGATCCAGCAGCGCCATGCAGGCGCAGTAGAACGCGCCGGTCGATCCGGCTGACACAACAATATCCGTCTCTGCATCTGCCTGGATGTGATTGTAGCGCTTCATCTTGGCGGAAATGGCCTGGCGCAGCGCAGACACACCGTCGTACCTGGTGTAATGGTTGGCTCCGCTGCGAATGGCTTCCACCGCGCCTTGCCGTACCTGCGGCGAAAGGTCAAGGTCGCAGATGCCCTGTGAGAGGTTGATGCCATTTACGCGGTCGCTCTCGATCGACATATTGCGGATCTCCGATTGCACGATCCCGTGTGAACGCGCGCTGAGTGATAATGTCATAATTTCCTTCTATCCATTGAAATGTTCTTTGCACAATTAATAGTACCAACACGCAATTCTATCCTGTTAGACGAACACAATGGAAATTTCTCAAATATTATGATGATCCTTTGAATAAAAAATTGTTGCTTTGAATGAAAATATTCATCCGTATGACGCAATGCTGGAGGGCGAGAACAAGCACTCACGGCTGATGGCGCGGGATCTGATTTACCCGGTATTGCGATGAGCGCGACGATCGCCCGCCCCGTAATTATTTCCTCCCTGCCCGCATAGTCCGTATACTTACACACCTGGACGATAAACCAATAAGCACCAAACCTCCTGTCATCGCGAACCTTGCGAAGCAAGGTGTGGCGATCTCCCACATTGCTTTCAGTACCTCCCTGCCATCAACATTCCTAGTAGGGTGTCGTTGGCGCTGCGCGCCAACGCACCAAACCGCTTGCCGTCGCAGGCGTAGCGAAGGTGCGCAACCTCCCCGGAGGGGATAATCTCCCTCCCCATCCCCCAAATAGTCCAAAATTTAATAAGCTTTTCCAAAATTCATCTGTATAATAAAACGATAAGAATATTATAAAATCACCTATCACTATCCGCAATGTACACTTTAAAATGTCACACTTGATATTCCAGTGGTGGGCGCGTACCTAAAGAAATATGCGGCCGAACATAATGATAATACCTCAGCCATTCTTCAACCTGCAATGTTAGTTGTGGAATTTCATCTGCATTGTATTTTGACCAACCCAAGCACTCTTTTCTTAGAC
>Ga0180434_10007198_pt1 | contig 12554 bp, 14 predicted proteins | sample SS_ome_7_FD_132453 | JGI IMG/M metagenome (GOLD analysis project Ga0180434, IMG submission 132453) | Hypersaline lake sediment archaeal communities from the Salton Sea, California, USA - SS_1_D_2 metaG | ecosystem: Environmental > Aquatic > Non-marine Saline and Alkaline > Hypersaline >... | reverse complement strand
TACTTCTTCATGTGGCTTTAGTAAAAACTGGAAAAGACTTCTATAAATTAACCATTTATAGCAAATACCAGTCTTTTTCTGATATTCATTTATGCGGTGGTAAATATTAAAACCATCAATATAGAGATTTACCTTATTTTTCTTCATAAGAATTTATATAAAAAACACCCCTGGCCGTAACACCGTTACCCAGGGGGTCCTATGATTCATCATCATAGGGATGCACATATATTATATAAAATTTTGATAATTCCTGTCAAAGGCTTTTAGGAACCAAAACCTGCTTAGAAATCTGGAATATTTCTATTTATGTCTATTTGTGTATTTATGCATGATGGTGGGCCGAGCTGGTCTGTAACAAGAACTTTTTTAATTAAGGGAAAAATCAAATACTAAAAAGGATTACAAGTTCATCCAATCTGATTTTTTGATTCCAGCCTGTTTTAAGATCCTTATTAACAATCCTGTACCAATATCTGACTTATGGGGATTGGGCAATCTCAAAGTAAGATCACCCTTTTCCATGAATTGATGCTTGCCGCCTGAATATGGTCCGGAGAAACCTAATTTTCTTAAATATCTTATCAGCTCGCTTCTCTTAATTGGTCCTATGACAGGCATTATACTGCAATCTTTTTAATCTTTAGTTTAATTCCATCGATTTCCGGTATAGGCAGATTCCTGGATATCCTCAGAAAAAGCCATTCTTCCAATACTTCCTCCAGCTCTTCCCTGCAGTCTTCTAGCGTACCGGCATTTGCATAGACACCTTTAAACCCGGGAATATCGCCATAATAGGTATTATCATCCTCCAGTATTTCATACCTGGCTTTTTTCATTGCTGATAAGATATATTTAGATAACATATTATTCTCCATCCTTTTCTGATCAGTTTATAATTATAACAGATTATGGTTTTTTACTAACAGGTTTTTATTTAATGGATTCAGATATACTTATATGCTAATGGGATAATACCATATTTATGAACTTTAATCAATTGTGTATTTGTATATATAGTGGGACGAACTGGTCTGTAACAAGAACTTTTAGGATAGAAGAAAAAATCAAATATTAAGCAAAAGTAATTCAATTAAGCATATGTTAATCGCCCTTTAGGCTCTGGAATCTTACGGCCCAATTCTTTCGCAGTTTCAATCCATTCTTCAATTACTTTAGTAATATTTTTAAGGACTTCTTTATATGATTCCCCGTCCGCCATACATCCAGGAAGCTCTGGTACTTCAGCTATATATTCTTCATCCTCCTGGCTCCAATAGATAATGATCTCATATTTATACATTATTCACCTCTTAGCTTATATTTTACTATAATATTTCTGACTTGCCTTACCTGATAAGGCTTTGCTTTGGATCCTTTTGGTTGAATATTTAAAATCTCCTCTATATCTTCTCTAAAAAAAATATGATGACTTCCTTTTATACGTTCCTCAAAACCAAGATATTTTAGCACATTGCACAAGTCTGAAAAAGAAATGTTCCTGTCTGAAGAACCACTTAAAATTTTTAATAATATTTTTTCAAGCTTCCTCATTATTGATAATTATACAATAATATATGATTTTTTAAGAATGAAAATATGGATTATTAATATATTTATATTAATTTGTATTTAGATAAGTATTAAACTGGTGGGCCTATCTGGACTCGAACCAGAGACCTCATCCTTATCAGGGATGCGCTCTAACCTGCTGAGCTATAGGCCCACGAATGCGGAACAACCATCGTATGGCAGGCATTCGCACAGAAACGATCAATGGCTGTTTCAGTGCAGGGGTCAAAATATCAATTTAATTTTTTTTTGTCAAGATAAAATGAATCCTAGGACTTGCCGCTGTCTTCCCTGTCGACCAATCTTAGTTCCAATCCGCCGCTTATCTTCAGTATTACATTACCTATCCATACCATAAGGGTCCCGAAAGCAGCATAAAAAACAGATGCAATAAGACCGCCGATAATAAAGATTATAAGAAACAATAATGTGCTTCCGCCGCCCAGGTTAAACATCCCCATATTTCCAAGCCCGGAGCTCTGAAGTATATCATTCATATTAAATCCGGTAGAAGAAAGTCCCAGCCATGCAAAAAGCGCGATAATACCCATTATTATTACAGACAGGATAAAAAACACCAGATAAAAGACAAGCATAAACTTAAAACTTGAGAGCTCGCTTATGCTTTTTAAGACCTTTCTGTTTATAGTAGCCATTTATACCCCCTAAGACTATGTATAGCCCAATACATAAATATATTGGACTATACTGTTTCATTAAGACATATTTATTTTTAATCTGCAGTGATTACATCTTTGTCCATTTATCAGACATCTCACCCAGCCAGGGGAATTTGTAGTATTCACCATTGTTGACCTTCATTATTATTATTATCCTGATGACCAGGGCCGCGATCCAGATAACCGGGAAGCAAAATGCCCCGATTATGACTACTGTCAGGATAGCTGCAATGATGTAGAGTATTACTTCTGCTGCACCGATGACCAGTGACTGCATTGCATGGAATTTGACAAAACGGTTCTCTTTCTCCAGCAAATAGATTATAAGACCGGAAAGCCACCCGGCACCGACCAGAAAACCGACATGTGATATAAGTACTGCGATCTTCGGCTCCATGCCAGTGCTGCTCTTTTTGTTAAAATCCGGATGTACTTCAGGTTTCGCCTCTGCCATTTTTACCTCCTTTAGGTAATTTGGTATCCTATTGATAATGACCGACTCATAAAAAATATTATTTATAGAAAACTTATAATAACAGATTTGCCCTTTAAATCAAACATATTAAGGCCTGATATACCCTTATTATAATTATTATTGTGAAGCTATTATGGAATATGATCCCACCTTATTTCCTTCCCCCAGGTTTATTACTTTTACCCCCTGGGTGGATCTCCCGGTTTTGGAAATAGACTTTGCGGGGATCCTTATCAGTACTCCGCTGGCAGAGATCACCATAATGTCATATCCGTCCTTAAGTATGCCGGCTCCGGCAGCCTTGCCTTTCTTTTCGGTGACTTTGAGCGTCTTGACCCCCTGCCCTCCCCTTTTCTGCCTGTTATACTGGGAAAGAGGCGTCCTTTTGCCATAGCCGTTCTCGGTAAGCACAAAAAGGTCGCCGTCTATCTCTTTTGCCACCATCATGGAAAGGACTTCATCATCACCGGCAAGCTTCATGCCTTTGACTCCCTGGGACACCCTGCCCATGGGACGGCAGTCCTTCTCGCTGAACCTGATAGCCTGGCCGTTCCTGGAGACCATTATGACTTCATCATTGCCATTGGACCTTTCCACATCGATAAGTTCGTCGCCCTTCCTTATATTTATGGCAATTATCCCGTCCTTTCTGGGAGTATCGTAATCTGTTATAGGCGTCTTCTTTATGAGGCCTTTTTTGGTAGCCATTATGAGATACTGGGTGCTTTTATATTCCTTTACTGCTATGATAGCCGCCACATTTTCCCCGGAGGAAAAGGGGAGCAGATTGACTATAGCCTTGCCCTTTGAGGTCCTGCTGCCCGTGGGAAGCTGGTGCACTTTCAGGCGGTAGACTTTCCCCCTGTTGGAAAAAAACATCATATAATGATGGGTTGAGGCGATAAACAGGTGTTCCACAAAGTCATCTGTTTTCAGGTTGGTCCCGGTGACGCCCCGGCCTCCCCTGCCCTGCTTCCTGTATGTAGTGACCGGGACCCTCTTTATATATCCGGAATGGGATATGGATATCACATTTTCTTCTTCCGGGATCAGGTCCTCGATATCTATATCCGATTCATCTGCAGATATATCAGTTCTCCTCGGGTCCTCATATTTTTTCCTTATCTGGCTTAACTCTTTTTTTATCTCCCCGTAAAGCAGTTTATCGCTTCCCAGGAGCTCTTTTAGCCTTTTTATTATTTCCAGTATCTGATCATGTTCCAGCTTTATCTTATCCCTTTCAAGACCTGTCAGCCTGTGAAGCCTGAGGTCCAGTATTGCCTGGGCCTGTATAGGGGTGAGATCGAATTCCTTTACCAGCCTGTTTTTGGCAGTGGGCGCGTCTTTTGAGGAACGTATCGTCTTTATAACAGCATCAAGATTATCCAGGGCCACCAGGTAGCCGGCAAGTATATGCTCTCTTTCTTCGGCTTTTTTCAGTTCATATTTTGCCCTGCGTACTACTACCTGATAACGGTGTTTTACATATTCGTCTATGACTCCGGAAAGGTTCAATGTCTTTGGCACTCCATCCACAAGGCTCAGCATTATAACACCGAAAGTATCCTGGAGCTGTGTGTTCTTATAAAGGGAATTTATTACTACATGGGGTATGACATCCTTTTTAAGTTCGATTACCACTCTCATACCGCTTTTGTCTGATTCATCCCGGAGATCCCCGATACCTTCTATCTTTTTGCTCCGCACCAGTTCGGCTATCTTCTCTACAAATTTTGCCTTATTGACCTGATAGGGCAGTTCGCTGACTATTAGATGTATCTTTCCTTTTTTCTGCTGTTCCTGGTGGACCCTTCCCCTTACCACCAGCCTGCCCTTTCCTGTTTCATAAGCTTCCCTTATGCCGTCAAGGCCCATTATTATGCCCCCGGTGGGAAAGTCCGGTCCTTTGATCCTTTTCATCAGGTCTTTTATGGAGCATTCGGGATGATCTATGCGGTAGATGACGCCGTCTGCCACTTCTGCAAGGTTGTGGGGAGGGATATTTGTAGCCATGCCTACTGCTATTCCTGAAGAACCGTTAACCAGGAGGTTGGGTATCTTTGAAGGCAGTACTGACGGTTCCTTCAGTGAATTATCAAAGTTGTCTACAAAATCGACCGTATCCTTGTCGATGTCCAGCAGAAGCTCTTCTGCAAAAGAGGCCAGCCTTGCCTCGGTATATCTCATGGCAGCGGCGCTGTCCCCGTCCACGGAGCCAAAGTTTCCATGTCCGTCTACCAGCATATAGCGCTGGGAAAAATCCTGGGCCATCCTCACCATGGCATCATATACTGCCGTGTCTCCGTGCGGATGATATTTACCCAGTACTTCACCCACTATCCTGGCGCTTTTCTTAAAAGGTGTATTGGACCTCATCCCCATATCCTGCATGGCATAAAGGATCCGGCGGTGGACAGGTTTGAGGCCATCCCTTATGTCGGGAAGCGCCCTTCCGATTATGACGCTCATGGCATAACTCAGGTATGAGTCCTGCATCTCCGATTCTATTTCTACATTCTTTATCTTTCCCTTTAATTCAAATACCATTTACTCCCCTGACTGCATCCATTTATTTTTCCAAAAAATCTGATCAGATATCTATAAAGGACACTCCCCTGGCGTTTTTTTCTATAAACCTGCGTCTGGGTTCCACCTTATCGCCCATAAGCGTGGAAAATACATCATCAGCAATAAGCGCATCCTCTACTTCTATCTTGAGCAGGGTCCTGGTCTCCGGATTCATCGTGGTATCCCATAACTGTTCCGGATCCATCTCTCCCAGGCCCTTATACTGCTGCACATTGATCTTCTTGCCCTTATATTTGTTCTTGAACTTATCAAGTTCCTTTTCCGTATAAGCGTAATTTACTTCTTTGCCGTTCTTTACCTGGTAAAGAGGCGGCTGGGCTATATATACATATCCTGCATCTATGAGTCTGGGCATATACCTGTAAAGGAAGGTGAGGATAAGAGTGCGGATATGGGAGCCGTCCACATCGGCATCAGTCATTATTATTATTTTGTGATACCTTGTATCCTCTATATTGAAATCCTCCCCTATACCGGCGCCGAATGCTGTTATCATGGCCTGTATCTCATTACTGGAAAGCATCTTGTTCAGCCTGGCTTTTTCCACATTAAGTATCTTGCCCCGGAGGGGAAGTATAGCCTGGAACCTCCTGTCTCTTGCCTGTTTGGCACTGCCTCCGGCAGAATCTCCCTCTACCAGGTATATCTCGCTGAACTTGGGGTCATTTATAGAACAGTCCGCCAGCTTTCCCGGCAGGGACCCGCTTTCAAGAAGTGATTTCTTGCGGGTGAGGTCGCGGGCTTTCTTGGCCGCATTTCTGGCCCTGGCCGCATCCAGGCACCTGTTTACGATAGCCTTTGCCACTGAAGGGTGCTCCCCCAGGTATTCTGCCAATCTTGAATTAACCGTGGATTCCACAAAACCCTTTATCTCACTGTTTCCCAGCTTGGTCTTGGTCTGGCCTTCGAACTGCGGGTCTTTGAGCTTCACACTTATAATAGCGGTAAGCCCTTCCCTCACATCCTCTCCCTGAAGGTTTTCGTCTTTATCCTTTAAAATATTATTGTTCCTGGCATAATCATTAATAGTACGGGTAAGAGCTCCCCTGAAACCGCTTAGATGCGTCCCGCCTTCGGTAGTATTTATATTATTTGCAAAGGAGAATATGCTCTCTGAATAACCGGTTGTATACTGCATGGCTATCTCTACTTCGTGGTCCTGGTCTTTATTGGCTATATACAGCACGTTTTTGTGCAGGCAGTCCTTTTTCTCACAAAGGTAATTGACAAAATCTATTATTCCTCCCTCAAAACGGTACTCTTCCTTTTTCTCCTCTTCTTCCCTCAGGTCTGTCAGGGTGATCTTGAGCCCTTTGTTAAGAAAGGCCATCTCCTTCATCCTGCTGGATAATATCTCGTATTTATAATCAAGGTCTTCGAAGATCTGGGTATCCGGATAAAAAGTAATGGCTGTGCCGTGGCTTTTGGTTTTGGCGCCCTTCTTCAGCGGACCGGCTGGGTTGCCCCTTACATATTCCTGATTATATATGTAGCCGTCCCTCCTGACTTCTACCTTTAATTTCTCCGAAAGCGCATTTACCACCGATATGCCCACTCCATGAAGGCCGCCGGAGACCTTATAGCCCTCGCCCCCGAATTTTCCTCCCGCATGCAGCTTGGTCAGCACTATTTCCACTGCAGGTTTATTGTATTTTTCTATTTTCTTTACCGGTATGCCCCTGCCATCATCGATGACGGTAACGGAATCATCCTTGTTCAGCACTACCAGGATATTATCGCAATAGCCTGCCATGGCCTCATCAATGCTGTTGTCCACCACTTCATATATAAGGTGGTGCAGCCCCCTGGTGCCTGTGGAACCGATATACATACCGGGTCTTTTACGTACCGCAGAAAGCCCCTCCAGTACCGTGATATCTTTTGCATCATAACTAGTTTTTTTCAAGAAAATCCCCTTCTCGGCATTAATATCATTACTTGTTTTTGAAAGACGGCGGGCAAAGGATAACTAAAAATAATACCTGTCTCAATCAATGCCCTTTCTAGTCCTTTAGATGGAAAAAGCCCACTAAAAAAGCCTTTTATCAGGTAATATTATACCATATTTTGTAACAAATTTAGTTAAAATAAAGGCCTGGATCCCTAAAGATCTGCCCTGAACCTCACCTTTTTTACCACTTCTTCACCGGCAAAGGCATTTATCCTGCTTATGAGGTCATCCGACATCAGGCTCAGCTCATTTGCCCAGGTCGAGGATACTACTGATATGTGCAGTGTCTTGCTGACGAGCTTCCGGGGCCGGGACCTTTCTGCTATTTCCTTTCCCACTATTTCCTGCCAGTGATTGAAGACGGACGAAGTGTGGAGCTTGCTGTTTATCCCCATCCTGTCCACAACCGACCCTATTATGCTCCCTATGTCTTCAATATCTCTCATGCGGCATACCACCGGATCCAAACCTTCTTAAACGGACCTATTGATCTTCTTCAGCATTTATGCTTTCAAGTACAAATTGCGTCAGGTCAACTGCCTTGATCTTTGATCTTTCCTTCTTAAGGGCAGCGGCTATGGTCCTGACACACTGCTGGCATGAAGTGGTTACCACTTCGGCGCCGGTCTTTATTATCTCTTTTGCCTTGATTGCAGCAATATTTGATGAAAGGCCGGCGTCTATGGACTCCACATTTCCCCCGCCTCCGCAGCAGGTGGCATATTCCCTGCTGTTTTCCAGCTCTATAAATTCCACACCCGGTATGGCTTTCAGAATCTCCCTGGGCTCTTCATATATTCCAGAATTCCTTCCCAGGTCGCATGGATCATGATAGGTGACTTTTTTCTCTATTTTTTTTAATTCCAGCATGTCCTGCCTTAGCAGCATATGGAGATACTGGACCAGATGGAGTACCTTGAATTCCATCTTTATGTCTTTTACCTCCCCGGGATAGGTATGGCTCCACATGTGATAGCAGGAAGGGCATGAAGTCACCAGGTATTTTGCACCCGTCTTATTAACCCTTTCTATATTATGCCGGGCAAATTCCCCAAAGTCACTGGAAAATCCGGAAGACAACAGAGGGAAGCCGCAGCACCATTCATCGTCTCCAAGAAGCCCGAAATCCACACCTGCTTTCTGGAATATCTGCACCACCGACCGCGGTATCTTGAAAGTCCTGGGCGAGAAGGAAGATACGCAGCCCACAAAATATATCACTTCGGCCTTATCCTTTACATATCTGTCTTCCGGGATTCCGGGCACCGGCTTTATCCAGTCCGTTCTTCCCTCATTTGTATCAAAAGACACATTACGCGACTGTTTTAGCCTGTTTCGCATCATATCCATTATCTCCGGATACTGTCCTTCATCGACCATTATCTCCCTGAGTTTCAGCCACAGATCCTGGAGTTTTATGTTTATATGGCAGTCTACCTCACACCTGGAGCACATGGTACAGGCAAAGGCAGCATGGGAGATAGCTTCTATTTCATCTTTGGTAAGCTCCCTCTTAAAAAGCCTGGATATGAGGCCGTATTCCTTATTTACTGCATTCTTAAGCTTTTCCATCTTCTTTTTTGGGGAAATCGATACATCCCTGCTCCCCTGGTAGGCAGAGCACAGGTCAAGGCAGTTTCCGCACCTGGTGCAGGCATCCAGCTCTGCCAGCTGTCTTGTGTTTAGTTTATCTAATCTCATTTTTTTTAATTTCCTTTGACTAATATTTTGTGATCAATGTCCTTTCCGCGCCATCCGGTTATATACCGCTATAATGGGCCCGAACACCATATGAGAGTATCTTCCGTATGGTATAAGGGCTGCAAAAAGAAGAAGCAGCCCCATAGAAGCATAAAAGAAGACTGCTGCCGCGGCAGCCCAATCCAATCCCGGAACAAGGCCCAGAAGCAGTGACAGTATATACCCCGCCGGCGCAAAAGCCGCTCTGGCTGCAGGGGTCTCCATTGCCAGGAAAAATGACCCTTCATAAAAAAATGACAGTAAGGCTATAAAGGATATTATTATTCCCGCAGATTTATCCTTAAGCTCTACTGATTTATATTTTGCCTTAAGGAGTAAAAATCTGATCACTGCTATAAAGGCTCCGCCCAGTACTGCCAGCTTGGAGACATCCATGGCAAATGCGGTGAACCTGTTTTCCAGAGTACCGAATACCATCACATACCAGGGACTGGAAGCACTTACGGCATTTCCCGGGGCTGCCGCCACAGCTATTATATGAAGGACGCTTATCAGGGTAAAGCTGGCAAATCCCCAGAACATGAATATGTGTATGAACCATTTTAGTATGCTGTCACGGAAAAGATTCACATGTATTATACCGTCTGCAAAGAAACTTTTTACTATCTCTCCCGATCTCCTGCCGAATAAAGTCCTCAGAAACAGGCCCAGGTAAGAAAAAAATCTGGCAGGCCTGGACCTTTTCCCTGCCCTGTTTTCATCTTCTCCCTGCAGCCAGATAGAGATCCTGTATATAAATCCGAGACAAAACAGGAAAAAGCAGACACCAAGCATGGCCCATAAAAAGGCCTGGTTAATAATCATATCATTGTCCTCTTTTCATTGTTACAATTAAGTTACAATTAACCCTGTATATAGTAGCACATCCATGCAATTATAATAAGGAATAATTTGTGCACCACGCTGCCGGGAACCGGACCGGGGATCTGTCTCATAAACCCATTTTCGTGACCACATCATCCTTTACCTGGAACCTGGAACCGAAGTCTATGTCCAGACTGTCCAGGTAGCCCATATCGGCAGTGGTGACAAAAGTCTGGAACCTGCCTTTTATTACCCCTGCAAGTTTCTTCCGCCTTTCCATATCCAGTTCTGAAAGGACATCATCAAGAAGCAATACCGGATCGGTGCTGAGACTGTCTTTTATCACCTGGATCTGGCAAAGCCTCAGGCTTACTGCAGCTATTCTCTGCTGACCCTGGGACCCGAATGAGCGTATATCACGCCCGCCAAGGCTTATGGCAATATCATCCCGGTGAGGACCTGCAGCCGTCGCTTTCCTGATAAGGTCCTGTTCGAGATCTTCCTCCAGCCTTCTCCTGAATATCAGGGCCAGCCTTTCCCTGTCTATTACTGCGGCTCCCGTGCTGCTGCCTGGTAAAATAAATGGTTTTTCCCCAGCTGCTCCAGCACATAGATTATTTCTTTCCCAGCTGTAGATATATCTTATTCCGGGAACTGCGCCCTTTAAAAAATCTCCCATATGGCCGGCGAAAGCCTTCTTCACAGATTCTATGAGCTCCAGCCTCCTGGCAATGATCTCCATTCCGTATCTGACCAGGTTTTGGTTCCAGGCTCCCAGCGTCCTGAGATGGCTGTCTTTAAGCCTGCCGGCAGCGCTTTTAAGAAGACTGTTGCGCTGGGCCAGTATCTTCTGGTACTGAAGCCTTATGGAAGAAAAGTCCTTCTGTATTATTTCCAGTATGGAATCCATGAAAGCCCGCCTTTCCCCGGGTTCAGCCTTGATTATCTTAAGGTCGTCAGGCGAGAATATGACTGAAGGAAGTATGGAGATGAAGTCTGTCTTTTTCCTGCGGTATACTCCATCCACTTTTATCTTGATGGTATTTTTATTCCCGGCTTCTATCTCAACCAGGTGCTTTTTCCTTCCGTTTCCCGATACTATGGTGCCCCTTAGCAGAAAATGATCCCTTCCCCATTTAATGAGTTCATCCTGGAAGTGGGTACGGTGCGATCTGCCTGTAGAGATATAATGTACTGCTTCCAGCAGGTTTGTCTTGCCGTTTCCATTATTTCCTACAAGAAGTATTGATTCCTTATTGAATTCAAGCTTTATATGATCATAATTCCTGTAGTTTTTTAGTTCCAGGTTCTTCAGGTACACTTTTTACCGCTATATTTGTCATAAGTATTAAAGTCCGGGCGCTCTGAGGGTTTAATAGATGACTATCTTTACTCCCAGGGGAAGCGACTCATAAAGCCATTTTGCTTCCTCCAGCCTGAGCCTTATGCATCCGTGGCTGGCAGGGCTTCCCAGCTTTTCATATTCTTCTATTATCATATTCCCGTTTTCGTCAAACGGGACGCTGTGTATAAGGTAATCCTCAAAAAACCGTATCCAGTAATATGCCCCCACGCCGAACCTTTCCACCCAGGCATATTCAATTTTCTGGGATGTAGCATACTCCCCCAGCGGAGTAGGCGATTCCGGGGCTCCTCCCGAGCAGATCATCTGCCTTAAGACCTCGCCTTTGTAAAAAACTGTCAATATCTGTCTTGCCAGGTCCACTTCTATCCTGAAATCGCTGCTGTCATTATAGTCAATGTCCTCCAGGATCTTTTCTTCTGCTTCTGTGCTTTCAATCTCCTCTTCATCAAGGCCGCCCCCGGAGACAGTTTCGTCATCTATGCCGCCTTTATCCTCCGCATAATCCCTGTCTTCTATATCTTCCGCCGGGTCTATGTCCTGGCTTTCTTCCATCTGGTCTTTTTCCGCAGCAGCTTCCTGCCCGGAAGGAGGCTCAGGTGCGGCAACACTTTTTCCGGGCAGAGAGGCCCTGTCTACTACCATTTCAAAATCGAATTCCGGGGGCTTCTTTTCCGGGCCCGCTCCGGTATCCGGGACCTGGTTTATGCTTTGCTCATCCATGATGCTGTATCCATTAAGGTCCCTGAAAGGGATAACCCTGTATGCAAGTATTACCATTGGCGCCACTACCACAGTAATAAGGATGATATTTATTATGTTTTTGATCTTTGTCATCAGCAGTTTTGCAGCCTTTAACTTTTAAGAAATGATATATTATAATAGACATTTTTTCCATACCGGGCTATGTTTTATTTTCAAAATTGCTTTCGGTTTGAAGGAATGGTCACAGCTGCCTGCTCCTGGAGCATAGTCTATCCCTGTCTACTTTTGAAAGCTTCCTGATATCGGCTTTTATGGTCTTGCTTTTCCTTATTACCGCAAGTACTCCCCCCAGTATATCCCTTATATCCGGCTCCAGGTCGGCGGAGATGCAGTAATTTACCCATAGCCCGTCTTTTTCGTGACTGATAAGGCCGGCATTTTCCAGCAGTTTCAGGTGGCTGGAAATAGTAGGCTGGGAAAGCCCGATTATTGCTGTTATCTCACATACACAGAGTTTCGCATTGCTGTCAAGAAGCCCCATTATACGCATCCGGTTCTCATCAGAGAGTGCTTTTACGGCCCTTACTATGATCTTAAAGTCATCCAATCAGCTTCTCTCCTTAAGCTTTTTAATAAAAATCTCCCTGGTCCCGG
>Ga0180434_10007197_pt1 | contig 12554 bp, 13 predicted proteins | sample SS_ome_7_FD_132453 | JGI IMG/M metagenome (GOLD analysis project Ga0180434, IMG submission 132453) | Hypersaline lake sediment archaeal communities from the Salton Sea, California, USA - SS_1_D_2 metaG | ecosystem: Environmental > Aquatic > Non-marine Saline and Alkaline > Hypersaline >... | reverse complement strand
TCGGCCACGATCTCGTCGAGGGTTGCCTGGTCGCCTGCGTCGATGGGGTCGGGGAACCAGACCTGAAGCGTGTCGCCGCTGGACGTGATCTTGTCCGCTGTCAGAGCGATGTCCGATGCCCGGACCTGGCGCAGAAGCATCCCGACCTTGACGCCTTGGGCGAAGTCGGCGCTGATCGAGTAGTCGTAGGCCGTCGCTGCCATCAGGATACCCTCCAGATTTCGAGCCGGGAAACGTAGATCCAGGAGGCGTCGTTGTTGTCGTCCGTCGAGAATTCCAGGTCGATGTCGATGGAGCCCGCCCCAAGGGTTACGTATGCGAAGCCAGAGACAACCGCACGCTGCTCGATGTCGTCCTCCTTCGGCTCCTGCTCGTGAGAGTGGACAGTCGTGCCGTCAACCTGAACGCGAGCCTGGAAGTTATCCGAAATCGACTCGTGCCTCCAGGTGTAGTACCAGCCGACACGGTAGGTCCCGCCGACCAGAGCCGTCGTCGTGAGGCGTTGCGCCAGATCGAAGCCCGTCTCGTTCGTCGTGCTCCGGGCCGTGTCGTCCTCGTCGTACTGCACCTCGTCGCTGACGGCGATCTGGGCATCCTCGTTGCCGCCGTCGTTCAACTCCGTGATGGCGATGCGGCTCCCGGCGGCGAGCTTGGCCAGGAGGTAATCAGCCGTCGTGTCGTTGGCGCTGACCTTGACCTTCTCATCGACCGCTGACCCACCAGGGATGGTGATGTCCGTCACCCCTCCACCAGCGTCGGTTGCCGTAACCCCGGCCCCAGTGAAGTTGAGCGTGTCGAAGGTGCCGACCGCAGAGCCCTCGTCCTCCACATCGACGGTGTTGCCACCACTCGGCCCCGCTGGCCCCTGCGGTCCCCGCGTGGTCGAGATGACAATCTCCGACCCCGCCCGTAGGGCAACAGTGCTTCCGCCGCTGAGACGGCGAGCCTGCACCTTCACCTTGTCACCGGACGAGAGGTCGATGACGAACGCCTTGGTGACGGCTCCCTTTCCTTGCGAGGCGGTGCGGTTGTAGATGACCAACTGGGTGCCAGGGACCGTGACGTACCCACCACCCGTATCGATCTGCACCCGCATCTCGGAATCAGAGCGGGACGTTCCGGTCGTGATCTCCGTCGCTACCGTGGCGGCGATGATGTAGGTGTCGTCCCGGTTGACCGTGACCTCGGCGCTCGGCGTCGTGTGGGCGAAGTCGGAGGTCTTCTTCCGCTCGGTATCGAGCGGAACGTCCGTCCAGCCTGAGACGATACTGGTACCACCGGAGGAGTCGTAGCCGCTGAAGGCCACAATCGGGGGGACCGTCCCCCCGCTGATCAGATCAGTCAGGGGGACTGGAGTCGTATTGTCACCATCCTTGAACGTGAGCCGATCAGAGGCGTCGCGGGTGACGTGGACGAGCTCGTCGTCAGAAGAGTCGTTCTGGATGAAGACTCCTCGGGCCTCTACATGGTCCTCGTTTGGATCGGCGGCAGTCGGGAACAGATCGGTCTCCGTTCCCGTGACCGGAGACTCCATCTTGAGAGGTCTGACACGATCCGCCACCCAATCACCCTACTAAGCCCTGATCGAGATGAACTGGGGCTGAACGTCGAGATCGGTGGCGTTCACGGCATGGCCAATGAACCACACAGCCTCGCCAGAAGCCGTAGGCGGAGTGGTCGTCAGGCCGCCGCCCGACGCCAAGAAGTACCGAGTCCCAACCGTGGCTCCGGTGAGCACGTTCTGGACGATGCCTCGGCGGACCATGGTGCCGGTGTTGGTGGCGGTGGGCCCGTCCTCCATGACACCGACGACCTTGCGCCGACCGGCACCGCCGGCCTGCGACTCGCGGACCTCGTCGTTGGCCCCGCCCCAGAAGACGGGGTCGCCGACCGACAGGTTCTCGTTGGCCGTGACCTCCTCGGCCAGGCGCGTAGCGTCACCAGCGCCGATGACCTCGAGCTCGTTGGAGCCGTTGATCTGGATTGTGCTGTCGTCAGTCCGGACGTGGAGGCCGGCCGCGATGCGGTCGATGGCCCCGGCCGGGTCGACGAGGACCTGAAGGTCGCCGCCGGAGAACTCCAGGCCAGGCGTGGCCGTGAGGTCGATGTCGAGGTCCCCGCCGAGCGTTGCGACGAGACCGTCACCGGCGTTGACGTTGACGCCGTTGGCATCGACGGTGATGCCGGCGCCGGGATCGACCTCGACACCAGCGGCCGTGACCTGGACGCCGTTGCCTGGGTCGACCGCCAGCTTGCCTGCATCAGCACCCGAGCCGAACTGAAGGCCGGGCTGGAGGACGGCACCGGTCGCGAGATCGACGCTCACGACACCGGCCGAGATGTCGATGCCGTTGCCGCCCGTCAGCGCACCCTGGCCGCCGTACTGGGACCAGTTGATGGCCGTGGTGTCCACGGTGATCGGGTTGTTGGTCGTGACGACCCACGCCGTATCGTCCTGGGTCGAGCCCTCGGTGACCCACACGTGGTCGCCGGCCGCAACCTCGGACGACGGCGACCCGTCGAAGTCGTCGGCTCGCGTGAGCTCCGTCGCCGCGTCGACGCCGTTGCCCAGGGCGGTGACCTCGTAGATGCCGTTGTCGATGGCCGGGGTCGCGTTCGGTCCGCCGTCCTTGACGAGGACACGATCCCCGAGCGCCGCCGTCACACCGTCGAAGTCGTTGTTGCTGGCGTTGAAGTTCGGGGCGGTCAGCGTCTTGCCGACGCCCGACCCAGCCGCGGTCCACGTCGACAGAGCAGCCGTGGTCGCGAGGCGGCAAGCCTCCTTGGGATTCAGGCCCTGCGCGACGGCGTCGACGTAGGCCTTGGACGCTGCCGCCGACACACCGGAGGGCGTCGACGGGAGGCCGGTGACCTCGTTGCCGCCCATGGTGATGTCGCCGGTCATGACGAGGCCGCCGAGGTCCAGGGTATCGTCGTCCTGCATCTCCTCGGGCAGACCATCGGTGTTGACGAACATTGGGTTGACGTTGGCCATTCAGGTTCTCCTTCCGGTCAGTTGTGGGTCGGCAGTAGCCGTGTCACTGTCGTGTGGCCGACGTCCTGTTACTCCTCCCGAAGCCTCGGGAGTCCCTTCTCGGGGTCTATGACGCTGATCTTACCCGACTCATCATCGATGGTCACGTTCGGATCCTTGAAATCCAGGTTGTAGTCCTTCGACAACTGGGTGACCAGCTCCGCGTTGTCCTCGGCGTGCTTCGCCACCGCCCGGTCCCAGCTGAGCGCAGTCTCCAGCATCTTGGCCGCCTTCGCCTCGACCTTGAGCCGCATGTTCTCGACCTCGGCTCGCAGCTTCCCAGCCTCCGCCATGCACAGCTTGATCCGGAGCAAGTTCTTGGACCACCGCAGGAAGTCCTCGGTCTCCATGTACAGCTCGCCGAGCTCGTTGGTCTTGCCACGGTATTCCGGGGGCTTCTCCTTCGGCTCGGGCTTGGGCTTCGCCTCGTCGACCTTCTTCTTGACCACGGGCTTCTGGGGCTTCTTCTCTGTCTTGCCTGCCATGTCTCCTACCCTCTCATCACCATCGGCATGTGCGGATCGACGAGCAGCTCATCGTCGTCCAGCGCCACGCCCATCATCTGCAGATACAGGACCCCTCCGGGTGCTGGGGAGGGCCGGACCGGCGTCAGCGTGGAGTCGACGTCCACCCAGTACCGCTGTCCGGGCACGAGTGATCCGTACACGTCGGGCATCGGCCCCCACAGCTGGACTCGGCACGTGGTGGCGTCGTACTTCTTCGTGACGATCCCCACCGCCTGGTCTGTCCCAGCCACCGTCGGGTCCATCTTCCTGACTTGGTATAGGCTCCCGATCTTGGAGCCCGAAATGCGAACGCAATCCCCTACCGCTTCGGCCGCGGAGCACTGTGCGCGCCGGAGGACTTTCTCGGCGCGTGGAATGGACGGGACGTTCGCCTTCTGCACACCATCACCTGCTGTGGCCGTTGCGCTTTTCGGCCCGTCGCAGAATCTCGCGGACGAGGTGCTTCTCCCTGTCCGTCAGCGGCTGGTCATCGATCTCGTCGGCGAGGTCCCGCTCGGGGATCGACTCCTTGACGGCGCGAGGTACGGTCTTGATCTGCCTCACCACCTCCTCGAGGTCGCGTTGGCGCTGCGCCTCCAAAGCCTTGAGCTGCCTCTCGTGGGCCTCGACCCTCTTCGCCCGAGACGTGGCCTCCGTCCTCACCACGGTGAGCTCTTGAGCAGAACTGTAAGCCCAACCGCCGACCAGCACCACGGCTGTCCCGAGGATCCCCATCAGCCACCACCGCCACTTGGACAGCCCGGCCAGCTCGCGCTCCTGGCCGGTGATCTTCGTCTGCGCATCGATGATCATCTCACAGGGTTCGTGGAGCGGCTCGGGCTTGTCCTCCAGGGACTTGAGACGGGCCTTGTTGACCTTCTGCTGCTCGGTCAGCCGGATGACCCCTTCCTTCGCCTTGTTGGCCGCTGTTGCGACTGGCGGAAGCAGATCGTCCTTGATGGTCTTGACTCCACCTTCGATCCGCCCCAGGGCCTCGTACATCTCTCTGGGGGAGCTCGGGATCGGGGTCGGAGGTGATTTGTGTTGTGTCATCGGCTACCCTAATCCCCCCACCATCGTCATCGTGAACGAGCCGTTCGCGAGCTTCCCAAGCTCGTCCCCATCGGGGTCCATGTTGCCCACGTATGGGCCGGTTAGGATCTCCCACTGGTCGCCGGCATTCGGAGAGAACGTACCAGCGTTGACCGTGAAGGTCAGACCGCCATCATCCGTGGTGAAAGCCGAGCCGATCGTACCGACAGCCGCCTGCAGCCCGTTCTCGGTCCCGTCCACCTGGAACTGGGTCGCCGAGATGAACCGGACCTTCCACCTGTCGCGAAGAGTCGTCTCGCCAACCGTGATGTCGTAGGTGATGTCCGCAACGGACGACGGGGTCAGCAGCCTCGCGTAGGGCTTGCGCTGAAAGCGCAGCACGTTGACGTAGTCGACGCCGACCACATCCTCGACGACGTCGGCCAGCTTAGACTTGGGGATCTGCTGCCCGAGCTCCAGGGCCTCGACGTCGAAAGCCTCGTCCATCGCGTCCTCGATGTACCGCTGCGCATACGACCGTCGCACGTTCCCGAACAAGACCGCCTCGAACTCCACGAAGATCTCGAAGACCTGGCAGGGCGTCGGAAGGAGCACGACAGGAGTCGTCTTGACGCTGTTCAAGTGGTCCCCCACCGCACCGAGCAGGCCCGTGCCGGTCTCGGTGTAGGCGTCCCAGTCCCCAGTCGGAACCGGGTTGTCGCCGGCAGCAGAGATGACGACGACCTCCTCGTAGGCGCCGTCGCCCTGGTAGGCGTTCGCCTGGGAAACGCCGGATACCGTCTTGGCCTGCGTGACGTAGTCCTCGTGGCTGACCGCCCGCTCCATCGCCTTGAGCTCGGCCGGCCCCTGCACCTTCGCCTCTTCGATCGTCTCCTTGTCCTGGCCGCCCGAGGGCTGCTCCGGGTTGGTGACCGAGTCCACGAACGTGTAGTTCCCGATGAGCCGGGTGAGCCGATCGGGGCCAACGCGATTGCCGGCTCGGCCGCCGCCGACGCGGTAGATGGCGGTGATGTTGTTGGTGCCCGAGGCGGGGATCTTGCCGTTGACGCCGTCGCCGAAGAGGATAGTGACGATGTCGTCCTCGTCGATCTCGACTCGATAGTGCAGGTCGGTGGCCTCCGACTCCAGGAAGTTGTCAACCTGGGTCCAGAGCAGAGGAGGGCCGCCCTCCGCGACGTAGACCTCGAGGCTCGATGTCCCGCTCGGATTGGTGGCCAGCGGCGTCGCGCTGAGCTCGAACTGCTGCCCGGCAGAGTTGTCGCTTGAGCCCAGCGTCTCCGAGGTCGTCGTCCCGTGCAGAGCGATGATCCCTGCCGTCACCCCAGGCCCTGCTGCGACGAAGTCACTCTCCAGCTCGAACGTGGCCGGATCGCTCCCGTCGGACGTGTCGACCTCGACCCGAGCCCCAGCCGGGACGGTCCCCGCCGCGTTGGTCACGAACGTCAGCTCCACCTGGGCGGAGACGTTGGGGTCGAGCTCGTAGCCGATGTGCTTGCCCTGCTCGATGATCGACCGGCGCTGCGTGATGCTCGGCCATAGGCACTCGTTGGCGCAGCGGTCCTGATAGAACGAGACGTTGTCGAGCATGAAGGCTTCGGACTCGACGAGCGTCACACCGACGTCAGCCTCTGACCGATCCGTCCAATCGGGAGCGACGGAGTCCGCCAGCTCCAGGGCATCGTTCCGATACCCTTCGAAGTCTCGGGTGCCGAGATCGACCGAGAGCACGTCGTCGGACAGGGTCGTGACAGTCGGGGTCGCCATGGCTACCTCTTGCGGGGCTGGGGACGCCGGGGGCTCGGCTGTCGCGGGATGGCGATGCCGGCTCCGGGCGTCTTGTTGTCGTGGCAGTCGTCGTCATAGCTCGATGGCTTCGCCACCGGCCCGGGACTCTGTGACTCGATGCCCTGACGCATGGCATCTTCCAAGTCCTTGCGACGCGCGGCGTTTTCCCTTGGCATGGCTCCTCCTACGCGATCTGGGTGCGGAAAGTCGATTCTTCCCCAGTCTGTCGAAAGATGAAAACGCCGTCAACGAATACGGCCCGGCCAGTGTCGGTGTCCACCGCACTGACCTCCAACGACCGTAGGAGAGCCCTCGGCTCGTGGCGGACGATGGCCTCCCTGATCAGCCCCTTCGTCGCTCGGCGAGCCGTCTCGTCAGCGTTCCGCAGGACCAGCCGGTAGCCGACCGTCCCGACGCCCTTACGAATCAGCCGCTCGAGCAGAGCCGTCTTGGCGATGGCCTCCAGATTCGAGGCGACCTTCTCGGCGCCCTCGGCCAGGCGGACCGACCCTGACGCCGCGAAGCGAAAGGGGAACTTGATGCCTGCTGGGTTCTCCGCCATGGCTCCTCCTACACCGGGATGGCGTCCCGGATCGTGACCAGCGTGTCGACGAGCTCGGTGAGCGAGTCGATGGTCTCCTGCACGTTGTCGCCGCCGAGGTCGAACTCAATCGGCGGAAGCCCGATCAGCGAGCCGAGATTGTTCATCAGCGTGATGATGTTTCCGATGGGGCCGGCGCTGCTCTGCAGGCCTTCCATCAACTGCGCCATCTGCTCCTCGGCACACTCCACGCTCGTCAGCAGATCCGTCAAGCCCTCCTCGATCGCCAGGTTCCGTGCCTCGGCGATCCGCTGCTCCTGCTCAAGCATGGCTTCCAGCTTGTCGAGCGTCCCCTGCAGGTACTTCAGCAGCATCGTCATCATGTCGAGAATCAGCACGGGGACGCTGACGGCCGGGACGACCGACGCCAGGTTCGTGATCGACTCGGTGAGCGTCTCCACTGCCTCGAGCAACGTCGGGAAGTCGAAGGTCGGGATCGCCAGCAGAGCGTCCTTGATGGACACGATGGCGTTGATGAGATCGAAGATCGGATTGAGCGGCGCCAGCGCAGCGTTCGCAGACCCCATCAGGTACTGGGCCAGCTCGTCCGGCGGAGGCGCAATGATGCCTGGGGGCGAGGCGCACAGCGTGACCCCGCCAGGCACTCGAATGCAAAGTTCCCTGTCCTCGACGCCAACGTCGATGCACGCCACTGCTCCAGCCATCAGATAGGCCCTCCTCCCGGCACGACGGGGCGCCCGAGAATCGTGCAGGTCAGCGCATCAATGGCCACCTGCCCGACGCTGCGGACGGTAAGCGAGCTCGTCGCCACGATCGTCATCGACCTCGTCAGTCCGTTGTACTCGATCCCGTCACCGCTGGTCTTGTGGTACAGCCGCATCTTGGGTGCGGTGGGCGTGTCATCGAGTTCGATCTTCCAGACCTCTGTCTCGATCTGCAGCGTCTTCGTCACTCGCATCCGGAGCTCGTCCGCCGTGACGATCTCCATGTCCCCGTCCTTGAACATCTCGACGCGAGTCCCGGTCCGGTGGGCCAGCTGAACTCGCTCCTGGTCCTCGGTGTCGTCGAACTCCAGCAGGTGTCCCGAGGGCGACTTCTTGATACGGACGTGCGGGTAGGTCCCGTGGAACTGGGAAGCCACGGCAATCCCGTCGTCCCGCATCTGCGTGTCGATGTCGTCCTGCTCGCCCCTCGCGTGCTTCGGCAACATGGAGGCCGAGTCGCGACGGCCATGCGGGCCGTGGCTCCAGATCGGTCGCTGTGGATCCCCCTCCTCGAACTCAACCCACACGATGTCGTTGACTTGGGGCGGCCACACCTCGCCGCTCTCCACAGCTCCTCCACCGTCAGCCGGCCAGGCCCAGCCGACGTCGGTGTCAGGCCCGAGCACCACCGGCACCCGAGCCATGATCCTCATGAGCTGGTTCGGATCGTCGTCGACCCGAGTGACGATGCCGCGGTACTTGCCGAAGTAGCGACCGGCGAACCGCTGCGCGAACTCGTTCACAGAGGGAGGGATACCTGCCATCAGTCCACGTCCTGCCCGTCCACCGTACGACGACGCCCGACCCGGGTCCGGACACGATCGATCCGGTAGCGCTCCTCCGGCTCAGAGGTCGGAGGGGGCTGGCCATCCGACGACGGAGTGTCGCCGCCGGCGTTCTGTTCATCCGACGCTTCTGCGATCTGCTCCCGGTCACGGCGAGACGGTCGGAACGTCTGCCGCTTGACCTTGAGCGAGGTCTTGAAGTCGTCGCCGATCATGTGAGTGACCTCGACCACGCGATACCGCCCGGACAGCCGCTCGCCGACACCGGCCAGCACCACAGCCATCTGCGGTCGCCACCGCATCGACGCCGTCGCCAGCGCCAGCGTGCCTTCCACGATCTCGGATGCTCGAGCTGACCGCCCGGCCGCTCGCCGCCTCGCCTCGTCCTCGGAGTCTGGAGTGGCCGCTCCGCTCTCGTCGCCAGGCTCCGACTCCTCGTTCTCCTCGACCTCGTCGTCCGACTCGGGCCGATCCTCGAACTCCTCCTGTCCCACCCGAGAGCGAACACGATCGATCCGTTGACGACCTCGAGACCGCTCCTCCCGACGCTCCTCGGGCTCGTCCTGCGCGTCGGTGCTTCGGGCCGAGCTCTCCTCGTTGGGCTCGTCGTCGTCGGTGTCCTGACCTCCGAGACGCCGGACCACTTCGCCCAGCTGGGGCAGGGCCTCGCCGACGTTCTCCCTGCCCTGGCGGAGCACCTGGAAGATCCCGTTGTCGTCCGAGTTGCCGTTGATCAGGTCGACGTTCCCGCCCGTCTGTCGAGCCCCTCGCCGGCGACGACCGCTGTTGAACTTGATCTCCGGAGCGAAGCTCAAGAGCGACCAGTCGTTGATCCGATACGAGAGCACCGGCACGTCCGACTGCTGGTCCAGCTCCTCCAGATCGACGGGCCGTCTGAAGTACAGGTTGCCGCCCTCGACGCCCCAGACGTAGCCGTACCGCTCGGCCAGCTGCTGGATGAGCCTCGCGTCAGTGGCGTTCGCCTGCAGGAGAGGGAAGTCGTCCGTGAACCGGACATTCTCGGGGTCCTCGATCTCGAAGCCGAGGTCGTGCTCCTCGGCGATCTGCCGAAGAATCTGGGAGGGCGTCAGGTTTGTGAAGCGGCGCTGTCGCTGGCGCCGGTTCATGCTGTGTGACTCGTCTTGGAACTCGACCGTCAGCGTCCCATCACCGTTCTCGGGGAAGCTGGGCTTCTGCTTCTTGACGACGTAGGGGCCTCGGATTTCGAGCGCGTTGGCCCAGCCCATGGTCAGCGTGATCCTCGCTCCCTTCCGGTAGGTCCGGGAGTCGAAGATGCGAGCGTCGGGGTCGCGGAAGGTCAGGGAGCCGGTGTCAGCCTTGCGCTCAGCCAGCGTCAGCTTGACCTGGCGCAGAGCGCGGATGTCCTCCTGGGCGATCTCCTGATCGCCGACCCTCACCACCACCAATGGCGTCAGCGTGCTCATACCGATGCGGCATAGGACTTCGGCGGGATGTAGATCAGCATCCCGGGCTCAAGGTCGAGGGGCCAGAACACCTGCGGATTGACCCACGCGATCACGTACCACTTGTTGGCGTCGCCGTAGTGCTTGAACGCCAGCGACTCCATGGTGTCCCTCGCCTTCACCGTGTACGGCAGCGAGCCGTCGGGCACCGCGGCCGTCGTCTCCTGCAGCACGAAGACGCGATGGATGTCGCCGTCGCGGTCCTCGACCTGAAGCATGTCGGAGAACCGTAGTCGGGATCCCCGATACAGGCCCATGCCTTCCTCCTCCTACTGAACCGCCGCGAGGTCCCGGAGCGAAGCGAGGAAGTCGAACCTCGCTCGCAGGGACGCGACGTCAACGAACATGGTGCGCATCTGCAGCTCGCACCACGTCCTCGTGGGGTGCCCGGACAGGTTCCATCGCACGTCGCGGAAGTTGTGCGACAGGATGAGCACGTCCCAACTCTCCTCCCCCATGCCGTACCGGGCCTGGGGAGGCGGCGTGAACTGCCCAAGGTCGTCCGAGAAGTCGTCGAAGTCTGGTGACGTGAAGGACTCGATGAACGCCTTCTGCGCTGTCGTCCCCAGCTTCGCTTCCTCGTAGGTCTCGACGGCGTCGAAGAGCAGAGTGATCGAGAACGTGTCGCCCTGGATCGCCTTGAACGATGCCGTCGGGATCGGCGAGCCGGGACCCGACGTGAAGTTGTACTCCGCCGTCCGCCCCCTCGTCGTCTCCGTCGGGTTGAACTGGAAGTCCATGACGGACTCCATCTCCCCATCCCGGATGCGAGCGAGGAAGCCCTTCACAGGCTCTCTGCCGGTGACCATGCTCATGCGAACGTCGCCTCCCCTTCCGTCTCGATGGCGGCTTGGATGCGCTCCATGATCATCTCGGCCAGCCGCTCAGCCTCCTCGGGCGTGGCCTGCTGGACCTGCACGGTGATGTCCCCGACGTTGACCGTTACCGACCTCGGTCCAGTGACGCCCTCGACGGCGCCGCCGACTCGCTCGAGCACAGGGGACGCCATCTCGGCCATCCCTGTCGCCGCGTTCCCGACTGCCCCGGTCACGCCCTCCGCTGTCGTCGGGAGGCCGAGGGCCCCGGCCACCTGCCCTAGGCTCGTCTCGACCGTGGCCGTCAAGCCTGGGAAGGCCGATCTCGCTCCCTCCATGAACGTAGTCACCAGCGACGAGCCGCTGGCCGTCAGGTCGGACAGAGGACCGGTGCGCGCGTCCGAACCCGGAAGTAGGTCTCGGACTTCAACGATGTTGGTCGAGAACCACTCGACAAGTCCGGCCCACTCGCGCTGGATGCCGTCCCTGATTCCGTTGATGAGCCCGGCTCCCCACTCGACGGCCTGCGTCGCCAGCCCGGTGAAGAAGCTGGAGATCGACTCCCACAGCCCCGAGAAGAACGCGGCGATGCCAGCCCCGAAGCTGGTGAGCAGCGAGACGAGGGGGCTGAAGAGCTGTCCGAGCCACTCGATCGCGGCCGTGAAGCCGGCCACGATGCCGGCCCACATGTCGGTGAAGACCTGGGCGATACCGCTGGCCAGGGAGACGAAGAAACCCGACACGGCCTGCCACGCCGTCGACAAGCCTGACGCGATCGCGTTCCACGCCGCCGTCGCCGCTCCGGAGATCGCCGTCCACACGCCCGACAGGAAGTCGGAGATGGCCTGGAAGCCCCTCATGATCGGCTGCACGATGGGCTGGTTGACGTTCTCCTCGTACCAGGGCTCCGCCCACGCTCGCCACGGAGCGTCAGCCGCAGTGAGCCGCTGCCAGAAGACCGACATCCGCCGACCGAACTCGGCAAACGGTTCCCAGATCGCTGCCGCTGTCTCGGCCACCGTCGCCGCGACCCCAGCTCCCCACTCGACAAGCCCTTCCCACCAGTCGACCACCGCCTCCCAGGCGGCACTGAACGCCTCCCCGACAGCCACCGCCCATCCAGCGATGACTCCTCCGAGCCACCGATAGAACCGGACGACCTGCACGATGATCAAAATCACCCCGACGATGAGCGCCACGAACAGAATCAGAGGCAGCATCGAGATGAGCCACAGGACCCCGAGCAGCACGACGGCCGCCGCCAGCACGGTCGTGACGAGCGCCACGAAGGCCGTGAGCACGACGATGACGACACCGATGACCTGGCCGAGTGTCCGCCAGAAATCCATGTTCTCCGAGAACTGGAAGCCCAGCGCAGACAGGCCCTCCTCGATCGTGTTGAAGACCCAAATCCAGGTCTCGATCCAGAACTCGAAGACGGCGACGAGGACCTCGACCGTGGGAACGATCACGTCCCTCAAGCCGGCCCATACCTCCTCGATCCGCCTCGTGAGGGCCAGGATGTTCAGCACGCCGTTCGTCAGGCCCCGGTCCTCGAGCTGGTCGATGATGGCGGCGCTGATCGAGCCGTCGTCACTCTGGAAGAAGTCGACGAGCGCTGACCACATCAGGCGGATGTCCGAGATCCAGTCGTTGACGAAGTCGGCCAGCCCTCCAAGATTCCGGCGATACGCCTGGTACAGCGCAACGCTCCAGCCGATGAGCACTGCGAAGAACGAGCCGAAGGCGGCCGCCACGGCGACCAC
>Ga0180434_10007196_pt1 | contig 12554 bp, 7 predicted proteins | sample SS_ome_7_FD_132453 | JGI IMG/M metagenome (GOLD analysis project Ga0180434, IMG submission 132453) | Hypersaline lake sediment archaeal communities from the Salton Sea, California, USA - SS_1_D_2 metaG | ecosystem: Environmental > Aquatic > Non-marine Saline and Alkaline > Hypersaline > Sediment... | reverse complement strand
TGCCGTTGGTCAGTCCCTTGTTGCCGGCGCCTTCCACCGTGTCAGCCGCGTTGATACCCGTATAGATCACGGGCAGGTCGGGCTCTTTACGCGGGCTGGAGAGTTCATCGGCGCCCGGTTTACGCAACAGCATATCGCCGTAGATGCCCTGTTCGGAAAACAGCATTCCTGCGGGCAGTCCCTGAATAACACTGAGCAGGCCGTCCTGGTAGGACCCGCCCGCCACGGTGAGGCGAAAGAGTGTTCCGATGTTACAGCCCAGCATGCGGCATTCCTCCCGAAGTGTGTGGCGATGTCATCTCGAACGACGTGAGGCCCGCCCGGGCCGGGTAGTCACACCCGATTTTTCGCGGGACCCGCGGCGAGCCGAGGCGTCGTGCTCATGCGAGATTCCTCGCTGCGCTCGGAATGACGTGTCTCGGCTCACAATGACGGGGCCGTTCACTCCTCCACTCGCAGATCGGCGCCCAATGCGATCATCGCATCGGCGAAACCCGGATAGGTGACGGCCATGGCCTCGGCGCCGTGAATCACGCTCCTGCCCTCGATGGCACAGCCCGCCACGGCCAGCGCCATGACGACGCGGTGATCGCCGTGGCCGTCCGCCTCGGCGGCGTGCAGGGCGCTCTCCTCGACGATGAGCCCGTCTTCGAGTTCCCGCACCCGCGCGCCCATGCGGGCCAGTTCGCGCGCCATCACGGCGATTCGGTCGGTCTCTTTGAGGCGCGCCTGGGGCACGTTCACCAGGCGCGTCTCGCCGGCCGCGAAGCACGCCAGCACGGCCATCATGGGCAGCGCATCGGGAGTGGCGTTGAGATCGAACTCGCCGCCGCGCAGCGCACGCCCGCGCACGCGGATCCGGTCCTCCGCGGCTTCGACCTCGGCACCCATCTGACGCACGTAGTCCACCACGGCGCGATCGCCCTGCGTGTCATGCGGGTCGAGGCCGAGCAGCACGACCTCGTTGCGGCCGAGCGCGCCGGCGCCCAGAAAGAAGGTGGCCGAGGAGTAGTCGCCCGGGATCGCCCGGTCCACCGGAGCGTAGCGCTGGCCGGCCGGCACGCGGAACTCGCGCAGGCCCTCGCGTTCGAGGCGGATGCCCTGGCGCTCCAGCCAGTCGAGGGTGATCCCAACGTACGGCTGCTCGTTGAGCACAGGAACGTGAATCGTGGAGTCGCCGTCGCCCAGCGGAGTGTTGATGAGGAGACTCGTGAGGTACTGGCTGGTGACGGCCTCGATGGAGGTCTCGCCGCCGCGCAGGCGGCCCCGGACCACGAAGGGCGCGGCGCCGTTGCCGCGCGTGGAGCGGGCGTCGGCGCCGAGGTCGTTGAGCGACTCCGCCAGGGGGCCGGCGGGTCGGCGCCGGATCTGGTCGTCGCCGGTGAGCACCGCCATGCCCTCGCGCAGCAGGGCGCAGGAGCCCAGAACGAGGCGCAGCGTAGTCCCCGAGTTGGCCACGTTGATCACGTCGTCGGGGGCGCGCAGATTCCCGGCGGCGCCGGCCACGCGCCACAGGTCGGGCTGGATGTCCATCTCGGCGCCGAGGGCGCGGTAGGCGCCGACGGCCGCGCGGGCGTCGGCGGAATCGAGCGGCGCTCGGATGCGGCTCTCGCCGTCGGCGAGGGCGGCGATGGCCACGGCCCGGATCGTGTGCGACTTGGAGCCGGGAATCCTGACCTCGCCGCGCAGGCGGGACTGTGTGCACACCAGGTTCATGGCAGATGCTTCGGGTTCAACTCCGCGCGCCTACTTCTGCGCCCGGGACGGCTTCCCTGTCGCGGTGAGGCCGTAGGCGCTCATTCGCAGGCGTGCCGCCGTCCGGCCCAGGGCCGACGGGAGTCATTTGCCAGGCAGCGGGCCGCAGGCCCGCCCGGACGGCATCTCACGATTCGCCGCAACCACGGAACAACTCCCTCTGAACGCCCGGCCGAAGATCGGCGCGTCCGTGTCGCCGGCGCGCACATCCCCGGGACCGTGCACAGGGTTTGCCTGACGGGCGTGCGGTCCGCCATGAGGAGGAAGCCTAACGCCATGCGAAGTCGTCAGCCGCTTACAGCCCGCATCCAGAAGGGCAGTCCCCCTCATGGCTTCACGCTCATTGAGGCTATGATCGTCGTGCTGATCATCGCCGTCCTGGCGACCATCATCATCGCGCTGACCATGAACGGCGCGCGCCGGGGCAGGGAGAGTTCGCTGCGGGGCAATCTGCACGAACTGCGGACCGGCGTGGAGCGCTTCCAGGCCGACTGCGGCGCGCTTCCGCCGGCGCTGGCCGACCTCGTCGTGCGCTCGAGCAGTGAGATCAGCTCCGACGCGGACGGTCGCGGCGTCGCGCTGGATCGCTCCGGCTACAAGGGCCCCTATGTGATCACCGGTGACGGCGGACTCCCCAGCGATCCCATCACCCGCGGCGTTGACTGGTATTACGACAACACCACGGGCGAGATCCGTTCGCGCTCCACGGCCGTCGGCCTCAACGGCATGCCCTACAGCGACTGGTAGCCGCCTTCCTCTCCCCCGGGCAGGAGAGCGCGTCCTCCCCGCCGAACAGCCCGCACGTGCGGAATGCCACCGTCGCCGCGGGCCTCGTCCTGCTGCTTGGGGCGGGACTCGCGCGTTGCGCTGAACAGCCCCTGCCGCTGCCGTCCGCCGTCCGCAACGGCGGCTTCGAGCAGATGGGTGCGGAGGGCGCGCTGCCCGACGGCTGGGAGTTCCGCATCATGTGCCAGGCGCAGGCGTCGGCCGCCGTGGACGCCCAAGTCCCCCGCTCGGGCCGGCGCGCCGTGCGCTTCAGCGATGCCTCTCCGATGGCGCCCCATGTCTACGGCCGGTTCGTGCAGACCGTTCCAGTCGAGCCCGGCATCCGCTACCGGCTGACCGTCTGGGCGCGAGGGCGAGGGGTGGGCCGGGGCATCCACTTCACGGACTGGCAGACCTACAGGCTGAGGCTGCCGGCCGGCGACTTCGACTGGCGTCGGTTCAGCGCCACGTTCGAGACGGAGCCCGACCAGCGCAGCCTCGACGTGGGCCTCAACGTGGTGGACGTCACCGATGCCCTGTGGATAGATGACCTGAGTCTGACGCCGGTGGAGGCCCTGGAGTTCGATGGCGCAGGGGGCGTGGCCGGCACGGTCCACCTGCCGTCTCTGGTGGCGAGCGCGGACGACCGCGTGGCCGGGCGCATCTGGCTGGATGCCGGCGGCGTGCAGGGCCGCGTTGAGGTCACCGTGACGGCCGGGCAGCGACTGCTCATGAGGCAGGCCGAGCCGATCGCCGGCGATCTGCTCACGGCGCCTTTCACCTTCCAGGCCGATGCGGCGGGCCCGCTGGTGCTGCAGGTGCGCGTGTTGGACGCGTCGGACAATCTGCTGGCCCGGGCCGCGAAGGAGGTCACCGTGCGCACCGCTGGTTCAATCCGCGCGCAACTCGACGAGGCGCAGGGGCTGCTCGACCGGCTGCGCACCCGCATCGCCGAGGCGCGCCGGGGCGGACGACCTGTGGACTACTCCCTCGTGGTCGCCACCGTGGCCGAGCACTTCATCGGCTATGCGCGCTGCGACATCGAGCGCGGGCAGGTGCGACGCGCCGCGATGGAGGCGGACGAACTCCTAGGCATCCTGACACCCGCGGTCGAGGCGGCCGGGGACGAGCCGCCGGTGCCCCGCTATCGCACAGGCGAGATCGGCATCGAGCAGGGCTCCTTCGTGGCCGAGACCGAGGCGGAGGGGCATCGGTCGCGCCGGCCGGTCTTCTTCAACGGCTACGGCCACTTCGGCCAGGTGCGCGCCGACATCGAAGCATTCCCCCGGTACGGCATCAACGTCATCCAGATCGAGTTCGGGCCGCGCTCCGTGGTCGTCGGCCCCGACGCAACGTGCGATGATGCGATCGAGGAGTTCCTGGCCGTGCTCGACCGCGCGGCGGCGAACAACGTAGCCGTCAACCTGCTGATCTCGCCCCACTACTTCCCCGAGTGGGCGCTGGAGAAGTGGCCCCACCTGCGCGCGTGCAGCGGAGGGTTCCTGAAGTACTGCATTGATGCGCCCGAGTCGCAGGCGATCCTCAGGCGGCACCTGGAGGCGGTCATCCCGCGCATCCGCGGGAAGCCGGGGCTGCACAGCATCTGCCTCTCGAACGAGCCCATCTACATCGAGAGCCGCCCGTGCCGCTTCACGCAGGCTGCGTGGCGCGACTGGCTGGAGCGGCGCCACGGCGAGATCGCCGCGCTCAACCGCCGCTACGACGCCGCCTACGCCTCCTTCGCGGAGGTGCCCATGCCCGATCCCGAGGCGGTGGCGGCGGGGTGCCATTACTGCGACTGGGCCCTCTTCAACGCCGAGCGTCTGGCGGCATGGCACCGGTGGCTGGCCGATGTCATCCACGAGATGGCGCCGGAGATCCCCGTTCACGCCAAGATCATGAACACGCTGTTCGACCGGCCCAACCTACGCTTCGGCGTGGACCCCGAGCAGTTCTCGAAACTGTCGCAGATCAACGGCAACGACGCCGCGAACTACTACGACCACGATGACGGGGCCGACTGGGCGAACGGCTGGGTGCGGGAGAACATGTTCTACGATCTGCAGCGCTCGATGGCGGCCCTGCCGGGGCTCAACTCCGAGAACCATCTGATCCGCGACCGCGACTTCGAGTCCATCCCGGCGGCCCACGTGCGCAACGTGCTCTGGCAGGGGGCGGTGCACGGCCAGGGCGCGGCGACGATCTGGGTGTGGGAGCGCACGGACGACGACGAGAGCGATTTCGCCGGCTCGATCATGCACCGGCCCGCCTGCGCAGAGGCCGTCGGGCGCACGAACCTCGACCTCAACCGCCTGGCGGAGTACGTGACGACGCTGCAGCGCGAACGACCCCGGGTCGGACTGCTCTATTCGTACGCCTCGATCGTCTGGAGCGACGACTACCTGCGCGAACTGGAGAGCATCTACACGGCGCTCGATCTGTCGGGGCTGCGCGTGGGCTTCGTCTCGGAGCGGCAACTGGCCGAGGGCGGGGCGGCCGGCTTCAGGCTGATCGTGGCGCCCGCGGCGTGTGCGGTGAGCGACGACGCGTACGCAGCCCTGCGTCGGTTCGCGGAAGAGGGAGGCGTGCTGGCGCTGATAGGCGACCAGGCGCTCGCCATGGATCATTTCGGCGAGGCGCGCGACACCGCCGCCCTGCGAGGCCTGGAGACGGTCAGGGCGCTGTCCGGCGACAGGTCCGCGCGCGATCTCTGGGAACTCGTTCCCGGCCTGCTGCGCGAGGCCGGCGTCGAGCCGCCGGTGATGCTGCTGGACCCCGAGACCGGAGAGCGCATCTGGGGCGTGGAGTGGCTCTGCACTGTCCGGCGGGGCGCCATCGTGGTCAACGCCGTCAACTACCTGCGGCAGTCCGTGCGCGCGACGTTGAGCGCGGGCGGCGCTCGTGCGTCGCGGGATCTCTTCAGCGGACAGCGAGTGGACGAGGTCGTAACGCTCAAGCCGATGGAGCCGGCGCTGCTGCTCATCGAATAGTGGGAGAGGGCGCGCGCCGCGCGCCGCTGCGGCTGGGAGGATACCGAGATGAAGATGGAACTGCTGCTGCCCCACCAGATAGACGAGGTGCTGGAGAGATGCCCTGTGGCGATCCTGCCCTGGGGAGCGCTGGAGTGGCACGGGCACCACCTGGCCGTGGGGCAGGATGCGCTCAAGGTGTCGGCGCTGGCCGATGCCATCGCGGACAAGTTGGGGTGCGTGTCGCTGCCGCCGGTCTACGTGGGCCATGGCACGATGAAGCCGCACGCGGGGTTCAAGAAGACGCTCGAGTTCCGGCTGGCCACGGTCGAGGCGCTGCTTACCGAGCACCTGGAGCAGTTGGAGGACGAAGGCTTCCAGGTGTGCATCGTGCTCGCGGGGCACTACGGCGGCATCCACATGGCGGGCCTGCACCACGTCGAGGCGACATACATGCAGGAGCGGGCCCACGAGATGAAGGTCGAGGTGCTCACCGACTTCGACCTGGTGAAGGACCTGGGCTACCAGGGCGACCACGCCGGCAAGTGGGAATCGTCCATCTTCTGGCACTACTACCCCGACTACGTGGACATGGGCCGGTTCAGGCAGGGCGTGCCGCTGCGCGAGCAGGGCGTGGGCGGCGAGAACCCATACGAGACGGCCTCGCGCGAGGTGGGACGCACCATCGCGGAGGCCATCGTCGAGCGCACCGCACAGCGCGCCCTGGACCTGCTGGCCGAGGCGAAGCACGCGACGTAGACCACGGGCGGGCGCGGCTGCTGTGCGCGGAGGCGCACCGCCTGCAACAGGGAATGGCGCGCGGGGGGTGGAATAACGCGCAGGATTCCGTCAGGCATAGGGCCGGGCTGCCGGCCGGGAGGACTGCCATGTCGTACAGCACTGCACCACCGCCGCCACCGCCCTCGGGGCCGCCGCCGTCCGCGCCCCCTCCGCCCCCGCCGCCCTCGAGGCCGACCGCGTCGGCCGGCCCGCCCCCAGCGGCTCCCCAGCCGCGGCGGCGGCGATCCGGGTGGTTGATCGGCTGCGGCATCGCGGCGCTGGTCGTGTTCCTGGGGTTCGCGGTCCTGATCGTGGTGCTCATCGCGGTTTCGCTGGGCCGGGAAACGGGAGCCGGGCTGGGCGCCAAGGTGGCGCTCATCAACATCGAGGGTGTCATCACCGCGGGTCCGAGCGGGGGCGGCCTCTTCGACAGCGGGGAGACGGGCTCGGTGCGCATCGTGGAGTTGATCCGCGACGCCGAAGAGGACTCCGGCGTGAAGGCGATCGTGCTGCGCATCAACAGCCCGGGCGGGAGCGCCGCCGGCTCGCAGGAGATCTACGAGGCGCTGATGCAGGTGCGCCGGTCGAAGAAGCCGGTAGTGGTCTCGATCGGCGACATGGCCGCCTCGGGGGGTTACTACATCGCCAGCGCGGCCGACGTGATCGTGGCCAACGGCTCGTCGCTCACCGGCAGCATCGGCGTGATCTGGAGCGGCATCGAGATGGACGAGTTGTTCAAGAAGATCGGAGTCCGCGGCCGGGTCATCAAGAGCGGCAAGTTCAAGGACATCGGCTCGGCCACGCGGCCCATGACCGAGGAGGAGAAGCAACTCGTTCAGGGGCTCATCAACGACGTCTTCGACCAGTTCGTGGCCGACGTGGCCAAGGGCCGCAAGATGCCGCGGGCCCAGGTGGAGAAACTGGCCGACGGGCGCATCTTCACGGGTCGCCAGGCCAAGAGTTACCGCCTGGTGGATGAACTCGGCGGACTCAACGACGCCGTGCGCGTGGCGACGAAGCGCGCCAACATCCCCGAGGACTCGCGGGTCGTCGAGTACGGCAAGCGCTCGCCGCTCGACTTCCTGCTGGGCGACACCGAGACCATCGCCAAGCAGCGCGTGCTCGATCGTCTGCTCTACGATCCTGTCACCGAGCGGCTGGCTCAGTCCATGCAATAGCCATGTCGGGCTCCCCCGCGCGCGTCGGCGATCTCGTCGAGTTCGCGGCCGTGCCGGCCGTGCTGGCCCTGGGTGACGCGGCGCGGCTGCGCGAAGATCTCGACGCCCGGGCGCAGCGGCTTCCCCGCGCCCTGCGCTCGGCGCTGGAGGGGCTGCTCGGCGGCTACCTGATCGAGCAGCCCGAGAACCGGGCCGCCTGCGACGCCCTCCTCGGCGCCCTGGCCGGCGCCACGGGGCGCGCCTTCTTCCTGCGGGGCGTGTACGGCGCGGGCAAGACGCACCTGCTCTCCGTGGTCGCGCTGCTGGCCGGACATCCGGCTGCCTGGCCGTTCTTCCTGGCCTCCCACCCCCAGTACGAGCGTGTGTCCCTAGCCGTCGGCCGGAGCCGGCGGCTGGTGGTGCCGATCTCGCTCGACGAGTTCCGCGGGCCGAGCCGCCCGCTGGAGGAGATCGTCTTCCAGCAGATCGAGCGCGAACTGGCGGGCCCGCGTTACGGCGTGCAGGTCACGTTGAGCGATGCCGCCCAGGCGATCCGCCTCTTGGAGGAGTTCGCCTTCCCCGAGCACCAGGGAGCCTTCGAGACGTACCTGCGGCGGGCGGCGGGCGGCGCGCCCTGGGCGGACCTGCAGGAGAGCGACCCGCAGCGCGCGGGCGCGCTGGCCCGGCGCTTCGCCGAGCGCATCGGGCTGCCGGCAGCGCCGACGCGATCGCGGGCCGATGCCATGGCGGAAGCGCTGGCGGGGGCGAAGCAGGCTGGGCTCGACGGCGTGGTGCTGCTGCTCGATGAGTTGGGGCTGTTTCTTTCGGCCAAGACGCGCCGCGAACTCAACGAGGACGCGGCATTCCTGCAGTTCATCGCCCAGCGAGCGCGGCGCGCGCGGGTGTGGCTCATCGCCGCGATCCAGCGCCAGGTCGAGGACATCGGGAGCATAGACGCCTACTCGCTGCGGCAGATCAAGGATCGCTTCTTTACCTGCACGCTCGACATTGCGCAGTTGCGCACGGTTCTTTCGCGCAGGGTGGTTGTGCGCAAGGACCCCGAGACCTTCGCGCGGACGGTGGGCGAGGTGTGGCGCCGGCTGGGAGGCGATGGGCTGGGGTTCGGCCGGGACGACTTGACGGTCGCCTACCCCGTCAACCCGTTGGCCCTCGATCTGCTCGAGGCGCTGGCCGACTCGGTGCTGTCCAAGACTCGCAGCCTGCTGCAGTTCCTGCAGTCGGCGGCCGCTTCCGACGGGCTGCTTGGCCTGCCCGCCGAGCGTTTGCTGACGCCCGACGCGATGTTCCGGTGCTTTCGGGATCAGATGGAAGGCCTGCCGGAGTTGCGGCGGCACCTGGGTGCGCACCGCTTCTTCGCCGAGCACCTGCGGCGCATCGGCGCGGCGAACCGGGACCTGGCCGCAGCCCTGGTGGACACCCTCACGCTGCTGGCGGTCGCGGGCGCGCGCTGGCCGCTGCGAGACCTGGCCGATGCGTTGATCGGCTCAGCGGCGTGGGCGCAGGCCGGGCCCGAATCCCCCGAGGCCTTCCGCCGGATGGTCGCGCGCGAACTGGACGCGCTGCGCCGCCGGGGGGCCTACCTCGAGATCGTTCGCTCCGTGGAGCCGGGCGGGGATCAGTACTTCCTCGATGTGACCACCGATGCCTCGGAGGTGATCCGGCGGCGGCTCAACCGGATTGTGGATGCCTTCGAACCGCGCGACGGCCGGGTGCTCGCAGCGGCCGCCGGCGCCTGCGGGCAGCCTGCGTTTCCGCTGGCGAGCCTGGCGGAGCCGCGCGCCGTCGGCTTCGAATGGATGGCCGACCGGCGCACCGCCGCGGTGTCGCGGCGGGACTTGGCGACGCTGACCGCCGAGCACCTGTCGCATCTCGCCGCCGTGCTGAGCGCGCCGCACTGCCGGGAGGACGTCCACCTGCTCATCGGCGAGGTGGGAGACGCCGAGCGCCAGGAGGCGGCGTGGCGGAGCGCAGCGGCAGGCCTCGCGGGCCGAGACGCTGCGGGCGTGGTGGCCTGGATTCCGCGGGAGCCGACTCAGGCCGAGTGGCAGGAGTTGGCGGAGCACGCGGCGCTGCGGATGCTGGCCGACGATCCGACGGTGAGCGGCCGGCGGGGCGCCGACCTGCGCCGCCGGGTGCGCGAGCGGCTGGAGGCAAGCGCAGCCATGGCGGCCGGTGTGGTCGCGCGGCTGCACTACGAGGGCCGGGCGCTGGACGCAGGCGGACGGCCGGCAACTGATCCCGCCGCGCTCAAGGCCGCCCAGGGCGACTGGCCCGCGACGCTGGCGGCCCTGCTCGCGGGCGCGCTCCAAAGGCTGTTCCCGCGGCAGGCCGCGCTGGCGCCGAAGCGCGTGCTGGGCCGGGTGCACGTCAACCAGATCGTTGACCACTTCGTGCGCCCCGGGCGGATCAGCCTGCCGCCGGGCGCGGGGCTGGAGGCGCACCTCAACGACTTCCTCGCGCCGCTGGGGTTTGTAGACGGGCGCGACGGCACCTATGCCCTCCGCGTGCGGGCCACGCCGCTGGTGGATTGGATCGAGTCTCAGGTGCCCGAGCCGCGCGACGAGCCGCTCGACGCCGGACAACTCAGACGCTACGGCGACCTGGTGGGGGTGCTGGCGAAGTCGGAGTTCGGGCTCACGCCCGAGCAGAGCGAACTCGCCATCGCCTGCCTCGTGCGCGCGGGGCACCTGGTGGCCTTGGATGCGTTCTGCCAGCCGCTCCCCTTTGATCGCATCGGCACGCCCATGGGGGAGCACGTGCCGTTCCTGACGCGCGCTCGACTGCTGGAGGCCGAGACGGCGGACGCGTTGAGCGAGGTGGTGCAGGCCATCCTGGGCCGGCGGCCGCGGCGGCTCGACCTCGCCGGGCAGCAGCGCCTGTGGGAAGGCGCGCTGGCGTGGAAGCGCCGCACGCTGGAGGAGGCGCCCCGCGTGCAGGCTGCACTCGAGGGCCTCATCGCCGCGTTCGGCCAGGAACCGGTGCAGTGGAGCGAGACCTGCCGCGCCCTGGAGGCGGCAGGTGAGTCGGCCCGCGCGCTGGACGACGGCGTCACCGCCCGCGACGGCCTGACTGCCCTGGCGGCGCAGGGCGACAGCCACCTGCTCAAGACCTTCGGGCAGGCGCGGGACTTCCTGCTGGAGGAGGCCGAGGCGGTCGCCGGCGCCTACCGGTACGTGACCGACCCGCGCTTCGAGGTGATGGCCGAGTCGCTGCTGGTGTCGCAGCGGCAGCGATTCCTGAGGTGGGTGGGCCGGGCGGAGGCGATGATCTCGCAGCGCGCCCGGGTGCGCCGCGCCGCCGAGGACACGCTGCGCGCCTATGGCAACGAATACGTCGCCTGGCACGAACGGGTGCATGCCGCGCGGCGCTTCGCGGGCTATCCCGCGCTCAGGCAGGGGGATGCCTATCGCGCGCTGCAGACCGTCTCAGCGACCGGCGTGGATGGCGGCGAGGCGCTGCGCCGGGCGGAGGCCGCGATCCGCGAGCAGATGGGCAAGCACTGCCCGGGCACGGACCTGAGCCAGGCGCTGGCGTCGAGTCCCGTGTGCGCGCTCTGCGGCCTGCGGCTGGGCGACAGCATCGAGTTGGCGCCGCCGTCGCGGATCGAGCGGCGGATCCGCGCGTGGGTGCAGCGCCTGATCGGGCTGCTCCACGAGCCCGAGGTGGAGCAGGCCATCGAGCGGCGGCTGGGCGCCGAGCAGGACGCGAAGACCGCGGGCGCGGTGGGCCGGGCGATGAAACTCCCACCCACCGCGGAGCCGGGGGCGGTGCTGCGGGTGTTCACGCGCGAGGCGGCGGAGTGGATCGCCGAGTGCCTGCGCCGCAGGCCGGTGGGCAGGCGGCGGCTGGACGACCTGATCGCGCTGCTGGCCAACAAGCAGTTGACCAAGCGCGAAGTCGCCGAAGCCTTCGCGCGCTGGCTCGATGCTGCGGGCGGCGTCGGCGACGACGACGTGATCGAAATCCGATAGGGATAGGGGCGCTACTCGTCGTCCGGTGGAGCGCCGGAGCGAACGATCTCGCCGACTCGGCTCAACGAGGCCGCTACCCGGTCCGGCTGGGGGCCGTCCGGGGGTGCCGGCGCACCGGTCGGGTTGATCCACACCGACGGCATCCCGGCCGCCCGCGCACCCGCGATGTCGGCGGCCAGTGAATCGCCAACGACCAGGCACCCCTGGGCGGCGATCCCGAGGGCTTCGGCAGCGGCGTGCATGAACGACGCATTGGGCTTGCGCCAAGGCACCTCGCCCGAGCAGATGAAGGCGTCGAAGAGACCGGCAAGGCCCCAATGCTCCACGTCGCCCCGCAGCAGCCGCGCGGGCGTGTCCCACGGGGAGTTGGTGATGATCCCCAGCGGCAGCCCGGTGGCTCGCAGGCGGCTCAGTGTTTCGCGCGTGTCGGGATAGGGCTTCGTGCAGGCGCGGATCGGCTCGTAGAAGGCGTCGGTCAGCCGGTCGAGCGTGCCCTCATCGGCGTGGAGGCCGACCGACGCCAGCCCCTGGCGGAGGCGATCCGCGAAGTGCCATGAGCGGCCACTACGCTCGATGGCGCGAGCCTCCTCGCCGCCGACGACCCCGCCCACGGCGACTGCCAGCTCGGACGGCGACAGCGAGCTCGGGCCGGCCAGATCGTGGATGAGCGGATGCATCTCCGCCAGCCGCTGCAGCAGGAAGCCGCCCCACTGCCCCTGGAGGCTGTACTCCAGCAGCGTGTTGCCGAGATCGAAGAGGACAGCGCGAACCGTCACGGCTTGTTCACCTCCCGGGGAGCAGAATGACGGAATACGACGCCAACGGGCTCAGAAGCCTTAGCGGCGGAGCGGGCGTTCTCCTGCTTGCCACTGGGGTGGCACAGCCGGCGGCTTGGCGGGTCACGCGAGGTCGTGTGTCAGCGCGGGGTTCCCTTGTGCGCTTCCTCGATGATGGTTTCGATGGCGGCCACGGCGTTCGGGACGGGCACCTCGGGGCGGAGCGCCTTGGTGGTGCGCATGATGAGCCCGCCACCGGGGCCTAGGTCGCGGCGGCAGCGGCGGACTTCCTCGCGCACCTGCTCGGGCGTGCCGAAGGGCAGCGTGACCTGGGTGCCGATGCCGCCCTCGAAGGTGAGA
>Ga0180434_10007195_pt1 | contig 12555 bp, 13 predicted proteins | sample SS_ome_7_FD_132453 | JGI IMG/M metagenome (GOLD analysis project Ga0180434, IMG submission 132453) | Hypersaline lake sediment archaeal communities from the Salton Sea, California, USA - SS_1_D_2 metaG | ecosystem: Environmental > Aquatic > Non-marine Saline and Alkaline > Hypersaline >... | reverse complement strand
TGTCCCAGCAGGTCGCGGTAGTAGCGAGCGTTCACGGCAGCCGCCTGATCCGTTCGGCCAGCTCCCCCGAGGGTCCGCGTCCCATGTAGACCGGGACCCGGGAGACCAGGTCGCTCAGGGCCTCGAAGACGCGGGCCCGCTCCTGCCACAGGAACTGGGCGTGACGGTAGAGTTCGTGCAGGGCCTCCGCCGCTCCCATGCGGTCCAGGCGCGGCGGTCCGTCCCGATCGATCCCCCGGATCACCACCGCCACCGGTGCCGCCGGCTCCACCCGGCCGGGGGAGAAGTCCCCGGGATGAAGAAGGGAACGCCGCGGGTCGCCCACGTCCCAGCCGGTATCGGCGGTGAGCAGCGGCTGCGGGACCCCCGGCCCCATCCGCTCCAGCGCCCTGGATCCCAGGGCCAGGCTCACCGGGAAGGGGACCGCCTCCCCGTCGGAGAGGTCGAACCACGTCAGGTCGTCGCCGCCGTAGGTGGCACCGCGCAGGCAGCAGCTCAGCGTGAGGGTGGACTTGCCGCTCCCCGAGGGACCGGGCAGCAGGATGGGGGAGGCGTCGAAGGCCACCAGGCCCGCGTGGAAGGCGGCGTGTCCGGGGGTGCTGCGGAAGGCGGTCTGTGTCACATGCCAGTGGAAGGCGGCCAGCAGCGTACCGGGGTCGGGAGAGGACTCCCAGGGCTGTCCATCCAGGTCCAGCTGCCACCTCCCTCCCCTGCCCTCCAGTCGGAAGGTGGCCGCGGGGGCGGGGAGTCCCTCGCCGGTGACCAGCCATCCCAGGACCCGGAGCGCCTCCTCACGCAGCGAGGTGGAAGGGCAGTGGAGTTCGGAGGACCACCGCGAGGTACCGAACCGCACGGCAGGTCTCAGCGGCTGAGGGTGGATCGGAGGATGGAGACCAGGTCGGTGGCCATGTCCTCGACAGGGACCTCCACGACCCTGCCCAGTTCCCTCCCCTCCCGCATCACCACGAGGGTGGGACTGTAGGCGATATCGTAGTCGGCGCAGAAGCCGTCCCGGTCCTGCTTCCGGCGGTCCATGCCCACGACCTGCATGGAGATCCGCCGGTTGTCCGCCCGGCGCAGCGCTTTGAAGAGGTGGGGTACGTGGACCTGGGCGTCGTGGCACCAGGTGCCCAGGAACAGGATGAGGTGGATCGGTCTGCGCAGCTCTTCGAGGTAGGAGACGGTCTCCTCCGGTACCGAGACCAGTCCGGTGCGGGTGGCGAAGACCGGGAAATGCTCGACCACGTATGCCATGTCGGCCACCCCGTGGAGGTCGCCGTCGCCGATGCCCGGTGGGGATCCCTCCAGGACATCTTCCCGCCCGCCGCCCCCGCCGCAGGATGCTGCGATCCCGACGGTGAGCAACAGACACACATGGAGACACAGACGAATCGATCGCATCATGCCATCCCGCTGGGTGCTTGGCGGGACACCCCGCCGCTCAACCGCTCACCTGGCTCTTGAGGCCCTTGCGGACGATGTTGGCGGCCTGGGGTCCCTTCGGTCCCTCGGTGATCTCGAACTCGACTTCCTCTCCAGCCTTCAAGGATCGGAAACCGTCACCTACGATAGCGGAGTAGTGCGCGAAGACATCCGGGCCGTCCGTCTGACTTATGAACCCGTATCCCTTCTGGTTGTTGAACCACTTCACGTGACCTAGCGGCATAGGTATCTACCTCCGGTGCCGCATCCCGTCCCCGGGTGCGGCACCATAGGGTTGGGCGCCGTCGGCACCTCCCATCATGCCCGAGGCCGGAGAGTCACGACAAGGAGATTCGCCCCGATCCTCGATCCCCGTCGACGGCCCGCCGTCGCTGACGGACGATCTCATAGAGCATCATGCCGGCGGCCACACTGGCGTTCAGCGAGGCGGTGCGCCCCTTCAGGGGGATAGCGGCCATCATGTCGCACGCCCTGCGGATGAGGGGACGGACCCCCTTCTGTTCCCCGCCCACCACCAGGCAGAGCGGTCCTGTGAGATCCAGCTCCCATGGCTCGGTGCCCTCCTCCGCTGCCGTACCCACGATCCAGAGACCCTCCTGCTTCAACAGGTCCAGTGTGCGGGCCAGGTTGGCCGCACGGCAGAGGCTCACCCGCTGGAGCGCCCCGGCACTCGCCTTCTCCGCCCCCGCGCCCGGTGCCGCCGACCGATAGCGCGGCACGATCAGCCCGTGGGCACCCATGGCCTCCGCACTCCGGGCCACCGCCCCCAGGTTCTGGGGGTCCTGCAGGTGGTCCAGCGCTACCAGCAGGGGCTCCTCCCCGCGGGCCCGCACGGCCGCCGCCAGTTCCAGCGGGTCCTCGTACGCGGTGGCGGCGACCTGCGCGGCCACGCCCTGATGCGAAGCCCCTCCGGTGAGACGGTCCAGGGCTTCCCGCGGCTGGAAAACGACAGCGACCCCCGCCCCGCGGGCCCGGTCCAGCAGCTCCTGGACGCGCTCGTCGCGCCTGCCCTCGGCCACGTACAGCTTGTGGACCCGATCGGGGTCCTCCTCCAGCGCCGATCCCACCGGTGAGATGCCGTAGAGCAGTCCTTCCTCCCCGGCGCTCATGCGATGTCCCCCAGTGCGATACGCGCCCCCATGCGGCGTTCCAGCGCCTCCTTCCAGCGCTGTACGGTCTCTCGATCCACCTTCGGCCCCTCCCCTCCGGACACCCCCATGGCCTCGAAGGCGTCGCTGCGCGCATGGGCCAGCAGCGCCTGGTCGGCCACCAGGCTGGCGATCCTCAGATCGGGCAGTCCCGACTGCCGGGTGCCGAAGAACTCTCCCGGCCCCCGGATCTGGAGGTCCGCTTCGGCGATCTTGAAGCCGTCGGTGGTCTCCAGCATCGCCTCCAGCCGGCGCTCTCCTTCCTCCCCCGCATCCTCGGGGGCCAGCAGCACGCAGGAGGCTTCCCCGCCCCCGCGTCCCACCCGTCCCCTGAGCTGGTGCAGCTGGCTCAGACCGAACCGCTCGGCGTGCTCGATGAGGATCAGGCTGGCGTTGGGCACGTCCACCCCCACCTCGATGACCGTGGTGCTGATGAGCAGTTCGACCTCCCCGGACCGGAAGGCATCCATCACGCGGTCCTTCTCCTCCGAGGGCATGCGGCCGTGGAGCAGCCCCAGCCGGTGGTCCTTCAGGGACCCGGATGCCAGCTGCTCGTAGCTCTCGGTGGCCGCCCGCAGGTCGCTCTTCTCGCTCTCCTCCACCAGGGGATAGACCCAGTACGCCTGGCGTCCCTCCTCCAGCACCTCGCTGACGCGCTCGACCACCCGCTGCCGCCTGTTCAGGGGGATCCGGTGGGTCCGGACCGGCTGCCGGCCGGGGGGCATCTCATCGATGATCGTGGTCTCCAGGTCGCCGTAGAGGGTCATGGCCAGGGTGCGCGGGATCGGGGTGGCCGTCATGACCAGCACGTCGGGGTCGGCCCCCTTGGCCTGCAGCGCCCCTCGCTGGAGCACACCGAAGCGGTGCTGTTCATCCACCACCACCGCTCCCAGGGCGGAGAAATCCACGTCCTCCTGGATGAGGGCGTGGGTGCCCACGGCCACCACCGGTTCCCCCGAATCCAGCCGGTCCAGGGCCCGGCGTCGCTGGGCGGTGCTCAGCCGGGATGCGAGGAAGACCACCTCGACGTCCAGGCGCCCGAACTCGCTCCGGAGCCGGGAGGCGTGCTGCTCGGCCAGGATCTCGGTGGGGGCCATCAGGGCCGCCTGGGTCCGGTTCTCCACCGCGGTGAGGAGCGCGCTGGCGGCCACCACGGTCTTCCCGCTCCCCACGTCACCCTGCAGGAGGCGGTTCATGGGATGGGGGCGGGCCATATCCTCGAAGACCTCTGCCAGGGCCCGCTGCTGGGCGCCTGTCAGGCGGAACCCCAGCCCTTCCAGGTAGGAGCGCACCAGGGGGCCCCAGGTGGAGAAGGCCCGGCCCGGACGCCGCTGGACGCTGCGGCTCCGCTCGGCCAGCAGCAGTTCCATGAGGAAGAACTCCTCGTACGCCAGGCGGCGGCGGGCCTGTTCGGCGGACTGCGGGTCGGAGGGGAAGTGGATCTCCTCCAGGGCCCGGTCCCTCGCCATGAGCTCCCGGCGTTCCCGGATCGGCTCGGGCAGGTCGTCGGGGAGGGGCCCCTCCTCCTCCCGGAGCGCATCCAGCGCCCCCCGGATGATGCGCCGCAGGCCGCGGCTGGCCAGACCGACCCCCCGAAGCTCGGCGGTGAGGGGATAGATGGGGATGAGCCCCCCGGTGTGGACCGCCTCGTCCAGCAGTTCGGAGGCCTCCCCGGACTCCTCGGCCGAACCCAGCACCTCGAACTCCGGGTGGACCATCTGGAGGGTACCGCGGTAGGAGCCGACCTTGCCGGAGAGGGCTACCAGGTCCCCGGACTTCAGCGCTCCCTTCACATAGCCCACACCCCGGAACCAGACGCCTTCCAGCAGGCCGCTCCCGTCGGTGAACTTGGCCACGAAGCGCTGGCGCTTGCCGCGGGCCACACCGGCTGCAGCCACCTCGGCCAGCACGGTGGCCTGTTCCCCTTCCTTCAGGTCGCTTATGGGGAGGCAGCGCCGGCGGTCCACATAACGACGCGGAGCGTAGAGGAGGAGGTCCTCCACGCTCCGCACACCTGCGCCGGCCAGGGCCTCCGCCCGGGCGGGACCCACCCCCTTCAGGTACTGGACGGGGGCGGCCAGCCTTTCATTCATGCGTCCGGGACCGGGCTCAGAACCCGAAGGTCAGGCCGACCAGGATCCCCTTGATGGTGATGTCCCCGTCCGCCACGCTCACCGACTGCGTCCGGTACTCCGCGGTCACGGTGAAGGGGACCACCGGGGGATCGAACATCAGCCCGCCCATCAGGTGCCATCCCATGCGGCTGTAGTCCGCGGGGTCGCTGGAGCCCAGGGCCGAGTCCTCGTCCAGGTAGGACATCAGGTTCAGGTCGAGCCCGCCCCCCACCACCGGCTTGAGCGGGAACATGGGGATCAGGCTGATGGGATAGCGCACATCGGCGTAGACCCCGATGTTCGTGAAGTCGTCGGTGTAGTCGAGGGCCCCGTAGCTGTAGGTGGCGGTGCCGGAGAGGTATTCCACACCGAGCTGGAACTTCAAAATGGGGATGAACCCCACGGAGACGTGGGCGCCGTACGCGATCTCGGTGTCCATCGCCACGTTGTCTCCCGAGAGTTCGAGGCTGGCGCCGCGGACACCGAACCCGGTCTGGGCCTGTGCCGCCGCCGGCAGCACCATGACGACCAGGGCGAGGGCGGCGACGAGCTTCATGCGACGGAACATGCAGGTCTCCTTCCGTGAGGCCGCGGACGCCTCTGCGCTTGCCGCAGCAGGGTCCCGGACCTATCTTGTTTCGTCTTGCGACTGGCCCGAAGCAACGTGACTAGCATAGTAGAACGGGGTCGGGTTCCCCACAAGCACCACAGGAGCTGAGCACATGGCACGCCGCTGTGCGATCTGCGGCAAGGGGCCCCAGGTGGGCTCCAACGTATCTCACGCGCATAACGTCACCAAGCGCCGATTCATGCCCAACCTGCACAAGGTCCGGGCGAAGGTGGATGGGAAGACGAAGACCATCCTCGTCTGCTCCTCCTGCCTGAAAGCGGGCAAGGTCACGAAGGCCTGAACCCTGCAGACGGCCCCCCGCTCGTCGGCTCCCCCGCGGGGCGCCGGCCCCTCATCCTCCCCCACCTACCGGCAGCACCAATGAGGCCCCGATCTCCAGCCAGGACAGGTCGCCGAGACCGAAGTTCCCCGTGTCGGTGAACCTGTGGTAGCGGATCGAGAGGTCCGCGTCCACCAGTTCGAAGTCGTACTGCAGGCCGGCGCCCACCGCACCTCCCAGTCGGAAGGCCCCATCGGTGACGACCTGGATCCCCTCTTCGAACCGGTCGTAGATGAGCTGGTACATCCCGCCCGAAGCGATCAGGAACGCCCGTCCCCAGGAAGCACGATAGCCGGTCCAGCGTGCCCCCAGGCTGAGCACCTTCCCCTGGTAGAAGGCCTCCTGGATATTCATATTGGTCACGCGCTGGAACCGGTCGTTATCCACCTTGAAGCGCGGCAGTGCGAGGTCGACCATGCCGTCCAGCGTGGCGGTGAGGGGGATGTAGCCCCGGAAGGTGATGGTGATGCCCGGTCGTGCGAAACCGTCCTGCGCGGTGGCCTCGGCAGCCAGGTGCGCCATCGGGAGGTTGAAGCCGGTCCCCACCAGGATACTCACCCGCCGGGGGCTCTCCTGCTCCCTCATCTCGGGTTCCTGGGCATCCGCCCTGCCGGATCCCGCCAGCAGAAGGGCGACCAGTATCGCCGTGCCCGTGCCTCCTCGCATACTCAGCCTCTTCCTCCAAAGGTCATGACCGCCAGGATCCTGATCCCGAACCAGCGGTACAAGAAGTCCTCATCTTCGAACGAATGCATGACCACCGACGACTCCAGGGCGAAGGCGGGTCCTACGGGCACCGCCCAGCCGGCTGCCAGACCGAACCCGGGAGACCAGTCGCCGGTCTGGGAGCGGAGCGTGTCCTCCCCCGCCACATCGAACTCGGTGCGGGCCCGATGGATACCACCCATGATCTCCAGGTAGGGACCCTCGAGCCAGGATCGCCCCCCTCGCCAGCGTATGCCCATATCCCACTGCTGCAGGCGGTTCCTCCCCTCCTCCAGGTCCAGCGGGAAGTCGCGTTCCAGGGCCTCCAGGTCCGCCCCGAAGGCGGGGAAGGAGGCCTGGAAGAAGACGCCCCAGGAGCGGAGCGGGCTCCAGGCGAACCGCTGGGTCAGACCCGGACCCGGGGTGGCGTAGAGCCCGTCTACCGGGTCCTCCAGCGCCAGGTTCCCGGCCGGGATGCCCGCCACACCGCCCACGGAGATGGCGAAGGGGTCCGGACCGGGTTCCGGGAGCTGCGCCCGTACCGGACCGGACGCGATGGCGACCAGGAATACGGCCGCGACAGCCTCCCGAAGGCCCCTCATCCCGTCTCCTGTTCGGGGGCGGGCTCGGAGGACTGCGGCTCACCCAGCGTGCCCTCCCGCGCGGGGAAGTAGACCTGGTCGAGCACACTCTTCACGACCACCGCGATCGGGACCGCGAAGAACACCCCCCAGAACCCCCAGAGCGTACCGCACAGGAGGATGGCCAGGATGATGGCCACCGGGTGGATGTTCGTCTCCCTGCCGATGATAACGGGCGTCAGATAGTTGGCGTCCACCGCCTGGACCGCCATGTAGACGGCCAGCGTCCCCAACCCGCCTGCGAAGGTTCCCCACTGGATGAGGCCCGTGGCCACGACGGGCAGGGCCACCACGATGGCGCCCACGTAGGGTATGAAGGTGCTCAGACCGGTCAGGATGCCCAGCAGCAGGAAGAAGTTGAGCCCGATGAGCATGAAGGCGAAGGTGGAGAGGAGGAAGAGCACGAAGACGACGATGAACTTCCCCTTGATGAACCGGCCCATCTGCTGGTCGATGTCGGCGAGGATCGAGGTGACCCGGGGGTGTCCCGTGGCGGGGATCAGCCGCTTGATGTAGTCCCAGATCCCCTCCTTGTCCTTCAGGATGAAGAAGACCAGGAAGACCACGATCACCGCGTTCACCGAGTTGCCGATGGCCCCTCCCGCCCACGCCAGCAGGATCGTGATCAGCTGACCGAGCTGGTTCTGGAGCTGCAGGTTGATGCGGTCGAGGAACTCCTGGGCCGACCCGCCCCGCACGAACTGGGGCCAGCTGGCCTGGAAGTCCACCAGCCATCCCTCCACGCTGGTGATGAGCGTCGGGACCTGGTTGGCCAGCGCGTTGAGCTGTTCCGCCACGGTGGGGAGTACGCTGAAGAGCAGCAGGGCGAGGAAGAGCAGGGTACCCAGCATGACCAGGATCACCGCGATGACCCGGGGCAGCCGGAGACGCTGCAGCCGCTCCACCAGGCCATCCAGCAGGTAGGCGACCACCCCCGCCGCCACCACCGGTGCGAGGGCCTGGGAGAACCAGACCACGACCACGAGTGTGAAGACCAGGATGCTGAGGAGCACCCAGGTACGCGGTTCCCTCACACGTGTGCGCCAGCTGGTCATACCCATCGGACCTTTGCGTTGACGGCTACCGGGCCCGCGGCTACCGTGGAACACCATCCGCGGGGTGTCGTTGAATATAGGCATCCTCGTACGACGCTGTCGACCCCGGGAGGCTCATGTCGCTCCGCATGCTCCGCCCTCTCCTGCCCCTGCTGACCGCCCCGGTCCTCCTGGCAGCCGCCACCGCGGGTGCCCAGGAGCTGTCCACCGACCTCGGGACCTTGCGGCAGCAGGTGGAGGAGCGCTCCCTGCGCATCGCCCAGGCGGGCCTGGAGCGATACCTCGACACCCATCCCCGGGACGGCGAGGCCTGGGAACTCCTGGGCCGCGCACGTGAGGGACGCTGGATCTTCGAACCCGCCGCCGAGGCCTATGAGCAGGCGCTCCGTTATCAGGGAGAGAGCAGCGGACTGCTCATGCGCTACGTGATCACCCGGGGACGCTCCCTGAACATCCTCTCCGCCATCTTCCAGGCCGCCCGGCTCAGGGACATGGCGGCCCGGGCCCTGGAGCTTGACCCCATGGACACCGAGGCCCGGGCGGCCCTGGCCGCCTACTACGCCGTACTGCCCGGGATCGTGGGGGGAGACAGGGCCCGCGCGGAGCGCCTGGTGGAGGAGCTGGTGGAGCTGAGCCCCGCCGACGGCTATACCCTGCAGGGCTTCCAGGCCGCGGAGCAGGACCTTCCGGACTCGGTCAAGGTGAACCGCTGGAACGCGGCGATCCGGGAGGACCCGGAGCACACCGAGGCCCTGCTCGCCCTGGGTCTCCACTGGATCGGACAGGATTCCACGCGGCTGGCCCTCTCCTACTACGACCGGGCCGCCCGGTCCGACCCCGACGACCCCCAGGTCTGGCTCTCCTACGGCAGGGCGCTGCGCAGGGCCGACCGGATCGACCAGGCAGCGGAGTATTTCCGCCGGGCCCTGGAGCTGGACCCCTTCTTCGCGCCGGCCCGCTTCGCCCTGGCCGAATATTTCCAGGAGAAGGGCGAGGTGCGGCAGGCCATCAGGCAGTATTCCCGCCTGGCGGTGAACAACCCCACCTACGAGGCGAGGACCGTGCGGCGCCGTCTCCGCGACCTGCAGCGTCCCTGAGCCCCGGAGAAGCCCTCTGTTCCCTGAGTGCCCGGAAGGGCTCTCTGTTCCCGCAGTCCCGGAGAAGCCCTCTGTCCCCTGAGTGCCCGGAAGGGCCTCCTGTTCCCGGAGCCCTCCACTCTCCCCTCTCACACGACACCCCGCCCGGCACGGGGCCGGACGGGGTGCGCTCCTGTGGTCCGCGGGACCCCGCCGCGCGGGACCCGCATATCTCATGCGGCGGTACGGGTGCCGCCGATCGCGAGCACGGTCAGGCAGCCCGAGCGGATGCAGCGGTGCTTGGGCGTACCCGCACTCGCCGGGGGTCGCACTAGCGGGCCGCGCTGTAGTTGCGGCCCACCGCGTCCCAGTCCACCACGCTCCACCATTCCGAGATGTAGTCGGGACGGCGGTTCTGGTAGTTGAGGTAGTAGGCGTGCTCCCACACGTCGAGGCCCATGATCGGGACATCGCCGTTCATGTAGGGGGAGTCCTGGTTCGCGGTACTGTAGACCTTCAGGTTTCCGGCCTCGTCCACCACCAGCCACGCCCAGCCGCTTCCGAAGCGTCCGGCCGCCGCGCTGGAGAACTCCTCTTTGAAGGCATCGAAGGATCCGAAGGTGTCGTTGATGGCCTCGGTCAGCTCCCCCGAGGGAGTACCGCCGCCGTCCGGCCCCATGATGGACCAGAAGAGGGAGTGGTTGGCGTGACCGCCCCCGTTGTTGCGCACCGCCGTGCGGATCTCCTCGGGGACCTGGTCTATCTCACCGAGCAGATCCTCCAGGTCCTTCTCTTCCAGCTCGCCGTGCCCTTCGAGGGCGGCGTTCAGCTTGTTCACGTATCCCTGGTGATGCTTCCCGTGATGGATCTCCATGGTCCTGGCGTCGATGTGCGGTTCCAGAGCGTCATGGGCATAGGGAAGTGCGGGCAGCTCGTGTGCCATGGTTTCCTCCCTTGGGTGGGTACACTATGTGATTGGATCGGTCCGCTGAGGGGATCGGGTCCCGATGAGTCGCCTTCGATAGCAAGTTGTCCTGCCCTGCCCCCTCCCTGCAACCCCGAATCGCCGGGTGGGTCTCCAGAGCCCGCTACAACGCCTCTCGCACCGCACAGTGCGAAGATATCCCTCAAAGGGCCCTCTCACGGTCCGCAGGGCCCTCGCAGATACGATCGCATCCGGGCCTCGCTCCACCACGGCCGGCGGCCGTACCGGATGTCCGTCATGGGTCCTCCGCCCCCGGAAGGGGCGCCCCGTTCCCGCGGGAGGGGGGAAGGGGCGCCCGGGCGGACACAGGGAGGGTCCTTCGCTGCGCGCGCCGCCTGCTCAGGGGACCGCGCGGTCCCCGGCAGGTCGGTCAGTCCATCTGCTTGCGCAGGAAGGTGGGGATGTCCAGGTCGTCCGGCGTGAAGGACTGGATCTTCCCCTTCTCGATGACGATCTGCTCCCGGTCCTTAGCGGAGGCGGACACACTGCCTCCCCGCTGGTAGGCCGGGATCTCCTTGTTGTGGTCGCTTCCCTTGGTGGGGAAGACCACGACCTTGCCTTCCTCCTCCTCCTTCTCTTCCCGTGCGGGTCGCCCGCCCCTCCGGCTGCCGTCGCCTCCCAGGCCGGTGGCGATGACCGTCACCCGGATCTCCTCCTCCATGCGGTCGTCCAGCACCGTACCGAATATGATGTTGGCCTCGTTGCCCGCGGACTCGCCGATGATCTCCAGCGCCTCGTTCACCTCGCGGATGCCCAGGTTGGAACCGCCGGTGATGTTGACCAGCAGGCCGGTGGCTCCCTCGATGGAGATCTCCTCGAGCAGCGGGCTGGAGATGGCCTGGCTGGCGGCCTCCGCTCCGCGGTGCTCACCGCTGGCCTGACCGGTACCCATCAGCGCGTCTCCCATCTCCAGCATCACGGTCTTCACGTCCGCGAAGTCCAGGTTGATGAGACCGGGCACGGTGATGAGGTCGGAGATGCCCCGGACCGCGTTCAGCAGCACCCCGTCCGCGATCTTGAAGGCGTCCAGGAGCGGGGTGTCCTCGCTGGTGATGGCCAGCAGACGCTGGTTGGGGATGCAGATGAGGGTGTCCACGTTCTCCTTCAGGTCGCGGATCCCCTCGTCGGCGCGCTTCATCCGCTTGATCCCCTCGAACTGGAAGGGCTTGGTCACGATGGCCACTGTGAGGGCCCCCCGGTCCCGGGCCACCTCGGCCACCACCGGGGCACCCCCGGTGGCGGTACCGCCGCCCATCCCGCCGGTGACGAACACCATGTCCGCCCCGTCCAGGACCTCGTGGATGACCTCACGGTCCTCCTCGGCGGCCTTGCGGCCTACTTCCGGGTTGGCCCCCGCCCCCAGACCGCGGGTCAGGTTGCCTCCGATCTGCACCTTGTTCTGTGCCTTGCAGATATCAAGGGCCTGGGCGTCCGTGTTCACGGCGATGAACTCCACCCCTGTGAGGCCGGCGTTGATCATGCGGTTCACGGCGTTGCCGCCGGCCCCGCCGATCCCCACGACCTTCATGACGGCCTGGCCCTCTGACTCCAGACCTAGTGTGAGCGACATGTGTTTCCTCCCGCTTCTTCGGGTAGCGTCCCTTCCGGGGGACGCCCCTGCGCCGGACCGAGGTCCGGCGCGATGAATAGCCGGCTGCTGTTCCGCCGGCCGGTTCCAGCTCGTGCCCTCCCCTCCATCGATGGAGAGGAGGCTTCCTGCTACAAGTGTCCCGGCTCGTCCTGGCCGCGTGCACCGAGCTCGAAGCTGCGCACGGACGCCAGGACGCGTCGTCTAGAAGAACTCGTCCATCCAGCGCCGCATGCGGGCCAGGATCGATTCGAACAGCCCGCTCCCCCGGCCGAAAGGCCGGCGTCGGCGTCCACCGCTCCCTTCCCGGACCGCGTACTGCAGCAGGCCCACGGCCGTCGCGTACATCGGGGTCGCCACCTCTTCTCCCAGGCCCGCCACCCCGGTGGGCACGCCCAGCTTCACCGGCAGGTTGAACACCTGCTCGGCCAGCTCGCACGCCCCGCTCAGCATCGCCCCACCGCCGGTCAGGACCAATCCTGTGGTCAGCAGGTCGGCGTACTCCGAACGCTGTACCTCCCGCAGGGAGAGGGCGAAGATCTCCTCCATGCGGGGTTCGATGATGGCGGCCAGCACGTCCTGACTCACTTCCCGGGGGGGCCTTCCCCCCACACCGGGGACCTCGATGGGACCCTCGGCCTCCAGCATCTCCTGCAGGGCCACGCCGTGCTGGATCTTGATCCGCTCCGCCTGGTCCCGCGGGGTACGCAGGCCGATGGCCACGTCGTTGGTGACGTTCTCGCCCCCCAGGCCGATGACCGCGGTGTGCCGGATCGAACCCTCGTAGAAGACCGCCAGGTCCGCGGTGCCCCCTCCCAGGTCCAGCATCCCCACACCCAGTTCCTTCTCG
>Ga0180434_10007194_pt1 | contig 12558 bp, 11 predicted proteins | sample SS_ome_7_FD_132453 | JGI IMG/M metagenome (GOLD analysis project Ga0180434, IMG submission 132453) | Hypersaline lake sediment archaeal communities from the Salton Sea, California, USA - SS_1_D_2 metaG | ecosystem: Environmental > Aquatic > Non-marine Saline and Alkaline > Hypersaline >... | reverse complement strand
GTCATTTCGAGCGACCGCAGGGAGTGCGGATGCAAAGCATCCGACAGAATCTCACGTTATCGCGATTGGAGATCCTTCGACTCCGCTGCGCTCCGTTCAGGATGACGGACATATGAAGTATACCGCATTCCTCCGATTCACGCGAAAAAGCCGGGCAATTCATTGCCCGGCTTAGATGTGAAATGCGATGAATCGCATTCGATCAAAAGATCGGCAGTGTACTAGTCCGCTTCGATCTCTACCAGCGCCGTCATTCCCCAACGCAGCGGGGCGTCGGTCGCGTCGGTCAGCCCGACGGTGACGGCATAGACTACGTCGCCGCGATAGTCGCCCGGTTGCAGCGCGATCTCGCGCACCACCCCGGCGAATTCCTGCTCTGGCAGCGCGTCGACCGTCACGACCGCCGCTTGCCCCTCCACGACCCGCGCCACGTCCAGTTCCGTCAGGTCGGTGGTGCGCGCCTGGAGCCGATCCAGCGTTGCCAGCACCAGGATCACCTCGCCCGGCGCTGCCGTCTCGCCCGTCTCCAGGTTGACCTGGGTGACGATGCCCGCGAGGGGAGCGCGCAGCGTCGCCTCTTCCAGGTTGCTGCGGGCCTCGTCCAGCGCCAACTCCGCCGCCTCGATGTCCAACCGCGCTGCCGCGATGTCGTGCTCGTCAGCACCCTTCAGAAGTTGTTCCAGGTGATCCTCGGCCTCCTGTTGGGCCTGTTGCGCCCGGACCACCTCGTTGCGGGCGTCCTGCAATTGCAGGTTGCCCTGCTGCCGGATGCGGTCCAGGTTCAACTTGGCGTCGTCCAGCCGCTCCTTCGCCTGGTCTACGAGCCAATAGTCCGGCTCCTTGCCCGACTCGTACAGCTCCACCCGCGCGTCGTACTTGTGCTGCAAATCGTCGAACACCTTCTGGGCATCCTCCAGCGTTTCGTTGAACAGCGTGCCGTCGAGGATCGTGGCGACGTTCATCTGGGCCAGCCTCAGCGCGGCGGCGGCCTGGTCGATGGCGTGCTCGGCCTGACGGACGTCTGCCTCGTCGACCGGCTCTTGCAGTTGCTCCAGCCGCAGTTCAGCCTGGCGGAGATCGAGTTCCGCCTGGACCACCGCCCGTTCCAAGCCCTCCGTCTCCAGTCGGGCCAGCACGTCGCCCTCCGAGACGGTGTCCCCTTCCTCCACCAGCACCTCGACCACGTCGCCCCCGGCGTCAAAATGGAGCTCGCTCCAGCGGTCCGGCTCGATGGATGCTTCGGCGACCACCTTACCATCGTCATCCGGAGCCACCACCGGCACCTCGTCGGCAGCCACGGCCTCCGCCGCCTCTGTCCCCCCGCATCCCGTCAACAACCCAACACTCACCAACATCAACAACCTTACCAACGTCCATCTCTTTTGCATCCTTACCTCCTGAATTGTAATTGCGTAAATGTGTATATTCGTCGTCCGTCATTCGTCATTCATACGCCAACGCCTCGCGCACGCTGACCCGCGTCGCGCCCCGGGCGGGAAACCAACTCGCAACGATAGATAAAAAGGTGATGATAGCCAGCCAGGAGAGCGCGCCCGTGGGGGTGTACTGGTACACCATTTCGAGATCCGTCGCCGCGCTCAGCCCTTGCACCATCAACTTGCCTGCCGGGACGCTCAGCGGCAGGGCGAGGAACCAGCTCAACCAACCCAGAACGACTCCCTCGCCGATGAACAGGCCGGCGATAGCCTCGGAAGGAGCACCGAAGGCGCGCAGCACACCGATCTCGCGCCGCCGCTCCAGCACGTTGAGCGAGAGCACACCGTTGAGGGCGACGCTGCCCACCGCGCCGATGACGACGGCCATGACCGCCAACAGTGTGACGATGATGCCGAATTGACCGATCACGGTCTCGATCACTTGCGTGGAAGTTTCTTGGCCAAAAAGCCCCCCGGCGTTCAAATCGACGCGGTTGCGTCGATACTGTTCCCGCAGCGTGCTGGCGACGGCGGCCTCACTGGCAGCGCCGCCTCGCTCCGTCTGGATCCAGATCGTGCTCGCCTTGTTGACCCTGCGCGTCTCCTTCAGCAAAACGTCGCGCGGGACGTGGGCCGAGTTCACAAAGGCCGGATCGAACAGCAGGCCAACGACTAGCCAATTCGACTCTCCGGTGACCCCGTGGTCGAACGTCAACCAATCCCCCAAGCCAACGCCTGCATCTTGCGCCAGTTTCCGGTTGAGCACGACGGCATAGGTGTCGTCCGGCTGTAGCCAGCGCCCATCCCGCATCTGTGGGCCGTACAGAGCCGTCGGCAACGGCACGCCCATCATGAGGGCAGGCTCATCATCCTTCGATTCCGACTGGTCCGCCCGCCGAATCGTAGCGTTCTCCAGACCCCACATCTCTACACGCTTCACGTCAGGATGGCTCAGAGCCAACACTTCGGCGCGGTCAATGCGCTCCGAGTTTCTGAATTGAAAGTGCACGTTGAACCGATGGATGGAGGGCACAAGCGTATCAAAGGTGTACAGAGCCGCATCACGAGCACCCATGACCATCATAAAGATCACGCCGCTGAGCACGAGTGTGACCTGTGTCAGGGCGACCCGCTGCTTGTGGCGAAAGGCGTTGCTGAGCGTGAGCGACACGATGCGCGGCACGCGCCCAATCCTGGCCAGCAGGCGCGTCATCAGACCCGGACTTGTGCTCAACCCATACGTGCTGATCGCCTCGCGCACGGTGATGCGCGCCCCGGTAAAGACCGGGATCAGACAGGCCAGCAAGGGAGAAAGCAGAGCGATAGTCGCCTGGATCAAGATGGCCAACGGCGAAACGGCGAACGAACTCTCGGCGTTAAAGGCGTCGAGCAAGAACGTGCCCAGTCCGCGCGCGCCGACGATGCCCAGGGGCAGCGCAACGATCAGGGCCAGGACTCCATAGATGAACACGTTGGTCAGGTAGATGAGCAAAATCCTGCCCGTAGCGCCGCCCATCGTCTTCATCACGCCGATCTGTTTGATCTGCCGGCTGATGATCGCGGCGACGGTATTGTAAACCAGAGAAAGACCCATCAACAAGGCAAACGCGGCCATAATGCCCAGGATGAAAAATATGCCATCCATCGTGTCCTGGAAAAAGTGTTTTTCGGGGCTGGTGACGCGCTCGCCGTTGGGTGGAGCGAAACCGCCCGACTCGACGTCCAGCCGCTCCAGCTTGTCCTGCATCTCGTCGGTGATGACCGTCACCTGCGCTTCATCCCACCTCTCGGCGCTGGCGAGCACGCGATTGAAACCCTGCCTGCCGGTCAGAGCGGCCAGACGGGCGCGGGTGGTGTAGAATTGGGCGTTGCCGCCAAAGTTTGGCGGTTGCACCGTCGCGTCATAGAGGACGCCTCCCACCTCGACGGTGTATTCGCGGTCGCCGATGCGCACATGGACCTGGTCGCCCTGGTGAATGTCAAAGGCGACGTCGGAACCTTGCCCCACCGCGAACACTCTCCGACGCGGCCAATCGCCGCTGAGCAGGTCCAGCTTGGCGAGCTGCTGATCGTCATAATCGTCGCGGGCGATCAGACCGCCGGGCGACCATTCGTCGTCGGGAGAAAGCCGCCATTCGAGGGTGGTTGCCACGAAACCCTCCACCGTCTCGACGCCTTTGACGCGCTCCAGGGCCGCGAGCGTATCGTCGTCGACGCTGGGGTTGGTCCACAGGTTGATCATCGCGGGCGAGGAGGCTTGCCAGATCTCTTCCATCCCCACGATGAGATAATTCCTGGTGCCGACGATCATGCCGATGGCAAAAGCGCCCATCGCGATGATCAGCACTACCTGCGCCGTGCGGCCTTTATCGTTCCACAGATCACGCCAGATTTTGCGCCAAATCGTGTTCATTGCCCAAACTCCCCTCACACGCCAATTTGAACCCAGAGAAACGATACCACACCCGCAAGGGGTTTACCTATCGGACGGCTAACAGCCCGCCAAGAGTTTGCGGATTTCAGAGACCGAGGGGGTTTACAAAGAAGGTGACAAGGAATATGGAGAGCAATTTTCAGCTTTCCCGGCGCGCGCAAATTTTGCCAAGTTCACCAGGATGTAGTATAATACTGGAGAACATTTGTAACTACATATTTTCAGGGGAGCCTGAGGAACCAGGCTGAGAGGGTGCTTTTGGTCGCAGACCGCCCGCACCGACCCTTGGAACCTGATCTGGGTAATGCCAGCGGAGGGAGATGGTCAGATTGTGTAATGGAAACGTCCCGCTGGTCGGGGCGTTTTTTTTGTGAGGTGACGATGCGCGCAGTTATCTTTGCCAACGGAGAGTTTCCCAACCCGCAAATCACGCGGGATCTGTTGCGTCCTGATGATTTTATCATCGCGACGAATGGAGGAACGCGACACGCCCTGTCTATCGGCGCCACCCCTCACGTGGTCATCGGTGACATCGACTCGCTCTCTACCGACGACCAGGCTCTCGTGGAGGCAGCCGGTTCGCCGATCGTTCGCTTCTCGCCCCGCAAGGACGAGACCGATCTGGAGCTGGCGCTCCTTCACGCCGTGCGCGAGGGGGCGACCGAGATCGTCATCCTGGCGGCACTGGGGGGACGATTGGATCAGACACTCGCCAACGTGCTGCTGCTGGCGCTGCCCGAGTTGGAAGGGCTGGACGTGCGCATCGTCGAGGGACAGCAGACGGCCTTCCTCATCCAGAGCGAGGCGCTCATCGAGGGCCAGTCCGGTGACACTGTCTCCCTCATCCCGCTGGGCGGCGACGCGGTGGGCGTGACAACCGAGGGTCTTGAGTGGCCGCTAGACAAAGATGCTCTCCTCTTTGGGCTGGCACGCGGGGTGAGCAACATGCTGGTGAAGGAGCAAGCCTGCGTGCGCGTGCGGCGTGGCTCGCTCCTATGTGTGATTACGCATGCAGATAAACGATAAGGAGGAGATAAAAAATGAAACGCATAATTATGATCGCTCTGATTGGATTACTGGCGTTGACGGCTTGCGGCCCCGGCCCGGCTGCCCCGACCGTGACCCCTGTGCCGACGACACCACCCGATACTCCAACTCCAGTCCCATCCGCACCCCGTCAGGTGCGGGTGATGACCCACGACAGTTTTGACATCAGCGAGGAGACCATCGCCGCCTTTGAGGAGCAACACGACGCTACAGTCGAGATCCTCCAGGCCGGCGACGCGGGCGTGGTCCTCAACCAGGCCATCCTCAGCGTCGACAATCCCCTGGCCGACGTCCTCTACGGTGTGGACAGCACCCTCCTCAGCCGGGCGCTGGACGCGGGCATCTTTGAACCCTACGAGTCGCCGGTTCTGGCCGAGATCCCCGACCGCCTGGAACTCGACGACCAGCACCGCGCCCTGCCGGTCGACTATGGCAACGTCTGCCTCAACTACGACAAGGGCTGGTTCGCTGCGCAAGGCCTGGCCCCGCCCGCGAATCTGGAGGATCTGGTCAAGCCTGAGTACAAGGGACTGACGGTGGTGGAGAACGCCGCCACGTCGTCGCCGGGACTGGCCTTTTTGCTGGCGACGATAGGCCACTTTGGCGAGACGGGCGACTATACCTACCTGGATTACTGGGCCGACCTGCGGGATAACGACGTGCTCGTGACCGAGGGATGGGAGGACGCCTACTGGGGCCAATTCACCTACGGCTCTGGCGGTGAGGGCGAGCGGCCCATCGTCGTCAGCTACGCCTCAAGCCCGCCCGTCGAGGTCTACTTTGCCGAGGAACCTTTCGACGAGGCTCCCACGGCGGCGGTCGTCAGCGACGGCAGTTGCTTCCGCCAGATCGAGTTCGTCGGCATCCTCAGGGGCGCGCAGAACCGCGAATTGGCAGAAGCGTGGGTGGACTTTATGCTCGGTACAATTTTCCAAAAAGACATCCCGTTGCACATGTTCATGTTCCCCGCCAACGAGCAGGCCGCCCTGCCAGAGGTCTTTGCCAAATTCGCCGTCGTCCCCGAACATCCGGCCGAGGTGGACTATGCCGCCATCGAGGCCAACCGGGAAGCGTGGATTGAGGCCTGGACCGAGACCGTGCTGCGATGAAGCCGAACAAGGAAAGGAGGAGATGGGGAGACAGGGAGAAAAGGAGACAGAGAGGGAAAAATCCCCTCTCCTTGTCGCCCTATCTCCTTGTCTCTGTGCCGCTTGTCTTTTTGCTCCTGTTTTACTTTTACCCGCTCGCCTCCATCCTGACCCTCTCCTTCGCGCCAGAAGGACACTTCAGTCTGGCGTCGTTGGGGAAATTGTTCAGCACGTCTCACTATCTGGAGACGTTCTGGTTCACCACCTGGCAGGCGGCAGTCTCGACCCTGTTGACGGTCGGGCTGGCGCTGCCGGGGGCCTACGTCTTTGCCCGCTACGACTTTCCCGGCAAGTCGCTCGTCCAGGCCTTGACGACTGTGCCGTTCGTGCTGCCCACCATCGTTGTCGCGCTCGCCTTTACCGCGCTGCTGGGGCCTCGCGGCCTGCTCAACACGGGACTGACATCGCTCCTGGGCCTTGAGCGACCGCCGCTCGATCTCCAGCACACGCTCGCCATCATCCTGCTGGCCCACGTGTTCTACAACTATGTGCTGGTATTGCGCATCGTGGGGACTATGTGGTCGAATCTCGATCCCCGGCTGGAGGAGGCCGCCCGCATGTTGGGAGCCAGCCGTTGGCGCGCCTTCCGCGAGACGACGCTCCCCTTGCTGCTTCCAGCCATCGGCGCGGCGGCGTTTCTCACCTTTATCTTTTGCTTCACCAGCTTTGGCGTCGTCCTCGTCCTCGGCGGGTCGCGCTTTGCCACGCTGGAGGTAGAGATCTATCGCCAGACGATCCACTATCTCAACTTGCCGCTAGCGGCGGCGCTCTCTCTGATCCAGATCCTCTTCACCTTCGGGATGATGGTGGCCTACACGCGGCTCCAGGCGCGCGCGACGCTGCCCTTGGAATTGCGGGCGCGACGAGTGACACAGCACCAACCGCGCCGTTGGCGCGAGTGGCTGGTCGTTGTCGCCAACGTGGGACTGATGCTGGCGCTGCTGGTGACGCCGCTGGCCGCGCTCGTCGAGCGATCTCTGACGCTCTCCACCGCTGGGGGCGCGTCGATCTCCTTCTACCGCCAGTTGTTCGAAAATCCCCGCAGCTCGGCCTTTTACGTGCCGCCGGTGGCGGCGGTGCGTAACTCGGTCGGATTCGCGCTGGCGACGACGGCGCTTTCCGTCGCGCTCGGTCTGATGGCGGCGGCGGCGTTGGATAATCGAGGAGGTGGGACAGCCTGTCCAGGCTGTCGGCAGGCTCGAAAGCCTGCCCTACAGCGGTTGCTCGACCCGATACTCATGCTGCCACTGGGAACCTCCGCCGTCACGCTGGGCCTGGGCTACATCGTCGCGCTGGACGAGCCGCCGCTCAATTTGCGCACCTCGCCGCTGCTGGTCGTGCTGGCCCACACCCTCGTCGCGCTCCCCTTCGTCGTGCGCAGCGTCTTGCCCGCGCTGCGCTCCATCCAACCCCAACTGCGCGAGGCGGCGGCGCTTCTGAGCGCCTCACCCTGGCGCGTCTGGCGCGAGGTCGACCTACCCATCGTGGCGCGGGCAGTGCTGGTGGGGGCCGTCTTTGCCTTTACCATCTCGATGGGCGAGTTCGGCGCCACCAGCCTGATCGCCCGGCCAGAGCGCCCCACGATGCCCATCGCCATCTACCGCTTCCTGGGCCGCCCCGGCGCAGCCAACTACGGCCAGGCGCTGGCGATGTCCACCTTGCTGATGCTCGTCTGCACGGTGGGGTTCCTGGCGATTGAGCGGTTTCGCGTGGGAGAAGTGGGGGAATTCTGACGCGGGTTGTGGCGTGATGCAGTTCGTGATACAATATCGCTCAGGCATTCACTTTTCAACCAACGAGTGAGAACGTATGGATAATCTTCGAGATCAGATAGTAAATGCTATACGAGTTGTTCAATCTCAGGTACGTTGGAAACCAGGAAGCGCGGCGCGCCATTTACTGAAACACAGACTTCGCGGCCATCTGTCGGCTGATGCAACTCTCGCTGATTATGAACGTATCATCTTGACCGTCTTGGAGGACGCAGATGCTCAGGTCTATACCTATTGGCATCGTAATACTCCTTACGTAGCAGTGGTGGCGATTATCCAAGATCATCATTGGCTGGTAATGTTTGCCCTAGACGGCTTGATGGAGAGTGCTTACATCGTTGAAAATCCAGACCGCTATTTGAGCAAGCCTGTCTTTGATCTCCTTGGTCCTTTGAGCGAGGTATTGGTGTGATGAACTATGATGAAATGATTGCGGCCTACGAGGTAGACGTTCGCTTCCCCGATGTGAGCGGAATGGAACATTTGGACATGCTTCTCACGCGGAGTGAGATCGCCAAAGGTGAGCATCACCTGACGGCCGAGCAGCGTGAGCGATTGGCAGAGGCGGATCGCGTTCTTCTTCGACAAGCTCGACGTTTCTATCAGTCTATTCAGAGCATTGCGGATCTAGAGAGCTGGCGCCGCAGTGAGAGCGTGCCTTCCACCCACTGGTGGTGGTATCTCGATGTACTGGTACAGTTGCCTGAACTCCCAATTCGGGAACCGGCATTGGCAACAGCGCCAGCTTGATCCGTCAAGTTATGCTGCCTATTGCCTCTTCTCATCTTACCTCTTGCACCTCGATCCCTAATGCCTTTACTTGAACTCTGCAACGTTCGCAAATCCTATCCCGACGGCTGGACGCTGGCCGAAGTCAGTTTCACCGTCGAGAAGGGAGAAAACGTCTGCCTGCTCGGCCCCTCCGGCTGCGGCAAGACGACGCTCCTGCGGCTCATCGCCGGCCTGGAGAGGCCCGATAGCGGCCAGGTGCTGGTGGATGGAGAGGATGTGACGGGCGTTCCCCCGCACCGGCGCGGATTCGGGTTGATGTTCCAGGAGTACGCCCTCTTTCCGCACAAGGACGTTTTTGGCAACGTCGCTTTTGGTTTACGGATGGAGGGGATGAGCCGCAAATCGATCTCGGCGCGGGTGGCCGAGGTGCTGGAGTTGGTCGGGCTGGCCGGTTTCGAGCGCCGCGACGTGAACCAACTTTCGGGCGGAGAACGGCAGCGCGTGGCGCTGGCCCGCAGCCTGGCCCCGCAGCCGCGCCTGCTGATGCTCGATGAGCCGCTGGGCGCGCTCGACCGGGCACTGCGCGAGCGGTTGATGGACGAGCTGCCCCACATCCTCCACCGCGCCGGCGCGACCGCCATCACCGTCACCCACGACCAGGAGGAGGCCTTTGCCCTCGCCGACCGGGTGGTGCTGCTGCGGGCCGGTCGCGTGATCCAGGTGGGGACGCCGGAGGAGGTCTACCGGCGACCGGCCTCGGCCTGGGTTGCTCGTTTTCTGGGGCTGACGAACCTGCTCGACGGGCGGGTGGTCGAGCGCGGGCGGGTCGAGACGGCGATTGGAGAGTGGCGATTGGAGACGGAAGATTTTGGGAGAGGGCAGTTGTTGATTCGACCAGAGGCAGCGCGGTTGAATGAGAATGGACCTAATCTCTTGCGTGGAGTGGTCGCGGAGCGTTCCTTTCGCGGTGGTCATTACCGACTGGATGTGCGCCACGCCAGCGGGATCGATTTGATCTTTACCTTTCCGGCCGGCGTCGCCCTGCCTGCACCCGGAGATCCCATCACCCTCTCGCTGGACCCACAGGCGCTGGCGCTGCTTCCGGCAACAGAGGAGGAGGCAAAGACGTGAAACCCATCAGCATCCTGAACAACGTACTCGGTCCGGTCATGCGCGGGCCGTCCAGTTCGCACACCGCCGGGTCTTTCCACATCGGGAAACTGGCCCGCGCGCTGCTGGGCGACGAGCCAGCGTCCGCAACGTTTACCTTCGACCCGTCCGGCTCGTTTGCCGAGGTCTATCGCCAGCAGGGCAGCGATCTCGGTTTTGCCGCCGGGACGATGGGTTGGTCCATCACCGACGAGCGTTTCCCCCAGGCGCTCGACCTAGCGGCAGCAGAAGGGGTGCGGATCGCGTTTACTGTTGAGGAGTTGCCCAAAGCCGACCACCCCAACACCGTCGATATCCGTATGCTATCTCGGAATGGAAAAGAGTTGAACACTGTGGCGCGCTCCGTCGGCGGCGGGGCGGTGATATTCACCCAGATAGGGGCGTGGCCCGTGCGATTGACCGGCGATGCACACGAGGTGTTGGTCGTAGCGGATAAACGTGTTGAATTCTCCGTGCGCGAGCTGTTGATTAGAGACCTAGAGACCTTGGAGTCGGCCCGGAGAGTTCACACCGACCAAGTGTTGCTGCACGTGCGGCGCGGGTCGCCACTGGACGCCGCCACGCAGGCTCAGATCGAAGAGATGTCGGGCGTTCATCAAGTCTGGACAGCGCCTCCCATCCTCTTTGTGCGGCGCGGCAAGCCGCTCTTTTCCAGCGCCGCCGAGATGATCGCCCTCGCAGAAGAGCGCGGTTGCTCGTTGGGGCGGATCGCACTGGCCTACGAGTCAACGTTGTTAGGGTTGCCGGAGAGCGAGGTGTTAGCTGAGCTAGTCCGTCGCTTCGAGGTGATGCAGGCGGCTGTCCATCGTGGGCTGGAGGATAATTCGTTGCAAATGCAGTTACTCCGACCAAGCGCCGGACAAATCTACCGGGCCGAGGCGGAGGGGCGCGTGGCGATCGGGGGCATCCACACCCGCGCGGCGGCCCGGGCGATGGCGGCGATGCACGTCAGCGGCGCGATGGGCGTCGTCTGCGCCGCGCCGACGGCTGGCTCCGCTGGCACGATCCCCGGCGTGGTGGTGACGCTGGCCGAGGAGAAGAGACTGAGCCAGGAACAAACCGCTCTGGCCTTGCTGGCGGCATCGGCGGTGGGGCTGGTGGTGGGCACGCGGGCGACCTTTGCCGCCGAGGTGGCCGGGTGCCAGGTCGAGATCGGGGCATCGGGCGCGATGGCCGCCGCAGCCGTGGTGGAGGCGGCGGGAGGCAGCGCGCGCCAGGCCGCCGACGCGGCCGCCATCGCCTTCCAGAACACGATGGGTTCCGTGTGCGACATGGTGCAGGGCATCGTCGAGATTCCCTGCCACACGCGCAACGCGGCGGCGGCGTCCGGGGCGTTCGTCTGCGCCGATCTGATCCTGGGGGGATACGTCAACCCGATCCCGCTGGACGAGACGGTGGACGCCGTCTATGCGGTGGGCCAGATGTTGCCGCGAGAACTGCGCTGCACGGCGCTCGGCGGGCTGGCGCTGGCCCCCTCGGCGCTGGCGCTACCGCGTCTGAGGTGATGGCGTTGGCAATGCTGCTGGCCTGGAGACCTGGGGACTTGTTGTTATGGGGTCACATCCTCCGGCTGAGCCAGACGGCGCAGCCAGGGGAGTGCGTCAAAATCGTCGTCGAAACTGGCGATGGCCGGGATGTCTCGCTCCTGGCAAGCCAAGGCGATGAGCGCATCGTTGAAATTCATTGCCCCGGACGATGAACGAATGAGTTCAAGCGCATCTGGATACAGGCGAGGTGTGTCAGGCAAAATCCAGGTGATGGTATCATGGGGTACCCGCTCACCCAGTCGGTCGAGCAGCGCTTCGACTTTGTCCGTGCGTCCTTTTTCGTACAGTCGCCGGACGGCGGCGCTGACCGATTCGGCGACGACGCAATCGAAATATAGTAAATCGTTGCCGGTGGCGAGCATGGCATTGTGCAAGGCCAAAGCCCGCTCACGCCAGACGTCGCGGGGATTGATCAGAGCCACAAGTACGGAAGAATCAATGGCAATCCTCAAATCACACCTCGCCATAGAGAGCTTCTGTATCTGCTAAAGCGTCACCCTCGTATCCCTCTGGAACCAGATTCACCCACGCGTCCAGGGTTGATGGTGGAGTGGTCACAGTGGGATACTGGTAAGGAGTAGATTGCTCTTTTTTCTCACGGCTGGTCACCACCGCTTGTCCCCGTCGGACTTGGTCGCGCAGGAACTTGACGAATTGCTCGACAACAGTCAGGCTCTCCGGCGGCAGATCGTCGAGCAGCGAAATGATGCGGTCTCGAATCATTTGGGTTGGGTTTTGGACCTCGCTACGTGCATCCATCGGGCCACCTCCGTAGTAGTCAGCAAACAAAAAGTCCATTTCCCTGTCTACTTTCACCACCTATCGGCAATTATAGCCTAGTCGTTGGATAAGGCAAGCTGGCGTTGTTGCTGCCAGGCGACTGGCGGGACGGCAGCCGGCGCGGCGTAGGGACCGGCGGCGAATTCGTCCCAGTACTCGTTGTTCGCCACCAGCCGCGCGGAAAAGATCGCGTGGCCCGGCGCGCCCAGGTCGCGGGCGATGGCGATGCGCTGGGCGATCTCTTCAAAATCGGCGTACTGGGCGCTGATGCCAGGGAAGACGTGACGACCGCTGGCGTGGGTCAAAAAATCTGATGCCAGCAGAGAAAACTGGGTAGGCGTGAAGAGATCGGGGCTGGCGATCACGCTCGCCGGGTAGAGCATCGGCATGATCGCGTCTATCGTGCCACTGAGCACCCAGCCCTGCGAATCCTGATAATAATCGCCGTATCCCTCGCTGTACCCCCACACCCAGCGATCCTGATAGACCGGC
>Ga0180434_10007192_pt1 | contig 12560 bp, 9 predicted proteins | sample SS_ome_7_FD_132453 | JGI IMG/M metagenome (GOLD analysis project Ga0180434, IMG submission 132453) | Hypersaline lake sediment archaeal communities from the Salton Sea, California, USA - SS_1_D_2 metaG | ecosystem: Environmental > Aquatic > Non-marine Saline and Alkaline > Hypersaline > Sediment... | reverse complement strand
AGAGGGGCGACTTCGATTATCCCCCGGTCCATATATCTCGAGAATTTCTCCACATCGATCATCTCGTAGAGGCAGTCGTAAAGGGGCCGTAGATACGGATCTACCTTCTGGTACAGGTCTCCGGGCAGGAATCCCAGTTTCTCCCCCGCCTCCACCGCCGGGCGGGTGAGTATTATACGTCCCACTTCCTTGGACACCAGCGCTTTGACCGCCATGGCCATGGCCAGGTAGGTCTTTCCGGTACCGGCAGGGCCTATGGAAAAGATGATGGTATTGCTGCGCATGGCCTCCACATAGCGTTTCTGGTTAGGGGTCTTGGGGCGAATAGCCTTTCCTCGTCTGGAGATGATAATATCCGTGAACACCTCCGTCGGGTTCAGCTCCCCCTCCTCCATTATCATCTCTATTGCTCTCTCTACGCTCTCCGCAGTCAATATCATCCCCGAACCCAAGAGCATCAACAGCTCCTCGAAGAGCTTTCCGACGACCTCGAGTTCCTCCTCTTCTCCGCAGATGGTGATCTCATTGCCCCTGACCAGGATGGAACTGTTGAAAGCGTTTTCGACCACCTTTATCAGCTCGTCTCTTTTTCCCAGGAGATCGACCATGGGCTGATTGCCTGGAACCAGTATCTTCAATTCCCTCAAGTTTGATGAATCCGTCTTGACCCCTCCTATCCTTTCTGCAGCCAGAATATCCTAACCCGGAGGCCAGAGCATCCTTCTGCCGCCTAAGATATGGAAATGAAGATGGAGTACGCTCTGACCGGCACCTTTTTCCACATTGGTCAGTATCCTCACTCCCTTTGCGGCTATGTCCTCCCTGCTCGATATTTCCTGAATAACATGGAAGATATGAGAGAGAAGGGATGCGTCTTCCTCCGCCAGGTCCATGGCGGATCGTAGATGCCTCTTGGGAATGACCAGGATATGCACAGGCGCCTGGGGATTGATATCCCTGAAGGCCAATACCTGGTCATCGCTATAGACAATATCCGCGTCCATCTCTCCCCGGACTATCTTGCAGAAAATACAGTCCTCCATGCCAACCTCCTGAGATCTTTCTCCCTGATTCGTTTGGTTTAGCGTTATCCTTTAGCCCCCGGTCTCCTGCAGCGGTTCCAAGCGGACCTGGTCCCCCTGTATACCGCATAACCTGGCCGGCAGCAACCAGCCGGGTCGCGTCTCCCTCGGGGGGCCCGTCATCGTGGCCTTGATGTAATCCTCGGTTGTACCCTTGGCTATCGCTTTCTCCCCTTCCTTCAGTTCTTCCACTGCAATATGACACGTACCTCCCAGGCGGCTCTGGATATATTCCTTGCGCCATCTTTCCCCTAACGCTCTCAATGCCGCCGACCTCTCCTCCTTCACCTCCGCAGAAACCATGTTCCCCTTTTCAGCTGCCGCTGTACCGGGTCTGGGTGAGAATCGGAATACATGTAGGCGCGAGGGCCTAACCGCCTCGAGAACCTTAACGGTTGCGCGAAAGGCCTCCTCACTCTCACCCGGATATCCCACTATTACCTCCGTAGTCAAAGTAGCTTGCGGCCATACGGAGTACAGTGTCTGCACGGCCTTTATGAAATCCTGTGGGCTGTAACCCCTTCCCATGTCCTTTAAAATCGACGCATCGCCACTCTGCAGCGGCAAATGGAGATGGGGGCAGATCCTTCCCAGGCCAGACCATTCCTCTATCCAGGACATATTCAGGTCCTCGAGCTCGATGGAGCTGAGCCTTATACGAAATCCTTCTGAGATGGAGATAATCTCCGATATCAGGCCTCCCAAGTCCAGCCCCTTATTCCATGTATACCTCCCAAGGTTGATGCCGCAAAGCACCAACTCATGCGTACCCAGATAGAGATATTTCCTCACCAGGTGGATTACCTCGTCCAGGGGGCGGGAGCGCTCTTTTCCTCTCGCCCTGGGCACAATACAGTACGAGCAGTGCCGTTCGCAGCCGTCCTGAACCTTTATAAACCCACGGGTTCGCTGCGACTCCAACGGCTTCCCCCCCTCTATCGTAGCGGGAATCAGGTTCATTATCTGCCTCAACCAGTCGATTTTACGTGAGTTAGGAAGCATCTCTATCACCCCGGGCAGCTGGTCCAATTCACCTGGTTTTACCTGAACGTAACAACCAGCCACCACGATAGCCCTGGCGCCCCGTCTGTGCAGCCCTCGTATCAACTTGCGGCATTTCCTGTCGCTTTCCGCCGTGACCGTGCAGGTGTTTACGACGCAGAGATCCGACTCGGCGGGATCTATGCACAGGTTATAACCGGCCTCAACCAAGCCCATCTTCAGTTCCTCGCTCTCAGCCTGGTTGACTTTGCAGCCCACGGTGACCACGCTAACCTTGCTCATACCTCTCCTAAAGCAGCCCTAAATGACATCTCGCGGCAGCCACCAGCACAGAACCTGCGGCTTCCGTTCTCAATATTAGTACCCCCAGGGTCACAATCTTGGCTCCCGCTCCTGCCAGGTCCTCCCTTTCCCGGCCGGTAAAGCCGCCCTCCGGTCCTATGATCAGCCCCAGGTCATCGGGATGAGCACCCTGCAGTGCCTTAGATGGTTTATCTCCCCCTTCTTCATCGGCCATGATAACCAGGTCCATCCTGGCCAGGCCCTCTATCATCTCTGCCCACCCTACAGCTTCGTCGATCCGAGGCAGATGGGCGCGTCCGGCAATCCTGGAGGATTCCACGGCGATCTTTTTCCAGCGCCTCAGTTTGTTCTTGTCTACAACACCCAGAGGTCTCGACCTTGTACAAGTGAACGGATGAATCGCATGGATTCCCAGCTCTACGCAGCGCTGTATCACCTTGTCCATCTTTTTCCCCTTAGGCAAAGCCTGATACAAATGCATGCGCGGTTTTTCCTCTTCCAGGTGGTCGTAAGTCGAGACATCGATGACCGCCCGGGAGGAGGTGATCTCATATACACGGCCCCGGGCCACCAGCCCTTTTCCATCAAGTATCTCCACCTCATCTTCTTTTTGTACTCTCAGAACACGACTCAGGTGATGGTGGTTCTCGCCCTCGAGGACCAGGCGCCCCTTATAGAGCTGTTGTGAAGAGATGTAGAATTTGGGTACTGTCAAGGTTAAGGCCTCATCGCCTTTCGCAGGCGCTCGGTGAGCCCGGGCGCCTCTTTCTTGCTCTCCTCGATATTCCGGTATTCCTTCAGCAGTTTTTTCTGCTCGGATGTGAGTTTGTTTGGTACCAACACCTCCAGGGTGAGATAAATATCGCCTCTTCCCCTGGAGCGAAGGCGCGGCATTCCTTTTCCACGTAATTTGAAGACCTCTCCAGGTTGACTGCCGGGCGGGATTTTGAGTTTCTCCCGGCCGTCCAGGGTTGGGATCTCAATATCCGTACCCAGGGCGGCCTCTGCCATACTTATCTGCACGGCAGCGAGTAAGTCGTCTCCCTTTCTCAGGTAGTTCTCGTGCTCTTCTATATGGACCTCGATATATAGATCCCCCGCAGCACCTCCCAATCTTCCTGCTTCTCCCTTTCCATCCGCCCTTATACGGTCGCCGCTCTGGATACCCGCGGGTATATTCACCTCTAGCCTATCAATGATATGTTTGGCGCCTTTCCCGCCGCAGGATGGGCAAGGATGGGTATTGATCTCCCCCGTACCGTTACAGCGGCGGCAAGCCGTGGTAGAGGTGAAGTTGCCGAAGGCGCTTCTTCGGCTGCGGGTTATATTTCCCTCGCCCCCGCATTCCGGGCAGATGTCCAGGTTAAACCCCTTTTCCAAACCGGTTCCCTCGCATTCCCTGCATCGCTCGTCGCGCGGGATCTCTACCTCCCGGGTGATTCCCTCGAAGGCCTCCTGCAGGCTTACCCGAAGCTGCAGCATCAGGTCTCTTCCCCTACGAGGCCCCCTGGAGCCACGAGTGCGTCCGCGTCCGAAGAACATGTCAAAGATATCAGTGAAGGGGCTTCCGAAGCCCTCAAAACCCTGTTCGTAGCTGGAAAGCCCCAAGCCCTCTTCGCCGAATAAGTCGTATCTTCTTCTTTTTTCGGGATCGCTCAGTACCTCGTAGGCCTCGGCCAACTCCTTGAACTTGGCCTCGTCGGTGTGGTCGCCCTCACTGATATCGGGATGATAGCGGAGAGCGAGTTGACGATAAGCTCGCTTGATCTCCTCTTGATCCGCCCTTCTTTGCACACCGAGGATACTATAGTAATCTTTCATCTTCTCAGAGGTCACCTCGTTAACCAGTGAGCATTTCCAGAGTTCGGCTCAGTGACTTGGCGATGAAATCCACAGTGGGGATAACCCGGGCGTAATCCATTCGGGTGGGTCCCAGGACACTGACCGTTCCCACCATCTCCTCCCCTATAGTATAAGGGGTGGCAACGAGGCTGAAGTACTGCAGTTCCTTGAAAAGATTCTCATCTCCAATACGCACCACGAGTTCCTTGGAACGCAGGGTCTCACTGAGCATGTTAAGGATGAAATATTGCTCCTCGAAATGCTGCAGCAGGTTCTCTATACGCTTCACACCTTCGTCGTCCAGATAGCGCAGGAGATTGACCGTGCCTCCCACAAATATTTTGTCGTATTCGTCATGAGAAAGGATATCCCGTATCTCAGCTATGACCCTCACCGCCAACTGCGGCGTCTTCAGGGTTTCCAGGTCCTCATCATCAACGCTGTCCACCAGCTCATCCAGCCCCCGGCCCTGCAGGTGTTGGTTTAGGAAGGCCTGTATCTTTTCGATCTGTACGGACTCTTCTTTGCTTTCCAGCTTGAAGGGTTTTTTCTCCACCCGGCCCGTATCGGTGATGATCACCAGCAGCACCAGCTCATCGCTGAGGCATACCAGGTCCAGATGCCTGATGGTGTTGCGTCTAAGGCGTGGGGCGATAACCAGGGCTGCCGCGCTGGTAAGGCGGGACAGCAGGGTGCTGGTTTCCTGCAGCATGTTCTCGAGTTCGCGGGTTTTGTTTGAGAAGAGGGTGAGGATGGCTTTCTTCTCCTCTTCACGCAGGCGAGTGCGTCCAGCCAGGCTGTCCACGTAGAAACGGTATCCCATGTCAGTGGGAACCCTTCCGGCCGAGACGTGGGGCTGATACAGATACCCCATACCCTCCAGCTTACTTAGCTCGTTACGGATGGTGGCGGGACTTATGCCCAGGCTCAAGCTTTCCACCAGCGACCTGGAGCCTACCGGCGAACCGGTCATTATGTAGGTGTGTACTACCGCCTTCAGTATTTTCTGTTTTCTCTTATCCATTTTTTTAGCACTCTCCTCCTTTGAGTGCCAGCTGCAATATCACCTTACCTAATAACTCTTAGACCCGTCAACCTCTAACCCCAGTCAAACGGGAAGTAATTCCATCAATACCAGGTTGGAAAGGAGCATTCCCCTGGATGTGAGAAGGACTCGGTCCTCGGTCCTCCGCAGCAATCCCCTCTTCTCCAATTCATCCAGGCCGTTCCCCCTCTTGCATATCAGGCTCTCCGGCACACCATCGCAGACCCTCAGGCCCAGCATGATCTCCTCAAATAATCCATCTTCCGCCGTGAGATCCTCCCATTCCTCTATGGGAGAAAGGCCCCGCTGCATTCTCTTGGTGTAATCCAGTACCGACCTGACGTTATGGAACCGGCAGCCCCCGAGAAAGGAGTGGGCTCCCGCACCCAGCCCCAGGTACTGTTCCCGCCTCCAGTAAGCCAGGTTGTGCTGGCAGCGGTAGCCGGAGAGGCTGAAATTTGATATCTCGTACTGCAGGTATCCCTCAGATCCAAGTTTCTCCAATGCGTTGAAGTACTGATCCGCGGCATTATCCTCGTCAGGCAGGGTTATCACCCCTCTTTCATGCATGAGCGCCAGGGGGGTTTTCTCATCCAAGGTCAGGGCATAGAGGCTTATGTGATGGGGGCGCAATTCCAGCACACGATCCAGCGTGGTCAACAGGGCTCCCTTGCTTTCCCCAGGAAGAGCATAGAGCAGGTCTACGGAGATCACGACATCGCCCGCATCTTGTGCGTACTGGACCGAGCGCAGGGCCTCTTCGGCGTTGTGGGATCTTCCCAGCAGCCGCAGCAGGTCATGGTCAAGGGACTGTACACCTATGCTGAAGCGGTTTATCCCTGACGAAGCGGCGGCCCTGAAATCATGACGGCTCCAGGTGGCCGGGTTAATCTCTACCGTGATCTCAGCACCAGGCATCATATGGAATCGGCGGCCGGCTTCCCGGTAAAGCGCCCCCATCTCCTCACCGCTGACGATGGAGGGAGTCCCTCCTCCAATATAGAGGGAGGTCACCTTTCTGTCCTCCTGCGGCAGCCATGATGACCAGGCCCTCATCTCCTCTTTCAGGGAACTACAGTATCGCTTCATCCTATCCTCTCCTGCTACGCGCGTATTGAAATCGCAGTAGGCGCAGCGGGAGCGGCAGAAGGGCCAATGCATATAGATCCTCACTTGCCTATCTCCTCCCTGGTGACTTTGAGAGCGGCAATAAAGGCCTCCTGTGGTATCTCCACCCTTCCCACCATCTTCATTCGCTTCTTGCCCTCTTTCTGCCTTTGCAGGAGTTTTTTCTTCCTGGTGACATCGCCTCCGTAACATTTGGCCAGAACGTCCTTGCGCTTCGCCTTAATGGTCTCACGCGCCACTATCCTGCCCCCCACCGCCGCCTGGACTGGTACGTCGAATAACTGGCGCGGGATGAGCTGGCGCAGCTTTTGGGTCATGATCTTGCCGTAGGCATGAGCACGGCGCTTCTCAACGACGCAGGAGAATGTGTCCACGGGTTCCTTGTTGATAAGGATATCCAGCTTTACCAGGTTCCCGGGAACGAAACCTATATGCTCGTAATCCAGAGACGCATATCCCCGGCTGCGTGACTTGAGTTGGTCGTAGAAGTCCATGACGATCTCAGCCAGCGGTAGTCTGCAGCGTATCTCCACTCTGCGTCCGGAGAGGTAGGTCATGTCCTGGTATATCCCCCTCCTCTCCTTGACCAGCTCCATGATGCCCCCCATATAGTTAGGAGGCAGCAGGATGGTGGCCTGAACATAAGGCTCTCTGACCTCCTTGATAACGCCCGCCTCAGGCATCTCCGAGGGATTTCGTACGTACACCGTGCCCTCCTGGCTGGTCTCCACCTCGTAGACGACATTCGGCGCGGTTATCACCAACTCGAGCCCGTACTCTCTCTCCAATCGCTCCTGTACTATCTCCATGTGCAGCAAGCCGAGGAAACCGCAGCGAAATCCGAATCCCAGGGCCCGTGAGGTCTCCGGAGCAAAGGTCAAGGCCGCTTCGTTTAACTTGAGCCTGTCCAAGGCATCACGAAGATTGGTGAAATCGTCCGAATCCACCGGGTAAACGCCGGCGAAGACCATGGGCTTGGGATCATGATAGCCAGGGAGGGGCATCTGGGCCGCATCCTTAGCATTGGTCACAGTATCCCCTACCTTGACCATCGATACGTCCTTCATGCCGGTTATGATGTATCCGACATCGCCTGACTCCAGGATCTCACAGGAGGTCATATCCGGGGCGAAGAATCCTACCTCCTCAACCTCACTGGCCGCACCGGTGGCCATGAACAGCGCTTTCATCCCCTTGTTGACTTTACCCTCCATCACCCTGATGAAGGCCACAACGCCCCGGTACATGTCATAATCGGAATCGAATACCAGGGCCCTCAAGGTCTTTTCGGGATCCCCTTCCGGAGGTGGCGTCTTCTCGACCACCGTTCTCAGCAGCTCCTCCACTCCCTCTCCGGTCTTGGCCGATACCTCCAGGACATCGCCGGGTTCAACTCCCAGCAGGTCAGCGACCTCCATAACCGTCCCCTGAGGATCCGCTGACGGCAAGTCTATCTTGTTGACGACAGGTATGATGAACAGCCCCTCTTCCAACGCCAGATAAGCGTTTCCCACCGTCTGAGCCTCTACTCCCTGGGCGGCGTCCACCAGGAGTACAGCGCCCTCACAAGCCTCCAGGCTCCTGGAGACCTCGTAGGAGAAATCAACGTGACCAGGGGTATCGATGAGGTTAAGCCGGTATTCATTACCCTCCACTGCGGAGTAAAGCATGCGGACCGCCTGGGCTTTAATGGTTATTCCCCGCTCCCTCTCCAGTTCCATGCGGTCCAGGTATTGATCCGCCATCTTCTGCTCGGGAACAGTCTGGGTGATCTCCAGGAATCTGTCTGCCAGGGTGGACTTTCCGTGGTCGATATGAGCTATTATACAAAAGTTGCGTATTCTATTCCTCTCCATATATAAGCACCTAGATAATTATATCGCAGATGAAACGTGCCAGGCCTTCAAGGCCCTTGCGCCTGCTCCGCATGCACTTCGCGCCTCTAGGCGCAGAGCACCGTACCGCCGGGTACGGCGGCGGCTCATACGCGCTGCAATCATAGGGGGTTTTATCGCAGATGTCGAGGGACGGCCCCGATTACTGCTGCCAGAAGGACAGGAAGATCGTCAATAGGCGCAGAAGCCTGCTCAAGCTGTCCTCCGTGACGGTGATGGTACAGCTGTCGCTGACCGCCGCGCCTCCGTCGTCACTGACGGTGAGTGTCGCCCGGTATTCACCTGGCGCAGTGTAGGTATAAGTAGGATTAACGGTATCGGCGCTGCCTCCCTCCCCGAAATCCCAATGACAGAAAAGGCTGTCTCCATCTGGATCACTGCAGGTGGCCGCCGCGAAGGTCAGCGGCCGATTGACGACAACCTCCAAGTCGAGACCTGCATCCGCCAGGGGAGGTTTATTTGAAGTCAGAGGATGGTTGAGTATATCCATCAAGTCAACGTGAACCCAGGAAGTGTCGTAATTGCCGTGCAGAGACCACAACTCCAGGTCGTGGTTGTCCATCAAGACGTGATGCCCCTTGATGGATTGAGTGGTATCCGTGCCGTAATAATCGCAGCGGGCCGGGTTGAGGAAGTCGATGAGCCACATCGCGGTCAAGCGGTCGATATCCCCGTATTCCTCATCCAACAGCCCGAGCATGGTCTCGTACCTCCACAGCGAGCTGCCTCCCTTGCTAAGGGAGGGGTAGGTATCCGCCATTTTTGGGATGATGTAATGGTTGGTCATGGCCACGAGGTCAGGATAGGATTCCAGCTGTCTCGGATAGAACCCATGCGCCAGTCCGGAATCATCGCCGGACTCATAAGCCGAGCTCGGGTCATCGAACCACTCCGGGTCCAGATAATCCGGCCGTCTTACCATCACGCCCCGCTCCAACTCTGGGCATGATGGATCATTTGAGAGCTCCACAACTTTATCCTCGGTATACTCGCCCTCCGCTATCTCCCGGCCCTCATCATCCACTACAGCCAGAGGAGAGATCTCCTCCTGGCCTTGGTCCAGAGAGGGAAAAAATATCTCCAGAAGACCTGCGAGCAGTCTGGAAAGGTAATTCTGCAGGTTATCCTCGGGGGGGAGTATACTCGATGCGATGGTCTCCAACACGGCGGCATCGGGCTGCTCTCCATCCGCGATGAGATAGAGCCAGGGAACCGCCCTGTCAGAGTCCCGAATTAAAGCTATCCCCTCCTCGAGGGAACCGGCATACTGCGTAACTTTCCTGCATAGAAGCATGCAGCCCTCCCCACTTATCAGCGGTCGGGTGTAGATGGAATACACAACATCCATGGCGCAGCTCACCCCCTCGGTGTTCATACCCGTCGGTATGCCCACGAGGGCGGGAGCGGCCGGCGCCACGAAGGGATAACCGTCCGTCGGGTTATGTACCATTATCAGGGACTCGTCCGATAATATATCATCGCCTGTGGGGAACATCAGGTCGCGACCATGGTAGAGCCTGCCGTCGCTGGTCGCATCACCTGAGACAGCGAACTCGTTACAGAATATAGCTCCTAACCCCACGTATATGCTCTCGAGGGTATCTATGCCGGCGTTCAACGTCAGCAGGTCCCTGTAACTGACGTCGTATCCCAGGTCACGGCAGGCATCGGCTATACCTTGCATCTCCTGGCGGAACTCCTCGGGAATAGCGTCCTGGTTGGACGCTACCATTACTTTCAGGATGTTCCACAGCAGATTCCATAATCCGGGAAATTGGCTAAAATCCAATTCTATCCCCATGCCCTCAACCAGTTCGAAGAAGACGTTTTCCAGGTAATCCTGGGACATCCTCTCAACGCTCTGGGGGCAAAGGGAACCCTCGGCGTAACCTCTCTGGTAAGCGTCTCCCTCTAAATACAGCAGCTTCTTGCCGGCGCTGTTTTCCGCCAGGTAGCTTTTGCCATACTGGGAGACTATCTGGAAGTCATCCGGGGATATTGGATTGGAGAGTTCAATGACTGTCTCTGACGTTTCCTCAGCCTCCGCTGCGACCACGGCTAAAGAGAGGAGAATTGTGGTAAGAGTTATGGTCACTATTATCGCAAAGACCGCCATTGCCTTGCTTTTTTTGATAATCCCTAAGAGAAATCGGTGCAAGCTCATCCCCCAACCTCCGTTCCTGCGCCTATTTTGCGGCTTACCAGCATCCTCATCCGGGATCAGCGGGAGCTATCCGGACTACCGCCTAGCGCTTACAGGGTAACATATCAAGCAAAGCCCGCAAACAATCTCCAATAAAACATAAGCGTTGTACCACTTCACGGGTTGTGCTACAATTTGCCCTGTTTGACAGAAAGGAGGAGAGAGTACTTGCCCATCATCAAGCAGCAGGCAAAGCGCATGCGACAGGCGGAGAAAAGGCGGCTGCGCAATAAGGCACGCAAGTCGGAGGTAAGGACCTATATCAGGAATTTCAACACAGCCCTTCAGCGTGGAGACCGCGAGGAGTGTGAGGCATATCTGTACCATGCCGTAAGGGCTCTTGATAAGGCAGTCAGTGCCGGTGTGGTCCATAAGAACAACGCCGCTAACAAGAAATCCAGGCTGACGCAGAAGTTCAACCAGGCCTTCGAAACCGGCCCCTAATACTGTTATTCACGAAGCTTCGCTTCAAGCTCCTCCTGAAGCGCTTTCACGATATCGTTCATGGCCGAGCCGGCCTCCTCATCTTTGAGCGTCCTGTCCAGTGCATAGAAGCTCAGGGTGTATGCAAGGCTTTTTCTTGCCTCCCCTACCTGTTCGCCTCGGTACATGTCGAACAGTTTTATCTCGCGCAGTAGTCCTCCCCCGGCTCTCCGTATTATCTCCTCAACCTGGGAGGAATCGACCTCCTCCTTTACCACCACCGCGATGTCCAGAGATATGGAGGGGAAACGAGGAACCTCTTCATACATTGTAATGTCCGGGGCAGCAGTGATTAGCCTGTTTACATCCAGTTCCATCAGCACTGTTCCCTCGGGGAGCTCGGCCTCCCGGGCAACCCTGGGGTGGATCAGCCCCAGGCATCCGATATCTTCTCCCCCCACCTTGATAAAACAGGATTGCGAGGGATGAAGAAATGGCAGCTCCGCCCTCTGTAGCATCCAGTCGGTTACGTGCAACGAGGATGCCAGGCCCTCAAAGACTCCCTTGATGCTGTAGAAATCCGCCTCCTGCTGCTTAGTGTCCCACTGCACGGGTGTCCAATCTCCCATCATGGCACAGCCAAGCCTTAAAAGCTCTTGGGGTAGTTTCTCTCCTTCGCGGTGGATGAATACTCTGCCCATCTCGAAAACGAAAATATTCATGTTGCGGCGGTTGAGGTTGAAACGCAATACCTCCAGCATGCCGGGCAAGAGGGTGGTACGCATGACGGAGGTCTCCTCGCTCACCGGATTAAGCACTGATAACATCTCATCGGGCAGATACTCCCTCTCGGGATCCAGCAGCTCTATCCATGCTGGGGATATGAAGGCCATGGTGACTGCCTCGTCAAGGCCCATACCGGTCATCCTGCGCATGATCTTCCTCCGTAGTCTCTGCTCACGGGTGAGGAAGCCGATATTATGAGAGGTCTTGGGGAGGGTTGGTTCGATGTCAGCATAGCCGTAAAGGCGGGCAACTTCCTCAACCAGGTCTATCTCGCGTTCCAGGTCAGGGCGGAAGGTAGGAACCCTGACCTTCAGGATCTCGCCATCACCTGTTTCTACTCTTTCTTTTATCGTGATATCAATGGATTCTAGGATTTCGGCTGCCATCTCAGCTCTTATAGGGGCGCCGATCAGCCTGGCGGCTCGTTTCACCCTCAGCTCTAAGTCAAGGGGGTCTATGCGGCGGCCCACCTCGTCCCTGTATCCTGCGGCGATGACGCCTCCTGCCAATTCATACATGAGGTAAGCGGCCCTGTCGGCGGCTTTTGCGCATCCTCCGGGGTCCACTCCTCTCTCGAAACGATAGGAGGCCTCGGAGGGTAGTTCCTGTATGCGAGAGGTGCGCATTATATTCGCCGGGTCGAAATGGGCCGATTCCAGGAGGACCCTCTTGGTCCCGCTGTGAACCTCCGTGTGCTCTCCTCCCATCACCCCCGCCAGTGCTATGGCTCCGGAGGGATCGCATATGAGCAGATCATCGGAGGATAGCTCCCTCTTGATCCCGTCCAGGGTAGTCAGTTGGTCATCGGGCTCTGCTCGCCTTACTATTATATGCCCGTCTTTCACCCGGTT
>Ga0180434_10007190_pt1 | contig 12566 bp, 12 predicted proteins | sample SS_ome_7_FD_132453 | JGI IMG/M metagenome (GOLD analysis project Ga0180434, IMG submission 132453) | Hypersaline lake sediment archaeal communities from the Salton Sea, California, USA - SS_1_D_2 metaG | ecosystem: Environmental > Aquatic > Non-marine Saline and Alkaline > Hypersaline >... | reverse complement strand
CAACTATGCTTCCTTCGCCGCGCTCGACGACGAGGGGGTACGCCCTGCCGAAGCTCGGTGAGATAACCGCGGAGTCCCGTTCGACTATCTTCTTCGCCTTTGGGCCCGGCGGGGTTACCTTAATCTTTGGATAAGACATTCAGATCCCTTCGGTTGAAGGGTGGGCCGTAGCCTTAAAAAATTGACCTCTACACCGACAGCGTTATCTCTATTATGGAGATCTGGGCCTCTTTACCGTCGTCTCTCGTCAAGGTGTCGGTCCCCACTTTGATGTCCTTGACGACGGCGTCCTTGAGGAAGACCCTGCGGAGCAGCTGCACCATGTCGACGGCCTTGCTGATGTGCTTGCCCCGGGCCCGCACAAGCACCGTCTCGGAGCCGTCGTTGAACAGGGTTAGGCACGCCACCACGTAGTTCATGATGGGCTTAACCCCCATGATCACGAGGTTACGTCTCCTGGGATCAGGCATAACTTCTCTCTCCTATATCTTGATAACTTTCGGAAGATGAGGCCACGAGGCCGCGCGGGCTATCACATGGATGGCGTCTAGAGAGGTACGAATACACGGGCCAGGATCACTGCCGCGATAAGTAATGACGCCGCCCCTACGACGAACTCCGGCGGTATCTTGACCCCATTGGTCTCGTCCTGGAAGAACCTCATTAGGCCCGCGCTACTCTGAGGCATCCCAGGCGAGCTTTGACGCTTTTTCTTGCTCATCCCTTGTTCGCTTCCTCTTACTCACGAGTGCAATAATAACCTTTCCGAGCGTCAACGCTCCTCTTTTGGGCGCATGAAGTCGGTGAGGTTGAACTGGGTGTGGTCGTCCTCGGGCTCCTCGCCGAACAGGGACTCTATCTCCTCCCTCACGAGCCTTAATCTATCGCTGTAGTATTCTCCCAGGTTGTAGGTCTCCACGATGTTCTCCGCGGACTCGATGTACTTCTCTATGCCTCCCCTGTGGACCGTCAAAAGTATGGGGCCGCCGCACCTGTCACATGTACCCTTAAGCGGCGGCCGCCTGAACTTCTTGTTGCACTTGCTGCACCTGAAGGTCTGTCTGGTGAAGGCGCGTAGGTTGCCTACGATGTCCTTCATGAAGTGGCTGTTGAGTATCTTCAGGGCGACGATCTGGCCGTCAACAGCCCGCAGTTTCTCCGTTAGGTCGAGCTGGCTCTCCAGTTTTTCCAGCATGGTGTGGAGCAGGTTGTACGCCCCGGCGTGGCTTCCCTGGTTGATGTTGCTGCACTCCTTGGTGTAGTTGAAGCCCATGTACTGGGCCGCGGTGCCGAGTCTGCCGCCCAGGGTGTCAACCAGGGGCGCGAACCGGGAGGGAGGGGCGCCTTCCATGCACATCTTGTAGAACTCTGGTGGGTACCGGCCGATGACGTCCACGTTGTGGCTCTCCTTGTCCACCTCCGCGGGGTTCAGGTTGGGGATGACGAATAGCGGCGCGTCCATGAGGCCGCCGCTCTGCTCCGGCAGGTACTTCTTGCTGAAGTTGAGCAGAGGGTCCAGCGCCATCATGACGGCGTCCTCGTCACCGTCGCAGTTCCTGCGCTTCGCGGCGTGCCAGTATGGGTGGGCGTAACAGTTTCTGACCCTGCTCCACCCGATGAGGCGGCCGACGATGGCGGCGCTCGTGTGCGGCGCGAGCCCCAGCACCACGTGGCCGATTAGCTGGTCCCTGCTGTCTACTTTATAGTAGGGCTCAAGCTTGTAGAAGTCGCGGAGCTCGTCGTCGAGGAACTTGGTGACTTTGACCAGGTAGTCGCCGCACTCCTCCGGGAGCACGATGTCCTGAACCATGAGCTCCAGCATCTGGTCTTGCCGCGTCAGGGGCTCCCCCTCCATGTCCACGGTGTACCCCATCTCCCGCAGCTTCTCCACGGGCACCCCTACCTCCTCGGGCTTGAAGTGGGTTAGGGGTATGTCCGTGAGGTCGTAGCGGAGGGTGCCGTCCTTGAAGACGCTGAGATCGTACCTGGCGCGGAGTATGCCCTTACCGAGGTGCTCGGGCATTCGGCTCTCGTTCATGAGCCGCTTGACGCACTTGATCCTGTTGGGGATGATGCCGCCTATGTGTCTGCGCGCGTTCTCAAGCTCTTCCCTGAGGTCCATCTCCGTCCAGTCGTAGCCCACCGTGTCCGTGTTGCATGCGGGGCACGTTTCGCTGTCAGTGAGGGTCTTGCAGCGGGGGCACTGTCTTCTCATCACGGTGACGGAGCCACAGTTCGTGCAGAGGGCGGTCCTGGCCGGGTAGCCGCACTCGGGGCAGTCGAGCCTCACGAGCTGAACCCTTATCTTGTCGCCGCGTTTTGCCCGCGTTATGTCTCTCTGGGGACCGCCGGCGTTTCCTACAGGGAAGATGCAGTGAACGTAGGGACTCATCCTCCTCTCCTTCGCTTTCTCGGGCCTCCCCATTCGGGCGCCCACGTAGACGTAGGCCTTCTCCTTAACCTTGAAGCCTGCCCATTGGTTCACCTGCTGGAGCGGCGAATCGGTCTCCGCCTCGACGTATTTCCTGTCCAGCGCCAGGCAGCTCTCTAGGATGGCTTCGGCTTCGCCGAACTTGACGGCCCCGTCCTCGACGGTGTGGGGCGCTAGGAGGGTTTCCAGTGTCTCCTTCTCTTCCTTACCGAGCTTTATTCCTTGATCGCGTTGGCTCCAGCTCTCAGCGAGGGCGTTTCTGAGCCTGATCAACCTGTCTTGGGTTGTCCTCGACCAGTCGTACGTGTATCTGGGGTGTAGAGGCGCGTCTATCTTGGTGAGCGCGATGGCCTCCGACGGCGTCGGAGGGTTCCAAGGGTCTGCCGCCAGATCGGTTACGATGTCTGCGGGCAGTCCCGTAAGCTCCTCAGCCGCCTTGACGCCCACGGCCTCCAAGGCGTACTCGACGTCCAGGCGCCACTGCTCCTCGTCGTAGCCCGCGGGCAGCAGTGCTTGGTTAAACTGGAGGAAGTCGCCCGCGTTAATGAGCACGTCGCCGTTGAATAGGATCTCGTCCAGGTCGTCGAATATTTTCTCGGCCTTCTCCACGTTGTCCACCCTGACGACGGACCCGTCTTTCAGCTTGACCACCGGCGGCTCGACTGTGTCCACGGGGCAGACGGCGGCGGATTTCCCGGGTAGCTCTATCCTGAGCTGTAGGCCAGTGGTCATAAAACCGTTCAGCGTCACCATGGTGGCGGGGTGAACGCCGCACGCGGCGAGCCCCGTGGTGCGTGCTCTGCCGTAGCGGAGCCTGAAGCCGCCGGGGGTGTTGGGGAACGAGAAGACCGGGCGGCCGACGATTATCTCCTCCATGAAGGCGGCGGTGGGCTTGCTGTCGCCGTTGTCGGTGTTTTTCTGGTTGAGCTTGTCGAGCCAGTCCCAGCCGTCTATGCCGATGCTTTCACAGATGCCGCATAGCTTTCGGGCGCGGCCCACTATGCCGTCCACGACGACTATAAGGGCTCCCCCCCTGAGCCTGTTGGTCTCTATCCCGGGGACGTCCCTGTAGTTGCTGGCCTCGTAGGGGTCGGTGGATACCCCGGTGGCCTCGACGGGCAGCATCTTGAGCGCCACCTCCAGGTCCTCGTCAGTCACGTGGTACTGGAAACGCCTGACGCTCCTCTCGTAGATCCGTACCTCCTCGATGAACCTGTTTACGGCGTCCTCGCTGGGCTGGTACCTGTCGAGGCCCAAGGCTTTCCGTACCACGTCCGCGATCACCAGGGTCAGCGCCTGGGCCGTGCCGCCGGCCGGCCGTATGGGCCCCGCGAAGTATAGGCTCAGATACTCGGTGCGGTCTGGGTTCTGCTTTATCTTGATCTCCGGGATTCCCTGGATAGGGGCGATGGTGACGCCCTCCGTCATTATGGCCAGCCCGGTCCTTATGGCCTGCTCCGCGGCCTGTTCCTTCTCCATGGACCCGTAGCGGCCTAGGGCTATCTCCTGGGCTATTTTAAAGCTCATCTCGCGGCGGTCCATGCCCTCCAGCTCCCGCATCCGCTGGGTGATGCCCTTGGGTCCGATGAGCTTCTCTATGCGTTCGGCTATGTCGGTGGTTATCTCGGGCTCGGGCTCCAGGGTGGCGTCCAAGCCTTTCGCCCGCGCCTTTTCAGCCACCTCATAGAGCTGGTTGAGCTTGTCTTCAAGCTCGGTGAAGTACCTTTTATAGGCCGGGGGCATCTCGACTTCAATCAACTTGGGGCTACCTTGTCGGGCTGTGGATGTTGCATAATACACTGGTGACTGGCTGTTCTTTACTGTTACCGGTCCAGCCGTATAAGAGATGCGAGCATTCGGTGTCTAGGCTTTTATCGCTGACACTATCTCTTTGATTTTTTCACCCACGAGGCTCTCTTCTTCGACCATGTTACCGGTCACTATGGCGTCCGCGCCCGCGTTCTTCGCCGCCAGCGCCGCCTCGGGGTCCCTGATGCCGCCGCCCGTGATTATGGGGATGCTCAAGTGTCTCTTCACGGCGGCTATCATGGACGCTGGTATGGGTTCACGGGCTCCTGAGCCTGCTTCTAGGTACACGAACCTCATGCCGAGGGTCTCTGCGGCTAGGCTGTAGCCCACGGCGAGTTTGGGGTGCCTGTAGCTTACAGGCCTAGCGTGGCCAACGTAGCCGGCGACGCAGCCTTCTCCGCAAATGATGTATCCCATGGGTATTGCTTCTAATTTGTACCGTTTGATCAGGGGCGCCGAGAGCATCTGGGCTTCCATGATGTAGTATGTGTTCTGGCTGTTCAGGAGACTCATGAACCATATTGCGTCGGCGTGTCTGCTCACCCCAATGGGGCCGTTGGGGAAAAGGATCACCGGTACCTTCACCGCTTTCTTTATCCGCTGGACGGCGGCGTCCAGGTCCTGTGACGATGCCAAGGTAGATCCCCCTATCATTATGGCGGTCGTCCCTCCTCCCTCGGCCTCCTTGGCTATCTGCGCGCAGTCATACCCGGATGACTTGTCTGGGTCTAGAAGTGTGAAGTGGATGCAGTCCTCCTCGGACATCTTGTCCTTGAGGTACTGCTCGACCTTACCGATCATGGGGTCGGGGGCTCCTCGACGCCGTAGTACTGGTCCACGAAGATACAGTAAGCGTCCACGGGGTCCGTGTTCTCCGGGATGGGCACCTGTTCCTTGAGGGAGCACTTTGAGCATACGATACGGGCGTAACCTTCTTCTTCGTGAAGAATGACTCCGACCGTGTTCATCCCGCAGCTGGGGCAAAGGTACTGTTTTGGCAGCCTCTTCTTCACATACTTTACGACTTTCTGTCTTTTCCTACCCATACGTCTCCCTCTTTTGCCTATGCAGTGTATTATCCTAGTCTTAAGATTAGTGGAAGCCGTCTTTTATGTTCGTTTGCTTTTATACGCCTAACAAAGGAGCCGACCAGTTCCCCTGGTATTCCAAGGTCTTCGGCTATCCTCGACGCGTTTAGGCCCTTCTCCAGAGAGTATAGGACTAGGTCTAGAGTCGTGTAGTCGATGCCAAGCTCGTCCTCGTCTGTGTGTCCCGGGTAGAAGCCAGGTGAGGGAGGCTTATCAATGATGTTTTTCGGTATCTTGAGGTGCCTCGCGAGCTGCCTGAGCTGAGTCTTGTATAGATCAGCCAGCGGCATGAGATCAACGCCGCCGTCGCCGTACTTGGTGAAGAAGCCTGTGAGTAGCTCGGTTTTGTTGGAGGTACCCATGACCATGCGTCTATCCTTATTCGCGAAGTAGTAGGTCACCGTCATCCTGACCCTTGGCCTTATGTTGCCCTTCGTGACGCCGTTTGTGATGTCGTACTGGGGCAGCGTGTCACGCATCACATGTAATATGGGCGTGATATCCACCGTGTTACACGTGACGCCGAGGCGTTCACAGTGTTGCATCACATCCATGATATCAGGCTCCGGTGTGACGTCACGTTCTGGCATCGTTAACGCCGTAACCCTGTCGGCTCCAAGAGCTTTTACCGTTAGATCTAGAGTCACTGCTGAGTCTATACCGCCGCTGACCGCCACGACGGCGCCGTCGAGACCAGCTATTTCTATGCTCTGGGTGATGAAATCCTTGATTTTGCACTCATTTTCTTTACAGTTTATCTCCAGGTCTTTTACTGAAACCATGTGGAAATCCTGTTTATGTCCATAGATAAAGACTTCCCCCAATTAATTGTTACATGTTTACTATAATTATTTATTAAATTCATCTATGTTTTGCTTATATTATGTAATTTTTCGGTGTATTTTCCTTGAAAACAGATTCCTTAAAGGCGATTTATTGGTATACAATTTTGTCAACAACACATATATTGTCTTTCAATTATGATCTAGGTGAGGTGGCGTCAATGGCTTCTGAGGAATATCAAAACATCGTCAAAAAAACGTTTCAGGACCCTATTACGGCTTTGTTATTAAAAAACAGTAATTTAACACGTGTTCAATTTGAAACATTTGTTATAGACATGTTAACGGACATAATGTCTGATGAAAAAATATCTTTTAAACAAAAAACCCTTTTTAGAGGGAAAAAAGTAAGTAGAGGCTCATTTAGCCGTTCTTTATCTCAGGCTAGACAGAACGTGATCTCAAGCATCTTTACCATCGTTCTGCTGAGTTATATTGGGGTGTTTGACGCGAGGCCCTTCGATGAGTATTATGTTTTAGCTGAAAAACTGAAAGAGTACGTGTCCATCATAGAATCAAGTGAGTTGAAGGCTTCTAGAAAGATTCTAAAACAGATCGAGAACGAACTCGTAGAGGGAATTGGCCAATTGGCCGCTCCCACGAGCATAAAAGTAGTGTGATATCACACTACATCACACTGTCGAGGGCGCTGCAGACCTGCCCTAAGGCCGTTCCGCCGTCACCAGGAGGAACCTTTGTGTTGAATAAAACCGTTAAACCGGCTTTACGCAGATTATTTGCTACAGTTTTAGTTATGTAGTCGTTGACAAAGACTCCCCCCGATAACCCTACTAAAGATATCCCAGTGTCCTCGGAGCACTTTATAGCAATATCAGACACCCCATATGACAAATATTTCTGCCCAAAAGCGGCAATATCCTGTATTTTATGCTTATTTAGAATTTCTGACATATAATATAGTGTATTTGATGTGTTTAAAACGTATTTTCCGTCTTTTCTATAGATTTCAAGGTCGTGATCGATATTTTCTGGGCTTCCCTCGGCAGCTAAAGCCTCAAGCCTCATGGCAGGCTCTCCCTCATACGATCTATAATAAGTTAAGCCCAGTAGGGCGGCTATGGAGTCTAAAAACCTTCCAGAGCTCGAAGTCTTAAGGATATCTGGGTTATTTAGTTGCTTTAGGATGACTTCCAACTCTGTTTCACCGTATGGTAGGGCGTTTTCGACGTGATTTTCTGTGATATCACGTATAGTATCACTTGTGATGGAGTTGCTTAGGCCTGCTACTAGCATCCTGTATGGGTGGTATGCGCATAGATCCCCTCCGGGCATAGGCAGGTTCTCAAGGTGCCCAAGCCTCTCAAACCCGTTGTAAGTTGATTTTAGTATCTCACCGCCCCAAATTTGCCTATCTGAGCCGTATCCGGCGCCGTCCAACGCGATCCCCAGTATCCCTTCGTCCCTAGGGACGTTGTTCTCGGCCATAACGGAGACTATGTGTGCGTGATGGTGTTGTGACCTCACCAACGTCACACCCGTCTCACGTGATATCACTTCAGCCATTTGTGACGTCATGTAACCCGGGTGGAGGTCACACCCCATCACATCAGGGTCACGCGTGATATTAAGCAAGTCACGCATGGTCTGGATGGCCTCTTCCTCAAACCTCACGCCCTCCAGGGTGTCCGTGTCCCCGAGGTACTGAGTCATGAAGACCTTGCCTCTAGTAGCCACGGCGGCGGCGTTCCTCAGCTCGGCACCCACTGCGATACCGACTCCTCTCTTCAGCGGTATGTCTATGGGGTCAGGCACGTAGCCTCTTGACCTCCTAGTGAAAGCCGTTTTACTGGCGATCACCCTGAGAACCGAGTCATCACAGCGGTTCACGATCTCCCTGTCGTGAAGAAGATAATAGTCGGCGATCCCTCCGAGCTCGTCGAAAGCGGCCTTGTTCGAGGTGGCCATGGGTAGTCCCTTCTTGTTGCCGCTCGTCATCACCAGCGCGGGCTCGCTGAGCCTCTTGAAAAGCATGGTCTGGATGCCCGTGTAGGGGAGCATCACGCCCACCGTTTCCAGCCCAGGGGCTACGAGCTCCGAGATGACCCTGTGCCTCTTCTTCAACAGCACTATGGGTTTCCTCCACGACTGTATCACCCTCTCCTCGTCGCCGTCCAGCCTAGCATAGGTTCTAACCGAGCCAAGGTCCGGAGACATCAACGCGAAAGGCTGGTAGGGCCTCCCCTTCCTGCGTCTGAACTCCTCGATGATGTCGTCCCTCGTGGCTAATGAGGCGAGGTGTATGCCGCCTATGCCCTTCACCGCCACGATGCTGCCCTCCAAGAGATACCCCGCGACCTCTTTGAACGGGTCCTCTGCCTCTATTGTTTTCCCGTCAGAGTCGTAGAGGCTCATCTCTGGCCCGCATAAGCTGCAAGTGATTCCCTGGGCGTCGAACCGCCTGTCCATGGGGTTGTAGTAGTCTTTCCTGCAGTGCACGCACATGGGAAACTCGTGCATGTGGGTGCGCTCACGGTCGTAGGGCAGGGATCTAACGGACGTGAAGCGGGGGCCACACCACGCGCAAGCCGTGAAGGGGTACTCGTACCACCTGCCCCCCGGGGTAGCCATGTCCTCAAGACACTGCGGACATATGCCGATGTCGGGCGGGTATATGCCCGACGCAACCCGGCCCCTGCTCTGGCTCTTGTCGATGACGAACTCCTTGAACCTGCCGCGGTGCGGCCGGTACTCGAATACCATCTCCTCGATCTCCGAGACCTCCGGGGCTTCTTCCCTCACCTCGCGGAGGAACCGAGTCACCTGGCCCTTTTTCCCCTCAACTACGACCTCGACCCCGGCGTCGCCGAGGTTGATGACATACCCCACCAGGCCGTTCCTCACCGCCAACCGGTATATGAAGGGCCTGAAGCCTACCCCCTGCACCCTACCCGTTATGCCTATCTTGGCTTCAACCCGTTCGCCGGAGCTCAAACTGTTCAGGTTTTAGGTGTACTGCACAATTTAAACACTAAGCATGCATCCTGTTCAACCTGCTAGACAATCCAACACCCTTTGAATTGTTTAAAAAATATCAAATCGTCCCTCTATCCGAAACCGTAAAAAAGGCAGACCGGTAGCACAATACAGGGGAGATACTTGGAGCTAGTTTTCACCACCGCAGCGCTGTTCATGGTGATACTGGCAGCCAGCTACATCTTCCACCAGCGCATAAAGATGGCTCAAAACGAGTACGAGGAGAGCAAGTCCACCGTAAGAGACATCACAATGGGGTTCACGCGCCAAGTAACGAAGATGGAGACCGACCTAGACAGGATAGAGCGCGAGGCAAACAGCGCTAGGTACATGGCCAACGAAGCTCTGAAGGCTACCCAGGGAGGCGGCGACGCCGCCCTCAAGGGGCTGGAGAAAGTCAAGGATCTCTCCGAGCGTGTGGACACAATCGAGAAATCTATACAGGACATGAAGACCGACCTCACCCGGCTCTCAGCCCAGCCGCGCCCCGCTCCCACCGCAACACGGGTGGAAGCCCCCATACCGGTCCAGGGCGAGGACATCTTCCAGCAGCTCACGGAAACAGAGATGGAAGTCCTTGAGATGATTGTGGATCTAAGCGAAGGCACCGTCCCTGAGATACGGGAGAAGATCGACAGGACTCGGGAGCACACGGCCCGGCTCCTCAAGAAGCTTTACGACAGGGGGTTCATAGACAGGAACACCTCAAGCATGCCCTACAGGTACAGCATCCGCAAAGAGATAAGAGACCTCATCCTGGAGCGGAAGGAGCAGGCCCCCATCGGCCTCTAGTTGGGTTCAAATACCCTGGGCACCAATAAGGGTCCCATGGAAGACACATCATGGGAGAAGGCTCCCAGCCTTGAGCCTGTGCCTGGAGTGAAGATAAGCATCATAGGGAACGGCCACAACGCCTCCCTCTGCTACATAGTCATCCAGCCCGGCGCCGTCGTGGACTGGCACAGCCACCCCCACGAGCAAATGGGAACCCTCATATCGGGGAAGGGGGCGCTGAGCTCAGGCGGCAGGACGGTTAAAGCCACCCCTGGGGCAGCCTGGAGGGTGCCCCCCAACGAGGAGCACAGGTTCGAGACCACGGGCGAAGAGCCAGCCGTGATAATAGAAGCCTTCAGCCCGCCGAGAGTCGATTACGTGTTAGCCGCAGAGTAAACGATCCGCCGTGACACAGGAACTCCTGCCCATCCTCAACAGGGTGGTAGAGAAGGGGTACCAGCTCGCCCCAGACGCGTTCACCCACCTCCAGGAACTACCCATGGAACAGGTGAAGGCCGTCATAGACCGGGCCATCCAGGCAGCCGAAGGAAGCCCTGAGCTCTACGTCATAGACCAGAAATTCCTGTTAAGCCTCTCCAAGGCGCCGGAGCAAAGACAGACGACTCGGGAAATACGGCAACCCATGGCCGCGAGGACTGCGTCCAGGCTGGAGGTTACGCCCGCGGATGAGCCGTCTCCCCTGGGGGACGTGGACGGGTTCATAGACCTGTTCAACAGTAGGTTCGCCCAGCTAGAGGTGATACTCAAGAGACGCGTAGACGTCCGCGACGCCATCCCCCTGAGCCAGGCCGTGAAGCTCCCCGTCAAATCCAAGTTCAAGACCATAGGCCTCGTCAGCGGGAAACGCACCGGAAGCAACAGGCTGTTCCTAGAACTGGAGTCGCCGGATACATCCATCACGGTAATGGTGTCGGGCGCCGACGCGGTCGAGAAAGGACTTGAGGTGCTTGAAGACCAGGTTATATGCATAGACGGCCTCAAGTACAGCGAAGACCTCCTCATCGCCGAAGACCTCATCTGGCCCGACGTCCCCATACACGAATCCGGTAAAGCCGACGCGCCCGTCTGCGCCGTCATCATAGGCGACGTCCACGTGGGGAGCAAGTACTTCAGGGAAGACCTCTTCGACAAGTTCATCCAGTGGATGAACATGGATCTGGGGCCCCAAGCATCCAGGGAGCTGGCGTCGAGGGTCAAGTATGTGGTCATAGCCGGCGACCTCGTGGACGGCATAGGGATCTACCCTGACCAGATTGACGAGCTCACCATCACCACCCAGACCGCCCAGTACGAGGAGGCCGCGAAGCTTCTAGCGCGGCTCCCTGAGCACGTGGAGGTAATCGTCATACCCGGGAACCACGACGCCGTTAGGAGAAGTCTCCCCCAGCCCCCAATACCTGAGAGCTACGCCCCCAGCCTCCACATGGACAGGCGGGTTCACCTTCTCCCCAACCCCTCCATCATAAGCCTCCACGGAGTGAAGATACTGCTGGCCCACGGAAAGTCCCTGGACGACATACTGAGTTCGACGCCGGGCCACGACTTCCACAACCCGGTGAAGGCCCTAGAGCTGCTCCTAAGATGCAACCATGTGGCGCCCATCTACGGCCAGTCCACGCCCCTGGCGCCCGAGAAGATCGACAGGCTCGTCATCCGGGAGATACCGGACGTATTCGTCATGGGCCACATCCACATCTTCGGGCACAGGAAGTACAAGAACGTCACCCTGGTGAGCTCGGGGAGCTTCCAGGACCAGACGCCGTTCCAGAGGAGGATGAAGATAGATCCCACACCGGGGGTCATCTCGGTGTTCAACCTGATGAACCACCAGAACATACCGCTGGACCTCGAAATACTGGAGTGACCCCCTTGGCTATCAGGTCGGCCACCCGCACACACTCCGGGGTTCTACACGACACCGCCTGATCCCTGAGCACGTCCACGGCGAAGCCTTTAGAGCAGCCCACGGCCTCGAAGTACACCAGCGGGTAATCACTGATGCCCAGTATATGAATCTCGCCAAGCTTCTCGTAACGGCTCCACCTCTCCCTCCAATCAGGAAAATGTTTACGCAGTGCGTCTCTAGTTGCTTCAATGTCCGGGCGATCTCCGCTGAACACTATCACAGGGGTCCCCGTCTCGTTGTTTACAAGTTGAACATCCACGACGTTGAACCCCGCGAACGTGGCGCCCCCCAGAATCAACGCGTCAACCTCCCATGAACCCAGACCTTTCAACAAAGCCTCCGTGGCGTCAAGCCCATCCACGGTTATACATGCCAGCCTGACGCCTTGTATAACACGCCCACGCAGCTTTGTTAAACAGAGAGAAGCGTGCTGTATGGAGCCACCTAGGCCTCTGCGGAAAGGCTCGAAGCTTCCGTCCTGGGCCCCTGCTACCGTGTAAACGGGGCTCAATACTTGTCGAGTTTTCCTTGTATCTTGCACTTTATTAGGAATTGGGCGTAGGCCTTTCTGGGCACCTTGACGGTGCCCGACCGCACAGAAATCTTTGTTATGCTACTTAAAGCATTTTTATCGACGTCTTTCTCAAACAGTAGGCTTCCGGTGCTCTCTATGGCGAATGGACCCATCTCTTTGGCTATTT
>Ga0180434_10007188_pt1 | contig 12566 bp, 9 predicted proteins | sample SS_ome_7_FD_132453 | JGI IMG/M metagenome (GOLD analysis project Ga0180434, IMG submission 132453) | Hypersaline lake sediment archaeal communities from the Salton Sea, California, USA - SS_1_D_2 metaG | ecosystem: Environmental > Aquatic > Non-marine Saline and Alkaline > Hypersaline > Sediment... | reverse complement strand
GTGGATGCAGACGGTGGCAGAGCAGGAGCCGATCGACGAGCGGCTTGCACCGATCGTTGGCAACGCGGCTGCGCTGGATGCGCTGGAGCGTATGATCTCCAAAGAGATGGCCATGAAGTTCGACAGCAACCCCAACGACGAGCAGCTCGGCAACGCTGTCATGGAGTCGCTGAACACCGCTATCACCAAGAACGACATCCACACGACGCTCTGGGGCAAGCTCGTCGGCGACTGGAGCCCGCAATACTGGTTCGCCGTGATCCCGCGAGTCAAGGATGCCTACGTCGTCCCGTTCGTCGGGGCGCTCAGCGGCGGCTACCACGTTGCTATCTGGGCTTCGGAGTACGTGCAGTGCGATCTGCACTCATCCCTGCCGCACGTCCTACGATGCGTCGGCATCTCGTTCCCCGAGGAGTACGCGGCGGGCGGTAACGCCAACCCCGCCCACGAGAAGGCCAAGCGACGCGGCCTTGCCGGACTCTGGCCAGTGCCTGCGGACGATAAGGGACTAATCCTCATCAAGGACGCGCCGCGATGGCTGACGGCAGCGATGCAGGGCGACGCCTACAGTGCGTACTGCTGCGGGATCACGCCGGAGCGCGTTCCGATTCAGACGATCTACACCCCGAAAGGCACGGGGCCAGCACAGAACCCGGAGTTCAAGCCAGAGGACGCGGAGAAGGAGTGGGTTCCGATTCTTGATCAGTACGCCCACCAATGGTTTATGATCGAGATGCTCAAGGGTCGCACCGGCGAGCTATCGGGTCGGCTACGATTCGACGTGGCACCAGGATCGACCGTGTTGGTCGAGGCAGGCATTGATCCATTTGTGCAAGTCCAAGGTGGCGACGGCCTTGGGGAGCGGTTCTATGCCACCGTAGCGAAGACGACAATCCTTATTAACTCCGAGGTTCAGCGCGCTGGGACGTCGTTTAGTCTTGCACACGTCCGCACAGAAGCAGAGAATGAAGATCCTAAGCTATCCGTTCCCGAGCCGCCGCTCTACAAGCGAGGGTGGTTCGGCGACACACTAGAAGACAGTATCCAAGCTCCAGGTTAGTCATGCCGTTCAGCGAATCACAGCACCGCCTCGAAGATGAGTACAAGGACGTCTTCGGCCAGTGGCAGCACCAGCAGACGCCGCAGACCCGCAGTGCGTTGCTGCGTGCGGTCAATCCTGTGATTGACCAGGGGATCAAAGCATACGGCGGCTCCTCGGCTGGCTCGCCGGTATTGCGAAGTCGTGCCAGGCAGCTTGCCCTGCGGTCGTTCGATAACTATGACCCGCAGAAGGCGTCGCTGCGGACGCACCTGATGAACAACATGCGGGGGCTGCAACGCCTCGGGGCGCAGCAGTCGCAGATCATCCAGATGCCGGAGCAAGTAGCACTGGACCGCCAGCACCTCGACGAGACTGAGAAGGAGCTGCGGTCGCGGCTGGGTCGCGAACCCAGCGATAATACCTTGGCCAACGAGACGGGCCTGTCACTGAAGCGAATCGAGTACATCCGCCAGGGCAAGGCACCCGTAGCAACAGGAACGATCCGAGCTGGCCTCGACGAGCAGATGACCATGCCCGCCTCGGAGATCCCGGGACAGGAGGATCAGTTCGAGCGAGGCTGGCAAGAGATGGTTTACCACGACCTCGGCGAGACGGATCAAACGATATTCGACTACTTGCTTGGTGCCCACGGTCGGAAGCAGCTCACGACCTCGGCAATCGCCAAGCGGCTCGGCATCACGCCCAGCGCCGTGAGCCAGAGAGCAACCAAGATCCAGGGTATGCTGGATGAGCGTTGGGAAACAGGGATCATGTAATGTCCAAGGGAACGCCTAAAGCGATCGTCCATCCTGTCTTCATCAAGCGATTGAAGCAGATGGCCCAGGTAGCCGAGCACAACGCCAAGGTGCTCAAGGCAGAGGAGACCAATCGGAAGTGGCTGGTCCCAGAGGATCTCGAAGCGCAGGATCTGTTTGACATCCCCAATTTGCACAAGCCGTCCTTCGATCGTGTGCAAGTTAATACGAACTACGTCGAGTGCTTCAAGAGCGTCAAGGACATGGGCACCAACGCCGACGTGATCTCGTTGAAGCATCAGATGGACTACGTCAGCGCCGAGGAGCGGGCCTTCCGTTTCCGACATGCCTCGGTGTGCCGGTGCATTGCACATGCCGGAGCACGTCGATGGTTCCAGGGCACGGGTCCGTTGTTCGAGTATATCCAAAAGGTGGAGGAGGAAATCATCCAGGCAGGAGGCGTTGAATGAGTCGCACATTCGGTAACCCGGCGGACTACAGTGGCAGACTCTTTGATCTGCTTGCGTTCCGTGGTGCCGTGCCTGTTGGGCAGACGTTGCTCGATCAGACGCTCTTCGGAACGGACGCGAGTGGCGAGGTCTGCACCGGTGTGCAGATGCTGGCCCAGCGGTGGCTGCTGAAGTTCCTGACGATCTCGGGATCGATGACTTACCTTCCCGACGAGGGCACGGATTTCATCGGACAGGTCCGTCGCGGCGAGCTGGTCACGGAATCGGACATCGAAGGTGCGTTCAACATCGCGGCAGTGGAAGTGCGGACTGCACTGTTGAACGAAGAGACAGATGCTATGAACGACGAGGAGCGGATGGACAGCGCCGAGCTGCTACAGATCACGCTTGCCGATGACTCGTTCTCGTTGACGGTCGAGATAACTAGTCTGGCAGGGACATCCCGCAAGGTGATCCTGCCGATACCGTATTTACCAATCAAAGTGGGGCCTTAGTAAAGGAGGCCACGGATGGGTCTCAACGTAACATCCATCGACGAACTAGATCCCGATCTGGTCGCGCAGACCCAAGACGAGTTCGCGCAACTGGTACAAGAGAAGTACCCGGAGATCCTGTTGATCCGTGGTGTCTACCACGACCTCGTCTCCTATTTCGCGGGTGGCGTCTGCGGCGGTCTGAATCAGACCGAGATCAACCGCGTGCTGCGCTCGAACAGCCTCAAGGCGATCGAGGAAGATCCCACGCTCGCGGAAGACGACATCGTCGACCGGGTCATGTCCAACTACCGTATCATGCGGGAGGAGGGCACCAACGCCATCGGCGAGATCACGATCGTCGTCTCCGAGGACGAGCCCGTCATCATCCACTCGGGTTCGATCTTCACGACCAATGGCATCGAGTACCGATCGGACGACGCCTACACGGCTCGTCAGACCGACAGCGAGATCCTGAACCCGACCGACCGCATCCTGGAGCCGCAGGGTGATGGGACGTACTCGTTCTCGATCGACGCTACGGCTGTCGAGGAGGGTAGCGCTGGTAACCTCAACCGTGGCACGATCATGGTGCCCAGCACGCCGATCAACAACTACGTGACCTCGTATGCCGGTACGGACTTCGCACTCGGTACGAACACCGAGACTAACGCCGAGCTGCTGGAGAAGCTCCAGCTCGGGATCGCCGCCCGTGTCATGCAAGGCCGCTTGAACATCAAGGGGCTCATCAAGGAACAGGAACAGTTCGCTCGGACACTCGACTACTCCATCATCGGCTACGGCAACCCGGAGATGGAACGTGACCAGCACTGGATCTGGCCGATGTCCGGCGGCGGACGCCTCGACATCTACTCGCGGACGGCCCCGCTGCCCAACTCGATCTCCATGTTGAAGACAGCGACGCTGGTCGATGTCACTGGCGAGGGTGGCGTGTGGCAGTTCAGCATCGAGCGTGACGACGCACCTGGGTTCTACGAAGTCGAACAGGTGATCCTGCCGAGCGACGCTCCCGACACAGGCACGTTCGAGATCACTGCCGACATCCGTGGCCTGGACATCCGCCCCGAGGAGTTCAGCCCCGACCTTATCAACACAGTCGAAGGAGCCTACACGAAATACCAGACTGCCGTTATCCGCTTCATCGACACAGTCACCGACCCTGCCAACCTGACGATCGGCGACACGCAGGAGTACCGCGTTGGCATCCTCGCGATGCCGCTGATCAAAGAGATCCAGGACTTCTGCCTACAGGCCGACACGCGGAACCTTGCAAGTGACATCGCGGTCAAGGCCGCCGTGCCGTGCTTCCTGACCATCAACTTCGACATCCGCAAGGCGGCAGAGACTGTCGACCCCGACGTGACCTCGATCAAGGAGGCCCTGGTCGACCGCATCAACCACCTCGGCTTCCCGGGGCAGCTCCATGCCTCGTTGATCGCCGAGGTCACGCACGACTACCTGGAGACGCGGCAGAACCTTAGCCGCATCGACATGCACGGAAGGATCCGCAGGCCCAACGGCACGATCGAGATCATTCGGGCCACGGACATACTTCAGATACCGGACGACCCGGGCAACCTGGTGACCGGCAACACGACTGAATTCATCATCGACGTCGATAACATCGGCATCTCCATCGTCATTGAGGGTTACGCCGTAGAAGTATGAGTACCTACACCTATCCAGCATCGGACTACGACAGGCCGCGAAATCTCTTGGCGGTCCTGGGGTCGTTATGGGCCGAGACGTACATGGGCGCTTACCAGCCGCAGACACACGTCGAGGCCAAGGGTCAGGTCGAGAACCAGTCCCTGCTGGATCTCATGGAGGTGATCGACTCGGCAGCCCGGCGCACCGTGCCGATCTTCCACAAGGACAACTGGTACGCTCTCCGGCTGCTTGCCTCGGAACGTAACACTGCCAAGACCGCCTTGGCCCGTTACGACGACGGTCAGGTGACCTACGACGACGGTTCGAGGTACGACGTGCCGCAGGACGTCCTCACGCATGCCTGGCCTGCCCCCGACAAGCTGGTCGACGTGCAGCTCGTGATGAACCGCTTCACCGAGCCGTCGTTGATCTGGAACGACGGTATCGACTACACGATCAACCAGGACGGCATCGTGTTCTTCCAGAACCCATTCGACGATCCTCGCGTCGCCAAGCGCACGATATACGAGGACGGCGTCGCCGTCGACGAGGAGGCGTTGCTCTGGTTGTTCCGGGGCGACTTCGACTGGGAGAACATCTACTATCAGTACGGCTACGTGCTGAACATGCGGCTGCAATCCAGCAAGACGTTCCGCGACCTGATGAACGCGGTGTTCGACGCGCTGGTCGGTGGCATGACAGCACGGCAGATCCAGTACGCGTTCGCCGCGCTGACCGGCGTCCCGCTCGTGCTGGAGCCGACCGAGGTTATCGAGGACATCTCGCGCGACAACAACCACCGCCTGATCATTACCGACCAGCACGTCTACAAGTTCGCCGAAGACGTATTGCCCATCGTCGAGATAGGTGATACCGTACACGCTGGCGACCCATTAGTAGATGCGCTTCAGATATGGGAATTCAACCGTGGATTCGTCCCTCCTGATCTTAGGGCTCTCGCAATGGGTCGAGGATTCCTCGCAACATGCTACTACGGAGACCTTGTCTTTGAGAACCGAGACGTCCCTCTTGAAGTCGTGGAAGCTGAAGATGATCCAACTGGGTACACGCGAGTATCATTTGGGCTCGGAGGATTCCCACTCGATGTCGAAAAGTTCTTTGATGAAATCCACGAAAGAGGTGTTGCGTATAGCGAACTACCCATCGACCCCTGTGAGGAAGTGCCGACCATATTCGTTCCCGGGGACGAGTGTAATGGTGTGCCAGACCAACATATACGCATCGGTACGCTGGCGCACGTTCTGGACCAAAGACCGGAAAAGGTTGGAGAGCCGACCGCCGCAGCGCTCCCATCGCATATCAATCCCCTTCGGTTCCTCATCCAGAATATCCTGCGAAACAATGCCTACCTTATACGGGTCAAAACCCGAGGTCTCGGCAGGGACGCACTCGGTCTCTACAACGCGAGGTATTTACATAAAGTCGTACCGCCCCACACTGCTATGATTTTGCTCTACGAGCTCAGCCCGGAGACAGATTCGATCGCCGTTGACCAGATTACTGAATCCATGACCACGTTCCAAGGCATGGGTCCGCTTACTGATACAATCGATGACAGCCTGATCCGAGAACCCCGCTTCGGGATCCGGGTCATTTCTGGCACATGCCAATAGGAGGCAGGGATGTCAGCACTGACAGACATTACTCCCGACGTCAAAGGTAGACTGCAACTCTGGACACAACGCCACGGGTTGTGGGTGCCGAGGGCGGTAATTGAGAATCAAATCCAATACTCGTGGGGCATGATTGCCGCGCAAGCGATCGGTCGAGGTGACCCTCGCTTCCACGTCAATACCATGTATATCGAGTTTGAAAACGTAGCGTCGCCGGGTGATCCGGTGACCATCCCGACGTTCGGTCGGGACGAGGGTGTCGAATACTACGACGACCTCGTGTCCAGTGGTGTCCGTGACTACCTCCGAGTGGCGCTTCTCCAGGATCCGCTGCTCGGTGTGGAGACCGGATACGAAGACTACTTTGGCGACGGAGAGGGGAACAAGCTGACCTTCTTCGCTCAATCACAAGGCACAACCGGTACCCATGGCAAAACCTTCAGCGACACCGTGAACTCCAAGGTGTTCGGGGCCGCATTGGTGGCTGCCCCGGTATTCTCTGACCCGACGCAAGACATCGTCTTCTCGCGTTCGTATTTCCCCACGGACGAGCAGACGGTGAAAGAGGCGTCGAGTCAAGTCGGGATCTCCTGGGAGATCAGTTTCCTATAAACCACTGAGGGTGCCACGGAGGGAGGGCTACGATGCCCAGATTTCCATCACGTATTCAACATGTCCAAGAGCAAGACCCGGTCTCGGCGGGTGTCACGTCTTCGGCTCCTAAAACGCTGGAGGCACGCACCAACTACTTGCGCCAGGTAATCGAGTCGATCGAGGCAGGCCGTGCCTTGGTGTGGCTCAATCAACCGATGGCCCCGGAGGTCCAGGTCGGCCAGCCGGTCTATTGGAACACCGAGACGCAGCGGTACGAGCAGGCCCTGGCTGCCGTGGAGAACGACCTCGACGTCAACTCCCTGGTTGCCAAGCCGTCAGCCGACGTCACCGGCATGGTCCTGACGAAGGACACCGACAACAACGGCGACATCGCCATCTGGGGTGTGGTGCCGTTCGAGGATCTCTCGGTCGCGATCGACGGCGACATCGAGCCCGGTCGTTACTACCTGTCGGCGGCAGAGCCCGGCAAGCTGGTGCGGCAGCGTCCGGCGGTGACCGTGTCGGTCTGCCTGGTGTTCGGGCCGCTCGACGCCTGTGACGAGAACACCTGGGTCTTCGTCATGCCGCAGATGCGGGACTTCCTCGAAGACCATATCCACCTCTCATTCGAGCTTGCAGCGGTACCGGCTGGCACGACATCTCCGCCTGGCGAGGGAGCTTGTCATGTGATCACTGACCCCGATGACCTTGTGCGGGGATGGCTGCCAGCGGACCACGAGAGTTTCAGTGGCAACGCACCGTCCGGCGCTAAGTTCGGTTACAACATGGCCGCCCACGACGACGTGGACCGCAACTGGCCGCCGATCCCGATCTCCTCGGTGCTGCTGGAGATGTATAAGATCCAGACAGCGGACGGCAGCAAGCCGCAGCAACCTCGCGTCGGCGGCAGGGTTCCGAACGAGCGGATCGTCTTCGACAGCTTCGGGATCTGGTGGATGAGCGACTGCTATGGCGAGGTGCCGTGGCCTACCGACTACGACAATACGCCTGGCTCGTCGAGCAGCTCGTCGTTGTCGAGCGAGTCGCTGTCATCCTCCTCGGTGTCGTCGGAATCGTCCGAGACGTGCGTGTGCCCGACCTCGGAACCGATGGAGCTGATCCTCTCCTTCACAAAGATGACCTTCCTGACTGACAAGACAGTCGTGACCAGCTTGCAGCCCGACGAAGGCCAGCCGCTCCGGTACGTCAACTGCGACGGCGAGGAAGCCACCACGGGCGACCTGTTCTCGCAGCTCATCCTCAACCTGTTGGTCGAGATGGAATACTATGGTGGCATCGTCATCAAGGGTATCACCGACGACAACAAGTTCCAGGCGGGGTGGGCGGTCGAAGGTGTCGTCGCCGGATCCCAGAAGGTGACGCTCACCAGTGACCGACAGCGGCGGCTCGTCCCTGGCGACGCCAGTACGCCGCTCGTCCACCAGGGTATTGTCACCCTGGACATTAACGTCGACCCGACCGAGAGCGAACTGCCGCCGCAGATCGTCGTGCTCGGTGACGCGGTCGAGCGGCTCTACAAGAACATTCCCTACATCGGTCTGCCCAACGGGCGAGACAGCGGCGTGCGGGTGAAGTTCCTGATCCCGCCGGAAGGACTGCCGGACACACCGAAGTTCAAGGTGCGGCTGGTGATCTTCGGGCGCGGTGACGCAACGATGACGGACTTGGACACGAGCTACTACAGGTTCGCAAGACCAGCTCCAACCACCACGCTGACGGAGGGCGACACGCCGTTGTCTCTTGATACCGCCGTGGCAGTGACTGCCGACGACGCGATCGAGATCGAGAGTGAGCTAATCGATGTGGCTGCGGGCGACACGTTGCTGATCTCCCTGGAGCGTGCAGCGGACGGGTCGCCAACGTACGACTTCGAGATGGGCCTGATCCGCATCGGAGGCATCCTGGTAGGAGGCTAACATGCCGCTAGGCATCTGGAACATACAGTGGCTGAACCAGAACAGTCAGCGGTCTTATCCGCTGAGTGACGGGGTCACTAAGCGCGACGTGACGGACTCGATTGAGATCCCGAACAGCTTCATCGTGGCGATGTATATCCCGGTGCATGCGGGCATGAACGTCGAGCCGCAACGGTTCTTCATCAAGACGCTCGTGATCACGCCTACCGGGTTCACCATCGAGGTCGCCTACGACGACGCGGACTCTATGCCCGTCGTCACCACGGTCGGTATTCCGCAGACGACGCACACCGAGAACCGCGAGTACGCGATGGTCGGTGTCAACGACTTCGCGGACACCGTAGGGCGGATCGTCATCGGCAAGCTGGACGAGATCAACGAGCTACCGCCGGGCGAGTACACCTTCGACCGCGACGGGACGAACCTGGAGACCGACGTCATCCACCCGATGATCCGGGGCATCAGTTCGATCACCGTCGTCAATGCTGGTAACCAGCGGAGTGAGAAGCTATATGGCGACATCGAGCTGATCGCCGGAACGAACATGCGGATCACGGTAGGCGGCAGCGGCTGTGACCCGGAGGTTACGTTCAACGCGATCAGCGGCGAGGGTCTTAACGAGGAGTGCATCTGCGAGGAGGAAGATGAAGGCCCGTGCATTCGTACGATCAACGGGATACCACCGCTGCCCAATGGCAACTTCAGGATGATAGGTGACGACTGCCTCGTGCTCGAACCAATCGATCACGGTTTGCAGCTCGTCGACCAGTGTTCGGCTCCGTGTTGTGGTTGCCCGGAGCTGGATGCCCTGACCCAGCAGATTGACAGATTCGCTGACGGGGCACGAACGCTGGAGAACTTTGTCGCAAGACTGTCCGCCGAGGTCTCCGAGATGAGTGCAGTTGTCTTGGGTAGCAAGCTCGGTGATCAGGGATGCTTGGATTGCTAGGATGTATGAGGTAAGTGATGTCATCGTCGTATTCGAGCTCATCGTGCGGGTACCAGTACGATACCTACGGACGCCAGGGGATTGGTGTAGCCCAGCCGCAGAGCGGCGTGGACTTCCCTCTCGTTGGCCCGCCGTCCGAGGACATTCGTTATCTGGTCGCCGACATGTGGCTGATCTATGACGACCCGCACGACTACTGTCCCGACACATACCCCGAGCCCTTCAAGAGGCCGTTCCACATCAAATGGCTCTACGGCCCCGGTTGTATCCTCAACCCCGGCCCAGCGTGGGCACCGACGCCGACGCATGCCGCCGACATCCTAATCGTCGACGATGATGATCGGATCCTGTTCGACTCAACTACCGCCCCAGACTTCCTCAGTAAGCCGTGGGGCGACCGCCTGCACGTCTACGTCTGGGAGAAGCCGGACGACCATATTCGCGCAAGCATCGTCGTGCATACCAAGTGGAACTCGATCGACGACACGATCGCACCGCCTCGGGAGTACGACAAGCATATTGCACCCGAGAACGCCGTGATCGACGCACGCTGTGTGGAGCGGCGGCCCAAGCGTGTCCGCTCGTTCACCGTGGTCCTCGACGAGATCACGCGATGCGGTGTCGACTTCCTTGAAGGCTACAACATGGAGATCCTCCACGTCGGCGAGGTGCTCCGTAACAACCGCGTGATCCAACAGGTCAGCATGGCCGCCATCCCCGGGGCGGGCCGAGGCATCTACCCTGGTTGCCCGCCGGAACCACTGGTCATCACCCGGATCAACGGTGTACGTCCCACGGACCCAGGAGACTTTTACCTGGCAGCGACCGACTGCTACTACGTCCGGCAGCCGACCGACATCATCTCGACCGACCCCAGGATCTCCGAACCAACGGCTGCCATGCTCCAGCTCGGCAACGACTGCATCCCGTGCTGTCCGTGCGAAGACTACGTGGCCGTGGCGGAGTACATGAACCGCGTGCGGGACCGATACTGGGAGACAGGCCGCAAGGCCGAGAGCACGCGAGACCTGTACCACGAGAACCGCCAGCGATGGCTGGAGCGGTCATGCTGCTTCGAGGCCCAGAAGCTCCGCCTGAACCTCCAGCCGCAGCTCTGTCCGCACCTCGACTTCGTCGCGCAGTTCTGCAACGACTCAGACGAGTGCATCGAGAACCTGGAGTTGACGATCGACTTCGAGCAGATCGCCTTCGCCAGCAACAGCGCCATGGGTAACCCGGTGCCGAACTACACATTCGCCAAGGGCATCGACCAGATGCCGGGCCGCCGCAAGGGCTCGGTAACTCGATACGACCTCGACGGTTCTTGGCCGACGTTCAAGGCGTTCTGGGAGTACGTCGAGCCGTACCAGGACGTCTGGGTCCAGTCCCGTCTGAAGTTCAACCAGTGCGGCGTCGACAGCGAAGGCGAGCCGTTCAACATTAAAGCGTGTCTGACAGGTACGATCGACGGAGAGCCGATCACGATCGGCGAGCGGTGTGCTGACTACCTGGCGGGGAGCGAGGAGTCCTTGGGTTCCTCGGAATCCTCCGAAGGCCGCGTGCAGTTGGAGGTATGCAAGGAAGCCATCCTCCGCTGTCCCGCCGGACCCGACGACACTTACAACTACATGGAATGCGCCCAGTAAATGCCAATCCGTAGAGCAAACTGGTACAACCTACACTCGACTCGTCGATACCCGCTCGACGACAACGCTACCGGTACGGACGACAACGGTGTTCGGCTGCACGACGACATCATCGTAGACTGCCACATCCGATTCCCGAAGACGGTCGGCCAGTACGCATTCCTCAGTGGCCTGACGATCACCGAGACGCTGGTCACAGCCGTCATCCTGGCGTCGGACACGCCCACCGCTGTCTCCGGGTACGTCCCCATTGCCTCGGTGTCCTTGCAGAAGCCGGTCGACGAGGACATCCACTACCCGATCAGTCCGCTGGCAGACGGCGTCGGAGGTTGGATCGTCTTCGGTGATGTGTCCGAGAACTTCGTCGGTCGCTTTGCCACACCTATCCAAGGTTTGATAGCGCCGAAGTGTGCTCGGCCTTACGAACCGCTGCCGATCCCCACGCTACGGAAGTTGGGCCGTGACGTCGGCCTCGAAGGGATCGTGTTACTGAAGGCTGGCAACGACATCGAGATCATCCGGGACACTCGGTTCATTGAGGAGCTCCAGGAGGAGCGAGACGCGATCGTCATCCGCCTGCTCCAGCCTGCCGGTGGGACCGACGTGCTGTCGGAATACATTGGGCCGTGCGACGGGCGCCCTGAGAGCCGCAACTGCCTCAAGGAAGGCATCGAGGCAATCAACGAGGCCATCCCCGACTGCGACGGCAATCTGACAATCCGATTCGACAACCTCCTCGACGCACCGTTCTCAAGCTGTGGCGGCACGACGATCGACCACGACATCAACATCGAGGAGGCTTGTGCGGCCCGTGACCCTGAGAAGTTTGCAGGGCAGGACTACTGCGTTCCGTCCGAGAGCTCGTCCAGCTCCGTGTCGTCCGAACCGATCCCGTCCGAGGAATCATCCGAGTCGTCTGAGTCGTCGGAAGCACCGCAGCCCGGCCCACCGTGTTTGACCGTGCCGTACTGCGTCAACTTCAGCGAGCCCCCGTGGCGATACCTGACGCCCGAGTTCGGGACGTGGCAGTATGCGGACTTCGACAGCCCCGAAGAGTCGTGCCCGAGTATTTCGGAGTGGTCTGAGGTGGCAAGCTACAGGTCGTCTTGCTCGTCCGACAGCAGCGACAGCTCATCGGAGTGCTGGCAGGTGCCGATCTACGTGCCGTTCTCCGAGCAACTGGCCCAGAGCTTGCAGGCGACCAACCTGTCTCGCCGGAACCTGTGCCTGCTCGACTACGAGTGCGAGCACGACGACGACGCAACAATCGACAAGGTGGTTACCGCCGACATGCGGCTTGGCAGCAACCGTGGGGATGCCAACATGGGGCTCCTCATCAACTATCACACGGTGGAGCCGCTGGTAAATCCACGGGAGGAATACTTCTACGCGTCC
>Ga0180434_10007186_pt1 | contig 12570 bp, 12 predicted proteins | sample SS_ome_7_FD_132453 | JGI IMG/M metagenome (GOLD analysis project Ga0180434, IMG submission 132453) | Hypersaline lake sediment archaeal communities from the Salton Sea, California, USA - SS_1_D_2 metaG | ecosystem: Environmental > Aquatic > Non-marine Saline and Alkaline > Hypersaline >... | reverse complement strand
TGTGTGGTGGAGGAGGTGGTGGTGGTGGTGGTGGTGTTGTAAGTATTTATTCTACAGACGTATAGGTGGTTGTGCGATCGTGTTGTGCGGCGGAAATGGCGCCTCCCAGGCCAAGGGAAACGGGGAAATATGTGAACCAAATGTGAACCACGCGCATTTTCTTTTTTCGCCGTTTTCCTCGTTGCTGAAATGGGAATCTTAGACTATAATATGGGATTGCGAGGTTTGAGGACCGAGGACCGTATCGTTATGAGAGGCGATTTGACACCATACGATATACTTGGAGTATCGCCCGAGGCAAGCCTGGAAGAGATCAGGTTGGCATATCGCAGGGGTGCGCTGAGATACCACCCGGACAACTACCGTAAAAGCCCCATCGAAGCCGAAGAAAAGTTCCGCACGCTGGCAAAAGCCTATAAAACTGCGCTGCGAGCCCACCTTCCGAAATACAGGGACAACGACGGAACCAAGCCTTACACCCCCGCCGACTTTGCACGGATGGACACGAAGTGGCATTCCTGCAGGACCAGTGACCGCTATATCCCTGGAAACGTTGGCAAGTGGCCCACGAGTCAAGAGACCAGGAAAACCCGCTCTGTCCCTACTGTCGACGAGAACAGGGTTTTCGTTCGACTCTGGGCGGTGGCAACGGTTCTCGGTATTGTTGTAGCATTTTCAGCCGGAACGCTGGGCCTGTTTGATAACGCTAATGACGGAATGGATATCTCGGACATCCTGGCCTCGGAGATGATGGCGTTACTCATTGCTGCAGCTATAATTGCCGGTAGCATCTATGGGATCATGCTCACGCGAAAGACGATCTGGCTTACACTGAAGTTCGGTGTCCGCCTCCTTCCGTTCATCCCGAACATCCGCAAATCAAAGCAATTACCCCAGAACGCACCGCAGGAAATATGATCGATCATATTATCGATCATATTTGGGACAATCCATTCCGCTTTTACCCAAAACATATCCTATGCTTCATATGCGGAGCTATCAGGCGCTAAGCCTGGTCCGTTCGGTTGCAGGCGGGTGTGCACGGCGTCGTGCCGGGCCTGCGACGGGGAACGCATGACCTGAGGCGAATATATCATGCTACGCAAAACGGCTATGTTGGTCGCGGTGTGCCTCATTTGCATGCCCTTGGGAGGTCTGGTCTCTTCTGCCGGAGGCGGACCTCAGGGGTATGTGACACAGGCAAATGCTCTCACAGACAGTTGGATGCTCGATCCGGCGCTGATGCTGGTCGTATGTATCCTGTTGCTGGCGATTTCGAAAGTAGCCAGCCAACGTCGTCGGGCGGTGACGGGCTAGAGTCCGATACCACACCGCCGGTTCTCGCCCACCAATGGAGGCAGGAACACCACATTTCATTCCAGGCCAACGAGGCATTTTATGACCCCCAGGCATTACGCAAGACCTTGTGAAATGGCGCAGTTGGGCTTATCGTACATCAGACCGCAGCGACCGCGGAATCGAACATTCCCGCGTGTCGAGCACGGACACTGAGTACGATCATGCGAATAATGCTTGTAAGCCCGCCGCCGTACCGGGTTGTCGAGCGGTACTACGATCGACCGCCCTACCCGCGCACCGCCCTTGCGTGCCTGGCTGCGTTTCTGCGGGCATCCGATATCGACACGGGCGTGCTGGACTGCAAGTTCGACCGCCTGAACTATTCCGCCGCGGTCGAAAAGATCGTCTCGGCCCGCCCGGACGTCGTGGGGTTCACCGCCTTCACCAACGAGATCATCCAGGCCGCACATCTCGCCGAACTGGTCAAGCGGCGGGCACCCCGGATCACAACCGTCATCGGCGGCGTCCACGTCACCGCCCTTCCGGAGCGGACCATGCGCGAATTCAAAATGTTTGACTTCGGCGCGGTCGGAGAGGGCGAGGAAACGCTCGTCGAGTTCCTCGATGCCCTACGAGGAGGCGCCGAACCCCAACCGATACCGGGCCTGTGCTTCCTGGACGAACGCGGGGGTTTCCACGCGGGCCCGCCGCGCCGGCGAATCAGCGATATCAACTCCCTTCCAATGCCCGCATGGGACATGTTCGCACCGGGACGCGAATACGGATTGCAGACCTCGCGAGGCTGCCCGTTTGTCTGCCCGTTCTGCATGAACCCGCACGGAAGAACCGTACGACCCCGATCCGCCCGGAACGTGCTCGACGAAATCGCCTGGCTCGTCGAAAACCGATCACCACGCAACATACTCATCTGCGACGAGGCGTTCACCATCAAACGAACGCGAGCAATGGAAATCTGTCGCGGCCTGATCGAACGCGGACTCAGCGATCGAATGCGATGGCGATGCCACACTCACGTCCGGTCGATCGACCTGGAAATGGTGACGCTGATGAAGCGGGCCGGATGCGTAGAGATCGGTATCGGCGCCGAATCCGGAAACGAAGAGATCCTAGCAAGAACCGGCAAGCGGATCACCAAATCCGATATCGCCGGCGCCGCGGAAATACTGCGAGAGGCGAAAATGCCGTTCCAGGCGTTCTTCATCCTCGGGCATCCCAACGAAACCCCGCGGACAGCGGCAGAAACCATTGACTTCGCCGTCAGGCTCAACCCCACGCTTCCGGTCTTCGGGATAATGGTCCCCTACCCGGGCACGGAAATCGGACGGATGGCCGCCGAAGGCGAAGGGGGATATATCCTCGAGGCCCGCGACTGGAACGACTACAACAAGCAACTCGGAAACGCCGTCTCGATCCGCGGCCTGGAACGAAAAACGCTCGAACGCATGCAATTTCGCGGATACCTGAAGGTCTTCATCCGCAACCGGAGATTCGGTGATCTGCTGAAGTTCATCTGGCGCTATCGCCGCGAAGGTATGGCGATGATCGCCAAGTCCGCGCGCCGCATCTTCCGGCGCGGCCGCTCGGGCGGATAGTAAGCGGTTTGGAATACCACACGAAAACGGCAGAGGCTCAGACAACGGCCTGCAACAAGGTTTGGGAAAGCCTAAGCCTTTCGTCGTTCTCTGAGGCTCTGAATCTCTGTGTCGATATCCGAACCCGCCGCCGCCACGAGCTTCATCAGGACGTGCATTCGGCGCTCGAAAACGACCGACAGCGGGCGGGGGTAGAGTTTCACGTCGGTGGTCTGGTATTCCCGGACCAGGCCGGCTGAGGCGATGCAGTCGTCCCACTCCGCGGCGCTAAGATAGTTGTACTCGATCGCCACTCCGTGCGGACGGTTGCCCACCCAGTCCATGAAACTCAACAGCCATCTGTCCAGACGCGACTCGCACAAGTGGTCCTTTACGATCACACACCCGCAGGCAACCCGGGCGGCCTCGGTCAGCAGCGCCGCGGGGGCGCCGGTGTGATGCAGCACGTCGATCAGCAGGACGGTATCGAACGAATCGTCGCCAAACGGAATGGTCCGCCCGTCGTATTGCGTAACGGGAATCTCCGCGGAGTCCCTGACCAGCACGTCGATACCGCTGATATCGCATCCATCTCCAAGGCGCCCGGAAAGTACCTTTGCGATCCGCCCGTCGCCGCATCCGATGTCGAGTATGGTCTGGGGTCCATCGGGGCAGAGGTCCCCCACCGCCGAAGCGAGCCTGGCGACCCTTCCGCCGTAGACGCACCGCCCGTGGACCGCCGATACCGCCTTCAGCGGCTTCATGATTTCCTCTCGAGGGCCAGCAGGCTCATGAAAACGCTGGCGAATATCGTCTGGACCCCCATCGCCAGCAGGATCGAACCCGGTATCGTCACGCGCAGAAAACTCCGCGGTTCGAGCGGTCCGAACCGGTGATACCCCCCCCATACCACGATCGCTCCGACGACCAGCGCCGCGCCCACAATCGTCATCGCCCCTCCGGTCAGCACGCCGGTTTTGATGGTGATGTGGCGGCTTAGACGAACCAGGCCGGCGTGCGGAGGGACGAGTCCCTTGGCCATCGCAAGCAGTTTCGTGAATATCGCGAAGATGACGAGCTGGTATCCGATAATGCACCCGATCCCGCCGACCAGCAGCGACTGGATGTCCAGCTCCATCCCGCCGGCGATGCGCAGCGGGCCTGGAAGGATCAGCGCAAAGCTGGTTATCCCGAGCGCCATAAGGACCAGGCCCGGAATAAGGAACGCCCACCTCGGGCTGCACAGCAGGAAGAATCCCAGCGTCCTCAGGCCGTCGCGAAGCGTCCGCAGGTGCGGCGGGTGCGAGAGTCGCCCGTCACGGTGGAGGGTAATGGGGACTTCAGCCACTTTTTTGTGGTGCAGGCAGGCCTTGATGACCAGCTCGTTGGCGAACTCCATGCCAGTGCAGACCATGTTCATCTCGTCGCAAAGCTCCCGGGTAAAGCCCCTCATCCCGCAGTTGACGTCGTGGATCGGCGCCGAGAACCACCGCCTGGCGAGGCGCGTGAAGAAGGGATTGCCCAGATGGCGATGGAGGAAGGGCATGGCGCCCGGTTCGATCGTCCCCCCGCCGCGCCGAAGGCGGCAGCCCATGACAAGATCGTTCCCTTCTCGCAGTTTCTCGACGAAGCCGAGCAACTGTCCGAAGTCGTAGCTGTCGTCAGCGTCGCCCATGATTACAAACTTACCGCGGGCCTCGGCGATACCGGCCATCAGAGCCGCCCCGTACCCGCGCCGCTTGACCACCACCACGGACGCGCCGCACCGCCTGGCGATTTCGGCTGAATCGTCGGTAGAACCGTTGTCGGCGATGATGATCTCGCCGGCGATACCTTCTCGGTCCATGCAGGATGCGGCCTTGGTGATGCACGCTTCGAGCGTGTCGGCCTCGTTGAGGCACGGCATGACAACCGACAGTTCCAGGTCTCCGGCGCCGCTCGGAGCTTCTTGTGTAGGGATCGCGTCAGACATCCACAGTTCTCACAGTTCTCGCAGTCCGATGATTCTCACCGATGTCCGAGGAACTGTCAACCCGCGGCGCCGAGCGGCAGGGATTGGGTTTCATGTTTTGCTTTAGAACCGTCAATTGGGGTCGTGCGTATTGACGTTCAGGGACGATCTGTTGAAACACAAATAACAGAACATGCGACAGCCCACAGATTGCTGTCTGCGGACCTGAGGTCCGCACGCGCGTGCGCTGGGTTCGGAGGGGGAATGCGGAAACACGCGATTCTATATCCCCAGTATCCTGGCGGCCGCTCTGGCGACGGTTTTGGGGTAACGGATTTGGAGGTCGCCGAGGACTTCTTCACTGAGTCCCGACATATCGCTGAAGGTCGCCTGCGATTCGGGCGCCACACCCTTGCGCAGGCACAGATAGAGCCAATCGCAGAATGCCTGTTCGGCCCGTGCGATGTTCCCGTCAGAAGGACGATGGTAAATCCCGCCGCTGATGCAGACGAACGAAAACGTTCCTATCGGCGTTTTTCGTATTCGCGACCGGTTATGGCGGCGATTGGTAAAACAGGTGATCTCCGTCGACCGCTGCATTACCAGATTGTGGTGATACAGTGCGTAAAGACCGGTGATGTACGCTCCGGAATCCAGAAAGCTCACGAGATCTTCCGGAGAAACGCGCCCGGGCAGGCCGTACCTGCCGCTGGCGTATCGCGCCAGCACACCCCGGGCTACGAGGCGACCCAATTGCACGTTGAGACTATGCGCTCCGACGCCGGCGATGTTCGCAAGTTCGGTGACGGTGAACACCGTCTTGCGATCGCGCCGCTCGGCCCGTTCGAGATACTTATGCCATTGTAGCGCTCTCATCGCCCGGCTCCCATGAAACCCGCAACCTGCCGGCGGAGTATCTCAATAACACGGTCAAACACCATCTCCCCACCGCCGCCAAGGACCATATTGGCCGCCGCGGGAGCTTCGACCTGGGTGTCGATCAGTTCGCCGATACAGCGGCTGTGGTAGGATCGTCCCGCCGCCAGATCGCTCAGGCGATTGGCAATGCGACCGCGATCGATTCCCAACTCGGTCAATTTACCGTCAATACGCTCCGGGGAAGAAACCGCCAGGTGGTTCGCGAACAGGAAAATGTCAAGGAGGTCGCGATGCTGCAGGAAACTGCGACTAAAGACGGCGATAACCTTGCTCTCTATCATGTCCCGATCCGACGCCGTCGGATACGTTACGCCGTCCATGGTCTTGACCACGAGATCGTCAGCGCAGCAGATACGCGTGATCTCCACGGGAAGTTCTATCCGGCTGGATGCCTCACCATCCCTCCAGAAGGCCAGCAGCACCGCGCTGACCAGCGGCGAGGGACCATCCGGACCGGAACGGGGCGCTACGCTGCCGGTATACCCGAGCCGACGGCTCACTTCCCGCAGCAGCCTCCGCTTGAAGGTGGCGATAAGTTCGCCCCGCTTGGTCGCCAAGTCGCCGGACCAGTGATAGTCAATATCTCTGGAAACGCGCGGGCCGGCGTCCAGGAACCGATACCTGAACCCGCCAATCAAGGCGAGCCCAACCCCCGAGCCAGTGGTCGCCAACAACCGAACCACCATTCGCTGAATGGCCTCAATAACTTCCTGTTTCGGATCGCCCATTTCACCAGTGCTCCACTACCGACACCATGCGACACCTCTTATATATTATCGTTTAGAGTAATACTATACAACATTAAAGTTATGTTTTGTTACGTGACATTGTGACCGCTGCGAACAAACCCTACTACAAAAAGTGCCGCCGGAAGTGGTCTCTGCCCTCCCCTTTGCCTCCCGGGAGACTCGCGAGAAAACGCTTAATGACTAATGGCGCTCTGACCCCACACGAAACCGGCCGCATGTGCGACCGGTTTCGTGCGTGCCCCCATGTCCTCCGTTTCTTTACGCCAGGTCTTCGGGGCGCCAGCCTTTTCTTGCGGGGATTTCGAACAGCGCCTTGGCTTCGTCGTTTCCCTTGATAGTCTGGGTCTTTGCGTCCCAGTCGAGGGCCTTGCCCGTTCGGATCGCCAGTGTTCCCAGGACGATGACCTCGGCCAGCGGGGCCGAGTAGCTGAAATCGGAGCAGCTCTTCTTCTTGTCGCGCATGGCCTGCATCCAGTCGCCCTGGATACCATTCTTGACGCGGGGCAGGGTCTTGGCAACACGCTTGGACTCATTGGCCTTGCTCTTGTAATCGTTCCACTTGGCTTGTGGGTAGAGCCTCGGGCTGCCCGGGCGCATACCGTCATGGCAGATACCGCCCTTGGTTCCGACCATGATCAGTCCGCCGCCGCGCCGGATGGAGTAGTCGTATCCCTTCGGCGCCTTGGGCATGGTCGGACCCTCGTACCATTTCACGCTGACCGCCGGCTGCTTTCCGCGGGCCGGGAACTTGTAAGTGACCACCGAACCGTTGGGCGTGTGGAGGTTGTTGACCTTGTCGTGCATCTCGACTTCCACCCGCGTCGGAGAGCCCAGGTCCATCGCCCAGTACGGCGTGTCTATGGTGTGGCATCCGATGTCGCCCAGCCCGCCGCATCCAAAGTCCCACCAGGGGCGCCACGTTGTCGGGTGGAATCGCCTGCTGAACGGGACCTTCTTTTCACACGGTCCGACCCACAGGTCCCAGTCCATACCGGCCGGTATGGGCTCGGGCTTGGGGAACGCCGTCTGCACCTGTCCGTTGAAGCCCCATCCGCCCTTGGGACGATCGGTCCAGGTGATAACTTCCTTGACCTCGCCGATGAGCCCGGCCTGGTACCATTCCTTGACGAGCCTGGCGCCTTCGTAGGCGTGCCCCTGGTTGCCCATCTGGGTGAACAGTTTGTTCTTGGCTGCGAGTTCCTGAAGCGTGCGAATCTCCCAGAGCGAGTGGGCCAGCGGTTTCTCGACGAACACGTGTTTGCCCATGCTCATGGCCATGTATGCGATCGCGAAGTGCGAGTGGTCGGGCGTTCCGACACCGACGGCGTCGATCTTGTCGCCCATTTCCGAGAGCATCTTGCGAAAATCCTTGTAGGGCTTGGCGGACTTGAAATGCTTGAGTTCCCTGTCGATTATCTTCTGGTTCACGTCGGCCAGCGCCACAACGTTTCCGCCGTGCCTCGCCGAGTTGTGCATGTCGCCGCGACCCTGGTTACCGAAACCGACCCAGGCGAGATTGATCTTGTCGTTTGCGCCGATTTTACCGGGCGCCCCGATAACCGAACTCGGAACAAACGTCGGAATAGCGACCGCGGCCGCACTGCTCTTGAGAAACGTCCGTCGTGACAAACCTGTTGTTTTCCTGGACATCGTGAACTCCTGTAGTATTTACTCGATGTATTCGTAAACGCCGGGGCCCCTGGGGGCCAGGGATTGCAACTCCCATATACACTTCAACGCAACGCCCCTCACTTTGTTTCGCAAGAACTTCATATCGCTTCAAATTGAAATCCGCCTCCCCTGGAAAAACTGCTCACTGGAGGTTGATAAACTCCTCGACGGTCATTCCCGCCGCGCGGATCAGCGCCCTTAAGGTCCCCGGCGCCAGTTCACGGTGTAGAGGTATCGACAGACTCGCAGTCTCGCCGGCCTTGAGCATCACGACATGGCTGCCCCGTTGCCTGTCCCGGCGCCACCCGTCGCGCTGGAATCTCCGCATACACTCCTTACCGGATACAACCGGAAGCTTCGGCATTACACGCCGACCTCGATTTCGCGGGTTGCTATCGTCAGCGGCATCCCGCTGGCAGCGCGGGCCTCGATGCAAACCTCAATCGCCTCTCGAATATTGGCCATTGCCTCGGCCTCCGTCTTACCCTGTGAAATGCACCCGGGAATGGAAGGGCACTCGGCAACGATCATCCCCGTTTCATCACGTTCAAGGGTTACGATCAGCTTCATGATCTGCTCCTGCTCAGCGTTATACCCGGTGCGCCTTCAACACGGCTTCATAAGATTTCAACTCCTGCATACTTTAGCGTAGCGACCGCCGTTTGATTTCGCAAGAACTTCATATCGCTTCAGGGCAGCGGGGCTTGAGGGCGCGTGAGTCCAGGTGTAGACTATGCCCCGTCAACAATCCGGCCGGTGATTCGGGCGACCATTAATAAAGGAAAACTGTAATGAGTAACGGCAATTTGGATATGTTCGGTCTTGCGGGCAGGAAGGCCCTGGTGACCGGTGGAGCGGTTGGAATCGGCAAGGCGTGCGCCACGGCGCTGGCGCTGGCCGGAGCGGATGTCGCGATCGCCGACATAGATGAGCAGACAGGCGAGAAAACCGCTGAAGGCATTCGCCAAATGGGCGCCGACAGCATCTTCGTCAAATGCGATGTCACGTCGAAAGAGCAGGTCCAGGCCATGGTCGCAGAGACGGTCGATAGATTCGGACGTCTTGATATTGGCGTCAACAATGCGGGGATAGCGATCCTCGGCGGTGATGAAGCCCTCGACCAGACCGCCTGGGACAAGGTGATTGCGATCAATCTTACGGGTACATGGCTCTGCTGCCAGGCTGAAGCGCAGCAGATGATCCGGCAGGGCGCCGATGGCGGAAAGATAATCAACACCGCTTCGATGTCCGCGAAAATCGCAAACTGCAATGCCTCATACGACGCATCAAAGGCGGGCGTCGTTCACATGACCAGAACGCTCGCCGCCGAATGGGGCCGGTTCAATATTAATGTAAACTGCTTCAGCCCCAGCTATCTTTTGACTCCGATGCATGCTTCAACCCCGCTTGAGGCAAGGCAGTGCATTCGAGATCTAACGCCCATGGGCCACATGGAGCGACCGGAGGATCTCTACGGGACAATTATCTTCCTGGCGTCGGAGGCATCAAACTACGTGACGGGCCACGACCTGCTCGTTGACGGCGGTCATACATTGAACGCGTGGCTGGTGCCTCTGGGAAGACAGGTCCCGCCGCGCGTCAGCCCGGACGAAGAAGTCATTCAATTGAAGAAGGATTTGGATGCCATGGGAGTCCGGTACGATGAAAACGGCATCAACGAGGGCCTTCACCCCGAGATCGCCAACGCCTTCAAGGGAATGCTGGGCCTGGAGTGAATGGAAGGCGGATATAAAAAAAGCCCTGTCTGATGCGCTGTAAGCCGAGTTCTGTTCCCCTGTCGCGGCGGGCACACCGCGGTGGGGGCGAAAACCATTTGTCTTGACCCGCCTTTGCAGACGGGCTCTTCCCGTGAGGGAAAGCAGCCTACCTGCGATTCAAGCGGCCTGGATCGGGCCGTCATCGCTGCTTGGCCTTACACCCGGTGGGGTTTACCATGCCGGTCGCCTCACGGCGCCCGCGGTGCGCTCTTACCGCACCTTTTCACCCTTACCTGCGCCCTTTGAGGGGAACAGGCGGTATATTTTCTGCGGCACTTTCCCGGTTCGAGCGCGGCGACGATATCGCCGCGTCCTAACGGTGGGCGTTACCCACCACCGTGATCCAGCGGTGCTCGGACTTTCCTCCCCGGCCGGTATGACCGGAGCGGTCTTCCACGCATCAGACGTTGTTATTATAATCGTTCCGGTGTGGAAATAAACTCTTGAATTCGCCTGGACATTGACTTACGTCCTTGCTGACCGCACAATAGCGTCACATCAAACAACCCGCAGGTAAGATAAGCACCATGCCCGCCAAAACAATTCAACCCAGAATAGAGCAACTGATCGAAGTAAAGGACTTCGCAACGCTCAAGGCGGTCATCGCGCAGATGGAAGTGCATGTTCTGACCGACCTGCTGACCGAGTTGGAAGGCGCCGAGCTCGCGATGGTCTTCCGCCTGCTGCCCAGCGAATATGCCGCGGACATCTTTGGCGACCTGCCCCTGGAACTCCAGGAAGAACTGCTCGATACGCTTTCGTCGGAAAAAGTCACCACCATACTCAACGACATGCCTCCCGACGAGCGAACCGAACTGCTCGAGGAACTTCCCGGGCAACTCGCCCAGCGCCTCTTGAGTTCGCTCCGCGGTGAGGAACTCCAGATCGCCCGGAACCTACTGAACTATCCCGAGGAGTCCATCGGGCGGTTGATGACACCGGAGTATCTCGCCATCAGGCCTGACTGGAAAATATCCGATGTCTTCGCCCATATCCGAAAAGTCGGCGAGGACAAGGAGACTATAAACGTCGTATACGTGGTCGACAATAATTCCAGGCTCATCGACGAAGTACGCCTGAAGACGCTCGTACTGGCCGAACCGGACGAAACCGTGCGGGACCTGATGGACGGGCACGTGGCGTTCCTGTCGGCGGCTGAGGACCAGGAGGAGGCCATTGACGAGTTCAAGAAGTATGAGGCCGTCGCGCTGCCGGTGGTCAACAGTCAGGGTGTTCTCGTCGGTATCGTCACGTTTGACGACGTGATGGACGTTCAGGAAGAAGAAAACACCGAAGACTTCCAGCGGATGACCGGTATGGGCGCCCTGGAGTACAGCTATTTCGGTACGGGCTTCGTCGACATGATCCGCAAGCGCCTGCCGTGGTTGGCGATGCTGCTGCTGATACAGACACTGGCCACTCTGACGCTGGCAAATTTCAACTCGATGCACCTGTTCGCGGTGCTGGTGATATTCATTCCGCTTATCAATTCGCCGGCGGGCAATACCGGCTCGCAAATGGCCGGGCTGATGATTCGCGGACTGGCGGTCGCGGAAATCGGTCTTTCCGACTGGAGCAGAGTGCTCAAGCATGAACTGTACCGCGGATTGGCGATGGGACTCGTGCTGGCGACGATCGGATTCGGCGCGGCGTACCTGATCGCCCCGCTGGCGGTTATGGGCCAATCACATATCGACGTACCGCATATCGCGCTCGCGGTTTCCCTCGCGATCACGCTGGCGGTGACGATGGCCAACATTATCGGGTCAATGCTTCCGTTCGCCTTCAAGCGGGTCGGTCTGGACCCGGCGGTGACTTCCGGACCGTTCATCGCGTCGATAATGGACATCTCGGCCATCGTGGTTTATTTCTCGATAGCAACCGCCGTTCTGCACATAGCGGTGTAGCGACGTGTCGCCGGCGAGCGATCCAACGGGCCGTGTAACCTTCTCCAGCAGCTTCATGGTGATAGAAGGAATACCTCGGGTTTCAATAAAAGACAGACATTCGTCTATCGTCTGATCGTCGCAGCATAGATCGCCACTTCGCGTGGCGTAAGAAGCTCTTGCCTTGATAGTATTTACAACGGATGATTACAGTGAAAGCCGATTCGTCCCCGGACTGCTGGAAACTGTTTTTTGTTCTGGCACGGGATTTGCTTTTTCCATTCAGCGTGGCAATGGCCCCGATAAGCGGAATTCCGTTTAGCATGGTCCGAACGGAATTCCGTTCAATCAATGGTTAGCTGTAAGGCAACAATGACGGGCAACGAAGATATGACGGCATTCTCCAGCCTGACGCAGACGCAACAGATTGTCTTCCTTGCGTCGTATGCGCATTGCCTCACGATGGCCGCTCGAGATACATATGTGCCTGGCGAAGACACGGTGGCGGATCCATGCCGCCTTCGCCGCATGAACGAGATCCAACACCGCGTTACTGCCCATCTACTGCACTTGCTCAACGACAACCCCGAGAGATATCCAGACGATGGTCTTATGTCCATAATCCTCGACGACAATGATCCCGAACTCATGTGGGCATTCAAGCAGGCATTGAAAACTATAGAAGAAACCAGCTAACAAGACGCT
>Ga0180434_10007185_pt1 | contig 12570 bp, 9 predicted proteins | sample SS_ome_7_FD_132453 | JGI IMG/M metagenome (GOLD analysis project Ga0180434, IMG submission 132453) | Hypersaline lake sediment archaeal communities from the Salton Sea, California, USA - SS_1_D_2 metaG | ecosystem: Environmental > Aquatic > Non-marine Saline and Alkaline > Hypersaline > Sediment... | reverse complement strand
GGTAGCGGCTGCCCGCCGCAAAGCGCCGGTTGGGCTCGAGCACCACCTTGCCGTCGCGCTCGGACACCTCCAGCGGCGCCGCCCCCGCGATGAGCAGGTCCTGGTAAACGCCGACGTAGCCCCAGTTGGGGATCTTCATGCCCGGCTTGGAGGGCAGGGTGATCTCGCGCAGCGTCTCGCCCGTCGCGGCGTCCAGCACGAGGCAGGCCCGAACGCCCGAGTACCACGTGCGGCCCTGGATGACGTACACCTTGTCGGCGGTGGCCACGAAGTTGGTGCCATAGGCGTTCGCCCCGGGGATGTGCACCTGGTTGTAACTGCGGTCATAGGGGTCGGGGTCGAACGTCTCGTTGTAGTACATGCCGAAGGTGTTGAGGTGGGGCAGTTCCCTGCGCCAGAGCACGCGGCCGGTGTAGACGTCGCGCGCGCTGAGGACGCCGATCCCTTCGATGAAGAGCCGCCCGCCCACCACCTGCTCGGAGGGCCCGTGGCCGTGGCGGGGCAGAACGTCCACGTGCGACGGCCCGCCGAACCAGAGGAGCGCCAGCGGCGGCTTGACCAGCCCGTCCTTGGAGCACACCGTGTTCGCGACGTCGCCGTAGGCGTGCGTCCACTGCGCCGCGCCCGGCAGCGGGCCGGCGCGCTCCAGCAGCGCGTACTCGCCCGCGCCCTTCACGGCCGCGTGCGCCAGGTCCGCCGCCTCGACCTCCGCCGCGAAGGCCTCCCGCGCCTCGCCCGCCAGACCGAGGCAGGCCACGCCCCCGTAGGGCCGCAGCGCCTCGAACACGCGTCTGACGAAGGCGTCGCCCCGCGCGTATCCCGCCGCCTCCAGGTCCTCGGAGACGACGAGGCTGGCCAGATAGGGCGACACCGGCACGGAGAGAAGGTCGCCGGTCTGGAGCGCGATCCGCTCGCCGTAGAGGCCCGCGTCGTCGAACCGGCGGTGCAGCGCGGCGACCTTGTCGGCATCGGGATCGAAGCCGATCACGTGCAGGTCCGACTGCCGCGCCAGCGCCTCGACCAGGTGCCCCGTGCCCACGCCCAGCGCCAGGCAGTACCCCTCGCGCACGCCGGTGGCATCGAGGATGGCCTTCGCCCTGCGCGTCCAGTCCTCGTCCGGCGCGGGCGCTGCAGATGCCGTGCGCGCGTGCACCTTCGCCTCGGCAGCGGTCCCGCCGAAGCAGTAGATGCGGCCCTGCTCGGTGACGACGAACAATTTGCCGTCACCCGCCAGCATGCTCCAGGGCGCGCCCTCGATGCGCGTCCGCCACGAGACCGCGGCCGTCTGCGGCGCCGGTGCGGCGGACTTGGCCGGCAGGTCAATGGCCGCGATGAGCCCGTCCTTGCTGCCCGCGTAGAGCCGCAAGCCGGCCCGCATGAAGACCTTCTCGACGGCCGGTTCGCAGGGCATCTCCCAGATGGTCTGGGTCTTGGGGCGCTTCTGTTTCTCGCCGCGCTTGTCCAGGTACTCCTCCCAGACGATCTCCAGCGAGCAGGCGCGAAGGTTGCCCTCCTCGGTCACCCCGATCAGCATCTCGTCGGCCGCGACGGATGCCGTGGTGCCGGCGGTGCGGCTGCCGTCCTCGATCTTGTACATGACGCCGTCGTTGACGAACCAGGGCCCCGCCGCGAAGAACGTGTAGCCGCCCAGTTTCGTGGCGGTCTGGAAATGCAGGAAGTCCCCCGTCCTGCGGTCGTAGACGGCGGGTATCGAGCGCCCGCCCGCCACGAGCAGTTTGTCGCCGCTCACCCCCAGGTACCCCTGGGGCGCGACGCCCGCGAAGGCCGGTGTGTTGTGCGGCTGGGCGATGAAGTCCGCGCCGCTCCCGCTGTTGGTCCAGACGACGGCGCCGGTTTCGGCGTCCAGCGCGTAGAGGAAGGTCCCCATGAAGGGCCAGATGCTCGCGCCGAAGTAGATGATGCCGTCCTCCAGGACGGGCGCCCCCCGCGCCGGCCACACCGAGATGAGGCGCTCGTTGCCCAGCAGCCTGCGCTCCGAAGGCCCCCCGCGGAACCGCCAGAGGAGCGTCCCCTTCGCCGCGTCGAGGCAGTAGAGATGCCCGTCGTCGGATACGAAGTAGACCTTATCCTTCCAGGCCAGGGGCGCGAACCGCACCGGGCCCTCCGCGTAGTAGCGCCACTTCTCCTCACTGGTGGCCGTGTCGTACGCCGTCACGCTGTCGCGCACCATGGAGGGGACGAAGAGCGTGTCGCCCATCACGACCGGCTCGTAGGAGAGGTCGAACTGCAACTTGTGCTGGGTGGGGGGCCAGCAGGGGCGCGGGGCGGGGAGTTCGAGCACCCACTGCAGGTGCAGGTCGCGCGGCAACTCCTGCAGAGACGAGCCGCTGCGCTGCGTGTCGCACCGCCAGGTCGGCCAGTCGGCGCTCGCGGCGAGGGCGGGCAGGCCCGCCGCACAGGCGAGCAGCAGGATGAGTGCGAGCGTCTTTGCTCGGAAGGCCATGCTCCGTAGACTCCCTTCGCAGATTGGCGTCGCTTACTGCCGCGTCAGACGATCTTTCCCTCTTGCATCTGCACGATGCGGTCGGCGTGCTCCTTGGCCGCGTCCGCGTGCGTGACCAAGAGCACGGCGCCCCCGGCCCGGGCGAACTCGGCCAGGTGGCCGAGCAGAATCGAGGCGTTCTCGGGATCGAGGTTCCCGGTCGGCTCGTCGGCCAGCAGCACCTTGGGCCGGTTCAGCAGCGCCCGCGCCAGGGCCGTGCGCTGGCGTTCGCCGGTGCTCAGGGCGGCGGGCACGTGTCCCGCGCGGCTCGACAGGTTGAAGCGGGCGATCAACTCGTCGGCGCGCGCCCCGGCTTCGTCGCTCCGGGCGGCCAGGGAGGGCGCCAGCACGTTCTCCAACACCGTCAGGTACGGGATGAGGTGGAACTGCTGGAAGACGAAGCCGAGCGTCTCGGCCCGCAGCCTGGCGCGCTCTTCGAGCGACAGGCCATAGACGTCCCGCTCGCCGACCAGCACGCGCCCCTGGTCCGGCGCCAACAGGCCGCCGGCCGTCAGCAGGAGCGTCGTCTTGCCGCACCCGCTCGGACCGCGCACCACCACGAACTCGCCGGCCTTCACCTTGAGCGAGACGCCGTCGAGGGCGCGCACGCTCCCGTTGGAGCCGCCGTACGACTTGGAGACTTGGTTGAGATCGAGCATCTGTCGTCTTACCCCTCCCGCAGCACCAGGGCCGGGTCCTGCCGGGCGGCGATCATGGCCGGCGGCCAACTCGCCAGGGCCGCCAGCAGCGGCGCCGCCGCCAGCACCAGGACCAGCAGGCCGGGCTTGAAGAGCGCCCCGGCCGTCTGCGCGTCCGCCGCCAGGTCGCCGGAGAGCAGACCCACTGCGAACCCAATGCCATATCCGATGACGGCCCCCGCCAGACCCATCAGCAGCGCCCTGGCCAGAAACACGACCATGATCTGCCGCGAGCGCAGCCCCAGGGCGCGTAGAATCCCGATCTCGCCCGTGCGCTCGCGCACGTTGGCCAGCGCCAGCAGGCCGATCCACACCGCCGCCCCCAGCGTCACCATCGGAATGAGCCAGGCGGCGAAGGCCTCGCGCTCGCGGCGCATGTGCGACCGGTGCGCGCGCTCGGCCTTGATGGCCTGGGCGGCCGCGACGGCGGCGCGGTCGCGCGCCTCCGCTCGGGTGATGACCATGCTCGCCACTTCGCGGATCTGCACGCCCGGGAGGATGGCGGCGATGTCCGACCGCACCTGCGCGGCATCGGCCCCCGAGCAGTGGCACTTGAGCGCGAGGATGGCATTGATGCGGCCCGGGCGGCCGAGGAGTTGCTGGGCCTCGGCGAGGTCTATCCAGATCGTCACGTCGTCCTTGGTGCCGCGCTCCGGCTGGCACCGGCTCACCTCGAACTTCCGACCCAGCAGCGTGATCGTGTTCCCGACCTTGAGGCCCAGGCTGTCCCATATCTCGTGGCCCAGCACGGCCTTGCCGGGCGGCACGGCGAGCATCATCGGCTCCAGCGGATCGCGGTGGGCCAGCGGCACCTCGCCGCGCGTGCCGGCCAGGATGATGGCGCGCTGCCCCTGTTCGGGCCAGCGGATCTTCTGTTCGATGCTGGGGAGCAGGTGGCGGACGGTCATGATGCCCGAGTTGGCCAACTTGTCCACGTAGTCCTCGGGCATGTCGCGGGCGGCGAATCCCTGCGCATAGAAGTCATCCAGGCGCTGGTCCTCGGGCAGGAGGAGGAGGTTGAAGCCGAGTTTCTTCATGATCTTGCGGTAGTCGTCCTCCATGCGGGCCATCTCGGCCTCGGTGTCCGCCTGCTTCTTCTCGAGGATCTGCCCGGTGCGCACGTCGTGGGCGTCGAGCAGGGTGAACTGGGCCGTCAGCACGCCCACCGCCACCAGCACCGAGGCGATGCCCAGCGCGAAGTTGAGCCGGCGCAGCCGGATCTCCTTGATGATGAGTCTCCAGAGTCTCACCGCTGCTCCCTCCGTGGTTGTCTCGCGATGCGGATGACCAGAAGCGCCGCCACCACGACGATCAGCCCCAGCGCGATCAGCATGTTGCGGACGAGCCCGCCGGCCCCGCGGGGGGATGTCGGCTCGTCTTTGGTTTCCACTCCTGCGCGGGCCGCCAGCGTGGGTGCGGAGGGCGGGGCCGCCGCCTCCGCAGGCTCGGGCGCCGCGGCGCACGTCTCCGGCGCGGACGCAGCCTTCTCCGGCGCCGCCGCCGGCGTCTCGGGCTTCGGCGCGGCGGGCTTCGGCGTCTCGGCTGCCGCCGTCTCCGCCTCCGCCTCGGCCAGCGTCGCCAGGCTGACGAGCGGCTGCGGCTCCACGACGTTGACCGCGCTCCCGTCCAGCCCGGCCTCCCAGTCCGCCGCCATCAGGAGATCCGTGCCCGGGTTCTCGGCCTTGGCGATGCACGAGCACGCGCCGACCAGGAAGCGGCAGGCCTCCAGGACGTTCTCCTCGGTGATGCCCTTGCCCACCAGCGCGTAGAGCGACCGGCCCCGGCCGTAGATGGGAAACACCATCGGCTGGGACGCGTACTCGGTGAGCCCCGGCTCGCTGTTGAGGAGCATGGCGGAGAAGATCCGCTCGGCGGGATCGGCGTGCGCCACCGCCAGCAGCGAGAAATGCACGTGCACCGGCGGCGAGAGGACGGCGAAGATCTGAGCGCGGCCCTGGGGCACGTCGGCCAGCCCGGGCGGGAGTTCCACCGTTTCGTTGGCCTGCTTCAGGTGCTTCTCCAGCAGGGAGCGCGCCGCGGCGTCGCGCTCGGCGTTGCCGCTCTCCAGCAGCACCCACACCGCCGAATCCCCCTCCAGAATGCGCCGACCGACCTCCCGCCGCGCCGGTGAGTCCGCCACCGCCCCGGCGTTCTCATCCGTCAGCGGGCCCACCCAGATGGGCGTGGCGATGCCCAGTTCCAGCGGGTAGCGCAGCACGACGCACGGCAACTTGGGCCGGCCCGCCTCGTCCCAGAGCCGCTCGAGACGCGCGCCGGACTCGTTGGACAGGTCCGCCCGCCGCACTCTCAAGTTGGCGGCCGGGACGGAGTCCAGGCGGTCGGCCGCCTTCGTCTCGGCCTCCGTGAGGGGGCCGCGGTGCAGCAGGGCCGCCTCGTACGGAACACTGGGCCAGCGCTCCAGGGCGTAGCGGAAGACGGGCACGTCGCACGCCTGCGCGGAGGCGGCGCAGACGGCGAGCAGAATGGCGATGAGGGGCCAACGGGTGCGGCGGATGTTTCCTGCAGGGATGGCGCCGCCGGCGCCGCGTTGCACGGGTTCAGGAACGGCTCTCTCGTGCCGACAACGCATCATCCAGGCCCCGGATCCTCAGGGAAACCAACGAGGGCGCGCTCCCCCGCCCCGCATGGCCGCGGAAGCGCGTTCTTCGCACCCGCGCATTGTACCACGCCGCACGGCGCGAGTCCAGCCGCCTCGTGACACGCTGCGCCGCGTTACCTGCCACGGAGCGCCGCGGCTCGGTCCTGCAGCAGGGCGGCCGTTGCGTCGCGGCGAGGTATTGGTGCCAACCTGCAGTAACTATGACACGGCGGACGGCACAGTGCGCCGTCGCAATGGTCTCGACCTCGCGCACCCGACGATGCGGATGAACGCCGATGGCTTCGCTCGCGCTTGCGCGCCTCGCGGCCGGAACGGCGCCGACCGGACCAGGGAGCGGCACACACCTTGAGCACGCCGGAGATCGCTGCCCTCGCTCTTGCGCTTGCGGTGGACGCCTTCTCGGTGGCGACCGCGGCGGGACCGCACTGCCGCCGCCGGCGGGGACCGATACGGCTCGCCGTCTCCTTCGGGGCCTTCCAGGGCCTGATGCCGCTGCTGGGAGCGCTGACCGGGGCCTACCTCCTGGTGTACGTGCGGGCTTACGACCACTGGGTGGCGTTCGGGCTCCTCGAGTTGATCGGCGCGAAGATGCTCTTCGAGGCGCTTCGCCCCCGTCGGACTCCTGAGCCCGACGGCGCGCCCGCCCGCTCCGACCCATCGGCGGGCTGGACTCTGCTGGGCCTGAGCGTCGCCACCAGCATAGACGCCTTCGGGGCCGGTGTGGGCATGCACGTCGCGCGCGCCAACCTCTGGCTGGCCTGTCCGCTCATCGCCGGCGTCACCGCGGGGCTCACCTATCTCGGCGCGCGGGTCGGCGCCACCGCCGTAGCGCGCCTGGGGCGCAGCGCCGAGGTCGTCGGCGGCCTGGTGCTCATTGCGCTGGGCATCAGGATGCTGCAGATCTAGCGACCCCGCCGCCTGCCGCCCTCGACGCGCTCGATGAAGCCCCCGATCGCCTCGGCCACCTCGGCGGGACGCTCCAGGGGCAGGGTGTGGGAAGCGTTCGCCACCCACCGCATCTCGATGTTGGCCCGCTCGGGAATGTGCAACTTGTCCAGGCCCGGCCGCTCGCGCCCCCGGTCCCCCCACACCTCCAGCACCGGCAGGTCGGTCGTCGCCAGGAAGTCGGAGCCGTCCCATCGCTTCCAGATCTGGGCGAAGGCTGTCACCTGCTCCTCGCTCCAGCGCGCCGTGACGCGTTCCCTGGAGGCCGCCCGCCGGGCGTTCTGCTGCGGCGAGAGCGTGTTGCTCATCTCCCCGCCGAAGGCCTCCTGGGCCGCATGGTGGTGCGTCCAGCCCTCCACCGAGATGACGCCCAGCGTGCGCGCGGGCTGCAGCGCCCCCACCTGCAGGGCCACCATGCCGCCGATGCTGTGCCCGCCGACGTAGAAACGCTCCAGGCCGAGTTCGTCGGCGACGCGCAGCACGTCCCGCGCGAACTGCTCTATCGAGCCGTCCTCGGGCGGCGGCCAACTGCCGCCGTGGCCGCGTAACTCGACGATCACCAGGGCCGGCCCATCGCCCAGCAGACGCACCACCTCGTCCCACTGCCGGCAGTCCGAGAAACTGCCGGGAATGAGGATGAGCGTCGGCCCGCGACCCGGACGAACCACATAGGAGAGGTGGCCTTCGTCCAGGGCGGTCTGCTTGCGGATGAACTCGTCTCTTGTCACGGCACGTCGGCTCCCCGGCTTGGGCGGCGGGCTCCGGAGTCCTGCGGCGCCGCCCGTCCGCGCGTCCGTTCGGCTGGTACGCCGTTCCGCTCGGCGGTTCCTCTCTCACGGCCGGCGCCGGCCGCCGCGATGCGCGCGCCTTCGCCGAGGCCGTGCGCGGGGGAGCGCGAAACTTCCGCCCGCCCGGCTACGTCTACCCAAGTGATTCCCCAGAGGAGGTTGCGGCAATGAGGAAAGCAGGTTGGGTAGCAGTGGCAGTGTTGGCGCTCGCGCTGACGTCGGCATCGGGGCTCGTGCTCGCCGGTGCGGAGCAGGAAGCATCACAGGGCGCTGCCGGCGCCCCCGTGCAGATCGCGCAGGGGCCGCCGAGCGGCGGCACCCGCGGCGACGGCCGCCGCGGCGAGATGAGCGAGGCCGACCGGGAGAAGATGCGCCAGCAGATGATTGAGCGCATGCTGGAGCAGGCCGGCCTCACCGCCGCCGAGAAGACGGCTGCGAGGAATGCCCTCAAGGTGAAGGACCAGGCGCGCAAGGCGCTCCAGGACGCACTGACCAACTTGCGCCGCACGGCCAACAAGGAGAACCCCACCAACAAGGAGTTGGGGGACGCGTTGGTGGCCTACCGCACCGCCTTCGCGCAGTACACCAAGAAGGTCCACGACGCCGATGTCGCTCTGACCAAGCAGTTGTCGGTCAAGTCCCAGGTGCGGTGCATATCGCTGGGCATACTTGACAACGGCCTCGGCATGATGGGAATGATGGGCGGTGGCCGCGGAGGGGCGGTCCCCTCCGGCGCAGGCGCACGGGGCTTTCGCCCGTCTGCAAGGTAGACGCACGGGCGCCCAGGACGGACCAAGCAGTGGCCCGGGCGCATTCCAGGAGTGCGCCCGGGCCCACACGCGGCCCCCAGGAGTGGAGTGAATGACCAAGAGACGGATAGCAGTCATCATCGTGACGCTGCTGATCGTGGCAGCCGGCGTGGTCCTGTGGCTGCGCGCGCGCTCGGGCTCCGGCCCCGCGCAGGACGGCATGCAGACCGCGGAGGTGGCGCGAGGAACCGTGGCGTTGACGGTGTCCGGCGACGGCGTCCTCGAGCCCCTCACCACCGTCGCCGTCAAGTCCTACGCCGGCGGACGCGTGGACCTGTTGGCGGTTGACGTGGGCGACGTGGTCCAGCCGGGCGACCTCATCGCCAAGATAGACCCCACCGACAGCCTGACCACCTACGACCAGGCCCGCGCCGACCTCGAGTTTGCGCAGGCCGGTCTGAGGCGGGCGCGCGAGCAAGCCCGCGTGCAGCCCACGCTGACCCAGACGGCCATCGCCCAGGCCCAGGCCGGCTACACGGCCGCGGCCAAGGACCTCGATCGCTTGCAGCAGGCCACCCATCCGCAGGCTCAGGCCGAGGCGCAGGCCTCGCTGGAGAAGGCCAAGGCCAACCTGGACATCGCCGAGAAGGAACTCGCCCGCGCCCAGAACCTCAAGGCCCAGGGCTTCGTCCCGCAGAGCGACGTGGACACCGCCCTGCACACCCGCGATCTGGCCAAGGCCGAACTGGCCTCCGTGCAGCGGCGCTCCGACACCCTGGAGCAGGAGCAGGCGGCCGAACTCGACGCCGCCCGAGCCCAGGTCGAGCAGGCCCAGGCCTCGCTGGACAAGGCTCGCGCCGATGCCGTCGAGGACGAACTCGTCCTGACCGACGTCACCAGCGCGCGCGCGGGCGTCACACGCGCGCAGGCGGAGGTCACCAACGCCAGCACCATGCTCGACTACACGACCATCACGGCCCCCCGCGCCGGCGTCATCCTCGACAAGTACGTCGAGGAGGGCACCATCGTCACCTCCGGCCGGTCTTCCGTCAGCGAGGGCACGGACATCGTGCTGCTGGGCGACCTGAGCCGGATGTTCGTCGAGGTGAGCCTGGACGAGGCGGACGTGGCGGCGGTGCGGGCCGGGCAGTCGGCCGAGATCACCGTGGACGCCCTGCCCGACCAGGTCTACCGGGGCAAGGTCACGCGGGTCAACCCGCAGGCCGTCACCGAGCAGAACATCACGACCGTCCTGATCACCGTGGAGATCGAGGACCCGGACGCCGACCTCAAGCCCGGCATGACCGCCTCCTGCGACTTCCTCGTCGAGAAGGTGGACGATACGCTCTACCTGCCCAGCCGCGCCGTCCAGCAGCAGAGCGGCAGCGCCTACGTGCTGCTCCCGCAGGGCGAGTCCCTCGTCCAGGCGCCTGTGGCCGTGGGCCTGGTCGGCGACGACCGAACCGAAATCCTCGAAGGCCTCAAGCAGGGCGCCCAGGTCGTCATCCCCGGCCTTTCCGGCGCCGCCGTCGAGGCCGAGGGCGACGACCGCGCGGAGGAGATGGGCCGCCGCATGGGCGGCGCGGGCGGCTTCGTCCGCTAGGCGCTCAGGAGGGCATGTCATGGGCCTGTGGGAATCAATCCGCATTGCCGTTGAGGGGCTGGCCTCCAACCGGCTCCGTTCGGTGCTGACCATGCTGGGCGTCATCTTCGGCGTGGGCGCGGTGATCGCCGCCGTCTCCATGACCGAGGGCGCCAAGGCCGCCACCCTGAAGCAGTTCGAGCGCTTCGGAACCAATGTGCTCACCGTGCGCGCGGGCCAGATGCGGCGAGGCCCCGTCCAGGGCGCCATGGGATCGCAGGAGACTCTCACCGAGGGCGACGCCGAGGCCATCGCCGAGGAGTGCTCGGCCGTCGTGGCCGTGGTGCCGCAGATCAGCGGCAGAGGCCAGGTCAAGGCCGGCAACAGCAACACCAACACGAGCGTGATGGGCACGACGGAGGCCTATCCCCAGGTCAACAACTACCAGTTGGCGGAGGGTGATTTCTTCACCGAGCGCGACGTCAAGGGCAGGCGCAAGGTGGCCGTGCTCGGCGCGACCGTGGTCGAGAACCTGTTCGGGGCCGGTGCCGCCGTGACCGGCCGCAGCATCCGCATCAACGGGGCGACGTTCAGCGTGATCGGCAAGTTCGTGAGCAAGGGCGACATGGGCCCCTTCAACCCCGACGACCAGATCGTGGTGCCCATCACCACGGCGCGGTTCCGGCTCGGCCTGGGCAGCAGCGATCCCGGGGCCCCCCGAGACAGCGTCAGTTCCGTCAGCGTGCAGTTCACCGAGATGGATCTCGCCGACCAGACCAAGAGCGAGGTCGAGGGCCTGCTGCGCGAGCGCCACGGCATCGGCCCGGCCAGCGAGGACGACTTCCACATCATGGCCGCCGCCGATATCATTCAGGGCGCCGAAGAGGCCAACCGCATCATGACTCTGCTCTTCGGCTCCATCGCCGCCGTGTCGCTCCTGGTGGGCGGCATCGGCATCATGAATATCATGCTGGTCTCCGTCACCGAGCGCACCCGCGAGATCGGGCTCCGCAAGGCCATCGGCGCCACGCCCCACGACATCCTGCTCCAGTTCCTCATCGAGGCGCTCACCCTCAGCCTGCTGGGCGGCGGCATGGGCGTGGCCCTGGGCATCGCCCTGGCCTTCGTCCTGCGGCTCGTCGGCCTCAATACGGCCGTCTCGGTGCCCTGGGTGCTGGTCGCCTTCTCCTTCGCCGCCTTCGTGGGGATCGTCTTCGGCCTGCTCCCCTCCCGCAAGGCCGCCGCCATGGATCCCATCGAGGCGCTTCGCTATGAATGACACCCCAGTCGGAAGAACGCGAGGAAGACTCATGCGCACTCCACTGCTTGCCGTGATCCTGGCCGCCCTGGTCCTCGGCCCGCCCGCGCGCGGCGCGCCGACAGCCGACCTCCCGGACCGGCCCCTCACCCTCGAAGACTGCGCCGCCATCGCGCTCCGCAGCAACCCGCAGATGGTCTCCTCCCGGCAGCGCATCGTCTCCGCGCGGGCCGGAGTGACCACGTCGCGCAGCGGCTACTACCCCCAGGTCTCCCTGAGCGCCGTCGAAGGGCTCACCAACGGAGGTGCCGGCGCCTCCTCCGGCGCCGACACCCGCGAGGAACTCGACCTCTCGCTGCGGATGACCTTCTGGCAGCAGGGCCGGCGCGCGGGGGTCCAGCAGAGCCGGGCCTCGCTGCGCGCGGCCGACCTCACCCACGCCTCGACCACCCAGAGCCTGGTCGAGCAGGTCGCCGGCGACTACTACGGCGTGCTCGCCGCCCGGCAACTGCTCGCCGTGGCGGAGGAGGGCGTCACACTGGCCCAAGACCACCTGGAGGAGGTCAAGGCGCGTATCGCCGCCGGCGCGGAGGCGGAGGTGGACGTCTTCTCCGTCGAGGATGACCTGGCCCAGGCCCAACTCGATGCCATAGACGCCCGCAGCAGCGTGCGGCTGGCCTTCGCCACACTCAAGAACAGCATGGGGCTGCCCCCCGGCACCCAACTCGAACTCGCCCAGGCGCCGCCGCCCGGCGAGGAGGCCGTGCCCGCCCTGCAGGAGGCCATCGCCACGGCCCTCGAGAACCGCCCCGATCTCTTCGCAAGCCGCGCCTCGGTGGAGGCCAGCGGCTACGCGCTGGCCCAGGCCAAGATCGAGCGGGGCCCGGTCGCCGACGTGAGCGGCCAGTACAGCCATCAGACGACCCAGTGGGAGGACTCGGACTCGTCGTGGGATCTCCTGCTCAGCGTCTCCTGGCCGCTCTTCGACGGCCACGCCGCTGAGGCGGCCGAGACCTCGGCGCGGGCGGCGCTCAAGCAGCAGGAGGCCGACCTGGAAGCCCTCGGCAACGAGATCGCGCTCCAGGTCGAAAGCGCGCTGGTCGAGGTCGAGCGCACCCGCGAGCGCCTGCAGGCCAGCCAGGTCTCGGTGGCCGCGGCCGAGGCGCGTCTCGCCGCCGCGGAGGGCAAGTACCGCCAGAACGTCGGGATCTTGCTCGAGGTGACCGACGCCCGCGCCTCGGTCACCAGCGCGCGCGCCACGCAGGTGCAGGCGCGCTACGACGCCCAGATCGCGCTGGTCGGCCTGAAGCGCGTGCTGGGCACGCTCGCCGTGCCCGCCGCAACGGAGCCCACGCCGTGATCGAGGCCACCGACCTGCGCAAGGAATACCGTATGGGCCGGGTCACGGTCCCCGCTCTGCGCGGCGT
>Ga0180434_10007181_pt1 | contig 12575 bp, 8 predicted proteins | sample SS_ome_7_FD_132453 | JGI IMG/M metagenome (GOLD analysis project Ga0180434, IMG submission 132453) | Hypersaline lake sediment archaeal communities from the Salton Sea, California, USA - SS_1_D_2 metaG | ecosystem: Environmental > Aquatic > Non-marine Saline and Alkaline > Hypersaline > Sediment... | reverse complement strand
TTTGATACTTGAACTATCGTATAAATCCGACTTCAGTTATGCAAGATGGCGTTGCTGTATATCCGATGAATACGGACTGGAGGAGGCGGAATGGACTTTTCTAGGGCCCGACATTGGATATGAGGACGATGAATTCGAGGACATGTACGGTGAATACGAGAATATTCAGCCACCGCTGGCTATACAGTATGCGTTCGAAAAGTTGAAACCGCAAATAGAGGAGTGGTTGCTGGACCCTGCAGGCGAAGTGCCCGGACAGACCGAAGGAATCATATACTACGACGACGACCCGGAAGACATAGAGGACGTTGACCTATCGTTTGCAAGTGATGGCGATATCGTGGGTTACGAGTTCTATGTTACCGATAATGATATCTATGATGATTATACACTATCCCTTAACTGGGACGGGAATGATACCGATATAGTGGCATGGAGATACATAATCAGCGTCGACGCAAGGGGGCAGGACGCCGTATACAGATACTGGAGCACTATCGATACTGATAATTATATCGATGATAATATCAACGAGAGGGAAGAAGTACCGGAACCGATAATGAAGGCATATCTTCAACTGGTATCGAAGCTCGAGCAGTGGTCTTTAAGTAATGAGGACCTACCCAAACCCTGGAGAGGCAGCATAATCATAAGGGACCTGCCGCCGGTTGCGACGGATATCGATGTGGATGAGCTACTTTTTAGTACAGATAACCCGAAGTACGAACTGACCGACGAGACTATCGAAGTAGACGGTCATACATTGCATCGCATACGCGTTCTGCGAGACTTCGCCGATGTAAAGAAAGGAGACCTTGGCGGATTCGTCGAGAGTGAAAATAACCTTTCACATGATTACAACTGCTGGATTGATGGCAATGCCTGGGTCTACGACAATGCCCGTGTCTGCGACCGAGCCAGGGTCTACGGCGACGCCAAGGTATACGAAAACGCCTGGGTCGCCGACGCCACTGAAGTCCGCGGCCACGCTCGGGTCTGCGGTGAAGCCCGGGTCTACGACCGCGCCTGGGTCTACGGCAATGCCTATGTCTACGGCCGTGCCCGGGTCTATGGCCGCGCCCGGGTCCGCGGCGACGCCCGGGTATATGACGTTGCCGATGTATACGACGACGCCCGGGTCTATGACGACGCCCAGGTCTGCGGCAGCGCGATAATAGGAGGCGAGACCGATGTCATAGGATACGCATATGTGCGCAGTAGAAAGCACGTAGCGGGAATACTCGATGGAACAACACATCCACCTCAGCCGCCGGTTGCAACGGATATCGATACCGATGAGCTCATGTTTACAGCAGAACAAGAAGTATTCTATGAGACGTGGGTTGACTGGGACGGTCACTATGATGTAATAGTTCTCCATCTCGGGGTCGACGATACCGGAACTGCGCAGGAATGGGCATACTGGCTGCCGTGGGATGATATCAAAGCAGAAGGAGCGAAGCCGTACTGGTCCATGAACTACAATACACATGGTAATGAATCCATACCGTCTGTCGTGAAATTCGACGATATGCCGCGACCAATCCAGCTGGCCTATTACATAATGAAACCTGAATTCGAGAAATCGACCTCGTCTTACAAAGCACTCATGGGTAGTATAATCGTGGATAGGAACCCACCGGTTGCCACGGATATCAATGTAGATGAACTGATGTTCGCATCGGCTGACTGGGGCGATATCATATATAATGAGGGCGTGATGATGGAGGCGAGTCTCCTGTTCGGGGACGGAGGTGTTGAAGATGGTGCCGCGGCGGGATATATGGAAGGAGTGCCATATTGGATGGAAACGATTGACCTGCATCATACGGAATCTCCGGAGGTCGGGGAATTACTATCGAAGGACATCGGATGGTCTCCGTTTACGCGCGAGCTCGACATTCCACTCTATACGATATATGTGGTTGGTGATGGCAGCGAAAGCTTTGACGACCTCATTGTCGAAGCCGGTCTTGAACCGGGCAGCAGTGTGATACTGAATGAGAATGGATATGAGGCGGAGACGGAGATAGAAATCGATGGGGGTTTATGCGAATATTTTCATATCACCAAAGATTGCGAAGAGTTTGCTGAACATGTAAGGTCTTATTACGGTCATAATAGCGATTCGTGGCTCTATGTGACCGTTCCTGTCAGATGGGCGGTGGTTGCAAGGGCTGCCGATATCGACCGTGTCATACCGGTGCAGGTAAAGCTTGATAACATGGATGAGTACGTGTCGTTCATGAGCGAATTTACGGATGCTTCCGAGGAAGAGATAGTAAATAGCGTTCGCAGCATTATCAGAGATGACCTGTCAGTAGATGAACTGCATTTCGGTGCGAAGTTCAACCCGAAGTATCGGCTGACCGACGAGACCAAAGAAGTAATCGACCCATTCGGAACAGTGATAACACTGCGCAGAATAATTGCAATACGGAGTTTCGGAGATGTTGACTATGGTGAGCTCGGCGGGTATGTAGAAACCATGAAGAACCTGTCGCACAAGGGAAATTGCTGGGTTTACCACGACGCCAAGGTATTCGGCTGGGCCCGGGTGACCAACGACGCTCGCGTGACTGGAGATTGTTCTGTATATGATTCCGCGTCGGTTTCTGACCGTGCCTACATCAGTGGCGCAGCCCAGGTACATAGCAGAGCGAGTGTATGCGGAAACGCACGCGTATTTGGCTTTAGTATAGTATCGGATAACGCTGTTGTATCAGGTAACGCTGAAATCAGAGGTTCTTCTGTCGTTGAGGGTAATGCTCACGTGAAGGGTCATGGCGTGTCAGAAGGTTCCCGGATATACGAAAATGCGGTCGTAGAAGATGATGCGTTCGTAAGTAATTCCTTTGTATTCGGTGATGCGGTTTTGTGCGGTGATGTGCGTGTCGTCGATGGAGCGTGGATAGATAAGGGAGAACATTACGAGGGAAGGATTAGCAAACTGGAGTATCCGTCGCCGAAGGACCTCGCTCCAATGGAATATATTCCGGAAGACTTGCAATTCGCAGCCGACGACGAGCAGATATGGGGCGATATGATAATGACGACCGCGCGGTCGCAGATAGAGGGCCGGTTATTCATGGTGGAGACCACGGAGAACGAGGGCTGGCACACAGGCGTTCCATCGGTCGTCGAGGAGGTTCGCACCGATGAACTTGGGATATGGGATAGCGAGCCATGGGGTGTATCGGAGCTTGTGAAGGAAATCAAGACCACTAGGCTGGATAAGCTTCCGTTCGACGTGCTCACAGCATACAGGGTGAACGATAAAAAATCACACGATGATTTCTATATCGAACTTGTCGATGACCCGGAAAGCTATATAGTGTTGCTTATGTATCATAGCGACGAGAGCGCCGAAATCACCGTAGATGATATGTCGGAAAGATATGACATGCGCGACCTTGATTTCGAGCGTTTCTGGGAATTTTGCGAGCATGAGTTCTATACGAGCCCGCACGAAGAAGTAATACACCCTACAGTTCACGTAGATTTTGCAATTCTCGTTAAAAAGGATGATTTTCTTGCCGCTATACCGAAAATCACACAGGCACACCATGCAGAATATGTGGGTCAGATTATTGAGTTCAACACCAATCAGACCGTAGACTACGACGAACTGAGGAAAAGGCTTGAACTCGAGCTCATAAAGATAGATGAAGACGTCGACATAGACTCTCTGATGTTCTGAAATCCGTGAAGTTCATATACCCAGTATTGAGATGGTATATTACGTAGCCCGAGCCAGTATCGGTGATATCCATGGATGGAAAAGATGTAAATGTCAACCTGAAGAACAAGCAGCAGGTCTCCGCCGAAATGCTTACCCAGATAAAGGAGATGAACGACAAGTACAAGGGTAAGCGTGAATGGCTCGCCCAGGTATACTACACTCCTGATAAGGGTTTCGTTCTTGGTGCGCCAGTGCTCGGCGATTACTCCGGCGTTACACTGCGACCCGATGAACAGACCCTGAAGGATACGTTTGCCACCGGGGTCAAGGACTGCATGACCGACGGCACAGGCAAGGAGCAATGCAAGGCCCTGATGCACCAGCAGATAGAACAGAGCGGTGCAGAAGCATACGGAGTGAAGAGGAACCGTTACGGCGTTAGCAAAAGCGATTATTTCACGACGCTGCATCTTCATCCTATAAGGCAGTTCGAGACGCCGGGCAATGCGTCTCTTCGTAAGAATTTCAGCGGTACCGATATCGGCTCGGAGTTCGCCAAGGCCATAAGGGACGATTCGCATCCGACCATGATGCTTACGTATCCGGATAAAAAGGGCATGACCCAGCACAATATGCTCAAGTTCATCGTGTTCCCTGGAAAGAAATCCATGGAGATAATGAAGCGGTCCAATCCAAGGGTATCGGAAGAAGACATACTTTCGATAACCCCCGAGGGTAAGAACATAGAAAAGGTCGACTGGTATGCCTACCAGGAGCAATCGGCAAAAGAAGGCTACCTTCAGGTAATCGACATCGAGGAGGAGACAGGACTCCACGCGTATGCCGCGCATAGTAATCGTTACCTTATCTTCGTAGTGGCAGGAATCGCAGCGGCACTCGCGGTGGTGTTCATCGTAAACTACAGAAGAAAGAAGGCTGCCAGGCAATGAACCACTTTGACGACAATCGGACCGACATGCCCCTGTATGACGACCTTATACGCGCTCTCAACGGGGCGTCGTTCAGACAGGATAAGAAGCTTATCGATTACTTTCGTATCGAGAAGGGGTATACGGGTCAGATAGTCCACATGAGACCGGATGATTTCATATACTGGGCCAACAGGGATGCATCTCCGTGGCCTTCCGAATCCGAGCCGCAGGCTCTCGAGTATTACATGGAAAAGCCAAAGTCCAGTAAATACGCCCAGGCCATGGAGCAAGGAAATGTGTTTCCGATACCCATGCTTCGATTCAGGCCGGAGGATGAGGACGGCGATGTGGATATAGAACATGAAGGGCGCCATCGTATGGCGGCGGCTGCGCTTCTCGGTGTCGAGACCGTTCCGGTGCTCGTTGTCTACCCCAGCTATGCATCCGACTTTCCCGACCTTGTGGGTATATGGGATGTTCTCGACATAGATGATATCGGATTCGTGACGACAGAGGAGCAGAAGGACTGGTTCGGGCCATACGGTCAACATCGCGTAAGGTTCGCGTCCGACGATGACCTTTACTCGGATATAACAGAGATGTTCCGGGCTGCGCCAACGCCGCCGACCGATAAGGACATACGATTACTCGCCAAGCGCGTCGGGACCGACCCGGAAAAGATACGCGGCGGCATATATCAGATAATGCATCAGTTCTATCATGAGGGCGAGTATAACGAGACTATACAATGGAAGATTGTCGACATAGATAATGAACAGCTCCGGCGAGGTATAGAAGTGGAGATGGAGCATACATCCAACCCGAAGATGTCCAAGCGTATCGCATTGGACCACCTGGCAGAAATGAAGGACTACTATACGCGTCTGGATATCATGGAAAGAACGGGCTTCGTTCCGTTGGCCGTGATACCGATAATTATGATGGCATTTGTAGCCGCCACTGTATACGTAGTATGGAAAAGGACGGTGGGAAAACATGGTGAGTAGGAAAGTAATCATAGCGGTGGGTATAGCAGCCGCTGTTATACTCGGACTCGCCTACATGGGAACTACCCGTACGCGTGCCATGAGATTTGACACACCGAGGGGTGGAGTGACCTACAATATCGAGCCCTACAACGGCAAGTTCAGGGACAATCCAAGGATACGCAATCTTATTCGAGACCTGCCCGGCATCATGCGACGCGCCGAATCCAGGGTATCATCGAAGACCCGTAAAAAGGCTCCTCCCATAACCGTGAACATACAGCTTTCGGACGAGTTCGAAAGTGATACGTATTTCATACCATCCTGCGCCACGAAGTGCCCCAAGCGGCCATACAGCCCCGATAAGGGCAATTGTAAGAGCTATACTATCATCATCGGCGTGAAGCCCTTCATCGACGATTACAAGGGACGCACCACGATTGACAAGATGATGACGCATGAGCTCACCCACATATGGATGATGTTCTATGTTCCAAATATCGATAGTGAGCTTGATGATTCCCTTATAGAGGGCATCCCAATAGATGTAGCAGGCCAAAAAGAAGAGATACGCAGGACCCAGAGCCGTGAGCGACCTAACGGTAATGGCTATCATTATAACCCGAGCAATATAGAGGTGGATACCTACAGCAAGCTCATAGATGGCTATGAACGGTCGGGGAAGGACCCATCATGTGTGGGCGACGAAAGCTGCAGCTTATGATTCGGTGTCGCTCTCGACGTCGGTAATGCATATTCCGTTTCGAAGGAGTTCGCTTTCATTTATTCGACCGGCGTCGTAACGGGCCAGTATCTCGTCTGCAATCCTTTTCGTGGATATAAGATGAGGTATTGGTCGACAGACCTGCTTTACGTAGGTAGAGAGAAGCTTTGAGTTGGTCCAGTTTTCGAACACTGTCATGCCTCGAATGGACCATTGTGCTGGGTCATAGATAAATGTCACGGTTTTCACAGCAATATGTCGATTGGACTGGAAATCTCGACGATATTATGGCAGTGGCTGCAATACCATTTGCCGTGTTTTCGGCTCTGTTCATGCACCTGCCCGCAGTGAGGGCATATTCCTGTCCTCATCTTGTTCTTCATTGTGATACCATTACCTGCAGGCCGCTTTAACTTTACCGGTTCAGGAGGTGACTTGAGGCACTATGCGCCTATCTGACGGGCGGTTCAGAGGAATTCGTAAATAACGGCTGCCGGGGATTAGGTTGATGGCTTGACATATAGGCCTGTATGGCCGGAGTGTTCGCCAGATGCGAGGCCCGAATACGTCGGTCGAACTCCTCGTGGGGTATAAGCTGGTTCCATGATGCCTGAAAGTTGTTGAGGTCCCATCCCCGGGGCTCGAGTATATCGCGTCCAAGTTGAAGACCCCATGCAATACACCATCCTGCGGCATTGCGCCTGTTATCGCTTTCGAACCATATTATACTGTATCCCAGCTGCCGTATGATGGCAGCCATCCTGTCCAGCGGAGCGTCGCTCATGAACGTATGTGTTATGGACGGCGGCCCACGGTCAGGAGATGATTGCGATATGTGTTCCACGATGCGTATGCCGTGCATATCTATAACACGCCCAACGCATGATGCATCGTACATGGGAACGTCCTTCCAGCCTTCACCTCTAGGTAGTTGCTGTGCTCTGTCTGCGACGCCAATCGTATTTCTCATATTTTCACCTACAGTCTCATCTCGAAGTTGTTTATGGTGTCGCAGCAACGTACGAAACTTCCGCCTTTCCTGGATTTGAACGGACGCACGACGTTACCACATTTTGCACATATCAACGGGGATTGGGAACAGTTCGCAAGACATCGTACGTATTCCAGGTCGCCGCGGTTGAAGTCGTTGAGAACACCTGATGCCAGAGGGAGGCCGCATTTGCATTTGAGCCCTTTCCGCAGCTGTTCCCCTGGATTCAAAAAGAACGATGTATCACATTCGGGATACCCTGTGCATCCAACGAACCTGGTCTTTGTCTTTTTGGCCTTTCTCTCGACCATGGCCTTTCCACAGGTAGGGCACTTGATGTACTCGTCTCGGTCGATATCTGTAAGCCTCGCTCCGATATCGGCGTGCGAGGTCTTCATGGCTGTCATTATCTCTGACAGGGCCTCAAGCATTTCGGTGTTTCGGGATTCGAACTCCGACGGTGCGTTCTCACTCTGTTCGATATCATCCATATTGTTTTCGAACATTATGGTCATGGATGTGTTCGTTGACATCGGTGCGAACTCGGTGAGAACGTCAATCACTTTCCTGCCCAGCGGAGTGACGGTCATGACCTTCTTCTTGCCGCTCGAGGCAGCCTTGACATAGCCTCTCTTGACCAGCTTGTCTATTATGGCCGGACGTGTGTTCTTTGTTCCGAGCTTCTTTTTATCGGCCTCTGTTATGATGGTTATCGTGTTGTAGTGAGGCTTCGGCTTTGTGGTCTTCTTCTCGCGTTTGACCTTTGCCACGTGGGCATCGTCGCCGTCGTTGACATCGGGCAGCGACTTGTCGTCCTGCATGCCGTAGGGGTATACTTCGCGCCATCCCTCGACCTTGAGAACCTTACCTATGGCCTTGAAGGGATGGCCGTTGATATCCATGGTAAAGTTCGTTATGGCGTCGACGCTGTCTTCCATGAACCCGGCCGCACATCTACGGCAAATGAGGTTGTATAGCTTGGCTTCTTTGGCGTCCAGCGAATCCTCGGATACCTTGCTTACCGGTCGTATGGCCGGATGCGCTGGGTCTTCCTTGCCGCCTTCGACCGGACGTTTGCGCGAACGTGCAAAACCCGATAGGACCTTGTCAAGCATATCATACAGGATATCGAAATCCTTGTCTTCCCAGTCGGCCGGATGTTTCTGCGAGTCTGTGCCGGGGTAGCTGATTATTCCCTTTGTGTACAGTTTCTGCGCCACACCGTTAGACCTGTCTGCAATCTCCTTGGCAGATATTCCGGTCACTTTATTACCCTCTACCTGAAGGTCGGTGCCGTTGAACGGTGCCGGAGGAGGGTTGGACTTGTCCTCGTGCTTTACATCGACGACGGTGTCGGCACCTGTGATGTCTGCGACTATTTCGTCGGCTCGTTCCTTGCTATCGATTCGAGGCCCATCGTAGATGGCTTCGAACTGACCTGCATCTGTATCACATATGACCTTTATCTGGTGATATTCATCCGGCACGAAATCCGCTATGAGCTTATCGCGGTCATATATGATTTTGAGTATGGCTGTCTGCACCCTACCCCCCGATAGGACCGATTGTCCCGGGTCGAATCCCTGGGCGGCAAGTGTCAATGCGCGGGTCAGGTTGATACCCCATTGCATATCCTGTATGTTGCGGGTATAGCCCGCCATGGACCGGCCCCAGTCGAAGTCCTTGAGCTTCTTCCATGACTGCTGTATCTCTTTCGTGGTCAGCGAGGATACTTCCATTCGCTTCAGTCTGTCACTGAAATCTCTGCCGAGCTTTGCCGATACGTAGAGCAGTATCTCGTAGAAGATAGCCGAACCTTCCCTATCGAGGTCAGTTGCGCTTATGATGACATCTGCATCCATGAAGCGGGTTGCCATGTTATCCAGTATTCGCTGACAGTCGCTGTCTATGGGGGCTATACGCAGTTCGTCCGGCGGCATGATGTTCGGATAGGTCCATCTATCACCTTTCTCTTCGTTACCGAACGATAGCTCCACCAGATGGCCGCGGGCGGCCATGACCTCGATGTCGTTCTCGCCGACCAGCGCCATCTTTATCTTCGAGGCCTGGTCAGGCTTTTCACATATTATGAGCTTCATTTTTCATCACTCTTTTTGTTCTCTTTTTTGTGATGACGACGCATGCGATTGAATACGGGACGAGGTCGAGACACGTTGTTCACTGCTTTCTGTTCCTCGTTATTCTGCTCCTCTTCGATGACCTGGCGCGTTACGGATTGTGTACCCATACGGCGTTGTTTCGTTTGCTCATACTGGCGCTTGGATGCGTGCCGGTCGTTTGTACCCCCACGGTAGGCGCTCTTCTCGTACTTGCCGGAGCATGATTTATCCGGCAGCAGGTCGGGGGTCCCGGTCTTTGTGGTTTGATTGCGCGAGCCTTCTTCCATGAATCGTTGAAGCGTCAATGGCCGTCTCTTCCGTGTGCTGGGAGCATCGACGTTAGGCGCCTCATCGGGGTCTATCTTCGGTACGGCCTCGTCGTATTCCTTTGCCTTGGTCTGCTTTTCCTCGTCAATATGCTTTTGCTTCTGTCTTGCAGACTTGAGCTGTGGGTTCAACTCCTGCGCAATATCTGAAAACTGTGGAATTACACCGACCCCCTCCTTTGGCATGTCTACATCAGGGACAGCTACGTGGCCTTTATCCTGTTCATTTGGCCCGGAAGACTCTTTCAATTCCACGTCCTCCATGTCCTCGGCCATTTGAGCGAACTGCGGGACGTCGCCTATGTTGGTATCTTCGAAAGTATCCGACTCCGTTGTCTTCGATGCTGGAGGGGCAGATGTCGGCACATCGAGTATGGTCGGCTGCGGTATCTCCGTGGGAAGCATGTTTCGGCGGGTCAGCTCCCTCACCTTCATGAGCATACGACCAAGGTGGTTCTTTCCATCACCATCGGTGACGCCCCAGAAGGTATCACCCCAGTGATTGACAAAGATTATTTTGGCATTACCTGTCTCCAGTAGTCTCTGACGCAGGTCTTCATACCGGATGAACTTCTGCAGGACCAGGGCCCGCATTATTCGTATCTTGTTGTTCTCCCATAGCTCGGTTGTCTCTACGTTTCGGCACACATACCTTGCCTTGCTTCCGTTGGGCTGCTTGTTTATCTGCTCCCTTTTGGTGGTGTCATCCGTCTTGGACGCCTCGAAAGCGTGGGTAACGCTTTTATACATTATGCCGTCCAGCTCTATTTCGCACTTGTGTGAATTGTCCAGGAAATCATAAGCCCCCCTGAACGATGTTATCTCTTCTATCTCGTCGTTAGTCATATAGACCACCATCCTCTTTCGGTGTGTTGTTCTCACGATACTCGTTAACGAATATCGCTATCGTCCTTATATCCTGTGGCTCGCAATTGGTGCGACAGGACTGTTTGAACTCCGGCGGGCAGTAATTACACTGCTTGTACTTGGGCTCACCGGCTGGAACCAGACCCTGTTCCTCGGCCTCGTAGAACTCCCGGACCCTGACAGGTATGATTTCCTTCATCTCCTCTATCAGTGTCTCGTACTTCGAACCGTCCAGTATGAAGCGATGTCGTCTGCCGCAGGTGATATCGATATAGTTTATCTGTCCACCCAGACCCCATTTATCACCGAACATCTGCCGCCCAAGGACGGCATACGTGGCAACCTGCCTGAAGTGGTTCTCACTCGGCATGTAGTTGGTATTCCAGATGAACTTCCAGTCGTTGATGTACTTCGTTCCGTTATCGTACCAGTCGAACCTGCCCACTACCGTACATCTACTCGACGGGTCATCAGGCATCATAAGGAACTCGCCCTCCACCTGCTGTTCTGCCACGCCGTCGCCGGTGGGATACTTCTCCATGAACTCGTGACCCAGTGTCCCCGTGGCCATTTTCCACAGGTTCAGCGGCGGCGGATAGTCGCCAAGCAGATACTTGAGTATGTTCAGTCTGGGACACCCTATGAGGGACGTTACGTGATACTCCTTGCTTCTGTGCTTGTAGTATCCCGCCGCCTGCTTGTCCAGACACTCCAGGACGGGCTGCGGTATGATACATCGATTAGGGCATACCAAACAGTCCTCGAGACCTATGTATCCCCTGCGGCATCTCAAACCCAGTATCGGCAAACACTTGACCTCCGATGCTCTACTTTATCGGTATCCAATAGTACACCGCATAGCGCATTAGGTCTCAAGGTGTTATATAACTTTCGGTATCATCAGAACTTCTTGAGACGCCCCCGACCTCGTTTGAGGAATACGTCGTAATCCTCTTCGACCTCCTTGAGGCCGACGTCATCGCGCATGTGCTTCCATGCCCTCCATCTAGCGTGGTTCATCTGACGAGTACTGATACCCTGTTCGATGAGATGGTCGCCAAGTTCCTGCTTTCCGACGCGCCCCTCATTCTGCAGCTTTTCGCGGGCGCACTCAAGTGCGATGCTCAAGAGGGTCGGACGATTGTCCGTGGGCCTGCCGCGGGGAAATTCGGTATCTGTCTTACACCACGACTCCTCGCCGGGGTGTATGACCTTCTCGTTCTTTTTCGCTGCTGTCTCGGGCGCTGGCTGCGTTATGGTAAGCTCCAGCTTCAAGTCATTTCCGTTCGCGAGACGAATCAAATCGTCCCTGCTCAACTTTATCGTGGCCGTTCTTTTCAAATTAAACACCAATTTAACGCAATATTAAACGATGTATTTATTTTTTGCTGAACATCAATTCTTCCTGCGATATATCTGTGGCTACCGGTGGACTCTGTCCATCGAGCAGCTCTATCAGTACATCGAGATAAGCTATGAGTATCCTTTTTGCGTCTTCTCGGTTCTTATATCTACGCGCGGCGAGGTATTCAAACGCTGTCGCGATATTATGTTCATCACGAAGCTGCATGTAGTCCTCGTATCTTGAATTGCTCATGGCGACTATGAACGCCTCTATTTGCAACATGAGCTGATTCGTATACGAACCTTTGACATATGGTTTGATACGGTCGAACTGACAATCGAATCCGACATCGAAATACGGCTCATCGAATCCCATTTCAACCACACGTTCCCATATATACCCTATCCTGTCTTTTTCTATTTGTTCGAGTTCATCGTAGAGGGCGCCAAATAGCAGCTCATCCACATCGATATCTGTCGCAGCCGGCGGCTGTATATATAGACAGCCTTTGAGTGATTGCGGTTCTTCGTAGTGCAGGTGCCAGCGTTCCAGGATAGGGAACAGTTCTTCATATGCCATACGGATGTCGGCAGGCACCGACG
>Ga0180434_10007180_pt1 | contig 12576 bp, 6 predicted proteins | sample SS_ome_7_FD_132453 | JGI IMG/M metagenome (GOLD analysis project Ga0180434, IMG submission 132453) | Hypersaline lake sediment archaeal communities from the Salton Sea, California, USA - SS_1_D_2 metaG | ecosystem: Environmental > Aquatic > Non-marine Saline and Alkaline > Hypersaline > Sediment... | reverse complement strand
TTCAGTTGGTGGCTTTTCGGCGTAAACGCCTTCTTCGCCATCTTCTTCAGATTTGTGTTCGACCCATCCCCTGACACCCGCTTCCCAGCCGGCAAACTGCGGATCAACTCCGGGATTTGTCGGTACTGGTCCGCGCGGGTCGTCCTTATCAAGATAATATAGTATTGAGTGGGCTTCACGATACTTCCTTTCTTCAATATATGATTCCGGCGTATATTCAGTGGCGAGTTTTCCTGAAGCGCGGTCAATCTTAACTGTTTGCTCTTCGGCAGATCCGCCACGGAGTACTGGTTTTTTTGCGTCATTCGGCGGCGGAGCATTAAAGTGTTCAATTTCTTTGCCCTCAAGCGCTTCGCGCATGAACCGATTCCAAATTGGCGCCGCGCCAACTGATCCGCCAACCCCGTGATGCATCTCCGAATTATCATTATTGCCAACCCAGACTCCGGCGGCAAGTGACGGCGTATAGCCAAGCGTCCAACCGTCGCGATAGTCATTTGTTGTACCGGTTTTGGCGGCCACCGGGCGATCGCCAAGCTGTAGGTTTGATCCGGTGCCAAAAACATACGCTCGGGCATTGTTGTCTGAAAGTACATTTGTAATTAAACGCGCATTATCTTCATCAAGCACGCGCTCGCCGTCCTGAGGTTTCCATTCTTCCAAAACCTTTCCCCAGGGATCTTCAACTTTAATAATCGGGGTAATCTTTTGCTTCACGCCCTCATTGGCAAAAATAGCATACGCGCCGGTATGTTCCAAAAGTTTTACTTCTCCCCCGCCAAGCACAAGCGCAAGTCCAAAGCGCGAGCGGTCGCCAAAGGTGGTGTAGCCAAGTTTTTCTGCGAAATCTAAAACATTGTCAATGCCGGCCAAATAAAGCATTTTTACTGCCGGAATATTGAGCGACCCCTGAAGCGCCGTTCGTACTGTGACCGGTCCGCGCGTTGAAAGGTCGTAGTTATGCGGTTCATAATTTTTGATCGCGGTTTTAAATGAGGTAAATACGTCCCAAAGAATTGTATCGGCCGTGTACCCCTTTTCAAAGCCCTTGGTATAGACCATCGGCTTAAAAGACGAACCCGGTTGGCGTGGCCGGAGAGCGACATTAACCTGGCCGTCAATTTCTTCGTCAAAAAAGTCTTTTGAGCCGACCATTGCAAGTACCTGCCCGGTCTTTGGGTCAATTGCCACTAGCGAACCATTGGAGAATCCAAGCGATGCTCCTTTCGCGTCAACATGATCCCGAACCGCGGCTTCGGCGACGTTCTGCATATCTTTACTAAGAGTAGAAATGACTTTTAATCCTCCTTGTTCAATCGCACGCTCGCCATATTCTTCGGATAAAAATTGTTTTACATAAAAGACAAAGTGCGGCGCCTGTATATTGTCATATTGCGGCCTGATCTTTACATCCTCTGCTTTGGCTCCGTCAGCCTCCTCTTGGGTGATATAACCAAGCTCTGCCATCTGATCCAAAATATAATGCGCGCGGCCGGTTAATACCTCCTGATCATTCAAATATCTTGTCGGTGACTGCGGGAGCGCCGCAAGCATTGCCGCTTCAGCCAAAGTAAGCTCCTTTGCCGTATGGCCAAAATAACTTTGGCTTGCCGATTCTATGCCATAATTGGTAGAACCGTAAGGAATTTCATTAAGATACATCTGGAGTATTTCGTCTTTTGTAAATTTTCTTTCAAGCTGAACCGAGAGAATCAATTCCTTTAATTTACGCGTGTATGTTTTTTCCGGGCTAAGAATTGAATTTTTTACAAACTGCTGTGTGATGGTTGAGCCGCCGACTCGAGTGCCTTTAAAAATATTTGAAACAACCGAGCGTATAATTCCCCGCAGATTAAAGCCATGATGTTTATAAAAATCCCTATCCTCAATTACTATCGTTGCCCAGCCAATATACTCCGGAAGTTCTTCGAGTTTAACAAGCGTTCGGTTTTCATCCCCATGAATTTCGTATAAGAGATGTTCGCCCGTACGATCAAAAATTTGCGTGCTTTGGGCGATATTGCGCTCCTGCAGATTATTTGGGTTAGGAAGCTCGCGCGAATACCAGGCAACAAGAAAAGCAAAGCCGATTACGGCAATTAATCCAAAGACAATAACAGAATATGCCAGCTTGCGCCAAAAATTCTTATTATTCCTCTTTTTCTTTTTTTTGCCTGGCCCCTTATAAATATTTTTCTTTTGCCAGTTTTTTGATTTTTTGAGTTGTGATAATGGCATACTTCAATATTATACACCTAATTTCATTGGAGCTTACACTATTTGTCCAGACTTTTCAAGCCCTGGCGCTACATAATAAAAACGGCTTACTGCCGCTTCTTTATAATGGTTTTGGAGGCCACGGTGGGGATCCCAGCCAGAGGCTGGTGCGCCTTTGGCGCAGAACCCCATTTTTAGCCTTATCAAGCTATTCCCAAATAATTTATTTGATATTTTTTGGAGGCCACGGTGGGGATCGAACCCACGAATAAGGGTTTTGCAGACCCTCGCCTTACCACTTGGCTACGTGGCCTTAATTGTTCGTATGATAGCAGGAAAATACTATATTATCAAGCATTTATGAATAAAAAAGCCCCTCTATTGAGGAGAGGGGTGAGAAAAGGGCTATTCCACGGTTACGGCCTTTGCGAGATTCCGAGGGTGATCAATCGGCCGGCCGAGCTGTTCGGCAAAGTGGTAGGCAAAGAGCTGGAGTGGCACCACGGTGAGCAGGGGTGTGAGCAAGGGGTGGGTTTCAGGAATCATGATGTTGTCATCAGTCTCTTTCACAAGCTCAAGATCTCCCTGGGTACCGATTGCAATGATCGGGGAGCGTCGTGATTGGATTTCCTTGATGTTGAGAAGATTCTTCTCTCGGATGTTGTCTGAGGGGCAAATCACAACGCAAGGAAAGTCGCGCTCCACCAGGGCAATCGGACCGTGCTTCATTTCGCCTGAAGCATAGCCCTCGGCATGCACATAGGAGATTTCCTTGAGTTTCAAGGCGCCCTCGCTTGCGATTGGCCGGTTGGCCAACCTCCCGAGATAGAGAAGGCCCTTGGCATTGCGATATCTTTGGGCCTGAGTCCTGGCTTGCGTATCCCAAACGGGAATAAATCGGTCAAGTTGTTCCGGGATGCGTGAAAGGGCCAGACTAAAGTCACGTGCCTGTGCCGGTGAAAGGCCCTTGAGGCGGGCAATGTAAAGCGCCCAAAGCGCAAGGACGGTGAGCTGTGCCATGAATGACTTGGTTGAGGCCACGCTCTTCTCAATTCCCGCACGGCAGTAGACACCTGCCGTTGTCTCACGCGAGATCACTGATCCAACCCGGTTTACTATTCCGAGGGTAACTGCGCCTTGGCGATTAGCTTCGCGCAAGGATTCGAGTGTGTCGGCCGTCTCACCCGACTGGCTGATCACGGCTACCACTGTATTCTTCTTGAGATTGGTGCGTCGGTAGCGAAATTCCGAACCCAGATGAACCTCGACCGGAACACCGGCAAGTTCATTGATCATGTATTCACCGACCTGGGCGGCGTAGTATGCCGAGCCGCAGGCGACAATCACTAGACGATCCATGTTGCGGAGTTTGCTGCGCACCTTGTGCAGTCCGCCCAGGGTTACAATCCCCTGATCAGCATCAATTCGGCCACGCATTGCATCCTGGACTACTACGGGCTGTTGGCTGATCTCATAGCGAAGCCGATGTGGGAAGTCGCCGCAGCCTTCATCTTCATCCACCCTGGGCAGCTTTTCAAGTTCGTGCGATACGCTCTCGTACGTGTTGATGCTTCGAAGATTGTAGCCGTCCGCAGTGACCGTAACGATATCACCATCATTGATGCGTACCATACGATCAGCCTGGCGCGTAATAGCCGAAGGTTCTGACGCGAGGAAATACTCATTTTGAGTTATTCCAAGAACCAGACTACTTCCCCCCTTGTTTGCCGCGACAATCTTGCCAGGATCTCGGCTTGACATTACGGCGATAACACAGGCACCTTGAATCGTCATCATAGAGGTTCGGACTGCGGCCGTGAGATTGCCACTCATGCACTCCTCAATCATGTGAGCAATGAGCTCGGTGTCAGTGCCTGATACAAACTTGTGGCCCCGCTCTTTAAGCTGGGGCTTTATGATTGAGATAATATCACTTTCGATCGTTCCATTATGGACAACGAAAATCTCGCCTTTGCAGTCAATGTGGGGATGAGCATCAGTCTCGCTATCTGGGTCGCCATGCGTACACCAGCGAGTATGGGCAATACCCATCTTACCCGGCATGGAAAGTCCCTGTACCTTTTTCCGCAGGTTATCCGGACGGCCGATTGCCTTTGCTGAGGCAATATTTTTACCGTTCCAGACGGCCATTCCGGCTGCGTCATAGCCGCGGTTTTCAAGGTGCAAAAGCCCGTTTATTAGCACTTCTTTTGCCTGTTTTTCTCCTACATAGCCAACGATTCCGCACATCATGTTCTCCTTTCGCGGTGCTTTTTGTTTTTTGTGACCGCTAAGCTTAATCCTAGCAAAGGTATCGGCGAGCGTCAAATAATTTGCATGTTTACAAAATGTGGAAAAAACGTGTAAATTTAGCTAAATTTTTACTTGGACAAAGCTATCCAAATAATGTAAAATAAGTAGTACCAATTCTATGGCCAAAAAGAAAAAAACATTAGTCATTATTGACGGCAATGCCCTGGTTCATCGCGCCTGGCATGCCCTTCCCCCGCTTACTGACCCCGAGGGCAATGTTGTGAGCGGGGTTTATGGTTTTACATCGGTTCTTCTTAAGATGATCAATGAACAAAATCCAGAATATATTGTGGCCACTTTTGATAAACCCGGCAAAACATTTCGCCACGAGGAATATGTTGAATACAAAGCCACGCGAGTCAAGGCGCCGGATGAGCTTTATGAGCAAATTCCAATGATTAAAGATTTGCTCAAGGTATTTGATATTCCTGTTTTTGAAGCCAGCGGATATGAAGCAGATGACGTTATCGGTACAATTAGTAAAAAACTTGATCCTAAAAAAGACGTTGAATCAATTATTGTTAGCGGGGACATGGACTTGCTTCAGCTTGTTGATGACAACACCAAGGTTCTCGGATTTATAAAGGGGTTAAGCCAAACCAAACTTTATGATGAAGATGCAATCAAGGAAAAATATGGGCTGAAGGCAAAAGAATTGATCGACTTTAAGGCGATTAAAGGCGACCCTTCGGATAATATCAGCGGCGTGAGCGGTATTGGCGACAAGGGGGCGCGTGATTTAATTCAGACATATGGCGGCCTTGATAATATTTATAAAGAAGTAAAAACGCATCCAAATAAATTTTCAAAATCAACATTAAAAAAATTACAAGATGGAAAAGATGATGCCAAATTAAGTAAAAAACTAGTCACCATCATTACAACCGTACCGATAAAATTTTCTTTGGAAAAATGCAAAGTCGGTACATGGAATCGCGATATGCTTGTTAAGGCATTTGCTGAATTTGGATTTAAGTCTCTTGTTGCCAAGCTTCCGGGCGGGCCAAGTAAAGAGACGGATAAAAAAAAGAGAAATAAAGCGGTAGTACTTTCAACACTAAAAGACATCCGAACGTATCTTAATTCGATTAAAGATATTAAGGAATTAGCATTTTCAATTGAGATGGAGGACGCAGGTCTGTTCGGTGATTCCCTTGTTGGGATCGCCGTGGCAAGTAGGGATGGCGCGGTTTTTATTGATTTTAAGAATTTTACAAAAACAGATTTAAAGCAATTTTTAGGCCAAGTTAAGCCAATTTTTGATGATAAGGCAATTAAAAAAATCAGCTATGACCTGAAGCAACAGTTGGAGCTTCTTGATAAATACGGCATTAAAGCCAAGGGCCTGGATTTTGATGTTATGATTGCCTCTTATCTTTTGGCCTCGGGTACGCGGACGCATGATCTTAAGGCAATCGTTCTTCAGGAGCTTGGCAAGGACATGGGCGAGGGCGGTGATGATTATTATTTAAATAAAATTTCTTACATTCTGGAGCTTAAAAATATTCTGGCGCCTAGGCTTGATGAAGTTGGCATAACTAAACTTTTTAATGATATTGAAATGCCACTTATTCCGGTATTGGCAGACATGGAAAAAAATGGTGTTAAAATTGATGCAGGTTATTTAAAACAAATGGCAAAACAGGTTGATGCTGATCTTGATAAAATTTCCAAGAAAATATATAAACTTGGTGGCGAAGAGTTTAATATTAATTCACCGCAGCAGCTTCAGGTTATCCTTTTTGAAAAACTTGAACTTCCAACAGAAGGGATCCGTCGAGGAAAAACCGGAATTTCTACGGCCGCACCAGAACTTGAAAAGCTGCGCGACACGCACCCGATTATTAATTTAATTTTTGCGCAACGAGAGCTTGCCAAACTAAAAAGCACATACATTGATGCGCTGCCGACTCTTATTAATAAACAAACCGGGCGCGTTCATACAAATTTCAATCAGGTCGTAACAGCAACCGGCCGGCTTTCATCATCAAACCCAAATCTTCAAAATATTCCAATCCGAAGCAAACTTGGCCGGGAAATAAGAAAGGCTTTTATCGCGCCGAGCGGATCCACTTTAATTACAGCCGATTATTCTCAAATCGAGCTACGCATCGTTGCCTCAATTTCCGGAGATAAGAAAATGATAAAAGCTTTTCAAGATGGCCGCGATATCCATACGGCCACAGCCGCGGCTATTTGGGGCATTCCTGAATCAAAAGTAGATAAAGATATGCGTCGTGCTGCCAAGGCAATAAATTTCGGTATTATTTACGGCCAGGGGCCGCACGGCTTAGCTGCATCAGCCGACATAAGCTTTATGGAGGCCAAAGACTTTATTGATAAATACCTTCAGGCCTATAGCGGGATTAGAAATTATATGGATGAAACAAAGGCTTTAGCACAAAAATTAGGCTATGCTGAGACAATTTTTGGCCGTCGCCGCTATTTACCGGATATTCAGTCCGGCATTCGCCAGGTTCGAGCCGCGGCCGAGCGCATGGCAATTAATATGCCGGTTCAGGGCACAGCTGCCGATATTATGAAGCTCGCAATGATTAATGTTTATAATAACTTGCCAAAGATTTCTAAAAAATCAAAAATAATTCTCCAGGTACATGATGAACTTGTGTTTGAGGTGCCGAAGGCTGATGAGATAAAAGTTGCTTCTTTTGTTCGCGAGGAGATGGAGAACGCCTATAAATTAAAAGTTCCAATTGTTGTTGATGTTGAAACCGGCAAAAATTGGGGCGCAATGAAACGAATAAATTCCTAAATCATTTTCTACTATGGGAAAAAATAATAATAAAGATAAGCAAGAAATTAAAAAAAGCAAAGTATCCGTCTTCTGCACCTGGGCAATTGAGGCGCTATGGCTTTTTCTTTTAGTCGCTATGCCCCTTTTCTATTATCGTTCGCATCAGTCATTCAATATGCCAAAGTCCCAGCTTCTTTGTATTACGGTTATATTGATGCTTGTCTTTTGGATTGTAAAAGGACTTGAAGAAAAAAAGTTTTCTTTTAAATGGGATATTTTTTCCTGGCTTGGGTTTGGATTTCTGGGGATTATTGGGCTTTCAACGATCTTTAGTTATTTCCCTTCGTCAAGCTGGTGGGGCAGTTATGTCCGTTTTGAGGGGATGATAAATTATATGTGGTACGGAATCGCTTATCTGTTAATTTACTGGAATTTAAGAGGGTTTGATCAAATTAAACGAATTTTTATTTTTGCCGGGATCGGTGTAATCCCGGTTGCGGTGTATGGTTTTTTTCAATGGTATGGCTATGACTTTTTAGAGTTCATGGGATCAACCGATGCTGGCGAGAGATTTAGATTTATTATTTCCACACTTGGCAACCAGCTGGAGTTATCGGATTATCTCGTAGTAACGCTGCCCCTTATCCTTACTCTCATTTTTATCAGTAAAAAATATTATTTTAAGATTTTATGGGCGATTGTCGCAATTTTAAATGTGAGCGCCTTATTTCTTACCGGCCGTCGTAGCGGACTTGTCGCTCTTGCCGCAATTGTATTCTTTGGCATTCTTTTCTTGGCCTGGCGCTGGAAAAAAGGAATTGCCATTGCGCTTCTTATCCTGGCGATACTTTCCGGAGTATTGTTCTTTACGTTCCTGGAAGAAGTAAATTCACTTGAATTTGTTCAAAATAATGACTATCTAAAAAGACTTACCACGATATTTGATTTTGAGGATGTCACTATTAAAGAACGTTTTCTTGTTTGGCAAATATCTTACGACATGATCCTCGGCCGGCCGATTATTGGCCACGGTCTTGAAACATATAAGATGGTATTTGATTTGAACTATCCCCCGTCATTTACTGAAATGCCGGAAAACTATTTTGACCGGGCTCATAATATTATTTTAGATACAGCTTTTAAATTTGGGTTTGTTGGCTTGGCGCTTTTTCTTGCGTGGCTCGGTTTAGCCGTATTCCAGTCTTTAAGGCTTTTCTTTAAAGAAAAAAAATTAAGTGAATCATATCTTGGTTATGGCATCACGCTTTCAATTATTGCTTTTATGGCTCATAACCAATTTATGTTTGAAAGTGGTACCTCAAGATATATTCTAATGGTTGTGCTTGCGGTTGCCGGTACGTTTAAGTTCGCGACAATAAGTCTAAAAAAAGAAATTGAGGAAACTGATGAACCCAAAAAAATTACTGAAAACAATGATAAGTTAAAATTTTGGGCGCACCCTGAATTTAAAATTCTTTACATCTTGCTTTTGATCGGCGCAATTGCCTATGGCATTAAGTTCCATGTCTTCCCGATTGCCGGTGACTATCGTTACAATGTCGGCCTTTCTATTGGCGATGAAAAATATTTTAAAAATCGAATCGAAGCTTTTAATCAGGCAATTTATTATATGCCGGATGTTCGTTCAACAAAATATCATCGCCGGATCGGGGGCGATACCTTTATTTATGCCCAGCACGTCGATGTCGGTCTCGTAGACTCATTATTTGGGAGATCCACTGCATCTTATGAGCGGGCAATCAAGATAAATCCCAATGAAATGGAAGCTCCGGCAGAGCTCGGTGAAATATATGTTGTTTGGAGCGCCTATGCCGAGGATGAAGCATTAAAACAAGAACGTCTGGCCGAGGGAGAAAAATATTTTAATCAAGCAATTGCGCTTTCTCCTGGCCGGCAGATGATGTATTGGGATTGGGGCCGCAGTCTGATGTTTGCCGAAGAAACGGAAGAGGCAATTGCAAAATATCTACATGCCGTTGAAATGGCTCCTGAAGTTGGCCGCTCATGGTTTATGCTTGGCAAGGCATATCGCAACATGGGCGAGCCTGAGAAGGCAAGAGAAGCCTTTGATAAGGCCCGTGAGCTCGGATATAGCCGAGGCAGTGAAGATGATCCCCTATAAAATATGATTATTTGGGTATATGGCGAAGACACATTTCGTTCTCGCCAACAACTTAAGACTTTGATTCAGGGATTTAAAGAAAAATTTGATGCCAATGGTTTAAATTTAATATTTTTTAAAGAAAAATTTACCAGCGATGAAGTATTCCAGGCGGCAACTGCGGCGCCTTTTATGGCTCCGAAAAAAATGATTATTGTTGAGAATTTAACCGGATCAGTCAAATCTAAAGAATGGGAAGAGGTGGGGCCGATGTGGAAGCGCGTGCCAGATGAGACTATACTTGTGATCTGGGAAGATGGCGAACCCAAAGATTTAAAAAAGGCATTTAAAACAATGCCCAAAAAAGATGTTCACTATTACGACTATCCCCTTTTGTCGGTTTTCGATACAACAAAATGGCTTGCAGGTCTGGCGCGGGAAAAAGAAATTAAAATTAATTCAAAGGTACTGGATCTCTTGATTGAAAAAGTGGGTCCTGATCCATGGCGGCTTGATTCAGAGCTTGAGAAATTAAAATCACGCGCTCTGGGGCAAGAGGTCAAAAAAGATCATATTGATGAATTGGTTGATACTCGCGTTGAAGATAACGTATTTCTTTTTTGCGATTATCTTTCCAAACGGCAGCCAAAGGAAGCGCTCGGGATTATTGAAAAACTAATCAACTCGGGCATTAATGAAACCGAGCTCATCAGCAAGCTGACCTGGCAACTCAAAGTGCTATTAAAATTAAAGTCATTCTTTGAAGAAACCCCGGGAGCCAATATTAATAGTGCGAGCCGTGAGCTTGGCATTCATCCTTATGCCGCAAAGAAGGTGATGCCGGTATTGAAAAAATTCACAACCAAAGAAATTAAATCAATTTATAAGCAAGCCCTGGGGCTTGATATAAAATCTAAAACCGGGCAGGTTGATCCACGGCTTGGCCTTGAAATCTTGGTCGCAAAAATTTAATTTTTTACAAAATTAAAAAAAACACCCGAAATATTTCGGGTGTTTTTGGTATCAATTACTTTTTGGCAAATTTTTTGTTGAGCCTTACAGTAAGCCGTGACTTGGTGCGACTGACTGTGTTCTTTTTCATTAAATTTGACTTTGCTGCTTTATCTAATTTTTTCTGTAGTTTTAGCAATAATTCCTTAGCCTTTGCTTCATCGCCAGACTCCAGTGCTTTTAAAAATTTCTTTTTTAAAGTTTCGATTTCGGCCTTTTCCAGCTTGTTTTTCTGGGTTCGTTCTTTGGTTTGCCTTAATGATTTTTTGGCGGATTTTCTAATTGGCATAGTTTGTTGAACAATATATTTATTCTATTAAGTAGCATCATATTACGACAAATCTGATGGCTTGTCAAGCGATTTGGGATCAATGATTTCCCCGGTGCCGGTTAGTTTATTCATGTCTTTTGAAATCATTGAAAATTGCTTATACGCGCTATTGTAAGTGTTAATCGTTGTTCCCATCTGCGCACCGAGTTTTTGCAGATAATTGTCAAAATTTAAATAATGTTTATTAAGTTTCTCAAGGCCTGAGATAACCTCCTTTATGTTTTCTTCAACTTTTAACGCTTTAAGTGCCTGCAGTATCGTCTGGAGGTAAGCAATAAAGGTTGTCGGTGAAACAATGATAACTTTTTTTGTATTGGCGTATTCAATTAAATTCTGCGAGCTGACATCAACTGCGCCAATTGATGTTACAAGCAGATTATAGTAAACGCCTTCAGCCGGAATAAACATTAGTGCAAAATCCATCGTGCCTTCGTTTGGCCGTATATATTTGCTTGTTTCATCAATGCGTATTTTTACGTCTTGCTTAAATTCTTTTTCAAGTTTATCGCGTCTTGCCTTATCCCCTTCTTCCTGGATTAAGTTATATTTTTCTAAAGAAAATTTTGCGTCAATCGGGATGATCTGATCTTTAACAAAGATAGCCGCATCAACCGCTTCATTATTTTTAAAATGATACTGCATCTCGTACTGATCCGGTGGAAGGACATTTTGTAAGATTGATTCTAGAAAGTATTCACCAAGTATACCGCGATGTTTTGGATTTTTTAAAATATTCTCTAAGCTTTGCAGCTGGGACGCAAAAGAAACAATTTGCTTGTTTGTTGAGTCCAGTCTCTCGAGTTTGCTTGTTACTTCTTTAATCTGTTCATTACTAGATTTGGATTGTTTCTGTAGAAAGTCAAAATTCTGTTCTAACGAGCCCTTTAATTGTGTATCAATTTCTTTGATTTGCTCGTTTAAGCTTTTGAGATCAACATCTTGCAGTAAGTTTTTTTGACTATTTTTATATATAAAATACAAAACAACTAAAAGAATTGCGAAAATCAGGATGAGCAGTGTGATTAATACATAATCCATAGAATATATAGCTATAGTTTATAGCATTTTTAGGATAGTGGCAACTGTAGTAAGTTCTATGTTGTACGACCCTTATATTTATTTAAGATTAGGGAAAAAAAATATCAAGGCCAATACTACTTAACCTTTCGCGCCACAAATATTCTCAGACACGTTGCTGGTAAACGACGTGACCGGCATTGACTAGGGTCGTCATTATATGCGAGAAGCACACCCCTCATTGTTATCCTTGGGCCAGTCCCAAGCTTATCAAGTAAGTGTTAAAATGGATATTCATAAAAAATGATTATTGACGATGATTTGCAGTTGAAAGACTCACAATATTAAATTTGCGTATATCCATCTGCTTAGTCAATCCGCATGAGTTAAACAACAAGATCATAATGTGAGATGGGTCGAGTCAAACCCAAGGCTATCCTAGTTTAAATTATTCTGCATCCTGAAAGGTGATTAGCGTGTGAACAGCCTACATGCTCAGGATGACAATGATCTGGGTGAGGTTAAGATTGCCGATTAATATAGGATAAGAAGGATTATATATCTTCTACCACATTAAAGGTAATGAGTATATTTCACTTGAAAGTATCTGAGTTTAGTTAGAAAAGTTCCATATGAAACAAAAATTATTAAAAAATGTATAATTGTCCAAGATAGACTAGACAAATATACATATTCACACAAAATGTGGATAGAGCTGTGAATTTCTGTGGATAAATACCCCAAATAAGGCTATTTTCAATTTTGATGAACAACTAATTTATCCACAACATTCAAATTTTTAGCTAAAAT
>Ga0180434_10007178_pt1 | contig 12578 bp, 3 predicted proteins | sample SS_ome_7_FD_132453 | JGI IMG/M metagenome (GOLD analysis project Ga0180434, IMG submission 132453) | Hypersaline lake sediment archaeal communities from the Salton Sea, California, USA - SS_1_D_2 metaG | ecosystem: Environmental > Aquatic > Non-marine Saline and Alkaline > Hypersaline > Sediment... | reverse complement strand
GACCACACCAAGCCTCCCGCCCGGAAGCGAATCGGGCCTGCGGCGGAAGTGTTCGATAATGAGGCCGAAGTGTTCCCGAGCCGCCTGAATCCTCTCAGGCCCGTCAGCCTCGCAGCCGTATCTGTCAGCCGCGCACTTGAGGGTCTGATCGAATTGCCCCGGAAAATGATCGAGCCAATACGCAAGCGATTCGGTATCTCGCACCAGGTCCCAATCGTACAAAACGTAATTGTCAGGGTCTTTCAACAGGCGAAACCGGGCCATCTTCATCTCACAGAGTCACGGGAGGGAGTAATATAAATCTTGATATTACAGAGTTATAGCAGAGATGAAAGAACGTGGCAAGTCACATAAAAACCTCTTCGACAATCCACGGAGCAAAAACCGCGCGTATCGGCGCCTTAGAACGTAGAGGCAGCGGATCATGCTCCACCGGCGCGGTTTACTCCCGCCCACCGCGAAATTTTCTTCGTCTGGCGCACGCGGCGAAGCCAGCCAGCGCCAACAGTATAAACGAGGAGGGTTCCGGAGTGGGAGGGTGTCCAATCAGGTAAGATCCCATCTCAACCGAAAGAGGTCCGTCAACACCAGACCGGAATTCACCGTCGGGAGGAATAAGATCAAAAACGGCGAAAGGACCAATCCACCAGTCAACTTCAGTGTCGCCGAGCCAATCGCATCCCACTCGACCGAATGTCAATGATCCCTCCCCGTCATACCAATCCGCAAGGTCGCCCAGCAGAATGGCGTCAGGAGTTCCGGAGGAATCCAGAAACCGCCCGGGCGCTTTCTGGAGGATTTGAAAATTATCGAAGTATGCCTTGTCGTCGGATAATACTTCAAACTCCAAGATCCCTCCTTCGTTCCAGGTCTCTCCGGGAACCCACGAACTCGGTTTGGTGAATACCTGGTTGGTATACGTTTCTATGAGAACATTTCCGGTGTCGTTCAGTGCCCTGGCGTCTCGAACCAGCATGTCGTCGCCCGGCCCCAGGGGGGCGCCGCGAGTATAGACCCCGAAATCTCCTTCACCGCTCGCCGCGAATTTGTCGTTTCCCCATCCGATGGCGACATCGCCGGTGGGACCGGTATCGGCCCTGCCTGAGGTCGCTCCAGACTCCCCGTAAGTGAGAACGAGCGTGTTGGCCTCATTGGCCCAATTGCCCTCGCTTCCCGCAAGCGGCTGAAGTCTGACCTGGAGTTGATGCGGGCCTTCCTGCTGGATCTGTATTTCCCCGTTGTCCACCGAGTAAGCCAGTGCGCCCCCACCGTCGTCCACGAGCACCGTCTGGAAGGGATCGGTGCTGACCGTGAGATCGAAAACGGGGTATGGGGGCGATCCGGAGTCAATGGTGAAATTCACTTTGAACAAACCGTCACCGTCGTCTAGTGATTGCACGCCGGCGCCTAACCACCCGTCTCCAACGTCGATCGTCGCCTTGTCCTCGCTGATTGAGGCGAAGAAGTTCCCAGTACTGCTCGAGAAGACGTACGGGTGGTCCGTGGTCTCCTCGACGCTCTGAAAACTGATGCCCGAACCGGCGGGGTCCAGCGTCAACCGTGTCTGGTGGCTGGATATCGTGTTCGTTTCGTCAGTGGTGACAAAAACTTCGAAACTCCCGGTCGTGTTCCCGTCGGAAACCAGGATGTCAGGCGCTGTTATCGTCAGGCCCGCAAAGGCCGGCTGAGAGATAAACGCCGCGATTATCATTGTCGTCAGTATGGTCCTCATAATCATCTCTCTTAGTGTCAATTGCGTCCGTTAAAGCACGGAACTGAAGACGTCGGATTCAGCCAGGATGTCAGCCAGCAAATCATCGCCCGAGGCGCCCGCAACCAGATCGTCGCTCAACGGTCTCAAATCATATCCAGCCGTGGCTGCTAGATACAGTGCTGCTGCTGACGAACCGACTGATATCGGTTGATGTTCGCTGTTGTAGTCGACCGCCGACAGTGATTCCACAAGCCCGCTCGACAAACTCACGGCAAACAGATCGACAACGGGCTCAACCGTCGCAATCAGGTCGCCGGCATCCTGAGGCGCCAACGTCTGCACCGAAGTCTCCAATGGCGCCGCCGCAGGTGCGCCCGCGGCCATGGCCATGGCCATACTGTCGGATGGAGCAATCGGGGCGCCCGCGGGCAATGAAACGCCCAGGTTCGCCCGAACGATCGACCAGTCGATAAAATCACTCCTGCCGCTTCCGTTTATGTCGTGCAGCACGCTATAACCTGGCGCGCCGGCCCGAAGGAACAACCGGCTGCGAATACCTTCGGCGTCAGGAATATCGGTCTGTCCGCTTCGATCGGTGTCGCCTGGCAAAACGTTGAAACTGAATTGGAAATCGCCCACGGGACCGCCGTCCATATCGATCGACAGCCTGTCCGGACCTATCGGGTCGGTCAGGGTCCAGGTGGCTGTAAATGTAGATGAGTTGTAGCTGAAACCGTCAATGGCGCAGGGCGTGGAAGTCACGTCGTACAGAACCAGGTCGCCCTGGACAACGCTGACATCCCGGCTGAAGGAAAGCGACAGCGCGTCTATCTTGGACCACGGAAGCGGATCGAGTTGTCCGGACCCCTCGCCAATGCGATAGCCCATTTGCGAAAGATTCGGATGGGCCAGTCCCCCGGCGTCCAGGGCGTCCAGGAAGGAATCGCTCCAAGCGCCTGATTTCACCATGAGGTGGTCCACGCTCGCCGCGGCATCGGAGCCGACGGCGACTGTGAAAGTGTCTTCGGTCCAGGCGCCCGCCAGGTCGGTCGCCCGAACGGTGATCTCCGCCGTTCCGTACAGACCGGTCGCGTAGGAAAGGACGCCCGCATCGCCGGTATCGACAAGAACGGGATTCGTATTGCCCGTGACCGAAAACACCAGGCTGTCGCCGTCGGCGGCGATGTCCGCGTCGCCGAACGCGGCGTCAAGGTCCAGGACCGTATCGCCGGCGTTCTCGTCGACCACAACGTCGCCGAGCGGGCCGGACACAACCGGGGCGTCATTGACGGGTGCGACGGTGACTGTAAAGGTATCCTCGACCCAGTTGGCGTTAGAATCAGTCGCCCGAACGGTAATGTCCGCCGTGCCGTTTTGATCGGCGGAACAAGAGAGGGTCAGTTCGTTGCCGTCAAGGTCGGCGGTCACCAGGCCGCCGTTCGTGTTTCCGGTTATCGAAAGGGCCAGGATGTCGTCGTCGCCGACGACGTTCGGATCGTAGTGGAAGATGTCGGGGTCGTAAAAGACTCCGGCCAGATCCAGCACGGTATCGGCTGCATCCTCGTCGAGGTTCACGTCGGCGAGAGGCTCGGCGACAACCGGATCGTCGGAGATCGACTCGACGGTCACATTGAAGGTATCTTCGGCCCAGGCGCCCGCCTGGTCGGTCGCCCGAACGGTGATCGCCGCCTCGCCGTTGCGGTCGGCGATGTAGGAAAGGTGCAGTTCGCCGGCGGTGATGTCAGCTACAACCAGTCTGCTGTTGGTGTTTCCGGCGATCGAATACGTCAGGGCGTCTCCGGCGTCCGGGTCGTTGAAGACGCCTGCCAGTTCCAGGTCCAGCACCGTTTCGGCGGCGTCCTCGCCGACGTTGAGGTCGCCGATGGGATTCGCCACGATCGGCGCGTTTCCGCCGGTGGGTTGTCCATATACGAACGACACCCGCCTTCCGGGCGGCATGATCGCCCCGGAAACGGTCTGCAGTCCGCTGACGGTCAAGGTATACTCCTGCCCTACGATCATGTGCGATGTGGTGAGGGTAACCGTCACGTTGTCGGCCTCGAGGCGGGCGCCCAGCAGCGTGGCGTCGAAGGTGTAGTTGTCGCGATTCTCGGCCGGACCCTCGACCAGAGGCTCGCTGAAGACCAGAACGATCTGCATGTCCGTTGGTGTGCTGTAAGACACCAGTGAGGAAATGGCAATTTCGGCGACCGCCGAACGGGCGCTTTCGAGCCCGTCGCGATTGACCGCGGAAACCTCGTACGAATACGGGGTGAACAGTTCGGTATCAGTATCGACGTAAGCCGGCGATTCAGACACGCCAATCCGATCGCCTCCGCGATAGATAATGTAATGGTCGACGAAGGTGTCGTTATCCGCGGAAGCCTCCCAGGTCAACTCGATGCGGGTGTACGGCGAGCCGACCTGCGCCGTGACGTTCTGCGGTATCGTCGGGGCAGTCAGATCCGCCGGGCTGTTCGCCTCGCCGGGCGATCCGTTCATAAGGCCGGCGAACCAACTGCCCGGATCGTTACCGTAGGGGAACGGAATTGACGGACCGTAAGGGTCGCTGCGGCTGAGACTCGGGCCGTCGCCGTCCGGTTCTTCCGGCCAGGGGAAACTGTCGCCGTAGTTAACGTGGTCGATGCGATAGTACGGAATGAAGTCGGTTTCGGGGTTTCCGGCGCGCATCAGCTTGATCTTTTCACCGCTGTCCGACAGGTTTCCGGTGTATCGGCCGGCGATCGGGATGGCGTTCTGACCGGTGATTGCAGGATAGTTGTAGCGATAGTCAAACGCCTCGCGATCGCTGACGATTACGGCATATTGTCCCGGACCGAGCATCGACGGGCCGTTGGCGGTGTTCCACGAGTCTAGTGTCGGGTTGTCCAATATTACATCCGCATGTCCAGCGCGGACGAACTTGACCGCATCTGCGATCGTCCAGTTGTCCGGGTTTTCCGTACCGCGGGTGAGCACTACCTGCGCGTTAGCGTCGAAACTGTAAGTGCCCAGCGAAACCCAGGCGGAGGCGTCGGCGTTCTGGTCTCTCACGACCACCGCGGGGGTGGCGCCGCTGTGGGTTATCGAATATCTTGCCTGCTCGTCCAGGACGGATGCGTTGGCAGGAAGGTCCCATCGGGCGAAGACCTCGTAGTTGTCGGCCGCAAGCGCGGTGTCCCAGGTGGCCGTGGCGCCCGCCTCCAGCGTCCACATGTTGCTGCCTGCGGCGCTGTCGGCATCGCACCATCCAAACGTAAAACCGATCCCACCGCTGATATAGAAGTCGCTCAGCGCGTAAGTAACCGTGTCGGACTTGTTGTAGATCTCGATGAACTCGAAGGCGCCGTCATCGGTAAAGCCAGCGTCGATCTCCTCCGGCGTCGGACCTGACGGGTGATACATCACCTCGTTGATAACGAGGTCCTCGACGTACGGAGCGCCGTTGCCCGCTCCCAGGAAGGGGGTGCGAAGCAGCGTGAAGTCCGTTCCGCCGACGCTCTTGGCGTACAAGCCGATCGAGACGCCGTTAGGCGAACCGCCGAAGTCGACGTGCTGGCGATACCCGCCGGCCACTCCGCCGGCGTCCGACGAAAGGTAGACGTGATCGCCATGTTCGCTCAGCAGGAATTCACCGCCGAAGTGGTTGCTCTCGTCGAGGACAAGGTATCCTTTAGCCCCGATCACCGAACCTGGCGGGATCTGGTACTTGTTGAGCACTTCGGCGCCGAACTCGTCGGTTTTCTCATCGCTGAGCCACCATCCGCTGACGTCTATGGGCGAACCGCTCCTGTTGTAAAGTTCGATCGTATCCATCTGCGGCGCGTCGGTGTGGGCGAGCACCTCGCTGACGACAATCACGCCGGGGTCGGTAAGGCTGTCGCCGTATCCCGGGGAACCGCCCGGCGCGGCGCTGGGTCGCCATCCGTCCTTCTCGTCCCAGCGGTCCAGGTCGCTGTTGACATTGCGGAAAGTCAGCGAAAAACCCTCGCCGTCGGTATGATCGTACCATGCATCGCTGAAGCTGAAGCCCTGTATGATCCCTCCGATAGGCGCGTCGAGTTCGACGTTCTCGCCGGAGTTGGCCAGTTGAGAACCATTGACAATCCCCGTTCCATACTCACCGGCGATTTTGATCAACGGGCTTCCGTAGCGATAGTTGAATGCGTCCTCGTTGCTGGCGACAACAACGTATTCGCCGGGATCTATGGACATCTCTCCGAAGACAAAGTCGATTCCGTTATCGAATCTCAGGCCCGTAAGGGGCAGCGTGTCTGTCGTCGAGATGTTCGTGATCTCGATATATTCGAAGTCGTCGGCGTCGGTGTATCCGGCGTCGATCTCATCCTGCGTGGGATCGGCGGGGTTGTACATGATCTCGGTGATGCGAATGTCTGCGGAGACGTCGATGTAGTAAGTGGCCTCGTTCAACGCGCTCCAGACGCCGCCGTTGTAGACCCGCGACTTGACGTGCCCGCCCTGGCTGAGGGCGACTGATGCACCGGAATAGAGGGTCCCGCCCGAACTCGGGTCGCTTCCGTCGAGTGTGTAGTATATCTCGCCCGCAGGCGCGTCGATGGTCAACTCACCGCCCAGATCAATCATCCCGCCGTGCTGGTGCGATCCGTTGATGTTGAACGACGGGGCGTCAACATTCGGGTAGAGACCAGCGGCCTTGATCTGACCGAGGAAGGTCGCGGTCCGCTGCGGGAAATAACTGGTTCGTTTCGAATTGATTCGCGACTCCCAGTTCGAGCGGGAGCCGCCCCAGCGCGCCGCCTCGCCCACGACCGCATCGTATATTCCCGCCGAGATCTCATCGAGCCAGGCGATATTGGCCTGCGGGGTCAACGGACCATCGTTGAACATAAGACGGTGAGCACGGTCGGCATAGACAGACCTAAACTCCGGAACGGCGCGCAGTTTTTGGTAAAGAAGCCCCGCAGCCCCGCCAAACTGCTCCATGCGGTTGCCGTTGTTCAAACAACCCTCAGCGTCCCAACAGTGGAACCGGAATTTCCCACCACCCTCACGGTTGTATGTCGCATACCAGTTGTTCTGAGGCCAATCCCAGTTGCTCCCGAACTGGTTGACGATCAGGTAGTCGCAGAAGTCGGGAATATCCAGTATTTCTTCGATCGCCGCATAGTTACCGACCGCATCGTTGGCGAGGTTTCTCAGAAGGTTCCAGGCCGTGGCAGTTCCGTCGCGGAGGGTGATCCCCGGGTGGGAAAGGACGTCGTAATCCTCCTTCTCACCTCCGAGGTAACTGGCAGCAAACGCATCATCGGGGCGTTCCAGGGGATTGTACAATCCCCAGTACAGACCGTCGACGTAAAGGTGAACGAAGTTCCCGTGCGAGGCGAAGCCCCCGGCGGCCAGTTGCCTCTCGTGGGCCCAGCGATCCTGCAGGATCGTTCCGCCCCAAAAGGTGTCGTTGAAACCCGCACGGAGGGTAATTGTGTTGAACTCATCGATGTCGGTATCGTCGAAAACGGGGTAATCGAGCGTTGTCGGTCCGTACATTCTCTTGAACAAGAGGCGGAAGGAGTGCTTCTTGGTGCCTGTGCCGCGGCTGGCGCCACCGACTATTTGCACGCCGCCATTGACCTGGAAGAGGGTCGAACCGTCGGTATTGATCCACTCGACCGACGCGGGCTTCTCCCAAGCCGTTCCCTGAGAGCCCGGATTGGAGTATATACCGGTCACGCCAAACATGTCTTCCACGGAAGTCACGATCGAAACAGTCGGGACGGCCTGCATGTCGTCCCTGATCGTGTCGCCGTAAGCGGTGACGACGCTCTGGTTCATATCGTAGTTGGGGGCCACTCCCTTCCAATCAGGGGGGAAACCATCGGGAACGGCCGGTTGCTGGAATATGTCTTCGAGGAAGATATATGTATGCGTGTCGACGTTTGTGGGCGCATATCCGGATTTGACGGCGACGGCGCGGACGGCCGTCGTCGTGGCGATCGAAACGGGAGATGTATACAACGTCGCATCGGCGTGGATACCTCCGTCGGATAGAAGCGGGCTGGTTCCGTTCGTCGTGTAGTAAATCTGCGCGCCCGCGGTGTCTGTGCTGATTACCAGGTTGAAAGGCTCGGTGTAGAAGCCCCGATCGTGGTCGAACGAAGTGTCTTCCACGTAGCGCCACCATTCCTCGGTGTTGGCCTGGTTCGGGGTGTCCTGGGCGAAATACTGACTCATAGGCTCGCTTCTCGTGGCGATCAGATTCGGGCAGATCAGGAAGTCGGTGTCGGAAATATCGAAGTTCAGCCCGTGTATCGCCAGCACGTTGGCGCCTTCCCGAAGCAGGCCTATGTGTGGGGTTATGTCAATCTCTTCGTAGGCAACGGCCTCGGAGTTGGGGTGGACCGCCGCGGCGGATGAATTCCACGCCAGCGTCACCGGCCCGTTCCGCTGGGCTACCTGGACGCCGTTGAGGTACGCGACGAACCCGTCGTCGTACATCATGCTCAGCGTCAGCGTTTCCATTGCCGAGAGTTCACCGGAGCCGACGAACTCTATACGCATCCAAAGCGATGTATTGACGCCCTGCATCTTCCCCGCCCCGCCGACATCGGTGGCGATAACGTCCTCGAAGGCCTGCTGATTGTCACTGAAGCCGATGCCCGTCGTCGTGTCAGTGATCACACCGAACGGTACTGTTATGCCCGGATTCGTGACGCCCTTGGTCGACTCGTTGTTAGCCTGGAAATCTGAAGCCGTGTCGCCATCGGACGATCCCGTTCGCCTGATAAATCCCCCTCCGCTGACGGGCCGGCCGAACAAGCGAAGGTTGAAACCGAGGTCCGAACTGGTATTTCCCGTCTGGTGAATGGAGACGGCGATCGTGTGCGTTCCGGCGTCGAGGTCCGTGATGGACAGTGTGGCCGTACCGTTTTCGTTACCGTTCCCGTTGGTAAAGACAAAGTAAGTATCCTCCTTGTCGAGCGAGAAGTTGTTTCTCGCCACTTCCACGCCGTCAATGTAGATCACCCCTCCGTCATCGCTGAGGAGTTCGATCCCCACGTTCTTCATGTCGTCGGTAATCGTAAACTCGCTGCGAAAATACGCGGTGTAACGCTGGCCTCTGGGAGGCTCGCCGATATTGGTATAAACCCCGCCCATACCAATCCCACCGTAACCGAGGATTCCCTTGCCCGACTGGTCAAACGCCGGTCCGTCGTACTCCGCGGGTTTCATCCATGTCGTGTGGAAGTCGGGATCGCCGCCGGACACCATCGGGTCCGCGCCGTTGGTGGGGTGCAGGTAATTCCAGACTGCGCCGTCGAGACCGTGACCGGACACGATGGCGTCTTCCTCGGGTCCAAGCTCCCCACCGCCCGTGACGTCCACGGCGTCTCCGCTCCACTGGCCTCCCACGGTAATGTGATCGTCGCCCCCGTAGCTGATGTCCAGAGTGGCGATCTGTGCCTCGGTGTATCCCCAGACCACGAAGTCCATCACCTCGACCTCGGCGCCCCCTTCGTCAACCACCATCGCCCACCCGGGCCCCTCGGCGGTCCAGTCGATCGGTGCGCCCCAGTAGTTGTCGCCCACACTGTCGGTTTTGTAGAGAATCTCGCCCGGAGCAATTGAATCAGGCAGTTGCCACTGCGTCGCGTTGACGCTGTTGATACCGGCCGAACCGTTGTTGACCAGGACGGTCAAGTCAGCGTTGTTCAATGAACTGAGGGAAGCATTCTGAATCTCGACGAAATTCACACCCTCGATGCTGATTTCCGTAATGACGATGTCCGCCGGTCCGAAGACCATGGCGTCGGTCCATTCCGAGTCGTCAAAGTCGACGGCGGTCCAGCCCTGCTCGCCTTCGCCCTCGCCAACGGGCAGCAGACCGGCGTCGCTGGCGGTCGGAACCTGGTACGAAAGCTTCGCCTCCTCGCCAATCAGCGTCTCCCACGGATCGCTATCGAGGTAGATACCATACGAAACGTCAGTGAACTGCTCGGGGTAGTCCTCGTATCCGTGCTCGACAGTAACCCCGTCAGGCCTGACAAGCAGAACGCTCTCGTTTTCCTTGCTCAGTGAGAAGTTCGTGTGGTAGTACGTCCCGTCGTGATACGGATAGTCCTCGTCATCCTGTCCAGAGGCGAAGACGACCATGTACCCGCCGGGAGCAATCGTGATATCCGGAGACGTATCGGGAAACTGCCATTTGTCCAGGTTACCGCTCTTGTCGGTCAGATACCATCCGTCAAGAGTGACAGGCGCGTCGGTCGGGTTATGTAGTTCGATCCAGTCGGTATATTCTGCGGGGTTGTGGCCGTCGGGAAATGCCTGGCCGTTGCTGGCCATAAACTCGCTGATGACAACACTGCCGGAAAGCAGCAGCCTGGCCTCAAGAGGCTCTAGAATCGGGGAACCGAAAGGCCCCTTCGTTTTGGACCCCTTTCTGCCGACATACAGACCGTCAACCGCCATGGTGAAACTCCCTTCACTTGAACTCCAGTCTCGGAATACTAAACATTTCCGGCCCAAGCCTGGACACTATCGTGCCGTCCTCTCTTCTGTAGGCACCTGCAGCTTCGAGAGACACAGGCATTATTATACCACATATCCCTCTATTTCAAAGGCCTTTCTGCAAAAACCTGGGAACTGACCCCGACCGGACAATCAGAAAGAGACATCCAATAATCAAGTGTCCCTTCGACTTTGCTCCCTTCCACTCGCTTTGCTTGCTCACGGCCTGCGACAGGGCAAGCAGGCGGCGAACACTCACCGCAAACCCATGGTGCTTTCCCTCGCTCGAAATCCTGACAGCAGAGTTTTTGGATTACAATAGATTAGATGCGATTACCCTGCGAGTCTCAGTTACAGACTCCAGCCCTTGCGGTACTCTTTCTTGACGTACTTGTTGGCGGCGGGCAGGTTGGTCACCTTCAGATTCTTCGCGTCCCATTCGATCCGGGTGTCCACGCGTCGGGCGACATTACCCAGAACGGTCATCTCTGTAAGCGGTCCGGAATACCCGAAGTGCGAACTGGGCAGTTTTCCGGACTTGCAGCATTCCACCCAGTTCATTTCGTGGCTGGTTCGTACTCGCGGGAGCGTCTTGGGCGGGTATTTAGCGGTCCTTCTCGCTGTCTCCGGTATCAGCATCGGGCTGCCGCCGTACACGCCGGCCATCAGCTTGCCCTTCGAACCGTTGAACACCAGCCCGCCTTCCCGACCGCCCATTCTCCTTCCGTCTTCAAGTTCCACAGGCCTCGGCGGGCGCAGACCGTCATACCACGTGAGCGTCACCGGCGGCAGCTTACCGCGTGCGGGAAACTTGAACGTCATAATGCCCGCAAGCGGGTGCGTGTCGGGATTCAGGCCCATCGAGGTCGCCGACACCGACGACGGCGCCCCGAGCTTGAGAGCATCGAACGCCGCGTCAAGCGTGTGCGCCCCGCGGTCGCCCATCATGCCCGATCCGAAATCCCACCATGCCCGCCACGTCGCCGGATGATACGTGCGATGGTAAGGACGCATCGGCGCCGGACCGATCCACAGGTCCCAGTCAAGCCCCTCGGGAACGGGAGGTTTATCTTTCGGACGGCGGAGCAGTTTCGAACTCCAACCCGCGTGTCCGGGCGGGTAGTACGACAGGCTGCACCACGCGTCAATACTTTTTACTTCTCCAATCACGCCGGCCTGTATCCATTCGCAGATCAGGCGGTGCCCCTCACCGGAGTTACCCTGGATGCCCATCGCGGTGATCACGCCGGCCTTCTTGGCCTCTGTCGCCAGCATGCGGGCTTCGTAGACGTCGTGGGTAAGGGGTTTTTGGCAGAACACGTGCTTGCCCAACTTGATCGCAGCCATCGATGTCACAGCGTGAGTGTGGTCGGGCGTTCCAACAATCACCGCGTCGATATCTTTCTGCTTTTCGAGCATCACGCGGAAATCCTTGTAGGTCTTCGCCTTTGGATACCGCTTGAATGTCCGTCCACCATGCTTTGGATCGACGTCGCACAGGGCGACGATGTTCTGGCTTGACACGTTGTGAACGTTTCTCCCGCCCATACCGCCCACACCTATCCCGGCGATATTGAGCTTGTCGCTCGGCGCGATTTTGCCCGGAGCGCTCATGACGCTGGACGGAACAATAGTAAACGCAGCCGCCCCAGCGGCAGCGCCAAGAAACCCTCTCCTGGTAATTTCATTTGTGGACATCTTTTTCATAACAGATATTTCCTTTCCGTTTGTGGATCGGGACACAAGTCCCGTCACTTGGATTATCCCTCTTCGCCACGATATTTCAAGTAACTTGGCCGAGCCATTTGCGGCCGAAGGTTCCCGGACGACCAACGGAAGCCGGACCTCTCGGGACACGACGGCTATTGTGACGACACAAACAACCCGAAGCGATAAAACACCCCAAACTCCCCTTCGCCGGGACGAGTTTTTCATGCATGCATTGACAGTTGGCGAGTGTTGGTGGACAATTCGGCTTGTGTTGTTCCCGATTCGGGCCAAATGGAATCGGCGGTTTGATCTGTATTAAGACCCGGGAATGAGGTGAGTGATGTCTACTGCTGATAACCTCCGTCTGGCATTTACCGAAGAGGCGAAGAACAGCGCACTGTACCTGATCTTCGCCGCGAAGGCCGACTCCGAGGGCAAACCGCACGTCGCCCGGTTGTTCCGGGCGCTGGCCGAATCGGAACTGATACACGGGCGCGCGGAATTGCATATCCTGAGCGATTACGGGTCGACGGTAGACAACGTTAAATTCGCAATCGCCACGGAAGAGCGCGAGTTCCAGAACATGTACGCCCGGTTCCTGAAGGACGCCCGCAAGGAAGGCAACGAAGAAGCAGCCGACCTGATGTCGAAAATAATGAAAGTCGAG
>Ga0180434_10007177_pt1 | contig 12579 bp, 8 predicted proteins | sample SS_ome_7_FD_132453 | JGI IMG/M metagenome (GOLD analysis project Ga0180434, IMG submission 132453) | Hypersaline lake sediment archaeal communities from the Salton Sea, California, USA - SS_1_D_2 metaG | ecosystem: Environmental > Aquatic > Non-marine Saline and Alkaline > Hypersaline > Sediment... | reverse complement strand
TCCGCTTGAGTTCGTAGCCTTCCAGCCGCGTGACATCGGCCACCGCCTGCTCCAGCGCGATCTGGATCTCCGCCAGCGCCGGGATCGGCACCCAGACCGGCAGATCGTCGTTCAGCACCCGGTCCTCGCGCAGATAGGCATGGGCCAGCACGAAATCGCCCAGCGACTGCGAATTCCTGAGCCCGGCGCAATGGCCGACCATCATCCAGGCATGCGGGCGCAGCACCGCGATATGGTCGGTCGCGGTCTTGGCGTTCGACGGGCCGACGCCGATGTTGACCAGCGTGATCCCCGCGCCGCCTTCCCGTTTCAGATGGTAGGAGGGCATCTGCGGCATCTTCGCCAGCTGCTGCAACGGCGCGGCGGGATCGGTGATCTCGTGATTGCCGGGGCCGACGAAACTGACGTAGCCGCTTTCGGGATCGCCCAGCGCCCGGCGCGCGAAGGCCTCGAACTCGTCGACATAGAACTGGTAGTTGGTGAACAGCACGTGGTTCTGGAAATGCTCCGCCGCGGTCGCGGTGTAATGCGACAGCCGGGCGAGCGAATAGTCCACCCGCTGCGCGGTGAACGGGGCCAGGTGGCCGGACCCGTCGGGATGACCCGGCGAGGTGCCGTTGACGATGTCGTCGTTCGTGGTCGACAGGTCCGGCACGTCGAAGACGTCGCGCAGCGAGAAGTCCAGAACGCCCTCCTGCGGCACGGTGACGGCGGGGTTGTTGGCCACGGCGAAATGCACCGGCATCGGCGTGGCCGAGGCGCCGATGCCGACGCCGACGCCGTGGTTGCGCATCAGGATGCCGATCTGCTGGGTCAGGTAGTTGCGGAACAGGTCGGGCCGGGTGACCGTGGCCGCATAGGTGCCCGGCGCCGCGACATGGCCGAAACTCAGGCGGCTGTCGGTCTGGGCATGGCTTGTCGTGGTCAGCCGGATCTCGGGGTAGAAGGCGCGGTAGCGCGCCTCCGGCCGGCCGGAGGCCGCGGCCCCCTCGAAGGCGCGGACAAGAAACGTCACCGCCTCGTCGTAAAGCGTTTCCAGCCGCGCGACGGCGGCGGCAGGATCGGTGAAGGTCTCGGGCGCCGCGGCGGGCGGCGTCCGGACGGGCGGAACATGCGGGGTCATCGGCACCATCTGCACAGGGTGCGGGGAACCTCGCACCTCGCGGCCGGGCTGGCAAGCCCGCCCGTCGCGCCCGCCCGCGCCCGATTTTGGTCCGCAAATATCCCGCGGGGGAGGGCCGGCACAGCCGGCCCCGGGGGCGCGAAGCCCCCGTGACACGACTGGCCCCGCGCATCACGGGGCGGGCTCTGGCCCTGCCGCCCGCGCGCCGCTAGGCTGGCACCGATCCGGCGCGGGAGGGCGGCGTGAACATCCTGTTCGTCATGTATGACCAGCTGCGCTTCGACTACCTGTCCTGCGCCGGCCATCCGCATCTGCACACCCCGAATTTCGACCGCGTCGCGGCGATGGGGGTGCGGTTCGACCGGGCCTATTGCCAGTCCCCGGTCTGCGGCGCGAGCCGGATGAGCTTCTACACCGGGCGCTACGTCCACAGCCACGGGGCCAGCTACAACAACTATCCGCTGAAGGTCGGCGAGATGACGCTGGGCGATCACCTGCGTCCGCTGGGGATGGAAACGGTGCTGATCGGCAAGACCCACATGAGCGTGGACGCGGCGGGGATGGACCGGCTGGGGATTTCGCGCGAGGGCGTGATCGGCGCGCGGCTGGCCGAATGCGGCTTCGACGTCTGGATCCGTGACGACGGGCTCTGGGCCGAGGGGCCCGGTGGGTTCTACGACAGCCGCCGCTCGCCCTACAACGAATACCTGCGGGCGCGGGGCTATGGCGGCGAGAACCCCTGGCACGACCATGCCAATTCCGGCGTCGACCCGGCGGGCGACATCGCCTCGGGTTTCCTGATGAAGAACGCGGTCCTGCCCGCCCATGTGAAGGAGGAGGACAGCGAAACCCCCTGGCTGACCTCCCGCGCCATCGATTTCATCGAGGATCGGCGCGGATCGGGCCGGCCGTGGCTGGCGCATCTGTCCTACATCAAGCCGCACTGGCCCTATATCGTGCCGGCGCCCTATCACGCGATGTTCGGGGCCGAACACGTGCTGCCGGCGGTGCGCAGCCCCGCCGAACTGCAGGATCCGCACCCGGTCTACGGCGCCTTCGCGCAGGGCACGATCGGCCGCGCCTTCCAGCGCGACGAGGTGCGCGCGGCGGTGATCCCGGCCTATATGGGCCTCGTGAAGCAATGCGACGACCAGTTGGGCCGGCTGCTCGACTACCTCGAAGAGACCGGGCAGATCGCCGACACGATGATCGTGCTGACCTCGGACCATGGCGATTACCTGGGCGATCACTGGATGGGCGAGAAGGACCTGTTCCACGATCCCTCCGTGAGAATCCCGATGATCGTGGCCGACCCGCGGCCCGAGGCCGACGCGACGCGCGGCACGGTGTCCGCCGCGCTGGTCGAGTCGATCGATCTGGCCGCCACCTTCATCGAGGCCGCCGGCGGCGCGGTGCCCGGCCATGTCGTCGAGGGCCGGTCGCTTCTGCCGCTGCTGCGCGGCGAGGATGCGCCCTGGCGCGCGGCGGCGATCAGCGAATACGATTATTCCGCCTCGCCGGTGGCCACCCTGCTGGGGCTGGAGCCGAAGGATTGCCGGCTGATGATGGTCGCGACGGAGCGCTGGAAGATGGTTCACGCCGAGGGCGGGTTCCGCCCGATGCTGTTCGATCTTGCCGCCGATCCGCAGGAGTTGCGCGACCTCGGCGACGATCCCGACCATGACGGGGTGATCGACGGGATGTACGGCCACCTGAACCGCTGGGCGCGGCGGATGTCGCAGCGCACCGCGATTTCGGATGCCGACATCGCTTCCCGGCGCGGCAAGTCGCGCCGCAAGGGCGTTCTGCTGGGTGTCTGGGACGAAACCGGGGCCAGCGAGGAGGATCTCGTGCGCTACCGCGGCCCCGCGCCGCCCCTGCCGGACTGACGCAGGCGCGCAACAGGGGGGGCGCGCGGGCGCGGCCGGCCGGCCGGCGGGCTTGACCGCGACGGCCCCGCCTTCCTAGGGTTATCCACAGATGGGGCCGCCGACCCGGCGCAGATCGGGCGCAGCCGGCCCTGCCGAGCAGTGACAGTTGATAGGTGACGAGTTGCGCGTGTATCGCATCCCCGCGGCCGGCATGGCCGTTCTGTCCCTTGCCGCGACGCCCGGACCGGCCAGCGCGCAAGGGTTTTTCGAGACCCCCGAGTTTCTCGCACCCGAGATGGAGCCCACCGGCCTCGCGCCGGCGGACCCCGGCCTGGGCTTCGGCCTGGGCGAGGCGGCCGCCGGGGCGGCGGCGAACCCGATGATGACCGGCCTTCTGGCGCTGGGCGTCGGCCTCGGCCTGGCTGCCGCGGCGGGTGGCGGCGGCGGTGACGACGATGGCGATGACGGCGGCGGCGGCGGCGATGGCGGCAGCGGCTGGGCGGGCGACGTGCTGGACGGCTGCACCACCGCCAACCCCGCCCGCGACGCCTACGAGACGACGGAATACTACGCCAGCTACGGCCTTGGCGTGATCTGCGCCGCCGAACGCTACGCGGTGACGGAGGAAGACGGCGCGCCGGGCTTCGGCGAGGGGGTCAACGTCGGCGTCTTCGACGACGGGTTCTATGCCTTCCACAGCGAGTTGCGGCAGTCCTTCGGCACGACCGAGGGCGACAACTGGGACCAGGTCTACAACGGCTACGCGACGATCCCGAACTGGACCACGGAGGGCAATCACGGCACCCATGTCGCCGGCACCATCGGCGCGGCACGTGACGGAACCGGAATGCACGGCGTCGCACCGATGGCCACGCTCTACGGCATTCGTGGTCTCGCGGACACCGCGCGACCCTGGGCGAAGTACGACGGGTTCACCTACGCGGCCGAATTCGGCATCGAGGACTTCGAGCCCAACGCGATAGACCCGTTCGAGATCATCTTCTCCGACGGTCTGCACTGGGCCTCGGAACGCGGCGTGGAGGTTATGAACCACAGCTGGGGGTTCATGAGCCAGTTCGGCTATGACTTTTCCATCGACGACGCTGGCGGCATCGAGGGCGTTAGGGACTACCTGCGCCCGCTGATCTTCGACGCGATCGCGGCGAGCGTCTCGGGCGGCGACATAACGGTCCTGAGACAGGGTGACGACCCGGACACCGAAGAGGCCGAGGACGGCGATCACTATTACCTCGACCAGACCACGATCACCGGCGGCATGGTCCATGTCTTCGCGGCCGGCAATTCCGACCTGTCGGAACCCGGCGTCTTCGCCGGCCTGCCCTACTTCGGCGGGGCGGGCAGCGATTTCGCCAGGCATATCGTCACCGTCGTGTCGACCGATCCCGACGGCAACCTTTCCAGCTTCTCGAACCAGTGCGGCAAGGCGAAGGATTCCTGCCTCGCCGCGCCGGGGGCCTACATCTACTCGACCATCGAACGGGTGGTGACGGACGACGACGGCACCGAACGGCAGTTCGAGGATTACGACTACATGAGCGGCACCTCGATGGCCGCGCCGCATGTCACCGGCTCCATCGCGCTTCTGCTGTCCGAATACGCCGAACTGACGGCGGCCGACGCGCTGCAGATCATCAAGGACACCGCCACCGATATCGGCGCGCCGGGGGTGGACGAGGTTTACGGTCACGGCCTGCTGAACCTTGAAAACGCGGTCAGGCCGCAGGGCGCGCTGATGGTCCAGCTGGCCGATACGCTGGATGTCGACGCGCGGCCGGCCGCGGCCTCGGCCGTGGTGGCGACCGGCGGCATGGGCCGGGCGCTGGGCGCGGCGCTGGCGCCGCAGCCGCTGATGGTCACCGACCGGTACGATCGCGGCTACACGATGTCGGCCGCCGGTTTCGTGGCCGAGGCCGACGAGACCGGGGTGCAGCGCGACCGCGTCGAGGCCTTCGCGACCTCGCAGACCCGCGTCGTGGCCTTCAGCGACGGCCAGAGCGAGTTGCGGTTCTCGCCCTACGGGTCCGAGGCGCTGGCGCTGCCCGGCACGCTGGGCGATCTGCACGCGCCCGAAACCGCGGTGCTGACCGGCGGCGCGGCGCTGACCTGGCAGGGCGATCTGGGCGGCGGGCTTTCGGGCATGGTGCAGGCCGCCGGGCCGCTGGGCACCGCCGCCGCCGGGGCGACCGACGGCCGCTACCTTGGCGGCAAGCTGGCGCTCAGCCTCGGCGGCGGGGCCAGCCTGTCGGTCGGCGCCGGGGTGCTGCAGGAAAGCGGTGGCTTTCTGGGCACCGATCTGCGCGGCGCCTTCGGCAGTTCGGTCGCGGCGGAAACCGCCTTCGTCAGCCTCGGCGCGGGGCTGGCGGTGGGACAGGGGCGGATGGCCCTGTCCTATACCGAGGGGGTGACGGGGTTTTCCGGCGACGGGCTCGTGCAGTCCGGCAGCGGGATCGGCAGCCGCAGCCTTGGCGTGAGTTTCGAGATGGCCGATGTCGGCGCCCGCGGCGCGCGGCTGGGCGTCGGCCTGCGGCGCTCGCTGGACGTGACCGGCGGCCGGCTCGACCTGCGGGTGCCGGTGGCGCGAACGGCGGCCGAGGGCGGGCAGAAGACGATGGGCGTGGTGATGCAGGATGCCAGCATCGATCTCGACCCGGCCCGGGCCCCCACCGATCTGGAGCTTCGCTACAGCCTGCCCGCCGGTCCCGGCCAGGTCGGTCTTGCGCTGACCCGGCGGCTGGACGAGCCGGCCGACGACGGTTTCGTCGCCGGCCTGGGCTACCGGATCGTGTTCTGACCCGCTGCCGGGCCGGGCCGCGCCGGCCTCAGAACTCTTCCCAGTCGGTTGCCGCCGCCGTCGCGGCGCCGCCGCCACCGGCCGCCACCAGCTTCGCGGCCGGCTCCAGCGAGGCCGCCGGTTCCGCGGCCGGCGCCGGCGCCGGGGCCGTCGAGGAGCGGAGCGCCGCGCGCCCGCCGCCGGCGCCAAGGTCGAACCGCGCGGTCGCGTCGATCAGCGTCGAGGACATCGACAGCAGCGACTGGGTGGCGGCATTCGTCTGTTCCGACAGCGCCGCGTTCTGCTGCGTGGCCTGGTCGAGCTGGTTGACCGCGACGTTGATCTCCTGAATCCCGGTCGCCTGTTCGGCGGCCGAGGTCGCGATCTCGCCGACCCGTTCCCGGATGTCGCCGACGCTGTCCTCGATCGAGCCGATCGCCTCGCCCGCCTCGCCGACGAGGCTGACGCCGCGGCTGACCTGGCTCGACGACAGGTCGATCAGGTCGGCGATCTCGCGCGCCGCGTCCGAGGACCGCTGCGCCAGCGCCCGCACCTCGGAGGCGACGACGGCGAAGCCGCGGCCGGCCTCGCCGGCGCGCGCCGCCTCGACCCCCGCGTTCAGCGCCAGCAGGTTGGTCTGGAAGGCGATCTCGTCGATCACGCCGGTGATCTTCGAGATCTTGCCCGATCCGTCGGCGATTTCCTCCATCGCCGCGATCGTGTCGCGCATGACGCTGCCGGAGCGCTGGGCGCGCTCCTGCATGCCCTTGACCATCGTGCTGGCGTTCCCGGCGACCTCGGCGGCCGACTTGACCGAGGCGGTCAGCTGGTCGAGCGCGGCGGCGGTTTCCTCCAGCGTGGCGGCCTGCTGTTCGGTCCGGCGGTTGAGGTCGTTCGAGGCCGAGGCGATCTCGTTGGCCTCGTTGCGGATCGAATCCGCGCTTTCGACGACCAGCGCGATCGCCTCGGCGAGGGTTTCCGCGGCGGCGTTGAAATCGCGGCGCAGCGCCTCGTAATCCTCGGGGAACGCCGCGTCGATCCGGGCATCCAGCCGGCCCTGCGCCAGGTCGCCCAGCGCCGCGCCCAGGCGTTCGACCACGCCGGCCTGCTGCGCCGCCGCGCGGGCCCGGCTTTCGGCCTCGCGGCTTTCCGCCTCGGCGGCGCTGCGGCGCGCCGCTTCGGCCTCGGCCTGCTGGCGGATGATGTCCTGGTGCGCGCGCTCGGCCTCGGCGCGGGCGCTTTCGGCTGCGGCCTTGTCGTCCTCGGCGGCCTGCTGCGCCGCCTCGGCCGTGGCCTGCGCCGCCTCGGCGGCGGTCATCGCGGCCTGCAGTTCGGTCGCGCGGGTCGCGGCGAGGGCATCCATCTGCAGCCGCACCCGCACCGCCTGGACCAGCGCGAAGGTTTCGCCCGCAACGATCGCGCCGTGCAGCAGCGTGCGCTCGACATTGATCAGCAGATCGGTGCTGGGATACAGCAGCGAGGGCATGAACAGGCTCAGCGACAGGTGGTGCACCACGATCGTCGCCGCGCCGAACAGGATCGCGCGGATATCGACCAGCGCCACCAGCACGGCGAGCACCGCGAAGAAGGCCATGTGGGTATCGACCTGCCAGTCATGCCCGGCGAAGGCGGCCGTGAGCGCGATCGCCTGCCCGACCAGCGCCTGCCCGGCGAGGATCCGGCCGGTGCGCGCATCCGGCAGCCGGGTGCCGACCTGCCCGACAAGGGCGAAGAGCGCCGAGATCACGCCGGGGATCACCGGGTTCGCCCCGGTGAAGAGAACCGCGGCGAGAACGGAGAGCGGAACGCCCGCCCAGGCGATCAGGGCGATTCGCCGGGCGGCCAGGGCTTGCACGTCATGAAGACTTTGGTCTTTGGAATTCATCTTTGGCCTGCAAGAATGACTGATCGAAATCGGTGCGGCCCGGCTGGCCCGGCGGCGGCGCGGGTTTGCCATGGCTTCGGCCCGTTCTCGCATCCCGGATGTTGATTTCCCGTAAAGCGCGAGCGATGCGGCCCGCGCGCAGCCGCTGGGTGGCCGTGGCGCGCGGGCCGCAACCGTGCCCGAACGGTCATTCCCCGCGACGAAAGCCGGCGCCGGGGCGAAAAACGGTCGACATGGCTGCTGCCGCGCCTACTGTTGCCGCGAGGCGCCCTGCCGGACGAGTCGATCAAGGGTTTCCGGACCGGAAAGCTGGAAGGACCATGGCAAACAACAGCACGCCCGCGGCGCAAAGCGGCCGCTCCTACGTCCACGCGGGTCTCGACGTGCGCGGCGACCTGTCCTGCGCCGGTGTGGTGGAGATCGACGGCAACGTGCAGGGCGACATCGCCGCCGAGACGCTGGTGATCGGCCCCACCGGCACGGTCGCGGGGCAGGTGCGGGCGCGCACCGTCACCGTTTCCGGCCGGCTCGACGGGGCGATCGCGGGCCAGACCGTCACCCTGCTGGCCGAGTCCGTCGTCCGCGCCGACGTGACCTACGAGACGGTGACGATCCAGTCCGGCGCCGATATCGAGGGCACCTATCGCCACGCCGCCTTCGGCAACGGCTGACCCGGCCTGCCACCCGTCCTGCGAAGGAATTGACCGCTTCGGCCACGCGTGCAACGTTGCCCGGCGGGCGTTGGCGGCGGCTGGCCCTGCGCCGTGTGGGTAACGAGGGACTGGCATGCCGGGGGTTCGGTTCGCGGCGGGGCTCGGCGTGCTGCTTGCCGTTCTGGCCGGCGCCGCGATGGCGGAACCGGACCGCACGGGGTGGCGCCTGCTGGGGCAGGGCTGGCTTCTTTCGAATGACGCGATCGGCGACGGGCACGACCGCTGGCGCAGTGTCGGGCTGAGTTACGGCGCCGTCACCGGACCGGGCTGGGCCGGCCGTCTGCCCGACCGTCCCGGCGAGATTCTCGAATTCCGGCTGATGGCCGAGGCGATCGCGCCCGCCAACCTTGTCGATCCCGACCCGGCCGACCGGCGCTATGCCGGCATCGTCTCGGCCGGGATGCACAGCCATTTCGCACCGGGCCGGGCAGAGGTGCGGCTGGGTGCCGATCTTGTCGCCGTCGGGCCACAGACCGGCGTGGCCGGGCTGCACGAGGCGATGCACGACCTGTTCGGCCTGTCGCCGATCCGGCCCGGCGTCCATCGGCTGGACAACGCCCTGCACCCCACCCTGTCGGCCGAGATCGGGCGGTCCTGGCCGCTTGGCCCGGGCGCGACGGTGCGGCCCTTTGCCGAGGTCCGGCTGGGCGACGAGGACCTGGCGCGGATCGGCGCCGACCTGATGCTGGGTGCCGCCGATCAGAGGGCGCTGTGGCTGCGTGATCCGATCACCGGGCAGCGGCATGTCGGCGTGCGGGGGCAGGCGGGGCCGGGCCTTTACGCGACCTTCGGCGCCGATATCGCGGCGGTGCGCGAAAGTGCCTGGCTGCCGGCGGGCGGCGCGGCGGTGCTGCGCGACCGGCGCGCCCGGCTGCGCGCCGGCATCGGCTACCGCGCCCGCCGCTCCGACGGGTTCGCCGGCTTGACCTGGCTTTCGGAGGAATTCGAGGGCCAGGGCGCGCCGCAGGTCGTCGGATCGGTCACGTTGCGGTTTCGGTTCTGATGATGCTGGCCGTGACGACTTGGCGGTGCTAGTCTGCGCGCAACGGCCGGAACAGGCCGGACGAGGCAGCGTGCAGATGACAGCCGGACTCACCGGTCTTGCAAGCATTTCCTGGGCCCAGACCCGGATCGACGGCGTGCCGGGCGCGCCGCTTGTCGCGCTGCGTTGCGGTGCGACCTGGGAATGGTCGGGCGCGGTCGCGCGGCTCGACCCGGCGACAAGCCTCGCGCTTGGCGCGCGGCCGGTGGCCGAGGAGGTCGCGCCGCGCGCGCGCATCGCCCGTCGCGCCTGGCGGCTGGCCGCCGGGGTACCAGGCGCGACGCGCCCCGCGCCGGCGCCATTGCGGCCCGGACCGCGGGACGCGCTGTCCGGTCCCGGCCAGTTCGTCGTGGCCGACGGTGCGCGGCGGCACCGTGTCTTTCTGATGGCGTCCGGCGTTCCGGGCCGGCCCTGGCTGGTGTTTCCCGACGGGCCGCCCGCCCCCTGCCGGCCGCTCGTGCTGCTGTCGGTCCGGGTGCCGGGGCTGCCGCTGCGCCTTGGCGCGCCGTGGTTCCTGCCGGGCGGCTTCGCGCCGGGCACCGGGATCGCCACGCCGGAGGGGATGATCGCGGTGGAATTCCTCGCGCCGGGCGACCGGGTGCTGGCGCGCGACGGCGGGCTGCGGCAGGTCGTCTGCACGGTGCACTGGCAAGGCGATGGCGGGCCGGCGCGGCTGGCCGCCGGGCTGCGCGCGGTGACGATCCGGCCCGGCGCCTTCGGCCCCGGCCATCCCGCCCGGCCGCTGCACCTTGCGCCGGGCCAGATCGTCGGGGTCGGCGGGCCCGAGGTTCGCAGGCTGTTCGGCGCATCGCGCGTTCTGGTGCCGGCCGCGCGGCTCGCCGGGCTGCCGGGGGTGGTGCCGGCCGCGGGGCGCGCCGGCGGGCATTTCGTGCGGCTGGTGCTCGACGCGCCCGATCTCGTGCTGGCCGAGGGCATGGCCTGCGCCGGGGCGCTGCCGCCGCCCGCGCCGGGGCCGTGGCCGGAGGCGCTGGCCGCCGGGCCCTGCCCGCGCCCGCCGCGCCCCCTGACCGCGACAGAGGCCGCGCGGCTGGTGCATGCCCGCGCGCTGGGCTGCGCCGCGGCCGGCGCCGGCGCCCGAACGGGCCATTGACTCCCGCGCCGGGGCGTCTATAAGCCGCCCGTCCCGGGGTTCGCGCCCCGTGACGATCATTGGTGTTGGCGGCCCCCGCAAGGGGATGCCTGTCGGGGCTTCGGCCCAAAGGACAACGCCCTTCGCAACCGGCCGCGCCCGCGCGGCCCGAACAGCAAGGAGATCAGGGGTGACCAAACGCACTTCTGCCAAGTACAAGCTCGACCGCCGGATGGGCGAAAACATCTGGGGCCGCCCGAAATCCCCGGTCAACCGCCGCGAATACGGCCCCGGCCAGCACGGCCAGCGCCGCAAGGGCAAGATGTCGGATTTCGGCACCCAGCTGCGCGCCAAGCAGAAGCTGAAGGGCCATTACGGCGACCTGACCGAAAAGCAGTTCCGCCGCATCTATGCCGAGGCCGAGCGGGTCAAGGGCGACACCGGCGAGAACCTGATCGGCCTGCTGGAGCGCCGGCCCGACGCCGTCGTCTACCGCGCCAAGTTCGTGCCGACGATCTTCGCCGCGCGGCAGTTCGTGAACCACGGCCACATCACCGTGAACGGCAAGCGCGTGAACATCCCGTCCTACCGCCTGAAGGAAGGCGACGTGGTGGCGGTGCGCGACCGGTCCAGGCAGCTTGCCATCGTGCTGGAGGCCGTCGGCCTGGCCGAGCGGGACGTGCCCGACTACATCGAGGCCGACCATTCGAAGATGACCGCGACCTTCGTGCGCCAGCCGGCGCTGGGCGACGTGCCCTTCGCGGTGCAGATGGAACCGAACCTCGTCGTCGAATACTACGCCAAGAACTGATCCCCGCCGCAGGCCGGGAGACCGGGGCCGCGGCTTTGCCGCGGCCCTTTGCATGTCCGGCCCCGCATCCGGTGCTGGCCTTGGCCGGGGCGAGCGGCTAAGACGGCCCCGGCCCCCGGAGTTCCGACCATGACCGACGACAATCCGATCCGCCCGCAGCCCGGCATCCTCGACATCGCGCTTTACGAGGGCGGGGCCGCGCATGTCGCCGGGGTCGAGAACGCGGTGAAGCTGTCGTCGAACGAAAACCCGTTCGGCCCCTCCGAGGCCGCGCGCGTGGCCTTCCAGCGCGCGGTGCACAACCTGCATCGCTACCCGCCGACCGATCACGCCGCGCTGCGCGGCGCGATCGGCGAGGCGCATGGCCTCGATCCGGCGCGGATCGTCTGCGGCGTCGGCTCGGACGAGATCATCGGGCTTCTGTGCCAGGCCTATGCCGGGCCGGGCGACGAGGTGATCCATACCGAACACGGGTTCCTGATGTACCCGATCTACGCCCGCGCCGCCGGCGCCACCCCGGTCAAGGTGGCCGAGCGCGAGCGGACGGCGGATGTGGACGCGATCCTTGCCGCCTGCGGGCCGAAGACGCGGATCGTGTTTCTCGCCAACCCGAACAACCCGACCGGCACGATGATCGGCGCGGCCGAGGTGCAGCGCCTGGCCGAGGGGCTGCCGCCGCGCGCGCTGCTGGTGCTCGACGGCGCCTATGCCGAGTATGTCGAGGGCTACGACGGCGGCGCGGCGTTGGTCGAGGCGCGTCAGAACGTGGTGATGACCCGCACGTTTTCCAAGATCTACGGGCTGGGCGGGCTGCGGATCGGCTGGGGTTACGCGCCGCGGCATGTCGTCGACGTTCTGAACCGGATTCGCGGACCGTTCAACCTGTCCACCGCGCAACTGGATGCCGCGGAGGCCGCGGTGCGCGACCACGATCACCTCGCCCGCTGCCGGGCGGAAAACACAAGGCTCAGGGCCTGGCTGGCCGAGGCGCTGGCCGAACATGGCGTGCCCTCGGATACCTCGACGGCGAATTTCGTGCTCGCCCGCTTCGCCGATGCCGCCGAGGCCGAGGCCTGCGACGCCTTCCTCAAGGCCGAGGGGCTGATCGTGCGCCGGGTCGCCGGCTACGGCCTGCCGCATTGCCTGCGGATCACCGTGGGCGACGAGGCGTCATGCCGCCGGGTCGCGCATGCGGTGGGCCGGTTCAAGGCCGGCGAGGCCGCGCAATGACGCCGATCTACGACAAGGTCGCG
>Ga0180434_10007176_pt1 | contig 12579 bp, 16 predicted proteins | sample SS_ome_7_FD_132453 | JGI IMG/M metagenome (GOLD analysis project Ga0180434, IMG submission 132453) | Hypersaline lake sediment archaeal communities from the Salton Sea, California, USA - SS_1_D_2 metaG | ecosystem: Environmental > Aquatic > Non-marine Saline and Alkaline > Hypersaline >... | reverse complement strand
GCCTAGCAGGCCCGTAATTTTTCCGTGCAAAATGCACGAAAGTGAGAATTTAAGAATAGTTTTGAAATAAAAATGGCCGCTTGACATTTATTTGCCGTAAGTTACTATTTTTCATATGGCTAAGAAAGAAAAAGCAGAAGACGCAATCCCAAAAGGGCATACAAGGGCAGAATGGAGGGGTCTGAAGCAGGCCCAAGTGTGCGGTGCGCTCAAAATCAGCCCCCAGACACTGAATAACTGGCGCGACCTCGGTTGCCCGGCCATTCCTGGGGATAAAACGTGCAAATATGATCTCCGAGACATCCTGGATTGGAGGGTTGCGTATGAGATAAAGAAAGCCGCCGGTAATGAAGGGGTCGCAGCAGAATTCAGCGAGCAGCTGGAGCGTTACCGAAAAATCAAAGCCGATGCCGCTGAGTTTGACCTTGACGCAAAGAAGAAAAAATATTTGCCGGTTGATGAGGTCAGGTCGATGGTTCGCAAGATGGCAGATCTCGTCAGGGCAGATCTCCAGGGAATCGCGCACCGGATTTCCGTGAAACTTTCCCGCAGTGAGGACCCCGAGGTATGCGAGGAGATGGTGGAGGTGGAAATCAATAAGGCACTCATGAACATGGCCAGCGTGCAGGACGAAGATGATTGATGAGATCATAAAGGGGGATTTCCTCCCTCGCCTATTCCCTCATGCCAGCCGGTCAATACATGAGTTCGCTGAACAGGAGGTAATCGTCCCAAAGGGGCCGCGCCGGGGAACTTATTTTGATTGCCAGTTTGCGCCATGCATGAATTTTGTGTTCGATGCCATCATGGATAAACGCTGGCGCAAGGTAGCGGTCGTCGGGCCAACTCAGAGCGGAAAATCGCTGGTATGCAATAACATTCCGATGCTGTATACGCTTTTCGAGCTTCAGGAAGACATCATTGTCGGGATTCCTGACATGGAGCTTGCCAGGGGCATCTGGATGGAGAAGATCAAGCCGGTGATATGTTCAACCAGATTCGAGGCGTTACTGCCCACCAAGGGGGCCGGGGCCAGGGGTGGTGTCCCGGTGGCAATTGAGCTGGGAAATGGGGCATTCCTCCGCTTCATGGGGGCCGGTGGCGGTGACGCCCAACGGTCAAGCCATACGGCCAGGATCGTGATCATGACTGAGGTCGACAAGATGGACGATATCGGGGAGGCATCTGAAGAGGCCGACCCGGTGAGCCAGATAGAAATGCGGGCAGATGCTTACGGTGACACTTCAAAAATACTGCTGGAATGCACGCCATCGTCTGAGGGGGGCAGGATCTGGCAAGAGGTGACAGTCCTGGGGACCGGGTCCAGGCCGTGGGTGCCATGTCCACACTGCGGTAGATACCAAGCCCTGGAGAAGAAAGGGCTGGTCTACGACTCCGAGGACGCCCTGACAGCAGAGGAGACGGCTAGATATAAGTGCGCCCACTGCGAGAGCTTGTGGACCGACCATGAGCGCCGTGTCGCCCTGAAGACGCCGCTGCTGGTTCATAAGACCCAGGAGGTGGACGAGACAGGCACAGTGATAGGGGATGAGCCAAGAACAAAGACGTTCGGTTTTCATTTCAACGTGTTATATTCTCCGATGCAGTCTATCGGGAAGACTGCGGCGCAGCAGTGGGAGGCCGATGCCAGCGAGTACAAGGAAAAGAAAAAGGCCATGGTCCAATCAAAATGGGCTATGCCATGGTCTGAAGATACCGGCCCAGATCTGACGTGTTCGTTTTCGTTCCTGAATACCAGGGCCAAGGGATCTCAGACTAGAATGGGCAAGGTGCCAGAGTGGGCAGACTACATCCTGATGGAGGTAGACGTTCAGAAACGGTGGCTGTACTGGCACTGCGAGGCCTATAAACACGACGGCACCAGCAAGGTCATCGAGTATGGGATCACTGATATCGTTGACGAGTCGGACAGGGCGATAGTCAAGGCGTTGGATCAGACCAACGATATCGCGATGGAGGGATGGCAGATCGAGAACGACCAGGAAACACTGGTCCAGCCCAGACTATGTATGCTGGATACCGGATATAGGTACGATGTGCTGGCCGGTTGGCTGAAACATCACACCGGGTGGTTTGGCGTCAAGGGAACAGGCAGGGGAAATCGCGTCAGAATGACGGGAAAAAAAGCTATTTTCAGCATACCGGGGATATTGACGGTTCGTCCCCAGGATGACGGAAACAGAATCTGGTTTATTGATGTCGATGCCACGAAGAGCATCGTACACGACCGGTATTTCCTGGGTGATGAACAGCCTGGGTATACTGACATACCGGCTGACGTAACTAGGGGGTATTTGATGAGCATCACAGCGGAACAGCGTGTTCCTGACCCAAAAGGTGACGGATTTGTATGGGAAAAAGTCAGACGGCGTAACGATTACCTGGATTGCCGGTCTTATGGGGTGGCTGCTCAGATGTATCTGGCAGAAAAAGCAAAGAAGGACGGCGACAGGGTAGAGGCCAGGGTGAAGCATAATATAAGGCGAGAAAAGGGCGGTGATAAGGTTGATACCAGGAAGTCGTTCCTGGCCCCAGAAACGAAAAAAGGGCCTCGCAGACAGATACAGCAGAATAACTGGCTGAACAGTACAGGGCGATATTTTTAGGAAAATACTTGACTATATACTGCCATGTAGACGCTTATATATATGGCAGCAACACAATCCGACCTTGAAGCGTCCCTCGCGGCAGCAATAACAGCCAGGGGAAACGGCAATTACGCTCTAGCCAGAGGCCATCTTGCCGACGCTGAAATCCACCTGATGGGAATCCCTGATCAGGCGATTGGAGATAAGAGAATATCATACAGGTCAGACATTGCAAACGTATATAAAACTTTAGATGTACTTGAGGCGAGGACCACGGCAAATAATAAAAACCGCCGGGTGTTCGCTAAATTTACGAGGGAATAATGAATCTCGTAGATAAAGCAATATCATATTTTAATCCACAGAAGGCATATCGCAATGTGTTGGCCAGGGAGATGCTGGAAAGAGCCATTAAATTTGGCTACCAACAAGCCCGGCGCAATAGAATACAGGCCCAGAAGACTGGCCTTGGTGGTTCTGGCGACAAACACGCAGACAAGGCTAACTTGTGGACTTTGCGCGAATATTCCCGCGCCTTAGACCGTGACAACCTAATCGCTTCGGCGATACTGGACCGGGCCAGCGAGTCGATTATTGGATCTGGCATCGATGTCCAGGTTCAGAGCGATAACCGCCGGTGGGATGATAAGGTAGAACAATATTGGCGTGAATGGTGGGATAATGAAGCCGATATTCGTGGTCTGCATGCTGGCTGGCAGATTGAACAGCTGGCGTATAGATCGATGCAAGTGGACGGCGACATACTGTTTGTGCTAACATCAGAGGGCCAAATACAGGCTATAGAGGCAGACCGCATCATGTCGCCGTCTGATATAAAGGACGAAATCTGCGTCCAGGGTGTACAAGTCGACAGGTACGGTAGGCCTGTCGCGTTTTGGGTTGCTCCTCAGTCAGAATCAAGGTCATACATGACATACAAAAAAACAGAAATGTATCGGTATGACGCAAAGGACGTGGTATATCTGCCCAACATGAACAGATTTTCGCTCACACGGGGAGTCCCTGTTTTTGCTTCAAACATGCAACTGTTTGATGATATAGATGCGTTTATCGAGACTTGTATCTTGCATGCCAAGACCGCGGCATCCCATGTGTTGTTTGTCGAGCGCACCGGTGGTGCCTCCGGTATCGATGGCGTCGAGACTGTCGAGGATTCGTATGGGAACGAACGCCAGGAGCAGGTGGTCAGCCCAGGCATGATCATGTATGGCAACCCTGGCGAAAAGGCCACCATGGTGGGGACCACCCAGACGATGGTACAGTTCGCCCCGTTTGTTCAGCAGCTGCTTAGATTCACTGGCCTGAAGTTCGGCATGCCGCTTGAAATGCTGGCTCTTGATTTCTCGCAGACCACGTTCAGTTCTGCCCGCGCTGCACTACAGGTAGCCCAGAAATCGTTCATGACACAGCATAAAATTATGGTACGTCGGTTTATTGAGCCAATCATGCGCTGGAAGGTTGACCAGTGGGTTAAAGAGGGGAGATTCAGAAGAAAAGATTATTCAGTTTCAGCCACGCCGCCAAAGTCGATCAGCGTTGATCCGCTGAAAGAGGTGAATGCTGAGGTCCAGAAAACACAGCATGGTTTTTCTACCAATCGGGAGGTATGCGCCGCCCAGGGTATGGATTGGATGGAAATAATCAACCAGCGAGCCAAGGAAATCGAGTCTGCGATTGATGCGTCCGAGAAGATAGCAAAGAAATATAATAAAAAAATTGATTGGCGGGACTTGATTGGAGACGCCAACAATTACGATAGTTCAATATACGGGGAAAATGATGAAGAAGACACAAAAGAAGATTGACGTACCGAGCAGCACATCACGCTTTGCTGCTGGTAACGCCAAGTTCGACGGAGAGAGGTTCACTCTAGTTCCGTTTAGTGGCCAAGTCTTCGACCATTTCTGGTGGGGCAAGATGACCTTCGACGCAGAAGGCATCCAGATGCGAAAAAATGTCATACCTGCATTTAAAGATCACAGCTCCGGTGAGTTGGTAGGCGAAATTGATAGCATTGAAAAAAAGGACGGACGGGTCGAGTTGTCTGGCAAGTTTCTTGATACAGAAGCTGCTCGAGAAATCAAGCTTGCAGAAAGGCTTGAATGGGAATGCTCGCTTGCGTTCGATTTGAGTACGGCAGTCATTGAGGAAGTCGGCGAGTCAGCCGAAGTCGAGGTCAATGGCGCTAAGTTCTCTGGTCCTGGGACGGTTATCAGAGAGGCCAAACTACATGAAATAAGCTTTACACATTTCGGTGCAGTGCCTGACACCGAGACGTCATTCAAAGAGGGCAAAAAGATTTCAGTTTCTATTTTTTCCGAGGAGGAAACCATGTCCGAAGACCTAAAGAAGGCTCAGGACGAAGCCAAAGCCGAGGCGTTCGGGCTTTTCAGTGAAATGAGCGCCATTTGCGAGGACAAGACCTTTGTGGCAGAGTGCTACGAAAAGAAAATGTCCATCCAGGAGTTCCAGACTGCTCTCATTGATAAGCAGAAAAGCGAACTCAGCAAACTAAACGACCAGCTCGTCGAGGCCAACAAGAAGATCGATGAGGCGAAAAATGAAGGCGTTCAGGCCGCAGATTTCACTCCCCAAGAGGGTGATGGCAATGCCGATGAAGATCCCAAAAGCTTTACCGAAATGGCTCATGAGATCGCCAAAACTGAGAAAATTTCCATTCGAGACGCTTACTCTCGAGTTGCGAAAAGCAACCCCGATCTTTACGAAGATCATCTAAACAACTGCCCACTGGCAAAGAAATAAGGAGACATAAAAATGAGCCAATATAATGAAGGCAAGAAAGCATTTACAGCGATGGGCACTGTTGCCCGTTACTCTACGGTTAAACTGAATACCAGCAAGGGCGACGAGGTCGTGGCCTGTGGATCGAATGAGGCAAACATTGGTTTTGCTGCTGAGGCTGTTGTTTCAGGTGAGCCGGTAACTGTTTTTCTGAAGAATTCTGGTGGCACTTTCAAAGCCATCGCCCACGAAGCCATCACCGTCGGTGCTGCGCTTTACAATCACGCTTCTGGCCGGGTCGGTTCGACCAGTGGTGGAACTCAGCGTTACGTTGCTCTTGAAGCAGCTACCGCCCAGGGTGACATCATCGAAGTCCTTCCTGTCGAGACGTACTAAGCAATCATATAAGGAGATAAAAAAATGCCTAGTCCTACTTCTACAATCCAACGGCGCGATCTTGGCGACACCGTCAGTGAATATGCTCTTGCTCGTTCACGCGACAGTTTCGCCGGTTTGCGCATGATGCCGACTTTTTCGACCCCGCTTCAGTCTGGCAACTATCCCATCATCCCGGTTGAGCAAATGCTGAAGCCGCGTGATGTCAAAAGATCAGCTCGCGGTGGCTACAACCGTGGAGACTGGTCGTTTGAGCAGGGCAATTATGCCTGTATCGAATACGGCTGGGAAGAGGTCGTCGATGACAGCTTGGCCGCTAACTACAGAACGTATTTTGATGCAGAAGTGGTGTCTGCTCAGATCGCTTCTGACGTTATTCTGCGTGAGCAGGAAAAGCGGATCCAGGAGGTCGCCGACGAGGAAACTGCCAATGCTGTCTCGAATAAGTGGAGTTCGGCATCCAATGCTACTCCTCGCAAGGATGTTACCACCGGCATTAAAAGCCTGGTCGACGAGACCGGCCTGATGCCGAACCTTTTTGTCATCACCTGGAACACCTTCCAGAATCTGCTGAAGACGACTGAAGTCCTCGATGCGACAAAGTATACCAATCCTTTGACGATGAACGGATTTGAGGCGCAAAAGCAGCTGGTGGCTACATACCTTGGCGTCCCCGAGGTCGTGGTGACCAACGCGGTTCAGAACGCAAACAAGGAAGGCAGCTCGAGCGGTTTTACTGCCAGCGACATCTGGAATGATGCTTATGGGTATCTTCTGGTTAACAACGCTGGCTCACTCGAGTCTGGCCCGTCTTGGGGCCGCACCATGCTGTGGACTGACGATTCTCCCAACATCCTGAATGTTGAGAGCTATCGCGAGGAAGCTGTCCGTGGTTCGGTTATCCGCGTTCGCCAGAATGTGGATGAGAAGGTTCTGAATTCGTCCTGCATGTACAGGTTGACGAACCTTGCCTAAGAATGAGTTATCTCACCCAGATGTCGGACGCGGTCGGAGGGGTATTCTTCCAGAACGGCGGTTTTAAAGAAACCGCCTACTACCGCGCAGCTGACGCTGTGGTGAGTAATGAGGTCAGTGTGATTGCACAGCATTCGCCTGACCCGGTGAGCGCAGGAGAGGGTTTGGACGAAGAGATGAGTCCGACCCTCTCTAGCGTTATCCGATTCTTTATCCAGGAAAGCGATGTCTCTGACCCTGACTATGGTGACGAGATTACATATAACAATAAAGTCTGGCGAGTTAGGGAAGTAGAAACCGAAACCGGTCTCCACACCCTCTACTGCGTTGGAGAGGAGCGGATGATTGGCTAGGCGCCAGTATCATGTTTACGGTGGCTTTGGTGGCCGTAGTGACGGTATATTCGTCATGAAGGACGAGGTGACGCCTCTGATTGCTGATATGGAGAAGTATATCAGGGCAGACCAGGTTAGGGCCTGTCATAGCGTCGCATACCATATGATGAAGGTTTATCAGGACGCGATATCCACCGGTGGAGCCAAGGGGATTCGTATAGCTCCAAGGAAGCAACTAGATGCTCGCGGTCTGAACCGATTGAAGAGGAAGTTTAAGCCTTCAAAATATAGAGGTAATTCAAGAAAGTTCATGGATTATATGACCAGGGGGCCAAAGCGGTTTGGTCCTGGTTCGTTAAATAAAAACAAGAATCTGCTTAGGGCGATAAAATACATGAAAATAAAGGGCGGAGCGGTTGTTGGCTGGGCGTCCAAGAAGTCTCCCGTATGGGCTGCTGCGGTCCAGTCTGCCCGGCGTGGAGAAGGGCCAGGCAGGTTTATGTTCAAGCGTTCACAGCCATTAAATGAGGCTCAAAGAAAACTCTTTGGGGCCATAGGATTAGCTCCCAAGAATAACAGACCATTCACCCAGCCAAAGGCTGATTTCTTCAAGCCACTGACGAAGAAAAGCAAAAGGTTTATCCGTGAAAAGTTTAAGGAAGGTCTTGAGAGGGCGCTTAAAAGGCGTGAGGAAAAGGCCAAAGAGCGAGCAATGCAGAGGGCTACGGCATGAGCATCCCATCGCTTATTGACATCATGGAGCTGTGGCGAGATACCATAAATAACTCGACCACGCTGGATTCATATTGTCAGACTACATTTGGACAGTCATTCTCTGTCTTTGTTGGCCTCGACCCCAAGAACCCACCTAAAATAAGCCAGGCCCCATTTTTATTGGTAGTGCCAGACAATCTGGACTCTGGGCTGACGGTTGGGGCGCATAATTACAACGTCATTGTGCATATTGGAATCAAAGATGACGAATACTCAGATTTCCAAAGTAATGGAACTTCAGAAATGAGGGGTATATACAGGATAAACCAGATGTGGGAATACGTTTGGGATGATATAGAAACAGCGGCGAACGGAAAAAATTTGATAGCAGACAGACTATCGTATAGCATAAACACTGACGCGTTCCCATTGATTCAAGCGATGGGCATGATCGGGTCTAGCCTACCCAACACAATCGGCGTAAACATAACACTTTGAGGTAAAAAGATGACTCAGGCCAGGGGATTTTTCAAGACGGTAAAGGGTGTCTACGAGACGACATACGGGACGATCCCGACCAGTGGTGAGGCAACCATGATACAGTTGCCATATAACACTTTCGACATGGGATCTGATGAAGAGATGATCGACCCGCAGACGATTAGGGGAAATCGTTATCAGGCAGAACCTGCGTTTGGCAACATAAGTGTCATGGGGTCAGCTTCGGTTCCTATTGACGTCCGTAATATTGGCTACTGGCTCCGTTTGCTACTGGGCAACCCGTCAACGTCTGGCAGCGGGACTTACACCCATACCTTTGATCCTGCCAATTCCTTGCCGTCGATGACTATCGAACAGGGCTTTTCTGATGTTTCTGTTTACAATGTTTTCAGCGGTGTGAAGGTGAACTCAATGTCGATGACATTTGAGCCGTCGCAAGAGGTCACTGCGAACATCGAAATGCTTGGTAAAGCAGAAAGCTCACCGGCCAGTTCATCCCGCGATACATCGCCAAATACAGTTGTGTTTGACAGGTACAACGCCAAAAATATTTCGATGGAAAAGGGCGGTGCTTCGATCTCGACAATCAGCAAAATTGATTTGACCATCAGAAATGAACTGGCAGATAATATCTACTGCCTTGATGGCACCGGTTTCCGTAACAGCTTGCCCGAGACTAATTTTGTCGTTGAGGGGACTATGGAAACGCTTTTTGAGGACGCCAGCATCTATAACGAGGCGATCAGTGGAACTGAAACAAGTCTCGAGATCACCCTGGCTTCTGGTACCAATTCGTTGGTATTTTATATTTATGAGTTGAAGTTCCCGAGGAAGCCATTATCCTCAAGCGGAAGTGAGCCAGTATTCCTGGAGCTTCCGTTTAAGGCTTATTTTCAAGATAACGCCCAATCGGTTCCGCTCCGTGTTACGCTGGTTAACGATGTTGCGAACTATACCATGGGAGCGTAAAAATGGATGATCTTGATGCCAAACCGTTAACTAGAAAACAACTGCGTGAGCTTTGTAAGGAGGGGGTCGACCTGTTCGACCTCCTTCAAAAAGCTCAGAAAATGTCTATCGATGATGGCGACATTGAGATGCCTATTGAGTCTGAACATATATATGCCATACTGGATAAGGCCTATCCAGACAAAGAAATATATGGCATGAACAATATGATGACGGCAGCCCTCGGTGTCATCGCGGCCACAGTAGAGGGCAAATCAGAAAAAAACTGATTGAGGTGTGGGAGTGGATACTGGACGACTCCCCCACCTGTTACAGATGCGTCCAGGCAGGAGTGTCAGTAAAGAAAGGATGCGAAAATTGTCCGAGGAAAAAGCCAGATCTGCTGCCAGAGAATGTGGACGTGATGGAGTTATGGAAATACATGACATCACAATGGCGGGTGTCGGGGTTTGGGTTTGCGGGCCTCGACTACAACGCTCTTTACCGGACAGCGGAAGTGATGCAGATTCAGATGACAGAGGATATCCTGGTGAAAATACAGAGGCTAGAGGCATATACGTTGGAGCGCAATAATGGCAGTTGAACAAAAACTAATACTCCAAGCTGTCGACAAGTCGACTGGGAAGGTGCATGCCGTATCAACAAGCATCAAGGGAATGTCTCGCAGCATAAAGACTGCCAATACGGGACTAAAAACGATGAGACAAGTACTTGCTGGCATCGGTGCAAGTGCGGTCATATTTAAACTCACTCAATCATTTAAGGATTTGGCTAAAAGCATAATCACATCTGCCGATAAGATTCGACTTATGCAAATGAAATTTAAGGCAGTTGGTGCGCCTGACTATAGCTCGCAAGTGATGGACTTCGCAAGGAAAAATCCTATTTTTGGCCTCGCTGAGATCCAGGATGCTTTCGTAAAGCTCTACACAGCGGGGATAGATCCGACATCGGTCGCCATGCAGAGGTTGGTTGACGCAGTCGCTGCTTTCGGTGGAACAGCAAAGAATTTTCAGAGCGTCATCCTGGCGATTTTTCAGACGATGGGTAAAGGTGTTCTGTCTATGGATGAAATGCGTAGGCAATTGGGGCAGCAGATACCGAATGCGTTGAAGCTAGCGGCAAAAGAGATGGGAATGAGCCTGACCGAGTTCAACCGTCAGGTGATGCTTGGTAAGATCGATGCCACATCCGGTGTAGCAGCCCTTATAAAGGGTCTCAAAAAATATGAGGGAGCGGCGTCTGATTTCGGCAAAACGCTTACCGGTATGTTCAAGAAGCTAGAGACTGAGTGGGATATAATAAAGTCTACTGCTTTATCAGATGAGCAGTATAATAAAATGAAAAACGCTTTGTCAGGTTTGATAAATACAATAAAAGAAGATGGACCAGGATTTGTAGAAATGGTCGCAGATATGACTGTTGGTTTTGTGGATTTAGCAAAAGAAATTAAAAGCGTCATCAAGGCGATGCGCGATTATTTTAGAGAGGAAAGGAAAAGTCGTGGTGGAAAATACGCTTTGCCAAAATCATCTATAAAGTTAGCGCATGATAAAGCTAGCGTGCAAAAAAAAGAAGAAGGCTATGCATATAAGACAAGAGATTCATATATGCTAGACCCTCCTAACATTTCGCTTCTGGCAGAAGACATATACAGGCTAGACGATATGACAATAAAAGCTACAAGAAGCATGTCCGATGGGTGGAAGACATTTTGGGCCGGCTTCACTAAGCAGACCAATGATGCCACAAACAACTTTAAGGAAAGATTCAAAAATGCGGCCAAAGTTGGAGAGGAAACGGCAAAGGCGCTATCTAAGGCAATGTCGTCTGCGTTTAACCAGTTTTTCTTGGACGCAATCGAGGGAAAGGTTCTAAAGTTCCGCGATTATTTGTTGTCTTTCCTGAAGGAGATAGCAGCAATGCTGGCGAAGATTGCATCTCAAAAACTAGCCGAACAAATACTCGGACAGGTGGGCAATTACATGACCAGTGGGAACAAGACGCCAACATCAAATTCAGACCCAGAGGGGATTATGGTAAATTCTGGGGCTGGCACTACCGGCGGTGGTGGCGGTGGTATTCCGGGTCGAGGGAAGGCTCAGATGAGAGCACCAACCAACGTACAAGTAATAAACAATTCCGGCACTCCAGTTGAGGGTACATCATCTATTTCTAGCGACGAAGTAGGCAACCAGGTGATGACCATAGTGCTTGATTCAGTAAACAGGAACAAGAGCGGTTCTAGGGACGCATTAAGGGGGATGTTGGCGACATGAGCTGGCCATCGATACAGGAGCCAAGCTATCCGCTTGAGGAAGAGGTCTACAAGCCTCAAATAAAGACTGAATTCGAGGCCGGGTATGTCCAGTCTCGACCGAGAGCGACGATCTCAAAGCGTAGATTTAAGCTCACATGGCAAGCCATGGATGACACCGACCTAGCATCATTGCAGAGTGCTTTTGCGTCTGATGTTGGCAGCACGTTTTCCTGGACCCACCCGGTAACATCGACTGCTTACACCGTCAGGTATGTGGGCAATGGAATTACCTCGACAAGATACACCAATGGTGTTAATAGGGTTATGGTTGAGTTGGAGCAGGCCTAATGCTTGATATATCATCTGCACTTATATCCGAAAAGAATTCCCTTAGTAGCTCATATCCATTCTTGATTCTTTGCGAGATTCAATTTACAGGGTATACGGCTAGGCTGGTTAAAAACGAAGCTGATATAGAATGGCAGGGTAATATTTGGTATGCTTTCCCATTTGATATAGACAATATGGGCGAGCAAGGTAGAGACGAAGTCCCAGAGGTTAGACTGACGGTGTCGAATGCAATGCGTTCATTACAGGGATATGTTGATACATATGATGGGGGGGTAGAGGTGCCGGTTGTGTTGCGAGTGGTTCATGCCGACAATCTGATAGGCACTGAAAATGACACCACATTTTTAAGGCTCGATTATGAAATTTTAACATGTACAGCAGATTCAAAAGTTTTGGTTTTTACACTTGGATCTTCAAGCCCTTGGCATAGAAGAATACCTAGATGTAGGTTCAGAAGGAACCTGTGTAGATGGAAATTTAAGTCTACGTCATGTGGGTATGGCGGCGTTGAAACCGAATGTAATAAAAGTTTTGCCAGATGCGATGAACTGAACAATACAGCAAGATTCGGGGGATTCCCAACCATTGGAAACCAGGGGATACGACTCAATGTTTGAAGTTTCAAGTTTAATAGGCAAGCCTTTTGTCGATTTTTCCAGAGACCCAGATGTTGGGTTCGATTGTTGGGGCCTAGTTGTTTATATTT
>Ga0180434_10007175_pt1 | contig 12580 bp, 14 predicted proteins | sample SS_ome_7_FD_132453 | JGI IMG/M metagenome (GOLD analysis project Ga0180434, IMG submission 132453) | Hypersaline lake sediment archaeal communities from the Salton Sea, California, USA - SS_1_D_2 metaG | ecosystem: Environmental > Aquatic > Non-marine Saline and Alkaline > Hypersaline >... | reverse complement strand
TGTCGTGGGAAGGCCAACCAGCCGGTCGAGTTCGGTCGCAAGGTCTGGCTGGACGAAGTGGATGGTGGCATCGTTTCCCACTATCACATCTTGGAAGGGAATCCCAGTGACAAGCAGCAATGGAAACCCAGCCTCGACCACCACGTCGAGTTGTTTGGCCGACCACCCAACCAAGCGAGTGCTGACCGGGGAGTCTACTCCGCCCCCAATGAAGTCTACGCTGAAAAGATCGGCGTCAAGCGGGTGATCCTCTCCAAACCGGGCTACAAGTCAGCAGCTCGACGGCAGCACGAGAAGCAACGTTGGTTCAAACGAGGTCGGCGTTTCCACGCCGGTGTAGAAGGACGGATCAGTGTTCTGAAACGCAAGCACGGACTCGATCGCTGTCTCTATCACGGCGACGATGGCTTCGGGCGTTGGGTGGGATTGGGTGTCATCGCCGGCAACCTGGCTGTGATGGGAACGACTCTATTTGCCCGACGTTCCCTGGAGGAAGAGAAAAAAATGTTAGCGCGCACAAGTCCTGGGTTAAGCAGGGACAGCTAGAGGTAGAACCTTGCGTCCTTGCCAATAGAGATCCCAGCCATCGTTGAGCATAAGTGTCTTGAGTGCGGCGAGGCCGTCAGCAGTTTCTTCACTCCAATGCATACCTTTGTGTTTCTGACGACGAGCAACGATCAAATCACACGCTTTCTCAGCGTGACCGCTGCCGATGTAGATACGTTTGGCCCGTCGCTCTTTGTAGTTGACCATGTAAGGTTCTCTTGCCGAGAGGTAAGGGATTTCCAGAATTTTAATTATCCCAGAAATATGGTAGAAAGACCATCAGACCTACCTTGTGGAGGATCTGATGGTGCTGATAGACGAACTAAAGGCATTGTTCAGGGACATTGCGAACAAGCTCAAGGGCCACGAGCGTCGTACTTTCATGGCCCAGGTAGTCAAACTACTTGGGCAGGGTGGGCAACGGCGCGCTGAAAGGGAACTGAACTGGAATCGCGTTACCATTCGCAAAGGTATGCACGAGCTGGAAAGTGGCATCGTATGTATAGATGCCTTTTCAGCACGAGGCCGCAAACGAGCTGAAGAACACCTGCCCAATCTATTGAACGACATCAAAGCCATCGCAGATGAACAAAGCCAGACTGACCCTACATTCAAGACGACACGTCTATACGCTCGTATAAGCGCGAAGGAGGTGCGCAAGCAACTGATTCAGCAGAAAGGGTACACCGACGACGAACTGCCCAGTGAAGAGACCATTCGGGTCAAGCTGAATGAACTGGGATATCAACTCAGAAGTGTTCAAAAGTGTCAACCTCAGAAAAAGATACCTGAAACCGATGCTATTTTCGAACAACTGCACGAATTACACACGGAAGCTGATGAAGATGAAAGCATATTGCGCATTTCTATGGACGCCAAAGCGACAGTGCTCATTGGCCTGTTGTCTAGAGGAGGAAAAACACGCGTTTTTGTCCGAGCCTTGGACCACGATATGAAACCTGACGACAAGTTGACTCCATTTGGCATCTTTCTTCCTCAATACGATGAACTGTTTCTGTATTTCACCAGTTCGTGTGTTACCAGTGATTTCATAGCGGATTGTCTATGTGACTTCTGGTCGATAGTGCGGGAGCGATTCTCCCACGTCCAGACTCTATTGATCAATCAAGACAACGGAAGAGAAAACCATAGCCGTCGCACTCAGTTTATGAAGAGAATCACCGAGTTTGTTGACCAATTCCAAGTCGCCGTGCACTTGGCCCACTACCCACCCTATCACAGCAAGTACAACCCAGTAGAACGTGTCTGGGGCGTGCTGGAGAATCATTGGAATGGCAGTCTGCTTGACACAATCGAAACAGTCCTGAACTTTGCCCAGACAATGACGTGGAACGGACACCATCCTGTTGTTAAGTTAGTAGACGAAATCTATCAAACAGGTGTTCGCTTGTCCCAAAAGGAAATGAAAGAACTGGAAAAACGATTCCAGCGTCTGCCTGGCTTGGAGAAGTGGTTCGTACTCATCGAACCTATCCCCCCGTAACCTTTGGGATAGTTATTTTCCTGGAAGTGCCTTATTCATCTTCTTGCGGCGAGATAGGTATGGTGGGTTGGTAGCTACTACATCATAGCGGCGTAGCATCAGGTCCAGCAACCTCAGCCCCTTCGTCGCCTCGCCAGCGAAGAAAGTCTGGTCTACTCCGGTCTGGGCCTGCTGGCGCGCGAATTCGTCCAATCCCTGTACAATCTGGGCGGAGATGATCTCCCAGAACTCTTCCTCGGCCGCCGCGCGCTCGAACTCGCCCGGCAACCCGGCAAAGAGCGGCGCTTTCTCGTACTGGGCGCGCTCCTGAGCGATCAGAGCGCCAAGCTCTCGCTCCAATCGCAGCAGTGAACCGAGTTGGGTCACGTCCCGCAACCGCTCCCACAGCGCCCGGATCAGCCGCTCGTAGATGGGCCGCGTGAAGCGCGCCTCCCGCAGGAACGCGCCCAGGCGCGCGCCATCCAGGGGGCGCACGTCGGCGCAGGCCAGATTGCTTTCGGTGATGCGGGCCTTGGGGTTGAGCGACTTGGCCTTGAGGTAGAGTGCCAGCGCCGATAGCTGCACCGCTCGCAGGTCGATGTCAATGCCAAAGAGGTTGTGTTTGAGAATCGCCGCTGGAATCTCGGCTGTGTCGTTCACCGAGGACGTCTCGGGCCAGCCCGGCTCCCCGGCGCGGTCCAGTTCCTCCTGATACATCGCGGCAAAGAGATCAAAGGCCACCAGGCCAAAGTGCATTCCGCCACAGGCCGGGTCCAGCAGCGTGATCTCCTTGACGGGCCGCAGCGGTTCCGGCGGCTGTTCCCCTTCCAGCGGCGCCAGGTAGTCGAGCGTCTCGGCGCCGATTAGCTGGGTATCCGGGTGCATCCGCACCCACAGCCGGCCCAGCGTGTTCTGCACCAGGAATTTGACGATCCAGTGCGGGGTAAAGAGCTGCGTGGCCGAGGGGATGTCCTTGGCCTCGAACTTGGCGCCACTGGTGCGCACCTTTGCAAAAGCGGCCTGCAATTCTGGCTCGTTGAAATACTGGTAGACCCATCCGACCGTCTCGTCGGCGCGCCAGGCGTCGGCCAACCCCGGTTGGTTGAGCATCTCGAGCAGCGCGTTCAGCGCCCGCGGTCGGGGGAAGAGACGGCTGGATAGCGTATCGGGGTCGAAAAGCACCCGCACCTCCTGCGCCACCTGCCCGGCCTGCCAGAGCAAAAAGCGGCGGTAGGCGATGTCGGCTTCGCCTCGCTCGTAGCGGGCCAGGTCATCGGCGTGCTCGGGGTCGGCCAGGTAGAACTTGAACCCGTTCGAGTCAGCACCCTTGTCCAGCGCGCCCCGGATCAACTTGCGCGCCTCCATCATCTTGAAGGCCACCAGCCGGTTCAGGTGCGTAAAGGCCGCCTCCTTGACCAGCTTTTCCACCGCCTCGGGGCGGGGCAGCCCCGCGCTGGCCTCGTCGTCCAGGAACCGGGCCAGGCGGCGGTAAGTCTCGCCGGTCTCGGGGTCGACCTGCACCTGGGGCAGCTTTTCGGGCGGGTCGAGCCGCCCGTCGGTGTACAGGCCGTAGGTTCCCTCTAACAACTCTCGCGCCTCGCGAGTCAGCAGTTCGCGGGCAGAAAGGGCCAGATCGTGAATAGCCCGGCGTTGGCTGTCGGTCAACGATTGCGCCATTGCGCACTCCCTCACGTTTTACGCATCACGTTTCACATCACTACATTCACGCATACACTTTGGTATGATAGCTTCCCCGTCCCTCATTCTCCGCGATGCCCATAAAGCGCAGGCTCGTGTTTCCTTCGGTCGTGGCAGGCATAAAGAGCACACAGGGCACGCGGGTGCGGCCCTTCATCTCGTCTAACAGCTTGGACACACGGTAGATATTGGGAGCCAGCGCCCCTGCCCGCACGATAAAGACGAGATGGCGGTCGGAGTCTAGCTCGGCTAATCGTTCAGCCAAGAGGCCAGGCAAAGGACGCCAATCAGGATCGGAGAGATAGTCCTGTATCTGCTCCTGGGCCTTTTCAAAGCCATCCTGGCGCTCCAGAGCCGCCACCTCCTCGATCCCCTCGCTCTCATCAATGGCCTGCCACATCAGTTCAGCCAGGGAGATGAACACGATTTCGCGTTGGGTGTCGTTTTCCAATCGGATCTTGAGAAGATCAATCTCACCCCGCATAGCCCACTCTTGCCTGGGTGGATAACAAAAGACGGCGAAGGGAAGATCGTCATAGCTGTAATGCTGCATCGGAGACGCCTTCAGGTGCGTCTCCAGGGTTCTAATGCGCTCTTTGATTTGTGAGGAGGACATGGGCATACTCCGTCAGGTCATTAGCCGGAAACTCGATGCGGATCACCGAGCCAGCCGCGTGGTAGGTCAACAGATGCTCTTGATGCGCTTCGATGAAGAAACGCTCCACCCCCTCGGTGAGCAGAAAAAAGAGCCGCCAGTCATCGCTTTGGAGGACGAGGTGACCAGACCGCTCACGTTGCTGGAGCCAGAGGGCAATGAGGGCAAACGAAGGAGTAGGAAGATAGATCGGCGTCAACCGCTTGTTGACGGCGCCTTGGAGCACCCCAAAATCGCGCAGTGTGGCCGTCAAACCTCGTGCTACACGCGTAATCGTTCCTTCTCCCCATCGTGTCGTCGTCTTACTCTCGGCAACCCAGTTGCGAATGCCGCGCACCACGACCTCAATGGGTAGATCGGTGTAGCCCGCTCGATGCCGCTGGTAGAGCACCTCGATGACAATATCCCGCAACGTGCGATCGTTCTGGGCCGAGAAAAAGTAAAGCAAGGGGGCAATCCACTGAGCGGGTGCGCCGTTTTGGGTCAGCGTCACCAGCGCCGCGCCGACATCGGCGTCGTCAAAGTAACGCTGGCGAAAGATCTTTAAAATATCCTGCACGCGCTTACGCGAGGCCTTGCCAAAGATGTTCTCCCGTCGGGCGCGGTCGAGATTCTCCGCCACCGATTGTGCCAGGTCCCACTCGGCCAGCAGAACCTTGGTGTCAGCGATCAAGGCGCTAGCCTTGATGATACGGCTGGTGTAGATGGGGTCGGGTGATTCAGTCAAGTTTTTACTCCAGGCAGAATGGAAATACTGGCTCGCCAGGACTGCCCTCCAGGTAAGCCCAGGCCAGCGTTCGCGCTCGGTGCACCAATGGTGAGATCTCACCCGGATCAGGCGAGACCTCAATCTGCAATCCGTGTGTGTTCGTCTCTCCCACAACGATATAGTGCGATGGTTCTCCTGTCAAGTTCAGCAGGTGTTGGCGTAGCATTGCCAGGGTTGTGATCGGCTCCTCCGGTACAGGGACAGGGAGGAGAGGTGCAAAGCGCAGGGCGAGCTTATCCTGGTTGTCGAGGTCGAGTCGGTAAAGATGTAGAACTCCACTATCGACAGGATAAGCAGCTCGATGACGCGCCCGAGCGGCGGCCAGGGCCAGGCTGCGAGCAGCCAGGGGAGGAGCCATAGGGAAGACACGCTCCAGCAGAAAGCCAGCGTGTCGGGTGAGCGATTCGTCATCCCACCAAGCCAGGCTATCCTTGTTGGCAGCCCGAGCTACCAAGAGGCGCAAGCTCAAAATCGTGTGCATCTCTTTCGGTGTGAGGTTGTCGGTGAATGTGTGTTCAGACATCAAAGAAGACACCTGATGAAAAAAAGATCGCGAATAAACATCTCTTGTACGGGATGGGCTCCTGCGGTGGCGCACCTTGGTGCCTGCACTGCGCCACCGCAATATGCCTCCGGCTCCTGCATGGCCGTGAGCCTTTTTCTCTTCAATGAGGATTGTAACACAATGGAGGGAGGCGAGCAAGTCATTTGCTCCTTATCCCCTCGTTCGCAATCCTTACCAGGGCTTTCTCGCGTAAGTGGAATCTTTCCTCAGAAACTCGGAACCCCAGACTATTGACATCGGAAGTCGGAACCCGTATAATGATCATACTTTTTGATTCTGTTTCAACCCGCGCGTGTACGGTTGAGCTGTAAACAAAGTGACGCTCCCCTCTGCACGTGCAATTCCGCAGCACGGTTGAGCTGAAAGTGAAACGATGCTCCCCTCTACTGCGGAAGCGATGTACGGTCGAGCTCCGCTCCCTTCTGCATCGCAAACGAGAATATAGTAACTGATTGGCTGAGGTCGCGAAAAAGAGAAGCGGCGTCGGCTAGTAGTGGTTCTGAGCAAAATCCCTTGTTGGGGCAACTGTACCAAGTTGTGGGAATCTCCACGCCTGCACTACTGCACCGCCCTGGCGGGGGTTTTCTGCGTCTTTTGGATAGGGTCGAGAAAACTCGCATACCCTGGACAGAACCAGAACTCGCCCGACACCAGAATATGGATCAAGAAATCATCAAGTGTACATCGCCTATCGCCTTAGGCGAGTGGATGTCGCCTGCCGCGATGTCGGATTCTTCGGAAAATCCTCTCCGACAGATGTGAGTAGCCTGGCTGCCAAAGCGGTCGGGTGATCGAATATTGCCGGGTGCTCCCAAGCCCGGCCTAGTCGAAGATCTAAAGGAGGTCTCCAATGCTTGTGCAAACCTACACAAAAGAAAAGCCCACCTCGGTGTTGCAGCACCTGGCGGGCGAGTGGAACTTTGACCTCGTTCCACTCATAGTATACACCAGCTTCGCGCTAGTGTCAAATGCTCTTTGCCTCGTATTTGTCGCCTCTTGTCTGCCCCTTTTCCTACTTTTCTGCCTACTATCCTGGTCGCATCTTCTTCCCCTCTGTTTCTGTATTCACACATCGACTGACACCACCCCGCGTGTGATTCCCGAAACAGGACGGAAGGACCACCAGGCCCTCTCCTCTGTGACACAGCCTCTCTCTTGCTCTTCTAAGTACAGCCTTCCGTTAATGCGTTCCTAGTTCCCTGTGAACCTCTTGACCTTCAACGGCCATTTTTCGACTCCAAAACAACCCAAAACGGGGGTTTGAGCGGGTTTACGGTGTCAGAGAACTAGGAACAAACTTGCGCATCGCTGTACTAAGGCCTCCCTCTCTCTGTAAAGCCCCGGTGTATGGTTACCAGCCCTCCCGGGGCGTAGTGCGCCCCGGGGCCACAATAGAAGATCAAGCTATAACGAATCCATAGGGAAACAGGACCGGTCGTCCCTGACGGATGACTGCGCCTGTCGCTACCCCACAACAGGAGGTGAAAAATGAGCAAGGAAGCGAGCTGGATCGCCACGATGTTAGCTGTGCTGCTGATCGTCATGGCGCTTCTGTCACCACGAGCGGAAGGGCGACTGCCCACGCTGGAAGCGATGGAGAAACCGCCAGCGACGATCATTAAGGTGCCACTGGTCGGACCGATCATTGGGCGGATACAGCGCCAGATGATCGGAATGACCTGGCAGTTGGAGGCTATTCCAACAGAATAAAGGCGCAGCGTAAACTGCGCCTTCAGAGGGGAAAAGCGTAGAGTATCAGTCACCCCTTTTCCCCGACAGATTTTACCAAAGGCCCCGACCTTTGTCCATCTATCAAGGTGAGCAGAGGTCGGGGCCTTTGTCATTTCGGCAAGGGCTTGGATTTTTTACCCAGGAGGTAAGCACAATGATTGGCAAGATTGTTCATCAACTACGCGCCGCCGGCCTCACGAAAGAGGCGGCGGAACTAAAGGTGGCTGTGCGCCGCGCCCGCTCCGGTCAAACCCCATCCGTCTCCCCAGAGACGGAGAGGGCGGTGGCACAAACCCTCCGTCGCTCCGGTCCGTTCGCGCAGGAGCGGCAGGATTTTCGCACCCACAGCCTGAGACGCGGCCTGAGATTGGCCACATGAGGAGGTACTGAGATGATGGAACTGGTGAAATTGGTCGTCGCTTTGCTCATCGCCGTCCCAATCGCTCTAGGTATCACCGGGGCGGCGATGCGGTTCGCAGCCCGCGCCAACCGAATGACCCAGCGCTGGGATCATTACTGTAACTACAGAGGAGGATCAGATGTCTAACGATACCACGTTATCATCCGTCGCAGACTTTCTGGCCGTCGTCGAGACGGCCGAGCAACGCTTGGCCGACGGTGAGACCAAGGCTCACCGGGCCAAGGCATTGCTCCTGCAGGCCGAAAAGGCCCGCGATGAGGCCGCCGCCCGCAAGACTGAGGCGGAGCGGCAACTTGCCGTCGTCGAGGCGGCGCTGACGAAGGCCCGTACACTGAGGGCGCTCGTGGGGGACGAGACGATCTCCCAGGGAGAAGCCCTCCTCGAGCAGACCTGGGCCGAGGCCCAGGCCGAGGTGACTCGCCTTCAGACCGAGGCGGAAGCCGCCCAGGTTGAGGCGGAGCATCTGGCCGCCGATCCAGAAGTCCTGGCTTACCTGGACTACCACGATGCTCAGAAGCGGGCCGAGCAGGAAGCCCGGGAACAGGCCCGTGAGGGCCTGGAGGCTCAGTTGGCCGCCCTACGTCCCGCTGCCGCCGTGGGACAAGGGGTGGAGCTTCTGAGGGATCTGGCGATCCAGGCCGAGAAGGCCGGATTTCCCGACTTGGCCGCCCAGGCCCGGGATGCAGCCGAAGCCGCTTGCCAGGTAGCCCAGGCTCAAGCCCAGGCGGAGGCTGCGCTGCGCAGGCGGCGGCTGATCCGCTGGTCCGAGGGTCGGGCCAGGCAGGCGCAGCCCGGCGACTTTGTCTTCGTCGTAAATAAGGATAGGGAGAACGGGGATGAGCAGCAGGCAGCGATCCACCTGCGACCCCTTCCGGCCCGGAGCGGGCGGTTGCGCTTCCAGGTCGTCGCTGCTCTGGGGATGGAGAATTACTCAGACGAATACGGAGATGTTCCGGCGCGCGGTCGTGTCTGGCGCTGGCGGAACCCTCCCACCTGCAAACCTGACGGTCTGACCGAGGCTCAGTTCGAGATGGTGGCTCAGATCGTCCGAGGCAAACTCCGTTCCGGCTGGGCCATCAATCGAGCCAATGCCAGACTGGCTCGTCAGGCAGTCAAGAAACATCAGAGAATCAAAGAGCACCAAGCGGCTGAGGAGCAAGAGCGCGAAGCAGTCCACAAACCCCAGACCACAGGAAAGAAGGAAGTCGTGCAGAAAGTCCAGTCTATCACACCAGCGACCCGGCCAATCAAATGCAAGCCAACCGAGTCAGCACAAGCAGAGGCAGAGGCCCCAGCGCCAGAAGCCAGCGCCGTGGACGATCTGGAGGGCCTGTCGCTCCAGGTGGCGACCCGATTACAACGTGTGGGCTTGAATAATCGCGAGGCTGTGGAGGAGACGCTCGCCGCCGGGGAGGGCATCTTCCTGAGTCTACCCGGGATCGGTCCTGCAACCCTGGAGGCGGTGAAGGTTTGGTTGAGCAAGTCTGTACAGACCGATCAAACGGGGACCGAGATCAAGGGGTTGTCTCAACCTGAGCCAATATTCCCGGTCGAGATCGAGCCGGAGTCACGGGCCAATCTCCAATCCTCGGCCTCTGATATGGTGGAGGATGAAGACCGAGGCCGAGGCGAGGGCAATACTAAAGCCAAGACCAAGACCGACACCAAGGCCAAGCTCCAACCTTTGGTTGAGTCCGAATCACCAGCACCGTATCACCCTGAAACTGAGCCCGTCGTCGCCGAGGCTGAGGCTAACGTTACCTCTCAGCCCACCGTTCAGATCCCCAAACCTGTCATCACCGTCGAGGGAGACGGTGTGCTCGGTCAACGTCTGCTTCAGTGGCAGGGCGTGGCTTGTGTGGGGCTGACGCCGGTGGCTCGTACGCTGGGCTTCGGTGAAATCCAGGTGTTGATCCACGAGGATCAGGGCCAATCGACCCTCGTGGCTTACTGGCCCGGCGGCGAGACCACCCTCTCCTGTCCCATCAACGGCCGGGCGGGGCAGATGCGGGCCGTCCGCGAGCTGGTCCAGCAGATACGGGCAGCGGCTTGATGTCCGTTCTTGGTTCTTCCTGACACTGATTACTTCTCGTGCATAACCGGCGTAGTATGTGAGTGCGTGTGCTACGCCGGTTATGCATTCCACATACAAACCACATAAAGGAAAGCCCAATGACAAGAATAGCAAGACACGCCAACCGTGGCCGCTTCTTCGAGGAGTATCTACAACACCTGCACACCCGTTACCGTGAGCAGGGCCGCGCCCGGATCGATTTCATTTCCACACCCACCCGTCCCCGCAACGGACGGAACGGGGTGACGTGGGTGCCAGTACAAAAAGGCATCGTAGATTTCGTCGGTGTGCTTTCCGGCGGTCGTTTCGTGGCCTTCGATGCCAAAAGCACCCGCAACACGCGATCCTGGCGGGTCAAGACCAGTCGCCGCTCTCCGTGCAATGACACCACCCATCAATGGGAGTACTTATCCGAGGTATACGCACTGGGTGGCCTGGCTTTTTACTTGATCTATGCCGAAGCGCTGGACCGAGTTTTCGTAGCGCTGATGCCTTTCCCAGTCGGGGAAGCGCCACGCTTCTCTGATCTGATCGAGGTGGTAAAGGACGAGAATGGCTGGTGGGATTGGCTGGAGGTGCTGGAGAGGGCAATGCCCTCTTGTATCCGAATGAGATGAAGCGGGCAATCGGGTGCTATCGCACGGGCCTGCGGTGGCCGCACTTTGTGCATACCCAGACTTCGATGATCTTTGTGCCGCCACGGCCGGTCACCCTGGAAAGCAACGATGGGCGTTCCCACTGTTGCCGCTCGTGCCTCGTAAGGAGGTCACACTTGGGGCAGTGGATGATAACAGTCTCGTTTCCTGCTTCACGGTTTATCATACGTGGCCCATTTTAGCATAGGTTGAACCGTTGGCAACTAGGACAGGATCATTGTTGGTGGACACGATACGCGAAAGAATTGGAGGAATTTCAAATGCCTTGTGATGCTATTGCTGTAGCCAGTGGCCAGGTTCCCCTGGACCTGGCCCACGAACTAGAAAAACTCGGAACGGAGGCTGTCACCCAGGCGATGCTGGCTCTTTTGCGCCAGCGCTTCGCCCGCCTGGGCCAGCCGAAATTGACATCTCTCCGGCGTGCCTATTCAGGCGCAAGGGCGTCGGGCATTGGCGTGCAGATCGGGAATGTCCTGGTCCGCATCTCCCCAGATTGGCAGGTCACCGTAAGCGCCCGTGGCCGCGTCAGTAACGGGGATAGACAGGCCGTGGAACAGATTCGGGATGCAGTAACGGGCCTGCTCACCAGCCTGGCTGGGCTGGCGATCCAGAAACGGCTGACACAAGCCATCCCGCAAGCCGGATACCGCATCACCGACCAGACCCGCGCCCCCAACGGCGCACTGGTGCTGAGCGTGGAGCTGTAGGAGAACAAGGAGGCACTGTGAAAGCAAGAGTTGTCATCACCGCCGACGGCCAGGTCTCTGTCTTCGTAGATGAAGGAACATTAGAGACCGGTCGTGAGGCCATCGAGCGCTTCTTCGCCGATCTGGCCGCCCAGGACATAGCGGTAGAGTGGGACGGCAAGGTCGAGCAACACCGCCACGAGCGGGAGCCGGTCGCGGCTCACAGTCACGCGGACTGAGGTGAAACGCGAGATGGGCGAACAGCGTTTCCCTACTCCCACCTGGGCGCAGGAGGTGATGGAGAAGTACCGCTCCGGGGTGGCGCACGCCTTCATCCTTTGCTTCAACATCCACGATTACGCCATTCCCGGTGTGCCCTTCACCACCTATCTGGCCCAGATGTTGGCCGGTCGCCAGCTAGTGGCCGTGTACTCCCGTGACCTCGGCGTCACCTTCCCCCTGGAGACGATGCGGGAGAGGTTCGTGGAACTCCTGGGATTGGGCGGTGAACCACAACAGGAGATCGATCCTGCTCTAGCTGCCCTCCAGTCCCTGGGTGTGGCGTCAAGCGGAGGCAGCACAGACCTACCCCGCGCCCCCGCCGACGCGCTTCCTCTACTCGGTCGCCTCTTGAGGATGGGTGGGCCAGATGACAAGCTGGCCTCGGTCATCGTCGAGGATGCCCAAGCGATCATCCCCGACGCCGACGTAGCCGCGATGAGCCCAGCCGACCGGGACGTGCTGGTCGCCGTATCTCGCTGGGGAAGGGACGCGGAGATCGTGGCCGCAGGCAACCCCGTCTTCCTGGTCACCCCGAACCTGTCGGCGATCAACGGCGCTGTGCGGGCTGCCTCTTCCAAGTGGGAAGCGGTGAAGGTTCCTCTACCCGGGCCGGAGGAGCGGTTGGCGTTCATCGAGTGGTACCTGGAGCTAGAGGAGCGCGGCGACTTTGAGTGGCCCGACGATCCGGCTCCACAGAATCTGGCCAACGTCACCGCTGGCCTGTCCCTGGTGCACCTGGAGGACATTCTGCTTCGTGCTGAAATTGAAGGAGAACTGCGACCGGAGATGGTACGTGATCGGAAGGAGGCCATCATCCGCTCGGAGTACGGCGACGTGCTGGAGGTGATGGAGCCGCGCTTTGGCTTTGACGACGTCGGGGGGCTGCAGCACGTCAAAGAGTTCTTCACCCGCTCGGTAATCCGGCCGATGCGAGAGGGGCGGACGCGCCGCGTGCCTCAAGGCGTATTGATGACTGGGCCAGCCGGCTGTGGTAAGTCGATCATCGCGGAGGCC
>Ga0180434_10007173_pt1 | contig 12580 bp, 8 predicted proteins | sample SS_ome_7_FD_132453 | JGI IMG/M metagenome (GOLD analysis project Ga0180434, IMG submission 132453) | Hypersaline lake sediment archaeal communities from the Salton Sea, California, USA - SS_1_D_2 metaG | ecosystem: Environmental > Aquatic > Non-marine Saline and Alkaline > Hypersaline > Sediment... | reverse complement strand
GTCACCGCGACCACGACCGGCGAATACTGCGCGGCCAGCCAATAGTTGCCCTCCAAGAGGCTCCGCAACAGCAGCACCAGCCCTGTCACCGGCACCAGGCTATTGCCCAGGTTCAACTCCACTCCCGGCGCCATCGGCAGGATCGCCAGCGGCATCGTCACCAGCAGCACGGGCACGAGGTAGTATTGCCCTTCCTTGGTGCTTCGCGCGAACGCGGCCAACGCGAGGCACAACGCGCTGAACAGGGCCGAGATCGGCACCAGCGCCAGGCCCAGCCACACCACCGACAACAGCGGCGGCAACGCGAAGTTCTCCATCCGCGCCAGCACCAGCCACGCCGTCAGGCCGATAGCCATCAGGTTCAGCACGGCCGTAATCATGCTGAAGGCCATGATCGTCAGCAGCTTGCCCAAGACGATTTCGGTCCGCTCGGCCGGACTGCTTAGGAGCGTCTCGAGCGTGCCGCGTTCTTTCTCGCCGGCACAGAGGTCGACCGCCGGGTAAAAGGCCCCGGTCAAGGCCCAAAGCAGCAAGAGCACCGGCAACAGCTTGGCCCAAAGGGCGGCGCCGCGATAGGCCGTCTGGTCGGCGACGTCGGCCGGCTGCACGCTGAACGGCTTCGCCACGCTGGGCGACAGCCCGCTGGCCTTCAACTGGCTTTGAAGCACCTGCTCGCGCCATTGGCTGAGCACCTCGTTGAGCCGGGCGAAGGCGATTTGCGATTTTTCGGAGGCCGTCGTATAGAAGATTTGCGGCTGCGGAAGGTCGACCTTTCCCTCCGACTGCTCCTGCCTCAGGGCTTGCCGCGAGGTCTCCAACTCCTCGTCGAACGACTCGGGAAAGTACAGCGCCGCGTCGTACTCGCCCGACTGCACCGCCTGTCGGGCGGCGGCCGGTTGCTCGGGCGTCTTGCCGTCGGGTCCCGGCTCATCGGACGGAAAATGCAGTTCCAGCAGTTTCTCACCATTCTTGCCGGGAAAAAGTCCCTTGGCAAAGCGGCCGTTTTCAATCAGCGGCGGCTGCTTCGGCAGATTCTCCGCCCCGACCACCAGCACGCTCGTGGCCCGTTGCCGCACGAACTGCGAAATCTGGAAGAAGCTCATCCCCAGAAGCGGATACAACAACAGCGGCAGCACCGCGATCATGAACAATGTCCGCCGGTCGCGCAACTGGTCGCGGACTTCCCGGGCGAGGATCAGCTTGATATTCGTGAAGTTCATGCGTGAACTGCCGCTTCATGCCGCGAAATCAACTGGAAGAACAACTCCTCGAGGTCGGGCTCGCCGTACTGCTCGCGGAGCTGCTCAAGCGTACCCTCGGCCAGAATGCGGCCGCGGTGGATGATGGCCACGCGGTCGCAGAGCTTTTCGGCCTCGCGCATGATGTGGGTCGAGAAGAGAATGCATTTGCCGTGATCCCGCAGCTCGGCCACCGTCTGCAACAGCGCCCGGGCAACCAGCACGTCGAGCCCGGCGGTCGCTTCGTCGAAAATCACCAGCGGCGGGTCGTGGACGATGGCCCGCGCGATCGAGACCTTTTGCTTCATGCCGGTCGACATCTTTCCGCCGAGCTGGTCGCGAAGCTCGTTCATCTGGAGCCGGTCGAAGAGGTTCTCCATCCGCTCGCGCAGCGGCTCCGGCTCGATGCCATAAAGCCGCCCGAAATACTCGACCATCTCCCAGCCGGTCATCCGGTCGTAGACGGCCGTGTTGACTGAGACGAAGCCAAGCTGATGGCGAACCTCCGAGGGCTGCTCCACGACGTCGAAGCCGTTGACCCGGGCGGTGCCGGAGGTCGGCCGCAGCAGGGTGCTGAGGATCCGCAACGCGGTCGTTTTGCCCGCCCCGTTGGGGCCCAACAGGCCGTAGATCTGCCCCGGCTCGGCGCGGAAGCTGATCCCATCGAGCGCGGCGAAATGGCCGCGACGCAGGTCGGCGTAGTGCTTGGTGAGTTGGTCGACTTCGATCATGATGCGGGGCGGCAGGGCCGCCAACCAATGCGAGCTTCCGCTCGAAGACAAGATCGCGACTTTGCGAAAATGTTCACAATCTTGCGGGTTAGTAATACCGGGCGACGAGTGGCGGATTGCCGATAGGAAAAGCCCATATTGTAGCTTAGCTTACTGGGACCGCAAACGATAAAACACGTCCCGGCGACGCGGCTGGTAGCCGGCCTGCTCGATGGCGCGGCGGATGGCGGCTTCGGTGGTGCGGAATCGGGTGCCGGCGGCGGCGACGACATTCTCCTCGATCATCAGGCTGCCCATGTCGTTGGCGCCGAAGAGCAGGGCCAACTGACCGATCTTCAGTCCTTGCGTGACCCAACTCGCCTGGAGGTTCGCGAAATTGTCGAGGTACAGCCGAGCGACGGCCAGTGTGCGCAGATAGTCGAACGCCCCGGCCTTGGGCAATTCGGCCAGACCGGTCGAACCCGGCTGAAACGTCCAGGCGATAAAGGCGGTAAAACCGGCCGTCTCGTCCTGCAACCGGCGCAGCTTCTCGAGGTGCTCGATCCGTTCGGCCAGCGTTTCCACGTGGCCGAACATCATCGTCGCCGTACCGCGTCCGCCGAGCCGATGCCATCGCCGGCAGACCTCCAGCCATGTATCGGCCGAACATTTGCACGGGCTGACCTCGCGCCGCACCCGATCGACCAGGATCTCAGCGCCCCCGCCCGGCAGGCTGCCCAGGCCGGCCCCTTTCAGCCGCACGAGCACCTCGTCGAGCGACACGCCCGACAGCCGAGCGATATGGTCGATCTCCGGCGGGCCCAGGCCGTGGATATTCACGCCGGGGAACCGCTCGTGAATCGCCCGGAGCAGCTCCTCGTACCACACGATCGAAAGCTCCGGGTGCAGGCCGCCTTGCAGCAGGATCTGGTCGCCGCCGAGCGCGACGGTTTCGTCGATTTTCTCGAAGAGCGTCTCGTGGTCGAGGACATAGGCGTCGGCCGATTCGGCCGTCCGCGAAAACGCACAGAACCGGCAGCCGCTGGTGCAGACGTTCGTGTAGTTGATGTTCCGGTCGACGTTGTAGGTGCGGTAGGGCTCCGGGTGCAGGCGGCGCGTGACGGCGTCGGCTGCCCGGGCCAGCGCGGCGAGGTCGTTCGACGCGATCAGCCGCCGGCCCTCGTCGGGCGTTAGCCGCCGGCCTGCGACGGCTTTCTCCAGCAGTGGGGCAATCGTCGAAGACGAGCTTCCGTGGGCCGGTAAGGGGACAGGTCCATGTTTTCGGACATCCTCTTGTCCAAGAAAAGCGTCTTCTGGCCGAAAAATGGACCAGTCCCCGGCCGGCGCCAGAATGCCCCCTCGGTCCGGCGCCAGGCCGTGCTTTTGGGCCAAGTCGTGGAACCGCCGTAAGCCTTCAAGCTGCCTCGGGCCGAGCCGAAACTGGAGGAAGTCGCGCAAATAGCTCAGGCAGTCGTCTTCCGGCAGGCCGATCTCCGACGCCGCAACCCGCGCAATCTCGTCGAGCCGGGTAATTCCTTCATCGCGGGCGGCCGACAACGCGGCGGACAACTCGCGGCTGACCACCGCCGATCGGGCAACCCACATGGCGAAGACGAACGGCAGGCCGGTCCATTGCGCCCATTGCTCGCCCAGGTCCCAGACGAAGGCGAACGGCTCGACCGGCGGGAGCATCCCCCGATCGCCGATGACCATCACCGCGTCGGCCGTCGCGTTTTCGGGAGGCGCCCCGATCGGCAACCGCTCAACCCGCGGGCGGACGCCGTATTGCTCGGCCAATAGGATTTGGACCAGTGCGGCGGAGGTTCGCGAGCCTTCGTCGAGCGCCAAACCGCGGATCCGCTCCGGCGGCACGCGGCCGTAGAGCTTCACGCTCCAGACCGGCCCGTCGCACGCGATGCACGCGTCGGAGACGATAGCCACGCCCTCTTGCCGAAACGCTTCGATCGAGGGGATCAATGCCACGTCGAGCCGGCCGGCGGCCAGGCGGTCGGCCAGCCGGCTGGGCAGATCGGCACCGATTTCGGCCGTCGGCAGCAACGGTTCCAGGGCGAAGGTCAGCGGCCGCGCGTTCAGATAGCGCACCGCGCCAACGCGCAGCCGATCGTTGGAGGGATGCTGTTCCGATTTCGGCAAGGTGTGGGCTCCTTCACGTCAATCCATCCATTATATCGCGTTGGCGACCGTTTGTGGTCCCGCCTTCAGGCGGCCCGGGTAACGTACCACTCGGAAATAGCCGCCTGAAGGCGGGACTACGAACATCCGTGCATCCCCCACAATCCAACCAATCCGCTTGTCCGGCCCCAAGCGATTTGACCAGTGGGGTCAGCGAAAGCTAGAGTTGGGTTGATTCTGTCCGTCGACTCTTGAGGGGGCGAATAATCTTATGGCTGTCACACCCGACGAGAATTTGCTGGCCCGCCTTGCCGGCCATCTTGCGAACACGACGAGCGACGCCGATCCGTATGAAGCGGTCGCGGCATCGCAGCCGGAACATGACGCCGACGCCGCGAAGAAAGACGAGCGGCTCGAGGCGTTGCTTGCCCAAATCCATCGCAAGACCGACGAGGCACAACACGGACCCACCGAATCGGACTCTGCACCCGCGACCGCCGAAGCGTTCCCACCGAACGACAATACGTTCATGCCAACGGAACCGGCGTCGTTCCGCGAAGCGTCGCTGACCGACAGCGAAGTCGAGTCGCTAATGCTGAAGTATCTGCTCGCCCGGGGCGACGCCTCGGGGCGCGACATCGCCGACCAGGTGAAGCTCCCGTTCGTGCTAATCGACGAGCTTCTGCGGCGGTTGAAGAACGAGCAGTTGGTCGTGCATCGCGGCGCGGCGCCGATGAACGACTATACCTATCAGTTGTCCGACTTGGGTCAGGAACGCGGGCGGCGTTACGCGGCCCATTGCACCTACTTCGGCTCCGCGCCGGTTTCGTTGGAAGACTACATCGCCAGCGTCGAGGCCCAATCGCTGGTCAACCAGCACCCGACCGAGGACGACCTGCACAAGGCATTCGAGGACCTGTTGTTAAGCCCCCGAATGTTTAATCGCCTCGGCCCGGCGATCAACTCGGGCCGGGGGCTTTTCCTCTACGGCGTGCCGGGCAACGGCAAGACGAGCATTGCGGAACGGGTCACCAGGGCGTTCGGCCAGGCCATCTGGATTCCCCGGGCAATTGGCGTCGACGGCGAGATTATCCGCGTCTTCGACCCGGTCAACCACGAGGAGCTTCCACTGCCGGCGAACACCGGGCTGATCGACGGCAGCAAGGTCGACAAGCGTTGGGTCCGCATCCGCCGGCCCACGATCATCGCCGGCGGCGAGCTGACCATGTCGGCGTTGGAGGTGACGATCAACACGTCGACCGGCATCAGCGAGGCCCCGCTGCAACTGAAGAGCAACTGCGGCAGCCTGGTGATCGACGACTTCGGCCGCCAGCGGATGAAGATCGACGAGCTGCTCAACCGCTGGATCCTGCCGCTGGAGAAGCGTTACGACTTCCTCAACCTGCCCAACGGCAAGAAGATCCAGGTTCCGTTCGACCAGTTGATCGTCTTTTCGACGAACCTGGAGCCGCGCGATCTGGTCGACGAGGCGTTCCTGCGGCGGATTCCGTACAAGATCGAGGTGGGCGATCCGAGCGAAGAGGAGTTCCGCGACCTATTCCGGATGATGGCGCCGCGGCTGGACGTCGAGCTGGACGAAGCGGCGATCGACTATCTGGTAGAAAAGCACTATCGCCAGGCGGGCCGCGCGTTCCGGTGTTGCCATCCGCGCGACCTGCTCTTGCAGGTGCGGAGTTTCTGCGCCTACCAGAAGCAGCCCGCCCGGGTCAGCCCCGAATTGTTCGACGAGGCCGTGGAGAATTACTTCTCGGTGATGTAGGCAGCGGAGAACACCTTGCCGACTGCAATTCCGGGCAGGCGCGCTTACCCGCCGTAGCCCTTCATGCCAAACGGCAGTTCCATTTGCGGATCGCGCTGCAGTTCGGCGTCGGGTTGTAGTTCTTTGTAGAAGAGGCTCGGCTGGATGTCGGTGTTGTGCTGGTACTTGTTGCTGGCATACTCGGCGAACTCGCCGCGGATGTCGTGGTAGAAGATCTGGCAGATCGACACGCCCGCATAGATACGCACCGGCTGCACGGCGAACATTTCGAGCGTCCAATAGCCGCAGAAGCCGACGTCGCCGAATCCGGCCGTCACGTGGACGAACAGCCCGAGCCGCCCGACCGACGAGCGGCCCTCGATCATCGGCACGAGGTTGTGCGTTTCGGTCCGTTCAACCGTCCGGCCGAGATAGAGCTGGTTCGGCTGCAAGATGTAGCCGCCCTCGGGGATTTCGATCCGCCGCACCCGATTCGACTTCCGCATGTCCAGCACCACCTCCTCATAGACCATCAACTCGTCGTGCAGCGAGAGGTTGTAGCTGTTGGGGTTGAGCTTTTGCTCATCGAACGGATCGATGACGATGTCCTTGCCGAGTTGGCGTCGAATCTCGAGGCCGGAGAGTACCATGGTGCTTGACCGTTCGGGTTCGAGGAGTTCGGGACAATAGACGATCAGTCCGACGAATCGGGCATCTCAACGCCGATTCGCGGGCAGATGTCGCCCAGCGGACACACGTCGCATTGCGGCTTCCGCGCGGTGCAAACCCGGCGGCCGTGGTGGACCAGGCGATGGGCAAAGGCGACCCACTGCTTCCGCGGCACCAGCCGCATCAGGTCTTCTTCGATCTTCTCGGCGTTTTTGTGCGTCGTCAAGCCCAGCCGCCTTGAGAGGCGGGTCACATGGGTGTCGACCACCACCCCCGAGGCCAGACCATAGGCGGTGCCCAACACGACATTGGCCGTTTTGCGACCAATGCCCGGCAGCCGGACCAGCGCGTCGAGGTCCTTCGGCACCTCGCCGCCGTGCTCCTCGGCCAGGATGCGGCAGCCGGCTTGGATGTTCTTGGCCTTATTGCGGAAGAAGCCGGTGCTTTGGATCGCCTTTTCCAGCTCTGCCGGCTTCGCGGCGGCGAAGTCGGCTGCGGTGGGATACTGCGCGAACAGCGCCGGTGTGACCTGGTTGACGCGCTTGTCGGTGCATTGGGCCGCAAGGATCGTCGCGATAAGCAACTGCAACGGGCTGTCGAAGTCGAGCGTGCAGTCGGCGTCCGGATAGTGCTTCGCAAGGCGACGGACTACCTTCGCGGCGTACTGCTTTTCGGCGGTTCCGGAGGCCATCGCTGGGTCTCTTTTCTAGGCTTACGCTGGGGTATCATCGCGAAGTGTATGGATTTTACCCATTTCCAGCAATGGGGAGAAATTTTGGAGAGACACCGATTCCCCGCAATCCCGACGAAAAACGCTTGCCAGCCGGGGCCGGCGTCGGGTAAAATGCCAGCGGCAAGGGAACCCGCACGGGAAAGGATCGGGCAATGACTTCCGCACGTTGCTTCGGCCTGGCGATCGGCGCCGGTGTGCTGGGGCTTCTATTGGAGACCGGTCACGCTCAGCAGGTGACCACGTCGACCCCATTTAACAGCGTCAGCGACGGGTTCTTTGAACGGATCGGCACGAGTTGGGGCTTCAATTTCAAGGGGGTGAACGCCCGGTTCGGTGGCAGCCCCAATATGGCGGCCCCGCAGTTCGGTGGGTTCGACCCCAGCGCGGGACTCAATGGCGGGTTCGCCTTCGGCGGCCGTAATGGCAACGGGTTCTTCAATTTCGGTGCCGCCCAGGGCTCTCGACGGAGCTTCACTTCGCAAGTCCCATCCGTGACGACGATCAACGGCCAGCCGGGCTTCTTTTCCGACACGTCGCAGAGCCCGTTCGTCGTCGGTCAGATCCCGGTAGTTGGCGGATATCCGGTCTTCGGCGGCGCTCCGGCCAGCGGGTTTGGCACGCCGGTGATGGCGGGTCCAGCCTACACGATGGGGATGCTCAACCAAGCCGCCCCAAGCGCCTCGGCAGCGAATTCCCGCATCCAACAGCTCCAGCGGCAACTGGCCGAGCAGCCGCGCGGCGGAGCCGGACAAGCCGCGCCGGCCCGGCCGCGTCCGGCCCCGGGCGATTTGGACATGGTCGCCCAGCCGAATGTGGATGAAGCCCGGCTCGAAGGCGGCACAGGCTCGCTATGGGCCGAGGCCCAGCAGAGTTCGGCGGGCCGGGCGGTGCCTAGCGTCGCCGAGGCGCGCCGCATGCATCAGATCGAGCAAGCGGCCGACCATCGCGAAGCCCAAGAACTCTTCCATCGCGGTTTGGCGGCCGAGGAGGCCGGCAAGGCGGGCGCCGCGAAGATCTTCTACCGCATGGTTCTGCGCCGGGCCGAGGGTACCTTCAAAGAGCAAGTCGAAGCCCGGCTTGAGGGGCTCGGCACGCGGTAGAATGGTTGGCGGCCAGTTGGTAGTCCCGCCTTATGACGTTTGATATCCAAAACCGATAGCCGATCTCCCGGCTACGGGGAAAGTAGCCTGGCTCTCCAGAGCCGGGAAAAATAGGCAACATTCCCACATTGCCCGTCTTGTTGATCAAAACTCATTAGGCGGCTTTCCACCCGTCACTGCCGCGAGGGCGGCAGTGACGAAAGCGCTGGAAAGGGTCGGGGTTTCGAGGCAGGCGGCAGTGACGATTCGCTTACCTGTTTTGTTTCGTCAGAGTCCATAAGGCGGGACTACCAACCTGTCGTTACCCAGCGTCGCCTCAGCGCGCCTTGGCAACCTGCTGGAGGTTGTTGAGGTAGTCGGCGGTGATGTGCAGGGCCTCGTCGAGGTAGTAGTCGCGTTCGATCGTGGTGCTATCGGCTTCGTTGATGTCTTCGAACGTCTTCTTCTCTTCCTCGTCGGCATTCAGCTCGGCCCGCTCGTTCAGGAACTCCTCCTCGTTGAGCGAGATGAGCTTCTTGGCCTTCTGGTGCTTGTACTGCTCGATGTTTTTGAGCACCTTCTGGAACTTCTCCGACTGGCTGCATCGCTGCCGCGAGGCGGCGGCCAACCGCTTGCAGAGCACGTCGTCGACCATGCCGACACGCTGGTAGTCCAGCGGTTTGACCCGGTCGAACGGCAGCGGATAGTCGAGGTCCGACTCGCTCACGTCGAGGTGGGTGGTCAGCGAGGGGAGTTCGATGTCGGCCACCACGCCGCGTTTCTGGGTGCTGTCGCCGCTGGGGCGATAGAACTGCTGCATCGTGATCTTCAGCGCGCCCATCTTCGGAGCGTTCGGCAGCCGGAACAACTGCTGGCCAAGGTCCATCAGGCTCTGCACGGTGCCCTTGCCGTGGGTGGCATGGTCGCCGACGATTAGCCCGCGGCCGTAGTCCTGGATCGCGCCGGCGAGAATCTCGCTGGCGCTGGCGCTGAACTTGCTGGTGAGCACGACCAGCGGTCCCGACCAGGCCATGCCTGGGGCGAGGTCCAAGTAGGGCTGAACCCGACCGTCGCCGTCCTTGACCTGGACGACCGGCCCTTCGTCGATGAACAGACCGGTCAGCTTGATCGCCTCGGTCAGCGAACCGCCGCCGTTGAGCCGGAGGTCGAGCACGACCGCCTCGACGCCCTGGCGCTTGAAGTCGTCGAGAATCTTCTGGACGTCGCGGGTTGTGCTGCGGAATTCCGCAAGCCCCTGCCGGGCACCCGACATATCCATATAGAAGCTGGGCAGGTCGATCACGCCGATCTTGTACGGCTTGCCGCTGGGCCTACGGCCGGCGTCGAACACCTTGCCGTGGGCCTCGCTGTCGGTCAGTTCGATCTTTGCCCGGGTGATGTCGATCGTCTTCCGCTCCTTCGCGCCGACGGCGAGCACCTCCAGCCGAACGACCGTCCCCTTCTTGCCGCGGATCATCGCGACCACGTCGGAGAGCTTCATGTCGACCGTATCGACGATTTCGCCGTCGCTGCCCTGCCCAACGCCGACGATCTTGTCTTCGATCCGCAAGCGGCCGTCCTTGTCGGCCGCGCCGCCGGGAATGATCTTCTTAATCACCGTGTAGCCGTCGACCGACTGCAGCGATGCGCCGATCCCTTCGAGCTCCAGCCGCATCATGATCTCGAAGTTCTCCAGCGTCCGCGGCGCCATATAGTTGGTATGCGGGTCGTAGGCCGTGGTGATCGCCGTGAGATACATTTCCAACAGCTCCTCGCCGTCGGTCTGATGCATCCGCTTGGCAAAGCTGCTATAGCGGCGGCGAAGCTTCTCCAGGGCTTCCTTCCTCTCGACATCATCCAACTTCAGCACCAATAGATCGTACTTGATCCGCTTCCGCCAACGATCGACGGCTTCGGACGCGGTGCGCGGGTAGCGGACGTCGTCGCGATCGGCAATCATCTGCTCGTCGAGCGTGAAGTCGTGCTCCGCCCGGAGGAGTTCCTCGATCGTCTTTTGCCGCTCGTCCACCCGTTGCAGAAACGTGCTGAAAATCGTGTGGCCGTAGCCGACGTCACCCCGCCGAAGCTTGTCGTCCAGCTCCTTGCTGTGGGCATTGAAGGCGTCCACGTCGGACTGATAGAAGTAGAGCTTCCAGGGATCGAGCGATTTGAGGAAGTTCTCCACGGCGCGGGCGGCCAACTCATCGTCCAATTTGCGCCCCGAGATGTGCTCCCGCTGCAACAAGGCAGCCACGGCCAGCGAGACATGGCGGTCATGGGCGCTGGGTTGGGCCGGGTCGGCCCAGAGAGGCACCCCCACCGATAGGCCCAACAAAACCACCAGGGCAAGGATTCCACAATTCCGATATTTGGCGGACGCAGATACGCGGCTCATCCAATTCCCTCTTCATTCCATGGATTCGTAAAAAACGCCAGAAAAAGCCTAACCGTCAACGTCAAAGCAGGTTAGGCAATCTCACTAAACACGCCATCTTAGCGGATACCGGCCGCCAAAACAACATCTCCTCATTGTACGCCAAAACGGGCCAAGATGGTTCAGAAAGTGCCTCAGAGTTGGTCCAAGGTCTCCATCAGCCGGTCGATCTCTTCCCCGGTGTTGTAGTGGACCAGCCCGACGCGGAGCACGCCCTCGGGCTCGAGGCCCAAGGCTTCGGTCAGCGGCAGGGCGTAGAAGTTGCCGTGCCAGACGAAGATGCCGCGGTTGCCCAGGTCGGCGGCCAGCTTGCGCGGCGGCAGCCGGCGGTGGGTCAGCGCGAGGGTCGGCACTCGCTCGTCGAGGCGTGCCGGATCGGTGATGCCCCAGACCTTAATCTCCGGCCGCTTGGCCAATTCGGACAACAGTTTCGCGGAAAGCCGCCGCTCATACGCGGCAATGGCCTCAAACGCCGCCTCCAGAGCTGCGCGACGACCGGTGGCTTCCGGGCGGCAATGCCGGCCCAAGGCGGCCAGATACTCCACCGCCGCGGAGGCCCCGGCGATGCCCTCCTGGTTCGGCGTGCCATGCATCCAGCGGCTGGGCAACGTATCGGGGACCGGCCGAAGCTTGCAGGCCGGCAGCTTGGCCATCAGTTCGCGCCGACCCCAGAGCACGCCCACATGCGGCCCGAAAAACTTGTAGACCGAACAGGCCAAAAAGTCGCAGCCCCAGCGTTCGACGTCGATCAACCGGTGCGGCGCCAGATGCACGCCATCGACAAAGACCAATGCCCCCGCATCGTGGGCAAGCCGCACGATCTGCGGCAGCGGCGTCAGGCTGCCCAACGCGTTCGACGCGCCGGTCACCGCCACCAGCCGCGGCTGGCGCGAAAGCTTGGCCGCCAGGTCGTCCATGTTGAGCGTGCCGTCCTCGCGGCGGACGGAAACGTGCTCCACGTGGGCGCTCGCCTGCCGGGCCGCCATAACCCAGGGCGTCACATTGGCGTCGTGCTCCAGCCGCGTCAGAACCACGTGATCGCCCGGCTGCCACGTCTTGGCCAACGCACAGGAGAGCGCGAAGGTAAGGCTCGTCATGTTCGGCCCGAAGACGATCGTCTCCGGATCGCCGGCGCCGAGCAGATCGGCCATCGCCTGGCGGGCTTCGGCCATGGCCGTATCGCTCTCGCGGCTGGTGACGAACAGGCCGTTGCCGTTGGCGTTGTTGTGGACCAGGTAGCGGCCGACCGCGTCGACCACACGCCGGGCAACCTGGGTACCGGCCGGGCCATCGAAATGCACGACCGGTTTGCCGCGAAACAGCCGCGAAAGCGCCGGGAACTGCTCCCGGCACCAGGCCACGTCAAAGAGCGATGCGTCGTTGGTTGCCACGTTTGCGCTTCCTTCCATTGGCGGTCGGCCCCTTTCGCCCATTGTGCCCCATCGGGGTCATTCTTGGCAAGGCCGGCGCCGCGGTTCCTGCTTGGGAGGAGTAGCCTTTCCGGGGGCCAAGGTATTCAAGACGCCTAGCAAAACAGAAGCCAACCGGGAACTGGCCGAGCGGTCTTTGGCCGGCCAGAAGGTGTCCAGGGAACTGCTCAGGATCGTTTCCCCATGAAACGACGGCTCCTCATCCGGCACGTAGAAGCACATGGCTGTCGTCTACTCCGAGTTGCCTCACCCCACTACCCCATTACCCCACTACCCAACTACCCCACTACCCCATTACTCCACTACTCCATGACTCCACCACCCACTACTTCATTGCCCCTTCCCCCACCTGAAGCCCCCTACACAAACGGCGTTGCCTCCTCGCGCCCTCCCGG
>Ga0180434_10007171_pt1 | contig 12581 bp, 10 predicted proteins | sample SS_ome_7_FD_132453 | JGI IMG/M metagenome (GOLD analysis project Ga0180434, IMG submission 132453) | Hypersaline lake sediment archaeal communities from the Salton Sea, California, USA - SS_1_D_2 metaG | ecosystem: Environmental > Aquatic > Non-marine Saline and Alkaline > Hypersaline >... | reverse complement strand
TCACCGACTCCGACCTGCGTGCCTCGGAGGAGAAGTGCGATGTGTGGATAGGCGATAACCACTGCTACGTGGAGTGGCCTGAGGAGGGGGATCTGCCCACCCATTACCTGCATATCGCCGAGGACGGCATGGAGGCCGACCTTACCTTCATAAGCGAGGTCCCGGGATGGAAACCGGGTAAAGGGAGGACACTGTACGGAGATCGAGGTTATTTCAGCTGGCTGGTGCCTATCCCCCGAGCCCGGGTGGAGGGCACGGTGAAGTTCGAGGGCAAGACCCTGGAGGCCTCAGGCATCGGGTATCACGACCACAACGTGGTCACCGCGGACATGAGAAGGATCCTCTCCTTCTGGTACTGGGGCAGGCTTTACACCGACGAGTTCACCCTTCTATACGCCTACGTGAGGACCAAGAAGCGTTTTGCCAACGCCGCCTCCAAGCCGCTGATGCTGGCATTGAAAGACAAGGTCATCCTCAGCACCGGGGAATGGGAGATGAGGGACAGCGATTTCGTCTTCAACCAGGAGGCCAACCGTGAGTACCCGGCCAGGCTCGAGATCGACGCTCCCGGCCAACTCAACCTGCAGTTCCGGGTCAAGAAGATAATCGACTGCAACGATTTTCTCACCGACATGAATCCCATCGTCATGAATCCCGCCGTGAGGTGGGTGGTGAACAGGTTCATGAGGCCGGGCTGGTTCCGCTTCCAATCCGAATTTGACCTGCACGTGGAGCACGAGGGGGAGACCTACGACCGCTCGGGCGAGACCCTGCACGAGATGGTGGCGCTGGAATAAAACGCACCACATTAGTCACCGTTTACTAATTCCCTCCTAACCGCAGTAGAAGCTAAAACCCTGCTCAGGGTGGCTATTAACTGATTTATAAAAGGGGTTGCAAAAGGGGGAGAATGTGTTATAATGAAGTTGACCGAATGTCGGTCAACTTAAAAGGGTCAGACATAAGGGATTCAAAGGAAAGGAGGACCGAAAATGTCAGGCTTATCACTTAGAAGCTCAAGGATTGGAAAGACAGGGACGGATTACATTCCTGGAGCCGGGAAAGGTATCGACACAAAGGTAGCTGGGAGAGGATTGATTGCTGTCGATAGGACTGACAGGGACCTCCTCTCGAATATATCTCGAGAACTGCGCCCTCGACTCGCGGTGGTTGCAAGACATTGCGACATACTGCAGTGCGGCCAAGTTGGAGAGCTGACCGACATTCAGGTTGAGAAGATCGAGGTCATCAATTCCCGCTCGGACAAGATGGCCGAGGAACTAGAGACCGCTGCCTGGGGATTGTCCGTTCTGGGCAGGGTGGACAGGGACTTCTTTGTCACCTTCTCCCAGGAATTGCGCAATCACCTCGCGATAATCAAAGGGTATGCCGATGCCCTTCAATACGGCGACCTGGGCGAGCTGACCGGCCCCCAGGTGGAGATGGTCAAGGTCATCAACGCCTGCGCGGACAGGATGATCGGGATCCTGGATGAACTCCTCGATGTGAATGCATTGCAGCAGGCCTGCCTGGCGGGTGAGGGATGGCCGGCTCCCAAACGGGAGGAACTGGGCAGGATGGTATGCAAGGTAAACAACTTATAGGTCAGGGAGGTAAGGTAATGACCCCCATCATCGTGAATAAAGAGTTAAAGCGTCAGCACATCATGGGAAGCGCCATGAACGTGTTCCTGCGCAAAGGCTACCGGGAGACAAAGATCAAGGACATAGCCGAGGAGGCCGGGATAGGAAAGGGCACCATATACGAGTACTTCGACAGCAAGGAGGACCTTGGAGTTCAACTCTATGAATGGATAAACCTCGTTGAGGATTCCCAGCGGAAAAGCGAATTAAGTAAGATCGATGACCCTCTGGAGCGGCTCAGAGTATATGTACTGGACATCATCGACAGCCATATCCGTTTCTCCACTTTTCATGATTTCGTCTTCGGCCTGTGGGCGGATGTAAACAGGAAAAAGGAGGAAAAGGGTGAGAGAGATGAACTGGATGAAGCCTTGCGCGCATCCATGAGCAGCCTGAGGTCCGTACTGGGGTATGGAGTGGAGAAAGGCCTGCTCGGGGTGGAGGATATTGGGACAACCGCGATACTGATCTTCAGCGCCATAGATGGTATCTGCACCCATAAGGAGATCGGGCTCAAAGATCTCACTCCTGAGGAACTGAGCTGGAGAACGATGGACCTGCTAATGGCGGGCATAGCGACCGAGGATGGCAAGAGGAGGTGGGAAGATGAGAGTGCTGATCGTCTCGAGTAACAGGCTCAGGATACCCGTCCCGGTTTTCCCCTCCGGACCGGCCTATATCGCGGGCGCCGCACTGGAGGCGGGTCACGAAGTCGAGGCTTTCGACTGCTTCTTCTCGGATAATATGGAGGGGGAGCTGGTGAACATCATAAGAAAGTTACAGCCAGAAGTGGTAGGAATATCCATAAGGAACGTGCACTCCGGGCAGCTGTTGAACCATCAGGATTTCCGGGGAGAGGTCAAGGAGATCGTCGATATCGTGAAAAAGGCGTCGAGAGCGCACATAGTGTTGGGCGGATCGGGGTTCAACAACTTCGGCTGTGAGTGGCTGGAGTACCTGGAGCTGGATTACGGTATCAGGGGTGAGGGGGAGGTCAGCTTCCCTCTCTACCTCGAGGAGCTGGAAAAGGGCGGGGATATTCGGACTATTCCCGGGAGTGTATACAGGGAAAACGGAGATATCCACGAGGTCACCAAACAATTTATAGAGGACCTGGACGGGACCCCCTATGCCGCCTTCGAGCTCTTCGATATAGATGCCTACCGGCAGCTTGGCACCTTCCCGTCTTTGATTACCAAGAAAGGGTGCCCCTTTCGCTGCAGCTACTGTCCCATCAGCGCGCTGGAGGGCACCCGCTACCGCCTGAAGTCTCCCGAACGTCTTGCCGATGAAGTCGAACATACTATGAAGGCATGCGGTGTCGGCATGCTCAGCTTCAACGATAACGTCTTCAACTTCCCCAAGGAACACGCTGAAGCGGTGTGCAGGGAGCTTATCCAGCGGGGACTGGATGTGAAGTGGTGGACGGATGCCGTCAACCCAGTGGGAATGAGCCTGGATTTCTGCCTCTTGATGAAGGAAGCGGGATGCATGCTTCCCAACCTGTCCGTTGAATCCGGTTCCCCCAGGATTCTCAGGAACATGAACAGGCGATACAGCCAGGAGCAGATCGTAGAGGCAGCTTCAAACCTGGAGAAAGCCGGGATCCCCTTCTCCATCTCCTTGCTTTTCGGGTCACCAGGCGAGACACCGGAGACCGTCGCTGAGACCTTGGACTTGATGGACAGACTCCCCAGGGCACAGGTGGTTTTCTCGACCATCGGTTTAAACCTCGAACATTATCAGGGAATACTGGAAGATGCCTGTCGGGATGGGCAGTTGGTGGATGATAAGGAGATGTTTGAAGGGGCTTATTACCTGTCTCCCTATCTCTCCGAAGATTATATCGATGAGCTCAAAGACCGCCTGGCGGAGAAAGACAACTGGTTTGTTCTAGGCATCTGAGGAGCAGACCGCCACCACCAGGTCGTACACGAACTTGACGCCCTTCTTCAGGTCCACCACCGCTATCTTCTCGTTCACGCCATGTATGGTTGACAGGGCCTCCATATCCACGTGGGCCGGGATGATGCCATAGCAGGGGACCCCCCTGGCGCGGAAGTAGCGGGAATCGGATAGGCCCGGCATTATGAAGGGGGATACCACGGCATCGGGGTAATTATCATCGATGACCTTCTCCAACAGGGTGAAATAGCCGCCCTGCATGGGGGAGGACGGGGCTGGCCCCCCATCGGTGTGTTCGTCCATGCGGAAGCTGTCCAGCTGCAGGTCCGGATCGTCCAGGGCCTCGCGGATGCCCGCAAGGAACTCCTCGGAATCGGTCTCCGGGAGCAGACGGCAGTCGAGGAAAGCCTCAGCCTCGTCCGGGATGACGTTTACCTTGACGCCGGCGTGTAGCATGTTCAGGCTGACGGTGTCCTTGACCACCGCGTTGAGGGCTGGTATGGCAGTGAGGTTGTTGGCAGTGATCAGCTCCTCCAGGGTCTCGATCTTACCGTCCTCCTTATAAGGCGCGAGGATCTCCCAATACTCGGACAGACGGGAGAAGAACTCCGCCATGGTGGGGTCGATATGTAAAGGCCGTGGGGTGGAGAGAAGACGGGCCAGGGCCGGGACCAGGTTCTCCAGGGCGCCCTGTCCGGTGGGCATGGAGCCGTGACCTCCCAATCCGCGGCGCAGCAGCCTTATCCACACGCCGTATTTCTCACCGTTGGATACCAGGAATAGAGGATGACCGGGCACCAGGGTGGTATTGGCGTAACCCCCTTCGTTGATGACCAGGTCCGCCTCGAACTCCTCGGCATGATTGTCCAGGAGGTACTTGGCGCCCAGGTAGCCGCCTGCCTCCTCGTCGGCCACGGCCAGGAAGACCACATCCCTCTCGAGTTCCAGGCCCTCCCGTCTGGCTGCGATCATGGCCATGAGCTCCATGATTCCCATGCCCTTCATGTCCAGGGCTCCCCTTCCCCAGATATAGCCGTCGGATACCTCGCCCGAGAAGGGATGGACCTCCCACTTATCAGCCTCGGCGGGGACCACGTCGATGTGGCTGAGCAGGATAAGGGCCTTGCCCTCGCCCTTACCCTTCAAGCGGGCCAGGATGGAGGCCCTGCCCGGCTCGCTCTCGTATATGCGGTGCTCTATCCCCTCCTCGCTGAAGATCGCGGCGAGGAACTCGGCGCCGGGCAGCTCGTTGCCCGGAGGGTTGCTGGTGTCTATGGCAAGGTATTCGCTGAGTATGGAAACGGCCTCGTCTCCGACTTTATCCCAGTCCATGCTGTCCTCCTGCCTTGATCCTGTATCTCAGTCCTTGAATTTGTACACGATGATGCAGGTCTCCGCACCCTCGGTCAGGTTTTGTTCGCAGACGGTCTCGTATCTCTCCGGGTTATAACCCCGCATTATGGCGGCATCGATATTCCCGCAGAAGAGCTTGCCATAGTCCTCAACGCCCCATTCCTTGCAGGCATCGGCGAAGGGGCAGTAGGATATCTCCACCCTCACCGCTCCCTCCTCGACATGGGGCACCATCTCGTGGTAGCTGGTGTCCAGGTCGGAACAGACCAGGAAGCTGGCGAAGCTGGGCTCCCGTCCCTCGGAGGTGACCGCCTGCGCCATCCTGCAGCCCCGTTCCTCTCCGAACTTCTTCACCGCCTCGATAACGGCCTCCTCTCCCTCGTCTCCAAAGCGCTCGATGATCTCCTTGGCGATGAAGCCGAAGAGCTTTGCCTGCATGGCCAGGGGGGCTGATATATAGTCCTTGCCCTTCTCTGCCCTCTCCGCCAGGGCGGGGCCCAGAACCTCCAGGTCGAAATCCTTCTTTTCCTCGGGCATGTCAACCTCCTTGTTATCGATATCAAGTGCTCTCGCACCACAGGTCCCTGATGATGGTGTCCATATTCACCGGCTCCAGGGTCATATCATCCTCTACCTTGGTCTCGCAGGCCAGCACCACTTTTCCGTTGACCCTCAGGCTGCAACGCAGACAGAAGCCGTGACGGCAGTTGATGAAATAGGCCAGGCTGGGATCGAGGTTGCTCCTTATGTACTCCAGGCAATCGTGCACGGACATGTCGTCCTCCTGCATGGGCACCTTGTATTTTTTGTAATGAGGTTTTTTATCCACCGCCGGATCGTAACGAAGACACTTCACCTTTATGGTGTTCTCTCCCATTTATTCCACCCCCCTGCGCTTCAGGGAGGCGGTAGCGCTCTCCACCGCCTGGTTAAAGGACATCTTTCCCTTGGGGGGCTGGACCTTGGTGACCACCGGGTCCTCCGTGGATAATATCGGGTCGCCGTCCTGGTTGGAGAAGACGGTGTTAACACACCAGTTATCGTTGTCGGTGTGGGGGAAGTCGCTGCGGTAATGCACCCCCCGGCTCTCCTCCCGGGTCAGGCAGCCCTGGGAATACATCTCCAGGCACAGAAGCATGTTCTGCAGCTCCAGGCAGAGCTCCCACTCGTAGTTGAGGGTTTTCGTCTTGGAGGCTGAGACGTAAAGCCGGGGGGCCTCCTCCCTCCTCATCCTGGAGAGCTCCCGGTAGGCTTTCTCCAGGCCCGGCCCGTCCTTTATCACCTTGAGGTGTTCCTCGGTTATGGCATGCATCCTCTTCAAGAGGTCGAAGGGCGAGACGCCCTCCTTGCTCTTTAGAGGCTTGGTGATCCTCTCATGGATCTCCTCCAGTTTAGACAAGTCCGGTCCCTGGTGTTCCACCTCTTTCATATATCCCGGGCACACCTCGCCGGCAATCCTCCCCTGGGCGCTCACCTGGGTGCAGGCGGAGGCCACCCGTACCGAGCCCCACAGTCCTCCGGAACACTCCCCGGCAGCATAAAGTCCGGGGATGCTGGTCTCGGTGAGCTCGTTGACCTTGATGCCTCCGGGCATGAAGTGAGCGGCGTTGCCTACCTCCAGGTCCTCCGTCTTTGACCTCTCGAACAGGTAGGGGAGGAGGGTGCGGAACTCGGGACGATTGTCCTTGTTCTCGTCCAGGAACTCCTTGTACTTGCTCCATATGAAATCCACGCCGTCGGGAGTGAGGTGTTTGAGGGCGAAGAAGGCGCCGCCGTGGGGGCTGCCCCTGCCCGCCACCACCTCCAACTCAGTGCCGATGGCCACTATCTCCTTGGTGCTCTGCTCCATGGTGTTTGGGTCGTACTTCTCCATGAAGCGCTCACCCTCAGAGTTCAGCAGTTGGATGAGGGGACCCGCCTCGGTCTCGCACAATATATAAGGGATGATGCTCTTCCTGGCAATGGGGGGCCAGAGCATGGTCAGGGGGGCGTACTGCACCATCTCCATACCCAACAGTTCGGCCCCGGCACGGAAGGCCATGGCCTGCCCGTCGCCGGTGAGGTCGATGGAGGCGGTATTGAAATGATAGGCGTATTGCCATCCTCCGGTGCAGAGAACCACCGCCTTGGCCATTATGAGGATTATCTCGCCTGTCTTCAGGTCCAGGGCTACGGCGCCTATCACCCTGCCGTCCCTGGTGAGGAGGTCCACCACCATGGTGTCCTCCAGCATGGGGATGTCCAGCTCCCGCACCTGGCGGCGGATAGCCCGCACCCATTTCACGCCGGAGCTGATAAGGCCACGAGCCATCTCCTCGGCATGGACCTGCTCGAAGCGATAGACGGGCATGCCCCAATCCAGGAGGTCCTTGGTGTTCTTGGCGGCGTATTCGACGTACTTCTCCACGATCTTCTGGTTGCTGAGGTAAAATCCCTCCCGCACCAGGTCCTCGAAGAAGCGGTCGGGGGAGTCCCGGTCGTCTCCGGGCAGACCGATCTTCAGGGCGTTCTCTCCGTCCAGGTTGAAATCGGCGCCGGCCATCTGGGAGGCGCCGCAGCTGCTTATCTTGCCTTTGCTTATGATGAGGACGTTGGCTCCGGACCTGGCGGCGAAGATGGCGGTAGGGCCGCCAGCTCCCTCGCTTCCCACCACCAACAGGTCGCAGGTCACCTCGCGGTCGTATAGTTCTGCAGGCATATCCCCCCTCCTCGTCGTTATAACTATGCTTGGATTATTGTAGCGCGATGGTGCCTGCGCCTCCACATTTCCGAATGCACCATATCGGTGTCAGACACTCAAACGGTGCAAAACGCACCATATCGGTGTCTGACACCCAATCGGTGCATTTAGTCGGTCCAGAAGTCGCGGGAAAGGGCACGGCGCTGCTGCCAGAGGTCGCCCTTGGCGGCGAACCCGACTACCCCGGCGCCCCTGTCGGCATCCGATATCTCCCACAGGCCGTTGACCGCCGCGGTTAAGGCTCCCGAGAAGGCCTCGAATCCCTGGGCGGTGTAGAGGTCGCACTCCACGCCGCGGTTGATCATGTACTTGAACTGCCTCAGGCCTTGCTGGTTCTTGGAACGCAGCAACTCGAGCAGCCTATCCACCTCCGCGTCCAGCTGATCGTCGGGGACCACCCGGTTCCAGAGGTTCCACTCCACGGCCCTCCGGGAGGTATGAATGGCGCCGAGCATGTTGATCTCCTTGGTGCGGCGCCTTCCGATGAGGCGGGCCATGCGGGTGGTGCCTCCCCAGCCGGGGGTGATGCCTACGTCCACCTCGGGCATGCCCCACCTGGCGCGCTCGGTAGCGATGACGAAATCGCAGGCCATGGTGATCTCCAGGCCGCCGCCCACCGCGTACCCGTCCACGGCGGAGATGGTCATCTTGTCCAGTTCCTCCAGGTGGTTGGCCATGTTCTGATAGTGGCGCGCCCGCCTCATTATCATATTGGCGTCGCCCCATAAGTGCATCTCGGTGATGTCGTCCCCGGCACAGAAGTTCTCTCCCGCGCCCTTGATGACCATGAATTTCAGGTCGGTGGAATCCAGCACTCGCCTGATAGCATCGAAGAACTCATCGGACAATTTCATGCTCAGGGCGTTGATGACCTCGGGGCGGTTCAGGGTAACCCGGGCGGTGTCGCCGTCCTCCTCATAGATGAGCTGCTCATAGGATGGGATATCGGATGCCATAATTCCTCCTCTCGATCGGTCTATATAATTCAATCAACGGTTTAAGCTTTGACCCCGAAGATGTTGGTTGTTGTGTATTGGTTATTATGCCTCGCTGCCCAACTGGTGAAGATACTCGGATATGCCGTATCCTACCTTGTCCCCACAGCGGTACTCGGTCAGAGCCTCGTTGACAAGGGTGCGGTGGCCCTCGGACTCCAGCAGTATGGGGATAACCGTAAGGACCTCCCCGCTCACCTCTATTGCTTCACCGCTCTCATCCTCTAATAGGAATCTCAGGCTCTTCTGGGTGACGCCGTCCTCCTCGAGCTCCGACTCCAGGGCCGCCCTCCGCAGGGGGTAATTTACCCCATCCCTGGTGACGAATCCGTTGAAGACATCCACGCTGGTAATGGCTATGCGGGTCAGGTTGAAGGACAGCTCCTCGTCGAAATGACAGGTAATCCATCTCCAGAGGCGAGGGGCGGCCCAGTCTCGTGGTCCCCAGGAGTGGTCCCTGATACCGCCGCCACTGAAGCTTATCTCCCGGTTGCCGATCTTGATGGTGCCGTTTATTCTGCCGGCCTGCTCATAGTGATGGCTGGATATCTTGGATATGTCTCGCAGGTCTTTGAGCCGCGTACCCGCCTGCACTATCATCTCGGCCAGGGCGCGAGAATTCGCGTTCATGAAGTTGAAGCAGGGAGCTACTCCCTCGAAGACCAGGTCCACCTCGACATTCTGGAGTTTGAGACTCTCCAGGTTGAGCTCCGGGAGCTTTCTGGAGTCGTCGATGTCGAACATATCTCCTGTGTATACGAGCTGCCACTTTTTCAGGGGTTCCAGGCGGAGGTAATCGAGATTGCCCAGGCTGAACTTCTTGCCCTCGGCTGCGGTCCTGCCGCCCTGAAAGGTTGCCAGGATGCGGCTTCCGCCGGCATAGAGCATCATGGCCCCGATGTCCGTTTCCTGGTTGGGGAGGATGCCCAGCCTGGTCCATCCGCCTATCCTGTTTCTTGGGTCCATGAAGTTGAAGTAGAAGCTCTCGTTCCAGTTGTAATCCTGGGAGGAGGGATGCAGAGATTCGGCATCCGTCGTAAGGGGGGCGCTCAATCCCCTGGTCTTCTTATGGAGAGCGTGGGCCGCGCTTAATAAGTTGATCTTGACTGCCTTACCGAACCCGAGTGACTGCCCCTTCGTCTCCTCCATGGATAACCTCCTTTGCCAATATCTTTCCTCGCTCCATCCCTCTTACCCTTCAATAGGATGGAGGTAAACCCTTCCCTGGCTGCCGTCAACGGTTATCATCTGACCCGTCTTTATTATCCTGGTGGCGGCGCTGGCGTTCACCACGCAGGGAATCCCGAATTCCCGGGCCACGATGGAGCCGTGGGACAGCGCCCCCCCGACCTCGACCACGGTGGCGGATGCGGTGACGAAGAGAGGGCTCCAGGCGGCGTCGGTGACCGGCGCCACCAATATCTCGCCGGGTCTTATCTCGGCGTTGCGAAGCGGATCGGTGATCACCCGGGCTTTACCGGTTACCTTTCCGGGGCTCACACCTATGCCGCTGAGCGTCTCGACCTCCTCCTTTATCTCCAACTCCTGCGGGGTCAATGGCCTGGGACGGCCTTTGCTGTGTTCGGGCAGTATTACAGTGAGGTTGCGCTCGTATTCCTTTCTGCGCCTGGCAATCATCTCCTCGACAGGGATGTTCTCGGCCCTTCCCTTGGCCAGCGCCTCTACCTCGCGGCTGGTCAGGAAATAGATATCATCGGGATCGGCGAGAAGACCCTGCTCCACCATGCGCCGGCTGACGACCCGAAATACCTTCTTGCCGTGGGTGAGGCCTTTCACCAGGATGGACTTCATGTATTCCCTTAGGGATATGAAGGTCTGAGCCTGTTTTATAAGGTAGCGGAGAGTAAAGCGCTGTGACCCCTTCAAGCGCGACATGGCCTCCTGCATCGCCTGGTCTCTCTCCTTCTCCTGCCTCGAGGCGATATTTCGGGGGCTGTTATCGGGGTCGGCATCAAGGTAGTTCTTGATGGCGGCGAAGAGATAACTGGGATCCTCGTCCCAATTGAGCATCATGGCCTCGGACTCGAAAATGCCCCGGTAGCCGAAATCGCCGAGGAAGGACTGCAGGGAGTCCAGGAACTCCTCTGCTTGCGGCGAGGCGTCCTCCTCCAGAAGACCCAGTATGTCGCCCGGCTCATTGCTCTCGAAGATGCCCCTGAGGGTCTCGGAAGCCTTGATCATGCGGGAGAGGTCCCAGATGTAAGTGCTGGGCCTGGCGCTCTCCAGGCTTTGCAGCCCCGTTACCAGGCGGGCAGCCAACATCCCCCTGTCGTCGTCCAGCCACTTGGCGGTGATCTTGCACAGGAAATCGAAGTAGGTCACCGCCAACTGCGAGATCATTATATGTAAGGCCATGGCTCTGAACAGCTTTCCGCGGCTTTCCTCTATTTTGTCGAAGATCTCGTTATAGGGCGCATTTTCGTAATCAATCTTTTTCGCCTCAAGAATTCTTTCTGAGTATTCATCACCCAAAGCTTGTGCCTCTTTGGGTATTACCACGGCGTAGTAGAACAGGCGGGCAAGGATGCCGGGAAGGATGAGGAGGTTGCGTGGAGTGGGACGATACAATCCCTTCTCGCCCTGGCTCGTATCCCTGCGGTCGAATTCCTTGATATTGGCGCCCGGCAGCTGGGTCAGCATGGCTTTGACCACCGATAGGTTAAGATGACACCGGCCGTAGAATATATCCAGGAAAGTCAGCTCCTTCATGGGCTTGATGTGCTTCATCAGCCCCAGGTCGGTATTGGTCTTTACGAACCCGTAATCGAGGCAGTCTATGTCGGCGATGCTCATAGGAGTAAGAACCCCGGGCAGCACCTCGCTGATGTTGGACAGGGTGAATTCATCGAAAAGCGGGTCCACCGAGGTGTCGAACTCACAGATCCATTCCTCCGCGCTCTCCACTTCCTCGCGGCCGACATCATCGGTCGTGGTGATCTTCCTGGACTGGAGGACATAGAGTACGCTGTCCTTGAAGGCCCATTCGATGTCCTGGGGGGTGCCGTAGCTGTCCTCGATGGCCCGGGCCATCTTCACCACTTCGCTGATCTGTTCCCTTGATATGGACGGCGAATGGCGTTCCTCGTCGTTCAGGGATACCTTGCGGTTTCCCTCGCCCTTACGGGAATCGAGGATGATCTTGAAGTCCTTGCCCGCGATCTCCTCCTCCAGGACCTCGGCCGAGTTCCTGTCCACCACGAAATGGTCGCAGTTGGACTGTCCCGATACCACGCTCTCCCCCAGCCCCAGGCAGGCGTTGACGGCCATCTGTTCCGGGTTGTTGTCGAGGGGGTTGACGGTGAAGATAACCCCTGCGCTCTCCGCGGCGACCATCAGCTGCACCACGGGGGCGATAAAAACATCGAAGTGGCCTATGTTTCTGGCATGACGGTTCACCAAGGCCGCGTAACTGAAGGCCGATGCCCAGCACTCCCTGACCTTGATGAGCACCTCTTCGACACCTCTAAGGTTGTGGTAGGTATCCATCTGACCCGGGAAGGAAGTGGCACTCAAGTCCCTGGTCCCCACCGATGAGCGTACCGCCACCAGGGCATCTTCACCCTCATCCGCGGTGAGCTCAAGGTAGGCGGCGATGATCTCCCGTTCGATGGGCTCAGGCATGGGGGTGGACTCAATCATCTCTCTTATCCCGGCCGCTCCTTCCTCCACGTCAGGGAGATGGTTGAAAGCTATGCCATCTATCACTTCCTGGATATGCTTTACGAGGTTGGAGGTCTCGAGGAACATCTCGTAGGCTCGCGACAGGACACAGAACCCTGGTGGGACCAGGAAGCCTGCCTGGGCCAGGTGACCTAGGTTAGCCCCCTTTCCGCCGGCCCGCCTGAGATCATCGAGATCTATCTCGTGAAGAAAAGCGGTGAAATCTCCCAACTGCACCCATCCTTAAGTCGGTTTTCATTATAC
>Ga0180434_10007170_pt1 | contig 12581 bp, 7 predicted proteins | sample SS_ome_7_FD_132453 | JGI IMG/M metagenome (GOLD analysis project Ga0180434, IMG submission 132453) | Hypersaline lake sediment archaeal communities from the Salton Sea, California, USA - SS_1_D_2 metaG | ecosystem: Environmental > Aquatic > Non-marine Saline and Alkaline > Hypersaline > Sediment... | reverse complement strand
GATGTGATCGACCGTGACGGGCGCAGGCGTGTCGGTCCGCACGCGGAGCGACGGATCGCCGAAGACGTGCCACGTGAGGAACATGCTCTCACCGCTCGTCCCGTACTCGTCCATCATGTGGCCGCAGCCGTTGTAGCACAGTCCGCCGTAGGTGCGCCGGACGCCCTCCGCCGAGGTACCGACCAGGAGATCGGCGATCTCGTCCTCAGCGTCCATCGGCGGGTCCCACGACTGGTTGATGGACGAGCCGTAGAATCCGATCGCCCCGGTGGGCTCGGCGCCGTTGGTCGCGCGCAGCCACGCCTCGCCGAAGCACGTGGTGCCCTCGAACTGGCCGTTCACGCACGCAACGCTGACGATGAACGGCAGCATGTTGTCGTTCGCCAGAGCGTCGATGTGGGTGTTCGAGAAGCCCGTCGAACTCCACGAGGTCGTCGATCCGTGCCCGCAGTAGTTGATGACGCTTCGGCCTTCGTTGAGGCCGTCGGTCACGTCCTGGGCCGTGCCTTCGTAGTCGTAGATCTGGTCGACTTCCGTGTAGGTGAAGGCAAGGAGGTCGGCCCTGATGTTGTCGATGTGCTCGTCGTCGTACTCACCGTCGTCGCCGGGGCCCTGGTTCGAGGCGACGCCCATCCCCTTGTGATACCAGTCGGCGTCGAGCTGCGGTCTCTTCTCATACTCGATCGTGCGAAGAACCTGCGTCTCGACCTGAGAGGAGGACTCGGCCGAGAAGCGTCCGACGAACAGGTCCGGGTACATGTCACCGGAGATCGTCGAGAAGGACGGGTCCGACGCGCCCCCCCCGGACGAGAGGGACGGAAGCTGTGACGAGTCACCAACGAGCAGCACGTGGGTGACTCCGTAGTCGTTGTAGTACTGCGTGATGTAGGCGTCGAAGGCCGTGGCGCTGCCACCGGCGTCCGTGGTCGTCACCATCTCGCACGGCACGCCCATCTGGTTCTTCCACTCGACAAGCGGCTGCATCGCCGCGAGGAAGTCCGGGTCGTCGTAGCAGATGACCAGCATGTTCCCGGCGTCGGCAACGGAAGGGTAACGTCCGCTGTCTGCGTCGAAATTGAGGAAGTGGCGCTCGTAGATCTTCCTGAACTCCGAGTTCATCGTAGCCGGACGCGCTGTGAGGATGTTGGTCTTGCCGGGCCCGGCGCTCTCTACCTCGACGACCACACGGTCGTAGACGCGCAGGGTCTGAGTGGCGGCGTTGTACTGGAACGGGTTGACGACGACCACCATGCCGCGGACGTCGCGCATGATGTAGGGCTCGCGCGCGTAGGCGAGTTCGGACGGATACCAGGCATCTGAGCCGTAGAACTCATCGAACGAGTAGGCCACGGTGGCGGGGTCGATGTTGCGAGTTATGATGCCCTTTGAGGGAGCCACCGGGGTGTTCGGGAACTCCACGTAGTGCGAGGAGACCACCCGGACCTCCATCTCCGCGTCGTCGGGAATGACGATGCTGCGGGCGATGTTGGGCAGCTGCGGGAGACCCACCTCCTTGTACGGGCTCTCCTCTCCCAGCTCTATCGTGTAGTAGGTCTCGCCGTCGATCCCGACATGGGACCTCGTGAAGCTGCCGATGTCGAACTCGAGGACCGTCCTCGTGATGTCGGACTCGGCGACGCGAACGCTCACCACCTCGGGGTGATCGCTCACGGCGAGCGTCTGGGCCGAGAGAGCGAACGCGGGAACGAGAACGATCAAAGCCAGCGCCAGCACAGACTTTCGCACGGCACACCTCCTCGGGTATATCGGCAGGACGCGTGTCCCCCCGGTGCGGAACAGACCCGCTATCAGATTCGCTGTTCGTGAACTCAGTATGTGTCCAGCCCGTTAGTCACCGACGAGCGGGGGCAGTACGCGCACGAAGAGGACCGAAGCAGCGTACACCCCGCCAATCTGCTTCATTATAGCACATCTAGCGTGTTTTGTCATTACTCGATCCGGAGGCACGCTTCCTCTTCCGCAGCGTGCGCGGACACAGCCCTCAGGCCTCAGCGCGCCGCGCCGGCTGGATAACGGCGCCGCCCGGTGCTACAATTCCCGAAATCCGCGGCCGTGTCAACTGCGGTGCGAGGGGCGGCTCATGAACATCGTCGTAGAGGCCCTGGTGGGCACTCGCGAGCTACTGCACGACAACCTCATCTTCGGCGTCGGGGCGCTGCTCCTGGCCGGTTTCGTGGGCGGGAAGCTGGCCGCGAAGGCCAAGCTGCCCACGATCTCCGGATACATCGTCGCCGGCCTGCTGCTGGGACCGTCCATCCTGGACGTCGTCCCTGAGCACATCGTCGAGTCACTGGCCCCGGTCCCCCACATCGCCCTCGGGCTCATCGCCATCACCATCGGCGCCGAGTTCCGGATCGCCAAGCTCAGGCAGACCGGCCGCAACATACTCATCATAACAGCCATTCAGCTCCTCGTGACGTTCGGGTCGGTCTCGGTCGCCCTCATCCTCTTCCGCGCGCCGCTTCCCATGGCCCTCCTCCTGGGCGCCATCGCGTCCGCGACCGCGCCCGCTGCGACCGTGGCCATCGCCACCGAGCTTCGGGCGCGAGGCCCGCTCGTTTCGACCCTGTTCGGTGTGGTGGCGCTCGACGACGCGTTCTGCATCACGCTCTTCGGGTTCGTGATGGCGTTCGCGACCGCTATGGTCGGAGGCGCCACGGGACACGGTCCCCTCGCGATGGTCCTCCATCCTCTGTGGGAGATAGCAGTCTCGATCACGATAGGTCTGGCCTCGGGCTACGTGGTCCACAGGCTCGTGGTCAACAGAAAGAGCAACAACGAGATCATCGTGATCGTTCTTGGCTTCGTGCTGCTCGTCAGCGGCGTCACGATCTCGATTCACGTCTCCCCTCTGATCGCCAACATGGTGATGGGATTCGCGATCGTGAACCTCTCGCCCAAGAACAGCAGGGTCATGCGCATCCTCGAACCGCTCTCGCCACCCATCTACGCGGCCTTCTTCGCCCTTGCGGGCACGGAGCTGGACGTCCGGACTCTCACGGCGACAGGAGTGCTCGGCGTCGCCTACCTCGTCGCCCGCGCGCTCGGCAAGTACGGCGGCGCCTACCTCGGGGCCGTAGCCGCCGGCGAGTCAGCGACGACAAGGAAGTACCTCGGGCTCGGCCTGCTGCCGCAGGCCGGCGTCGCCATAGGGCTCATCCTCGTGCTGCAGGACACACCCGAGTTCACCGACCTTCCCTACATGGGGCAGATGGTCAACATCGTCCTCGCCTCGATCCTCGTCAATGAAGTGGTGGGGCCGCCTCTCGCCAAGTACGCGCTCGAGGCTTCGGGTTCCGCCAGGCGGGGCAGGACTTCCGGAGGAAGACCGGCATGAAGCTAAAGGACGCGGTCACAGTAGAGAGCATCGAGACGAACCTGCGCTCGCGCACGAAGGAGGACCTCTTCGAGGAGATGGTCACGCTCCTGAAGAAGAACCCGGCCCTAGCGAGCGTGGACGAGGCCACGGTCCTCAGGGCGCTCAACGAGCGAGAGAGGACGGCTACGACGGGCGTCGGCAAGGAGGTCGGGATCCCCCACGGGAAGATCATGGGACTCTCCAGCATAGCCGCCGCCATCGGCGTCTCCAAGCGCGGTATCGAGTACGGCTCGGTCGACGGTCTGCCGGTCCGGTTCGTGGTCGCGATGGTGGCGCCGCCCGAGGAGTCGCGGAACTACCTGCGCATCCTGGCGAAGGTCGCGCGACTGCTCTCGGACCCCTCGTTCACCGAGACACTGGTCACGGCCTCGTCGGCCGCCGAGATCCACGAGACCATCGCGAGCATGGAGGCCGCATCCACGCACGTGTCCAGGACCGAGGAGCAGCGCATGCTGCTCTTCGAACTCAAGGACCCGGATTACTTCGACGCGGTGGTCGAGTACTTCACCGAGGTCGGGGCCACGAGCGCGACCGTGCTGGACGCCCGCAACGTCGAGGGCTTCCTGACGAAGGTCCCGCTCTTCTCGGACTTCGCGCGCGTCTTCACCGAGGGACAGACCTTCGGTCACATATTCCTGCTCGCCATCGACAAGGGCGCAGTGGAGCGCTTCGTCGCGGGGCTGGAGGAGATCGTGGGGGACCTCGCCGAGGAGGGGCGCGGCATCGTGGTCACATTCCCCATCGAGTACGTCAGGGGTATGCCCAGCAGCCTGGAGTTCTAGCCTCCGCCGCGTCGAGTGGCGGCCTCCTGTCTCCGCGGGCGCCGGCCGTCACCTGCCTGCGGTACCTTCCTGCCTCTGCACCATCGGACTTGCCTAAGTGCAAACCGCGTGGTATAATGGCGCGCGCGCAGAGTGGAGCGCGCGTTTCCGCTCTTGTCACCCCCTGCCTCGGACAAGGAGCGCCTCCGTGCGTCCTATCGCACTGGCCTGTCTGTGCCTGCTCGTGTCCCTCGCCGGCTCAGCCCACTCGCAGAAGATTACCGAAGAGACAGCCAGCATGCTCGACGGCCCGCTCGACGAGAGAGCGTTTCTCCTCTGGCACACGGACAACGAGGACGGCGGCATCGGGTGGACGCACGGCGACAACACCGCCACCGCTACCGCCCACTTCCACGTCGACACGTACTACGCGTTGCCGGGAGGCACCTACTCGTACTGGTGCGGCGAGTTCAACCCCGGGTTCACAGGAGGCGAAGGCTACGGCAACGGGTGGGACGACCGGCTCCTTCTGCCGCCGGTCGACCTGACCAATCCCCCGGCAACCTATCCGGTCCTTACCTACAGCTACCGTCACGACACGGAACCGGGCTACGACTACGTCTGGGCCCAGGCGGAGAGCGCCGGGGTCTTCGTCAATCTCAACCGCGGCTACGACGGCCCCAGTGGAGGGTGGCAGGACGTCGGGGTATACGGCTTCGTGCTGAGCGCCTACGACGCGCCCCTCTCGGTGCGGTTCCGCTTCGTGTCGGACGCCGTCTACTCGGACGAGGACGGAGTGTACGACTCTGACGGGGGCGCGTTCCACGTCGACAACATCAAGGTCTTCGACTACTTCAGCGGCCACGTGTACCTCTTCGACGACGTAGAGGACGGCACAGGGTTGTGCACGCCGGCCGTGCCGCCCTCGGCCGGCGACTACTGGCACCTGATCGACAGGCTGTGCCCGGCCATCTCGGACCCCCACTGCTGGTGGTGCGGCGACGACGCGGACACCTCGCTCATCCCGCCGGGGCTCGACAACTGGCTGATGTCGCCGATGGTCGACCTCTCAGGAGCGGTTGCCACGACGCTGCGCTTCATCCTCCATACCGAGGTGCCGACGGTCGACGACGACTACTGGACCGAAGAGGTGACGATGGACGGCGGAGACAACTGGTACCTGAACGGCACCTTCTGGGGCGACTTCGGGCAGTGCGATGGGTGGAGCCTGCGCGCGATCATAGAGGGCGTGAACCTCGTGCCCTACGTCACCGACGACAACGTGTTCGCGTTCCGCGTGACCATGCACACGACAGACAACGGATGCGGGCCCGGCGCGGGGGGCGGCGCGGGGCTCTTCATAGACGACCTGTACGTTGAGGGATACGTCTCACCTGTGGAGATGAGCAGCTGGGCGAGACTCAAGGCGATGTACAGGAACTGAGAGAGTGACGCAAGACCACCCGGCCACGGACTGCCGGGGCAAGACCAAGGGGGGACACGTGAGAGCATGCGGGAGACTGGCTGCGCTGGCCCTGGCACTGGCACTGGCCGTGTCGGGAGCCGCGGCGGCAGGTACGATACACCTTCTTACCCACCCGTTTGACCCGGCCGACGGCGAGCCCCCGATCGACGAGTGGCTCAGGGCCGAGGAGACTGCGCGCGGCGAGGCGAGCTACTACCTCATTCAGCTCTCTGGCGCATCGACGCCCGAACACAAGGCCGTCCTCCAGGCCGGAGGCGCCGAGCTCATCGCCTACATGCCGGACGACGCCTGGATCGCTCGCGTCGACGGTGCGCGGTCGCACGACATCGCGGAGCTTCCAGAGGTCGCCTGGGTCGGACCGTTCCATCCGGCGTACAAGATATCGCCCACGATCGGCACGCACGAGTTCAAGAACCCCGCCCGCGAGAGCGACTCGTTCCTGACGCTGCACGTTCGCGTCTTCGACGACCTCGAGGGAACGGCGGCTGAGATCGAGTCGATCGGGGCCGACGTGCTCGAGGTGAGCGACGACGGATTCCAGAAGATCCTGGTTGTTCACGCGTCGGAACAGGCGGTCAGCGCCATCGCGCGCGTGAACGAGGTCTGGTGGATCGAGGAGAAGCCGGAGTTCTACCTTATGAACGACACGACGAAGTGGGTCGTCCAGTCCAACGTCAGCGGCGGCACGCCCGTGTGGGACCACGGCCTGCACGGCGAGGGCGAACTGGTCGCGCTGATGGACTCCGGCCTGGACTACAACTCGTGCTGGTTCCGCTGCTCCGGCAGCGCGCCGCCTGGGCCGTCGCACCGGAAGGTCTACGACTACGCCGTCTACGGCGGCGGCGTTGCCTACGATGGGTGTGACACGGGACACGGAACACACGTGGCGGGAACGCTCGCCGGCGACCAGTCCTTCGTCAATCCCGGCAACTACGACTACAACGGCATGGCCTACAAGGCCAAGCTGATGATGCAGGACGTCGGCGCGGACGACCAGTGGGGCTGCACCGTCGGAGAGGTTCAGATCCCGACCAGCACCACCCCCGCGTACACCGACGCCTACAACCTCGGCGCGCGCATCCACTCGAACTCGTGGGGCGGCACGGACAACTCCTACGACTCCTACTGCAATTGCATCGACTCGTTCATGTGGAGCAACCCGGACTTCCTTGTCGTCTTCGCCGCCGGCAACTCCGGTCCCAGCTCGAGCACCGTCGGCTTCCCCGGCACGGCCAAGAACTGCCTGACCGTCGGAGCGACCAGACGTCCCACACAGCAGGACATCATAGCGGGTTACTCGAGCCGGGGACCCGCGTTCGACAACAGGATCAAGCCGACCGTCGTGGCGCCGGGCGGAGAGGCGGGCTACAGCTACGTGAACTCGGCCGACAACAACACGGGCAACCCGCCGGCGAACACCTGCTCTGTGGCGAGCAGCCCTTTCCAGGGCACGTCGATGGCTACGCCGGCAGTCGCGGGACTCTGCGCGCTTACGAGGCAGTACTTCCGGGAGGGCTGGTATCCGTACGGAATTGAGACGGCCGGCGAGGAGCTTGCACCGAGCGCCGCCCTGGTCAAGGCCGTCATAACAAACTGCGCGACCGACATCGCGACGGCCGACATCCCGAACTACAACGAAGGTTGGGGGCGCGTGCTCCTCAACGACGCGCTCTACTTCGACGGCGACGCGATCGAGCTCAAGGTGGAGGACGAGACCGGCGGCGTGTCCAACGGCGGGACGATCGACTACACGCTCAACGTGGAGAGTTCGTCGGTGCCGCTCGAGGTCACACTGGTCTGGACTGACTACCCGGCCTCGTCGGGCGCCGGGGTTGCGCTCCAGAACAACCTGGACCTCACCGTTACGGCGCCCGGCGGGACACAGTATAGGGGCAATGTCTTTTCCGGAGGCCAGTCGACGACCGGAGGAGCATGCGACAACAGGAACGTCGAGGAGGTCGTGCGGCTCAACACGCCCAGCACGGGCTCCTACACGGTAAGCGTGGACGGCACGAGCGTGCCGCACGCGCCGCAGCCGTTCGCGGTCGTGGCCACGGGTTCGTTCGCGAACTGGCCACCCCAGAGCGGGGTCGGAGACGCGCTGCCCGCCGGGCGCGCATTCGAGTTCGAGGGCATCACCCCGAACCCGTTCAACCCGGTGACGAAGATCGCCTACAGGCTCGCGCCGGTCGAAACGGGATCAGCGCGAGTGACGCTGAGGATAGTCAGCGTCGACGGCCGCGTGGTCGACACGCTCGTGGACAGAGTGCAGGACCCGGGGCGCTACGACGTCGTCTGGAACGGAACAGACGGCGACGGACACGCGGTCGCGAGTGGCATCTACTTCTGCGACCTGTCCTACGGCGGCGAGCGCGACCAGAGGAAGCTGACGCTGCTCAAGTAGCCGGCGAATCTTAGCGGGAACGCGGCGTCCTCGTGAACGGGGTGCCGCGAGAAGCGCGTGGCCCGCGGGAAGTACGTGCCGCGAGGAGCGCCGGGTCCGCGCGAACAACGACGTCGCGGTGAGACACGAAGAGGCCTCCGTCCCAGGGACGGAGGCCTCCCTTTCTTCACGGGCCGCTGCGGCCCCGTCGACCGGTCTAGAAGTAGTAGTTGACTCCCACGGTAGCCGTGAACAGTTTCTCCTCGAAGTCGCCGGAGATGTCGGGGAACATGACGGTGCCACGCAGTTCGACGCCGAGCCCGATGGCCGGTGGGGACATCTCCATCGCTACGCCGACCTCGCCGCCCAGCTTGCGCGTCTTCTCGTCCTTACCGAACTCCTCGAACTCGGTGGCGTTCACACCCACGACGCCGTACCACTTCATCCCCGGACCGCCGCCGACGGCCCCGATGAGCGCGTCGATGCCCCACAGCGTGAAGCCGTCGCCGTCCAGCACGAGAGAGAGGTCGCCTTCCTCCAGCACGTTCTCCGGTTCCTCGTAGCCGAACTTGGCGTACCACGCCTCCACCCCGATCATCGGGACCGGTGGCAGCACTCGCACCTTCGCCCCGAGGATGGACCCGGTCGACCCTTCGTCCTCCATCGACGTGTTGATGCCCCCGTAGGCGCCGACCGCCAGGTCCACGAGCGCAGCCGCCGAGGGAAGCGCCATCAAGGTCAGCAGCGCCGCGACGGCGGCGATCGTCGTCAGATGTCTCTTCATGCCGTCAGCTCCTTCTTCCGCCGCGCGTTGGCGGCGTGGACCACGTAGAGAACAGCAGGAACGGCGACCAGCGCCGCTATCAACAGGATGCCGGACGCGAAGCGCACGTAGAAAAGCCACACCGCAAGGCAGACCAGCGCCGTTACACCGCCCGCCATCGGCCATCGAAACGCGAGGCCGTATCCCACGAAGACCCCGAAAGGGAACATCGCGAGCCCGAACCACTCCCATCCCTGGGGAGGAGCCTCACCCTGCGGACTGGCGATGTTGACCACTATAACGAACCCCAGCACCGCGAACATGAGCGCGCCGGTGATCCTCGCCGTCCACAGAAGCGCCCTGCTCGGACCTCTGACGCCGGCCGCATCGCTCATCTTCACCTCCGCGGTATGCCCGAGAGCCGGGCGACACCCGGCTCTCAGTGCTTCACACGGCTCCCGTTCGCTCCGTCAGTCGAGCCTCTGCATCAGCACGCTGACAGCGCGCTCCAGCTGGGCGTCGCCGCCTCGTCTCGACTCCTCGGGTACGGATTCGACCATCACGTCGGGCTCGATGCCCCAGTTCTCCAGGTTCCTTCCGGACAGGTCGTACCAACCCGAGCCCGGCACTCTGAACATCGTCCCGTCGATAAGGGACACGTCGTTCGTTCCGATGACAGAGCCGTTGGTCGGCACGCCGACCACGGGGCCGAGGTCGAGCGCCTTCCATCCCATCGGGAAGATCTCGGCATCGCTGTAGCAGCTCTCGTCGATCACTAGCGCGAGCGGCTTCGAGTACAGCTCCAGCGGGTTGTACGAGGGCGGCCTTCCACGTGACACGGTGTAGCCGTAGACGCGGCGGTCGAGGTACCGGAGGATCTCGTCGTGAACGGACCCGCCGCCGTTCCCTCTGATGTCGATGATGAGACCGTCCTTGTCCTTGCCCTGCGCGAACAGGTCCTCTTCGAACTGGAAGAGGTTGCCCAGGCCCATCCCCGCGATGTGCAGGTATCCCAGCCGACCGCCCGACAGCCTCTCGACCTTCTCACGGCGGCGGCGTACCCTGTCCTCGTAGGCGAGCCGATAGAGCGATCCGACGGGCTTGATGCGAAGCTCGCGCGCGCCTCTACCGGACGCGGAAGAGGCCACCTCGACGAGGATCTCGTGACCGGCCGTGTCCTCGAGAAGACGGTGCCAGTTCTCGCCCGGCTCTATCCTCGCACCGGCTATCGAGACGATGAACTCGCCGGGTTCGATGCCGGCGCGGTCCGCGGGGCCGTCGGGGATCACGCGGCGCACCCGGATCCCGGGGCCGTCGTGGTCCTCGTAGTGGTAGATGCCCAGTCGCCCGGTCGACACTCCCCCTCCGCCGTACTTGTAGATGCCCAGGTGCGAAGCGGACAGCTCGCCTATCATCTCGCGGACGACCGTGCGGAACTCCTCCTCGGTGTACGCCGCCATCGCGAGCGGCTCGTACTTGTCGTGGATCGCTTGCCAGTCGTTGCCGTGGAAGTCGGGGTCGTAGAACCCGTTCCACAGGAGGCGCCACGCCTCGCGGAACATCACGACGCGCTCGGCGGGAGTGTTGACGGTCATCCGCGCCGAGAAGCCCACGCCGCCCCGTCCGGTGATCGAACCGGACTCGGGGTCGATGCTCACGCTGGCTATCCTCAGGCCGTCTATGTAGTAGCAGGTCGTTCCCTCGTTGTCCCAGTAGAGCTCGCGCGGGTCGCTGCCGCCCTCGGTCACCTGCGACAGCCGGTTGCCCTCCCAATCGACCAGCCAGAGATTGCTGTGCCCCAGGCTCCTGTCCCGGAAGGCGTAGTAGTGCCCGTCAGGGGTCTGCGCGTAGAAGTCGTAGCCCCCTCGCATATTGACCACGGTCTCGGTGCGCTCGTTGATGCGCTCGAAGTCGATCTCGACCACGACGGCGGGCTCCTCGGCCTCCTCCTCGTCCTCGACCGTGACCTCCTCCTCGGCGTCCTTCTCGCGCTCCTCGGAGGTCTTCCAGTAGTCGTCCCGCTTGAGCCACACGAACTTGATCGCGTACTGCCCGTCGTCCGTGCGCGACGCGAACGACATCCTCTTGCCGTCGTCCGACCAGCGCGGCTGGAAGTCGTCGTTAGGGTGGTCGGTTATGTTGTGAGGCTCGCCGCCAGCTACCTCCACGACGAACACGTCCTCCTTGTGCCCCATCGTTGTGCGAGAGTAGGCGACGTAATGTCCGTCCGGCGACCAGGCGGCGTGCAGGACGCCCGGCTCCTCCACGAGCCTTCGCTGCGAACCTCCCCCGGAGTCCATCAGCCAGAGCTCGCGGTCGCCGCGCATGTATGCGATCGTCTCCCCGTCCGGGGACGCGTCCGGCGAGAATTCGTCGTTCTCAGAATCCGTCAGCCGCTTCGTTTCGAACTTCAGCGCCTCCGCGAGTTCGACCTCTCCCTCCTCGGCCGACCTGACCGAGTAGAGGTCGTAATCGCCCGAGCGGTCGGAAGCGAAGACCAGCGTCTCGCCATCGGGCATCCAGGCGGGGTCCTTCTCGCGGGCCACCGTAGTCGTGACGCGCCGGGCGTCACCGGCCTCGCCGTCCTCGAAAGGACAGACGAAGATCTCACCGCGCAGCACGATCGCAAGCTGCGATTCGTCGGGAGAGAACGCGAACTGAGTGGCCCCATTGGTCAGCGTGAGGATCTGGTCGTCGTTCCACTTGAGATCGCTGGCCACCTCGATGGCCACCTCGCGCGGCTCGCCGTCAGGAACGGAGAGCGTCCACACTCCGGCGTCATACTCGTAGGCGATTAGCGTGCCGTCCTCTGAGATCTTGGCCGCCTGCACGCCGTCGTGGTCGTGGTGGGTCACCTGGAACGGACCATCGGTGACGATGGGTTTGCCCTCCTCACCCTCGTACGGTACGTCTACCTCGACCATCCAGATGTTCGCGACGGAGTCGGCCCGTTCGGACATGAAGTAGATGGCCGTACCGTCCGAGTTCCACATCGGTCTGTCGTCGTTGTAGGGCGAGTGGACGAGGCGATAGCTCGGCCCCCCGTTGATCGCGCGGACCCAGATGTCCCGCGCCGCCGAGCCACGGTAGTGCTGCCGCCACCAGGGGGTGCGGCCGCGGACGTATGCGAGCCACCGCCCGTCCGGTGAGATCGAGACGTTGTAGCCGCGGTCGAAAAGCACGCGCCGTGGCATCTCGGCGTCTGTCTGCGCCCGGTAGAGGTTGCTCTCGAGCGAGTCGCGGTAGGACTCGAAGAACACGGCCCCGCCGTCGCGCTCCCAGCACTGCGGCGTGTCCCACGCGCTGTGCCACGTCAGACGCTCGGGCTCTCCGCCGGTCGCAGCTATCAGGTAGACGTCGGCGTTGCCGGCTCGGTCGGAGCTGAAAGCGATGGTGCTCCCGTCGGGGGACCAGAGCGGCACGTCGTCGTAGGCCTCGTGCACCGTCAACCTCGTTGCCGCGCCACCCGCCGACGGAACGGTCCAGATGTCGCCCATGTAGGAGAACGCAATGACGCTCCCATCGGGCGAGGGAGCGGGCTGCCTCGCGTTGAGCACTCCCTCGCCAGCGCTGCAGACGAGCGGAAGAGCGAGCAGTACGAACACCAGCGCGCCGGTCAGCCGGCGCGAGAACGTGGACTCGGTCGTGGAACTGTGCGGCATGCTCCCTCCCCCCAAGCCGGCGGGCCGGCTCCAGTGCACGCGATGCTCCCTCCCACCGTCGAGGGTGGAGGGACAACGGTAGCTCAGTTGAACTCGACGGTTCTCTCGCCCAGGTGACAGCCTTCG
>Ga0180434_10007166_pt1 | contig 12588 bp, 7 predicted proteins | sample SS_ome_7_FD_132453 | JGI IMG/M metagenome (GOLD analysis project Ga0180434, IMG submission 132453) | Hypersaline lake sediment archaeal communities from the Salton Sea, California, USA - SS_1_D_2 metaG | ecosystem: Environmental > Aquatic > Non-marine Saline and Alkaline > Hypersaline > Sediment... | reverse complement strand
CACACTGGTTTTCGAAACCAGCTCCTTCAGCCGCTCGGACACCTCTCCTTGCGTTGGTCGTGGATGACGGCTGGATATTGGCGGTGCGAATCACAATCGCTCTGCTCAAACCGCCGTCTTCCGCGCGTGTCCGCCGACGGACACGATGCAGCATACTACCGTATTCATTCAACGCGTCAATAATACCGCCGATGTTCAAACGCACAAGATAATCCCGCCGCCTGCTGGGCGACACGGGCTTTAACGCCTCACGGAATCAAACTGAGGCGTAACCATGATCGTCGTGCGATTTGTCGCCGCCTGTTCCGCCTGGATGACGTTTTCGGGAAGTACAACCTGGCATTCCAGGAATTTACTCCGGCGAGAACATCGGAAAGGGGGGGGCAGGGACAGGACGGAATTTTCGTCGGGCACGCCTGCATTGTGAAACGCTCGGCCCGCCGTTCCGTTACGTCGTCGCGGGTTTGCCGCGTGAGCGCAACACGCGTTCGATGTCGGGCGCGTCAGCCCAGTTTGCGGCGAGTGTTTCGACCAAGCCGGCGGTCGGAGGCGGAATGTTCCCTTGTTCGTCGCGGGAGGCGTTGAGGACGCGTGCGATGTCGTCGGCGGAATAGTGATGCGTCGTCAGAGCCTCGACGATACGCGTTTCGGGATCAACCGCCGTCGCCGATCCGAAATCGGCCCTGGCGCCCTCGGTGTTGAGCACCCGTTCGATCTCGTCGGCGGACATGCCGCGTTGGATCATCAGCGATTTGAGCCGGTCCTGGTTCTCACGAGCCGTCGCTTCCAGCTTGGCGGCGTGCGAGCGTCGGAAGCCGTCGACGATCAGCTTCGTAATATAAATGCAGCCGCCCAGAATCACGGTCACCGCCGCGATGCCGAACACCCCGAGGAATAGGCCGGGAATTGCTTCCGCACCGGCTAATAGCGTCATCATCGCAAGCTCCTGTTTATTATGCGAGCAGCATGGTCGTAAAAGCCGCGCCGAGATACTCTTATGATCGAATTCTGTCGCATCGGGGCCATATTTCCACAAAAATCCGGATTTTTCATCGACTCCGGCGCCGCGCGTGTCACCGTCGCCGCCTAGTGCTATAATCACGGGTCTTTAATGAGCGTGCGCCCTCCGCCATCGACGTCGGCGCCGCGGTTTGAATGCATTCCCAAAATTGGTAGGAAAGGACTTATGATGGAAGTTGTTCTTGACGGCGAATCCCTCACGATCGAGCAAGTAGCGCAAATCGCCCGCGGCGGCGCCAAAGTCTCCGTAGCCGAACCGGCCCGCGCCAAAATGCAAAAATCACGCGATTTCCTCGAAAAATGCGTGGCCGAAGATATCGCAGTTTACGGCGTTACAACCGGCATCGGCGAGTTCGCCCGCATCCGCATCTCGCCCGAACAAAGCGCCGAGCTTTCGCGGCGCATCGTCTATAGCCACTCCGCCGGCACCGGCGACCCGCAACCCGAGGACGTCGTCCGCGCCGCCATGGCGCTCCGTTCCAACACGCTCGCCAAGGGTTATTCCGGCGTGCGGCTGTGCCTGATCGACACCGTGATCGACATGATCAACAAGGGCGTCGTGCCGCATATTCAGGAAAAGGGTTCGGTCGGAACCAGCGGCGACCTCTCGCCGCTCTCGCAGTTCGCCGAGGTGGCGATGGGCGAGGGCCGCGCGTTTTACAAGGGCGAGGCCATGTCCGGCGCCGAAGCGATGAAACGCGCCGGCGTCAAGCCGACCGACCTGACGTACAAGGAAGGCCTCGGCCTGATTAACGGCTCGCAGGTCATGACCGCCGGCGCCGCCCTGTTGATCCACGACGCCGAACGTATTTTGAAGAATTCCTGCATCGCGTCGGCGATGACGCTCGACGCCCTGCGCGGGGTCGAACGAGCTTTCCATCCGAACGTCCACCTCGTCCGTCCGCATCGCGGGCAGAACGTCGTCGCCGCCAACCTGCTGCGGCTTTTCGCCGACAGCGAGATCATGGCGGACAAGAGCGGCAAGGTTCAAGACGGCTACTCGATGCGTTGCACGCCTCAGATCATGGGGCCGTCGTTCGAGGTGCTCGAATACGCCCGCGGCGTGATCGAGACCGAGATGAACTCCAGCGCCGACAATCCGCTGTTTTTCGGCGACGAGCAGGAATACTACGCCGCCGGCAATTTCCACGGCCAGGGCATCGGCATGGCCGTCGATTACCTCTGCATCGGCATGTCGGAGGTCGCGAATCTGTCGGAGCGACACACCAACCGGCTGCTCAATCCCGTGCTTTCCGGTCTGCCCGATTTCCTCGTCGAGGGCAAGGGGCTCAACTCCGGCCTGATGGTTGCCCAGTACACCGCCGCCGCCCTGGTCTCGGAAAACAAGGTGCTCTCGCACCCGGCGAGCGTGGATTCGATCAGCGTATCGGCCGACCAGGAAGACCACGTCAGCATGGGCCCGATCGCGGTTCGCAAATGCACCGAGATTCTCAAAAACGTGCAAACCGTCCTGGCGATCGAAATGATGTCCGCCGCCCAGGCGATGGACTTCCACAAGGGCAAGCAGCCCGGCAAGGGCACAAAGATCGCCTACGACATCATCCGCGAAAAGGTCCCGTTCCTCGAAGACGACCGCGTTCTCTGGCCCGACATCGAGGCGATCCGCCTGCTGGTAGAGTCCAACACGATCCTCGACGCGGTAGAAGCCGAGCTAGGCCCGCTGCAAACGACACGCGAGTCGTAAACGACCGACGGACGCTCCAGCGCCGTGAATCGTCCCTGGGGAAAGTCAGAGCAGGTAGTGATGCGTGAAGAACATGCCGACGTGAAATGCCGTCGGTATGGCGCCCGGCGTAGGACAGGTTTCACCCGCCTCTACCAATCAGAATCCCGAGCGTCAGCGAGCGGGCCATGTAGCGTTGGGTCTCCGTGCCCAACGGATGTAGCGCCGTCAGCTACATCAACATGCCGACGCGAAAGGCCGTCGGCATGGCCATCGTGTTGATCTTCCCGGAGGCTGTTAATATATCTCCCGTTCCTCGCGAATGAGTGCATCTTCAATGTGTCGATCAAGGCATCGTATGGTTTCATCGATCCAGGCTAATACATTCTGATCGGTCTCATCCTCTTTTGCGCTGGCCAATTCGCTTTTCTTGTCACGATAATGTTCCGACTCTGAGCCCCACCACGTCTCCGTCATCCAGCGAGCGTAGAGTGCGTTTTGAACCTCCTTTCGCTCACCGTAACGCACGAGCAACTCACGTGAGAGACCAATGGTATCAGTATTGTGGATGAGTACTTTAGGTGTAGTATACGCCAAAAACCCCGCCCGCTTTTCCGCATCCTCAGCAACCCAATCCAAAAGGACATCTGGTGGAAACAAGGGCAGTGCGCCGTCCCTATCCATGCCGCAAAGCCACTGCTGGACATGAAATGTGCGATCACCATGCGGTAACTGAATATGCTCAGCGACGATCGACCAGCCAGCTTCCGGATCTTGCCTCATGATATCGTTAAGTATCTTAATGGCCGGGGAGTGGTAATAGCTAGCCACAGTTCCATCTTCGTGAAGATGTTCGAGGATCTTCCGCGCAAGGTCCTGAGCGTGCGTTGGATAGCTGGCGATAAATGCTTTTGCGATTACTTCCCAGTGATGCGACAGCATTGTATCGATACCTTTAATCGCTCCCTTGCCAAAAAAGGAATCATGCATCAAGAATTCACGAGTTCTTTGCTCTGGTAATTGCTGGATACGTTCATCTTGATAGAAGGCTGAGAATAACGCGAACGCTATATGCGTGGCTTCCGTCGTCTCAACTGATAGAAGGTGCTCAAGCCATGCATCGAACAGCTCGTCGGAAAGCGAATCGAGTCGCTTTCCGAATTCGAACATGCGCAGGGCTACTACTGGGATGTGCCTAGCCTTCACAGCAGCGAGAATCAACTGGCCGGCGCGGTTGCTCATGCCAGATCGCTGCACCAGCTCAGCGAGAAGCGGACGCAATACTGGATCGTTATCAATCCGATCCAACACTGCCTCCCACCCTGCTCTATCTCGCTCAAATGTGGCTCGGAGGTAACCGCCGAAAAACGCTGTCGTTCCCTCTTCCCTTGCTTCGTGTTGGGATGCTAGTAAGCGAGGAACTGCCGCTCGCTCTGTGTCCCGCAGACCCACCTGATACCCAAAACGATAGGCGTTATTCGCCTGCTCTTTGACCAACCACGCAAGTTCCGGTTCCAGTAGTGACATATCAGCCATGGTATGGTCCGCGAGCGACGCAATTCGTTGATCGAGTTCGTCCGTCCGCTTACCGCCCTTGTCATACTCGTCCTCCAAGATGTCCATACCGACGTATCGGCGCAGTTCCGCGGCGAAGCCGCTGCCGGTCAACCGTTCGCAGAACGTGCCCCACCGGGCCTTGATATCGGGAGGCGCTTTCTCCAAAATACGACGTTTGATTTCGAGGGAAACTCGGAGAAGCTCACGTTGCACGACATAAGGCTTGTCCGCTAGTGCCTCAAACGTCTCAAGGACGATTCGAGCTAACGACTCCATAAAGTTGAGTTCGTAGCTCGACTCAAACAGGATATTAAGGGCTTCGCGCTGTTCGTCATCTGGAAGCGAATCCAACCGCGTCACGAGGAGATCCCAAACTTTGCGGATTTCCACGGACAACTCCCCGTATGTTTTTGGTGTCCAAAGCTGTGCTTCCTCGCGGAGCCCCTGAAACTCCGCGCCGATGAACCGCCCCGCACCGTAGTGCTCAAGTGCGGCGCGGCACGCTTTAAGTCCGAGTAATCGCCGCTCTTTTCCTGTGGATTCGAGAGCCTCCACAAGAACTGGTAAGCGTTCTGAGGGCGTCGCCTCCGTGGGCGCGACGCGACCAGTAGCGAGAGAAAACAGCCCGGCAAAGACGCCACTTGCGTTGTTGGCATTAGTTGCGTTCTCTTCCTCACCTAAGGCCATTAACAGCCGTGCAGAATCCGCGAACAGATCCTTCCAAACCGCCATGCGCTCGAGCGCCCACACGATGCGCTGACGACCAGCGTCGAATTCGCGCAGTTCCTTTCGAGACCAGGTTCCGATCGTGCGTTTCAGGCACTCGAGCGCCTGATGGGGATCAGCCTCAGTCATCGCGAGAAAAAAACTGCCGCCTACCTCCGATCTTATCAAGCCCCTGTGCTCAAACGGCCCGCCGGATCCGAGTAATCGACGCACGACTCGGGATGCAGTTTCAGAAAGTGCCGCGTACTTGAACATGTCGAAGAACCACGTCAACGCTTCGTGGTTGCCCTGGAGTTTCGCGAGGAACGCATCGACATCGAGCCCGTCGCCGTAGTGTTCCCAGTACTCCCGCCACATCTGAATGTGAAGGGCCTTCGGTGTGATGTAGAGAGTCCGGTCCCCTTGAATGATCTTACTGTTTCGAAACCACTTGACGCATTCGCGGAGTTGGGCATCCGAGATGCCGTCGGCTGTTTTAATAAGCTCAGCGATCGCTTGCCCTTCTGCTGCGACAGGCTCTTCATAGCCGAATCTTGAGAATAGAGCCAAGTAGCGAAGTACGCAGCGCCGGCGACGTACCTTCTCGGATCCTGGTTCATCGCTGCCGGCGACAATGCGATCGAAAATGTACTCCGTACCTTGAAGCGGGTTTTCGGGGTGATTTTTGAGGTTATCTCCAATCAGGTGAGCGAATCGCGGCGAGGAGCCGGCGAGTGCTGCCCATCGGTTAACATCCGCGTGGGGGGCAACGTATTGCCGAAGAATCGCCTTGATTTGATCTGGACCTAGCGCAGGTAAGTCCGCCCGCTCGATCCCTGTTTGATTGGGCTCAGGCAAATTGTGGATCGTGATCAGCTTGATTCGCGCGCCGCGGTTTCTAAGGCGGTTCCATAGTCGGTCGCTCTGCTTTTGGTCGCATTCGTCGACAATAAGGATTACATGGCTGTCGTTGTCCTCCAGGCACAGCGCGCTCAACAGCGTATCGCACGCTCTAGGCGACTCGCCATATAGAACCAGAGGGGCAAGATCGTCGGCGCGTGTGGCCTCAAGCACAAAACGGGTTTTGCCGCTTCCCGCCTCCTCGACGACTCTGATATGATGGGCTTGATCGCTGGTTCGGAGTGTGTCTCGTAGCGCATCACACTTCGCATCGTAATCTGCTGTTTTCTCAAGATCCTTGCACATGTCCTCGTTTTCTACCCAACTCTTGTGGCTTTGCAACGAGCCGAGGTCCATTCCTTTTATGGCCAGCACGATTGAGGGGTACTGCTGGAAAAGACCAATCAGCTTGTTCTGCCCCCATACGGAGACGTCCGGGTCGTCGAAACCGCATTTCTTAAACAATCCTGTCAAGTTCTTAACTACCTTGATGCATTGCTGTTCGACCGGATCAACGCCGAAGCAGACCAGAAAATATCGACCGCTCTGCTCAAGGCAACGTCGCACGCTCTCACCGAGATTTTCACGTGAAGCTGCTTTCTTTCCAAAAAGCTCTTTCTTGACCTCAGCATCCTGCCAAGGCTCAAAAGAAGCGCCAGCCTTGATCTGGTAGGCGGTGAACCCATTCTGCACGAGTTCGCTTTCTGGCTCGGTACTCGACCTCTTAATAGATGCATCGACGCCGCCGTCTGGCACCGTGATCCATGAGCTGATGTTGGCTGCGCTGACTGGCAGTCCTACACGCCGGCATTCCGCCCAGATTAAGTCTCGGAAGAACCGGACTGCACGATTGGGAGTCATGTCATCTAGATCACGATTTGACAGTGAGAACAGTGGGTTCATGGCATCGCCTTCTGTCGCAACTGATCATACATAGATAATCGCAAGTTAGCGCCCTCCTGCGGAAAGACGACTTGTGTTATCCACGAGCTTGCCACCGTCGAGCATCCCTTCCTGCGCGCAGCACTGTGTGTGGCGCGTTTCTACCTGACCAGCGAATCATAGAATCCGTCCATCATCGCCACTTTTTCACTATTTTATCCGATTCACTTTCGTTCGCCAAGCCCGAAAGCTGAAATCCGAAAACTCTATTGGCAATACCCGCCCATCCGCGGCAATCCCCGCCCACAGCCGCCCATCCTCAAATCCTCCCTTGTCTGCCCCCAAAACCAGCGCTATTAATCAAATGCCAACGCAATGGCAGGGCCTGTCTTGACTGCCCGCCGGCGTCGGGGAATCGACGAGCGCTGTTAGTAAACCCGTCGATAGCTACGTACCCCCAACGCCGCCCGGCAAGTGACCCGCGACGGGGCCGGAAGTAGGGTGCCGCTTGCGGCGCCACTTGTTACTTCCAGAGGAGCCCCCGCTCGTCGACCACCGCCTGCCAGCGGCCGACGGTAAAGCGTATGGCAAGTAAGCCGAAAGCCGACAGATTCGCAAGCGGGCAAAGATCCCGCCGGGCTCCAAAAGGCGGCAAAACAAAACCGCCGAGTCGCGCCGAATCAGTCGACCAAAGCCCAAAGCCTCCTCAAACGCTCCGTGACGGCGCCGTGGCGGCTCCGGGTAGCCCGATCAGCACCCGGCTTGACAACCGAATAAAGAGATCCGAAGAACCGGGCGCACAAAACGGTGTGCCACGGCTCTGTGAGCCGTGCAATATCGTTACCATCGTAGCGGCCCGACCCCCGTGTCGGCCGTAGTCCGAAGAATGCGCCAGCCTTTGAAGCAATCCACAGCGCCCAACATATGCGCCCGGGCCGTACCCAAAGGGATCAACGCGACTAGGTGGCGAGGCAACCTTATCACCTTCCCACTTTCTCACGTTCCCACCGCTTCTTCCGCCCCGCCACGACCTCCGAAACCTCCCGTGACATCGGACCCGCGTGCGATTACGACGCGACTACCCCGACACGCAAAAACGGCGAATCGACGCCTGGAATTCGAAGGAGACCGAGCGAGGGACAGTCGAAACATACAGCGAACACCTGGAATAATGCGCTCACGGAATAGACGGCGCGGCAAGCCACACCCTACATATTGGCCGCTCCCTTACGGTCGTGGTTCGGATCACGCATCCTGACGGGCGAAGATGGCGGCGCCGGCGGTGAAGGAGACGGCGCCGATCGCCAGGAGGACGCCGCAGGGGGCCAGCATGTCGGTCAGCGTGAAGCCGCGCCAGACGGCGCCTTCCATCGCCAGGATGCCCCATTTGACGGGGCTGAAATTGCTGATGGTTTTCATGAAGGGGGGCATGAACGCCAGGGGCATCATGCCGCCGCCGAACATGCATAGCAGGACGATGACGGCCCAGCCGGCGCCGCCGACGGCTTCCTCGCTTTTTCCCATCACGGACATGAGCATCATCAGGCCGACGAAGCAGGCGGCGATGCACAACGAGGCGAGGATCAGCAGGTCGAGGCGGGCCAGTTGGATGCCGAGTCCGCGGCCGATGATCATCATGACCGTGATGACGCCCAGGGCGCTGATGAAGCAGGCGCCGGCCTTGCCCGCGAGAATGTGCGTGCGCGAGATCGGCGCCATCGTCAGACGCGGCAGCGTGCCTTGGGAGCGTTCGCGGACGATCGAAATCGCGAATCCCGCCACGCAGCCCATCACGCCCCACATGATTGCCGCGGGAAAACTGATGTCCCACGCACTGCGCAGTTTCGCGACGGTTTGTTCGTGCTCGCTGGGCGGTCGGGACACGTCGACGCGTTTGATCCTGGCCAGCTCGAACTTTAAGCCGGGCTTGTTCGCGGGCTCGCCGCCGGCTTCCGACGCTTCGTCGTCGTCGCCCGCGGTCAGCGTATCGTAGGAACCCATGAAACTGTCGAGGGCGGTGAAGAAGGTCAGTAAGACGCCGCGCTGCAATTCGTTAATGTCCTCGGCGCCGGCAAGTTCGTCGCGTGTTTTTCCGATTTGCTCGCGCATGTTGTCGGTGTCGGCCATGCGATCCTGGATGAGCCCGCCGACCGCCTGCATAAGCATGCCCTGGAGCATGGCGGCCTCGGCGGCGCGTGAAGGATCGACGCCGACTTCGAGTTCGGGCGGCTCCATCCAAAAGACGCCGGCGGTTTTGCCGAAGCCGGAGGGGATTGTGATATAAGCGAGCAGCCGTCCTTTCAGGACGAGTTCGCGAGCGTTGGCTTGCTCCACGTGTTGGAGCTCGATCGCTTTTATCTCGTTCAGGTTCTCGACAAATTTTTTAGAAATCTCTGAGTTGTCGTTATCGATGAGGCCGACCTTCATTCCGCCCTTCGAGGCGCCACGGCCGACCGAGCTGTACATCAGTCCGAACGCCACGCCCATGATTATGGGGAAGGCGATGATGAAAAACAGCCCCATTCGGTCGCGGAACAGCAGCCGCAGGTCTTTGATTGTAAGCGAAATGACGGCTCGCATCAGTCGCGCAACCTCCGTCCGGTGAGGGTGAGGAAGACCGTTTCCAAATCGGGGCGGTCGATTTTGAGCGTCAGGAATTTCACGCCGGCGGCCGACAACCGGCCGACGTCTTCCAACGGCGTCTCCGTGTCAAAACGCAACGAGGCGCCGTCGAGCGGTTCGGGCAGTATATCGGGATCCTCCGGCGGGCGTTCGAGTTCGGCGGTGACGGCGCTCATGCCGCCATGCTCGGCGATCAGGGCGTCGACCGTGTCGAGCGCGAGGATCTTGCCATGGTCCATAATCGCGACACGGTCGCACAAGCGTTGGGCTTCTTCCATGTAATGCGTGATGTAGACGATCGTGCGTCCCTCGGCCTTGAGCTTTTCGATGTTGTCGAAGATGCGATTACGCGATTGCGGATCGACGCCGACCGTCGGCTCGTCGAAGATCAGGATTTTCGGATCGTGCAGCAGGGCGACGGCTATATTTAATCGGCGCTGCATGCCGCCGGAGTAGGTTTTCACTCGATCGGCGGCGCGATCCGTGAGGCCGGCGAAGTCGAGCGCCCAGTTGACGCGGTCGCGCAGCTTTCGTCCGGAGATGCCGTAAATCCGTCCGAAGAACACGAGATTTTCGCGGCCGGTGAGCATGTCGTAGAGTGAAAGCTGTTGGGGGGCCGTTCCGATCAGGCGGCGCGCGTCGGCGTCGGTCGGATTAAATCCGTCGGCGATCTCCACCAAGCCGGCGTCGGGGCGCAGCACGCCGACGAGCATTCGCACGGCCGTGGTTTTGCCCGCTCCGTTAGGCCCGAGCAGCCCGAACGTCTCGCCGGCGGAAATCTCGAATGAAACGCCGTCGACCGCGACAACGGTCGGGTACGCTTTGCGCAGCTTTTCGACGCGGATCATGAGATGGAGCATACAGGTCGACGTAACGGCAGGCAACTAAGACAATCGCTGAAGCCTCGTCGGTCGTTGCTGTAAGCTGCCAGCGTGTTCGAATTCCAGGCGCTGATTCGCCGTTTTTCGTGTCGGGGCTGAAGATGCGGTAATCACGCGTAAAGTCACGGGCGGGGACGCCCGCGCCACCCCGCAGTCCGTCGGCGCCCCCGACGCCGGCGGGTAGTCAAAAGGGCTCCGCCATTCAAAAGGAGGGGGCTAAAGACTTCTCCCTAAACTAGATTATGGCCGATTGGAAACCGGTCCCACGGTGATTTTGGGACTGGTTCTAATTGCCCGGTCTCTGTTCGAGCACTTCCTTGATGGCGGCGCGGTTGAAGCGCATTTTGACGTTGCTTGATTCGTCGACCTTCACGATTACTTCGTCGTCGCGAGCTTCGACGACCGTTCCCAGGATGCCGCCGATGGTCTGGACGCGGTCGTTGCGTTTCAATTCGGCCAGCATGTTCGCGTGGCGTTTGCGGTCTTTTTTCTGGCCGCGGAACATGAAGAAATAAAACACGCCCAACGCCAGCAGCATCGGAAACATGAAGCGCATGAACGAATCGGCGGGCTTTCCGCCGGCCGGTTGTGATGTTACTTGTGCGATTATCGTCAGAAAATTCGTCATTGTTTGTCCTCGCTCAAATTCCAAACGCCGGCGTCGGCTTGCGACGCCTTCCACGCGTCGAATGCGTCGATCTCGATCGCGTCGCGCATTTGCTTCATCATCGATTGATAGAAAGCGATATTATGCAACGAAACCAGCGATGCTCCAAGCACTTCGTTGCTCATGATTAAATGCCGCAGGTAGCCGCGCGAAAATGTCCGACAAGTGTAGCAGTCGCAGGCCTGGTCGAGCGGCTCGTTCGATTCGCGGTGGCAGGCGTTGCGCATGCGTAAAACGCCGCGGCTCGTGAATGCGTAGCCCTTGCGGCCGTTCCGCGTGGGCAAGACGCAATCGAATTGATCGACGCCCGCCGACACGGCCTCCGCCAAATCGCGCGGCGTGCCGACGCCCATCAGATAACGCGGCGCGTCCGGCGGGGCTTCGTCGGCGAATTCGGACAGCAGCCGCCACATTTCCTCGGGCGGCTCTCCGACCGACAGGCCGCCGATGGCGTAGCCTGCAAAACCGATCTCGGTCAAGCGTTGCAGGCACTCGCGTCGCAGGGCCAGGTCCAGGCCGCCCTGTACGATTCCATACAGAGCCTGGTCTTCTCGCCGATGAGCGTCGCGGCTGCGGCGCGCCCACAACACCGTACGATCCACGGCCTGTCGCAGGGCGCTCGGATCGGCCGGCAGGGGGGGGCATTCGTCGAACGCCATGATGATGTCGGCGCCGAGCATGTTCTGGGCGGCGATCGCGGTCTCGGGGCTCAAGCTCAGCAAGGCGCCGTCAATGTGCGAGCGAAACTTGACGCCGGCGTCGTCGATGTTGCGCAACTCGGCCAATGAGAACACTTGATAACCGCCGCTGTCGGTCAACATCGGGCGGCGCCATCCGGTCATGCTCTGCAGGCCGCCGAGTTTCTGAACAATTTCGGCGCCTGGTCTCAGCATTAGATGGTAAGTATTCGCCAAAAGAATCTGCGTGCCGGTCTCGGCGAGTTGAGCGGGCGCGAGACCTTTGACGGCGGCGCGCGTTCCCACCGGCATGAAGGCCGGCGTGTCGACCTGTCCGTGGGGGGTCGAGATTACGCCGCGGCGTGCCTTGCCGCAGCGCCGCTGAACCTGAAAGCCGAAACTTGCCGCCACCGGATTGTCCGTCTGAAGTTCGTGGAGGATCAGGTTCTGCTTGCCAGGCTGAGCCCATAGTCCGCCAGGCGTGCTTTGATCTCGACCAGCGAGGTCGCGCCGAAATTCCGCGTGGCCAACAGTTCGCTCTCGCTGCGCTGAATCAGATCGCTCAGTTTATCGATGTTCAGTCGCTGCAGGCAACGCCGGGCGCGTACCGACAATTCCATCTCTGAAACCGGCTTGGTCAGCAGCGCCTCGGAACCGGGCGGGACGTTGATTTTCGGGGGCGCCGGCGGTTGAACCAGCGCGACCGCGTCGATCTCATCCGGATTTTGTCCGAGGTGCAGGCTGCGTTTGGTGAGCAGGGCCTTGATCTCCTGGAGCGACGTTTCGCCGAAGTTCTTATACGCCATGAGTTCGGTTTCCGTCAGCATGAGCAGATCGCCCAGCGACTGAATGTTCATCTTTTTCAGACAATTCCGGGCGCGCACCGAGAGTTCGAATTCGTTGATCGGCGTCTCGAGCAGCCGATTGCGCGTTTCAACCTGTTTCTCGCGGGCGTCGTCGATCACCATTTCGCGACTGCTTTCAATGTCCTTT
>Ga0180434_10007161_pt1 | contig 12595 bp, 9 predicted proteins | sample SS_ome_7_FD_132453 | JGI IMG/M metagenome (GOLD analysis project Ga0180434, IMG submission 132453) | Hypersaline lake sediment archaeal communities from the Salton Sea, California, USA - SS_1_D_2 metaG | ecosystem: Environmental > Aquatic > Non-marine Saline and Alkaline > Hypersaline > Sediment... | reverse complement strand
CCTTGTTCGAAGACGGCACCATAACATCCAATCTTTCCCAGGAGTTTGTCCTGCCCCTCGAGAAACGGAAACGACCTTCCGGACTGCTCCGTACATTGAAGCTTCGATTCATGGGTACTCCCTGGGACCTGCCGAAATAATCCTGACCTCTAAGAACGCGCCCGCCTTGACACATGCGTCATCTTGCACTTATCCTCCTTGTCGGTGAGGCGTTTGGAAGGAGGTTAGTATGGGCAAGGGCCCGTCGAACAAAGGTTCTGGTCAGAGAAGACAAGGGAAAGGGTCTGCACAGGGCAGGGCAGCCAGGAGCGAGCATACCCGGGCGCAAATCCTCGCCGCGGCGCTGAAGCTGTTTCGGTTGAAGGGGTATCCGGGCACCTCGATGACGGACATCGCCGATGCGGTGGGCCTGACCAAAGGAGGGCTCTACCACCACATAAACAAGAAAGGGGAGCTCCTCCAGGAACTCCTCGACGACATGGTCACCGCCATGCTCGACCGGATGAAGCAAAACGTGGACCCGGAACCGGACTCCAGAAGGCAACTGGAAAAATATATCCGGATGCACGTTTCAATCATGCACGACTACCCGGACCAGATCGCGGTCTTCTTCACCGAGATGGAACATCTGGAGAAGAAGACCCGCAAGCGCATTATTCAGCGGAGAGACGAGTTCCACAGGCGCCTTGCAGAGATGCTCCAATCGGGAATTGAAAAGGGGGAGTTCCGGGAAGACCTCGATCCGATTGTCATCGCCCAGTTCATCCTGGGGGCCTTGAACTGGTTCTATGAATGGTACAGGCCCAAGGGCAGGCACTTCGTCGAAGAGATTGCCGACCAGGCGGTCGGGCTCATCTGTCATGGGGTTTACAAGTAGGGGTCAGGTCTCAAATTTCAAGTTTTGGACGCCAAAACTTGAAATTTGAGACCTGACCCCTGAAGAGACCCCTGAAGATGGCCCCTGAAGACTAAGACAGAATCGCCCCCTTGTCGCCGGAGCTTACGTTCCGGGAATACCAGGAGAGGACACCCTTCCGGTATTTGGCCTGCGGCGGCTGCCACGCTGCAAGCCGTTTCTGAAGCTCAGCGTCCGGGATGTCAAGCCGGATGGTGCGGTTCGGGATGTCGATCTCGATCATGTCCCCGTCCTGGACCAGGGCGAGGGCCCCCCCGTCCGCCGCCTCTGGCGACACGTGACCAATGCACATCCCGTAGTTGCTGCCGCTGTAACGCCCGTCTGTGATGAGAGCGCTCGAGTCTCCTAACCCGAGGAGCTGCAGCAGATGCGCGGGGACCGCCATCTCCCGCATCCCCGGGCCCCCCTTCGGTCCTTCGTGCCGAATGATGATACAGTCGCCGGGGGTCACTAGGTTGTTGAACATGTTGTAGATTGCATCCTCTTCACACTCGAAGACACGGGCCGGGCCTCGGAAGGAAAACATCTGCTCCGGCACGGCTGACTTCTTGACGATCGCTCCGTCAGGGGCGAGGTTCCCCCGCAGCACCGTGAGCCCGCCGTCCGGGCTGAACGGGTCCTCCACGGGCCGTATGACTTCCGCGTCTTTGATCACCGCTTCGTTGAGAACTTCCCCCAGCCTTTTCCCCGACACAGTGAGAACGTCCAGGTCGAGAAGGCTCGAGATGTTCTTCATCACGGCAGGGATCCCTCCTGCCTCGTCGATCGAATTGATGGCGCGAAGGCCGTTCGGCTTTACGGCGCAGGTCTGGGGCGTCTTTTCGCTCAGCTCGTCGAAAAGGTCGATGGGGATCGGAAGGTCGAGTTCGTTGGCGATCGCCGGGAGATGGAGAAATCCGTTGGTCGACCCGCCCATGGTGTGGAGAACCGTGATTGCGTTCCGGAAGGTCTGGGCGGTCATGATCTTTGATGGAGTGATGTCCTTCTCGATCAATATCTTGAGCGCTTTTCCCGCATTTCCGGCGAAATCGAACTTCGCCTCGCTCTCGGCATACAGAATGGAGGAATAGGGCAGGGCCATACCGAGAGCCTCGGTCATGCACTGCATGGTAATCGCCGTGCCGATCATCGGGCAGGCGCCCGGCCCGGTGACGATTCCTTTCAGGGCCTTTTGGAACACTTCCTCGGAGATCTTTCCTTCATTTTTTGCGAAGAAGAACTTGCCGATCTCGTAGTGGGCGAACTCCTCCTCTTCGGCAAAGTCCTGGTCAGGGTAGCAATAGGGCAGGTGATAGCCTCCGGTCACGATGAGAGCCGGCACGTCGACTCGCGCGGCGGCCATCAAGAGTCCGGGCACGATCTTGTCGCACGACCCGATCAGGACGAGTCCGTCCAGGCGGTTCACCTTGGCCATGATCTCTACCGAGTCGGCTATCACCTCCCGGGCAGGCAGAATGTAATGCATCCCCTCGTGGCCTTCGCCCATGCCGTCGCAGGGAGCGATCGTGTTGAAACCGAAAGGCGTCATGTCGGCACTTCGGATTCCCTCACGGACCCGTTCGGCAATCCGATTGAGGTGCACGTGGCCGGGGTTCAGTTCGGTCCAGGTGTTCGCGATCCCGATCCTGGGCGCATCGAGTTCGGCCTCGCTGTACCCGCAACCGTAGAGCAGTGGAGGAATGACCACATCCTCGAGGAGCTCCTGGATCATCTCCGGCACCCTGGGATCCTGGGGGCCGCTTCCGCTCTTCTTCGAAGATCCGTTTCCGCGGCTGGACATAAGACGTACCTCCTTGGGCAGAGAGTGCAAAGCCGACATTCCCTCTCCCGGAGGAGGGTGTCGAAAAACGCCTCTTGGCCGTCATCCCTGCCCCTGCCTACTGCCTGAAGGGGCAGGCTCCGGCAGGGATCCCCAAGCTCTTGAAGCCCATGGATTCCTGCCTTCGCAGGCATGACGGAAAAGTGGACATTCTCCATTTATCGACACCCTCTTGAGGGAGAAAGTCAGGGTGAGGGTGGCTCTGGAGCTCCCCCTCATCCTGACCTTCTCCCCGGAGGGGAGAAGGAATCTAGGGTGCTGAGGGATACCCGCTTTGCGGGGATGACGGCTCATTACTAGAATTTCGTAGGCCAGTTGGCGAGCTTGTGTTCGCTCAAGCCCTTCCTGCGGGCGTTGTGGCTGATTTCCAATGCCTTGATGACGTAGTCGCGGGTTGCTCTCGGATCGATAACATCGTGCAGGTAGTGGCGTCCCGCGGCTCCGTAAGGAGACGCATCGTCCACGAGCTGCTCCATCAGGTTCTGCCACTCGTCGGATTCCTTGTCGTCCGCAGACTTCTTTCCTCCGTGCACGACGTTGGCCGCGATCGCCGGGTCTACGAAACTCATCTCTGCCGTGGGCCAGGCCACGTGGACATCCGGCGCGGCTCCTGAACCACACATGTTCCAATACGCCATGCCATAGGTCTTGCGAACGACGATCGATACCTTGGGAACCGTAACGAGCCCGAGGGCGTTCATGTAATTGATCACCCGGGCGGCCACCCGTTTGCGTTCCGCATCCTTCCCCACCAGGAAGCCCGGGATATCGTGGAAGAAGAGCAGGGGGATGTTAAAGGAGTCGCACAGACACAAGAAGCTGATCACCTTGTCGATGCCGTCCGTGTCCATGGCGCCGGCATTGAAGAAGGGCTGGTTGGCTACGATGCCGACCACCCCGCCGCCGACCCGGGCCAGGGCGGTGATGACGGTCTTTCCGAAAGAGGGCTTGAGCGGGAAGAGGCTGCCTGCGTCCACGATACACTCCAGGATACGGTGCATGTCGTAGCCGCGATTACGTTTCTCCGGTAGATGGTCGAGGATTCGGTCCATGGCCGCGCCGGACCCCTCGGGAACCGGGGCGCGGGGCGGAAGCTCATCGCGGTGGGAAGGCATGTAGGACAGATATTGACGGATCAGAGCAAAGCACTCCTCCTCGTTTTCGGCCACCCGGTCCACATTGCCCGTGATCTCTGCGTGGACCTGCCAGCCGCCGAGCTCCTCATCAGTGACCTTTTCTCCGAGGGCGAGCTCGACCACCCTCGGGCCGGACACGCCCATGGCAGACCCCTTGACCTGAACGACGAAGTCGGACAAGCAGGCCATCCAGGTCGGCATGCCGTAGCATTCTCCCATGACCCCGGTGATCATGGGTGTCTGCCGTACCCGGCTTACGGCCTGGAGAAAGGTGTCGTGCCCGCCGCCGCCGTAAGAGGCCAGGCCGGCCGCCCCCATGATGTCCGGCATGCGGGCACCGCCTGCCTCCCCGAGGTAGACCACCGGGTGGCCGCGCTGGGCAGAGAAGACCTTGAGTTCCCCTTCCTTCCTCCCTGCAACGCGGCTCGAAGTGGATGCCAGGACCGTGAAGTCGTTGGCGATAATGGCCACATTCCGGCCGTCGATCCGGCCGTGCCCGGCCACCTTGCTGTCGGCAGGGGTCTTGTCTTCCATGCCCGGCACGTCCGAATGGTTGAACATGCCCACTTCGAGAAAGGAGTCCGGATCCAGGAGCCGGTCGATCCTCTCCCGGGCCGTGAGGCTTCCGCGATCGTGCTGCCTTTGGGCCTTCTCAGGCCCTCCCATCTCCAGGGCGCGCGCACGCCTCCGCTCGAGTTCTTCCAACTTGTCTTCGAAAGACATCTCGTTCTTCCTCTGTGATGCTCATATCGCCCCGGCCGCCTTGAGGGCTTCGATATCATCCGTACCAAGGCCGAAATCAGCAAGCACAGCCTCCGTATCCCCACCGACTGGGGGCGGCGGCTTGGGTGTATCGGGTGTTGTCCTCGAGAAGCGGGGGGCCGGAGCCGGCTGAAGGACGCCATCCAGTTCGATGAATGTGTTTCTCGTCCGGCATTGGGGATGGTCTTTGGCTTCATCGAGGGACAGCACGGGTGCAAAGCAAACGTCCGTGCCTTCCATGATCCGGCACCATTCATCACGGGTCTTGGTCTTGAATACTTCGGTAAGCCGCGCCTTGAAGGCCGGCCACTTTGCTTTATCGTGCTGGTTCTGAAAATCCGGATCGTCGATCCCCGTGTGTTGGAGCAACAATGCATAGAACTGTGGTTCAATCGAGCCGACGGATACGTACTTCCCGTCGGCGGTCTCATAGGTGTCGTAGAAGTGCGCTCCACCGTCGACCATGTTTGAGCCTCGCTCGTCTTCCCAGTATCCGGAAGCCCGGAATCCGTACATCATGGCCATGAGGGCCGCGGATCCGTCGATCATTGCCGCATCTACCACCTGGCCTTTTCCAGACTTCTGGGCTTCGAAGAGGGCGCAGGCCATGCCGAAAGCCAGCATCATGCCGCCGCCGCCGAAGTCTCCCACCAGGTTCAAAGGCGGAATCGGGTTCTCTCCTTTTCTGCCGATGGCGTGCAGTGCCCCGGACAGGGATATGTAATTGATGTCGTGTCCTGCTGCCTTGGCGAGAGGTCCCTCCTGGCCCCAACCGGTCATTCTGCCATAGACAAGCCGAGGGTTTCTCTTCAGGCATACATCCGGCCCGAGTCCCAGTTTCTCCATCACTCCGGGACGAAACCCTTCCTGCAGGGCATCGGCCTGTTCCACCATCTTGAGGAGAGCGGAAACCCCTTCCTCTTTTCTGAGATCGATCACGACGGATCGACGGTTTCGCAACAACACGTCGAACTTTGGCGCAGCGATTGCGAACTGGCCTGTACGCTCTACACGAACGATCTCGGCGCCCATGTCGGAAAGCATCATGCCGCAAAACGGCCCGGGTCCGATTCCGCCGACTTCAATGATTTTCACGCCCTGCAGTGGTCCCATTGTTCCGTTCCCCTCCTTTGTAGTTTCAAAGCAGAAGATTTTATGCCGAATCCGTAGGATTTACAACCACGACTGGACTTTCGGTGTCCTTGCTTTCATACTATGGAGGACTCTCGAGTCATGGAATCCGAATACAGACAAGGGGGCCTAACCAGTGGAAACGACTGGTCTTCCGGGAAGAGAAGGCACCTCGAAGGAAGACGATCCCACCCTGAAGAACGCGGACGAGGACGAGCCCGTCGACATATCCAGGGTGCAGCTTCTCCTGGCCGAAAAACGCACTTCACTCGCTGCGTTGCGGACGGGCATCGCCATCTTTACGCTGCCCCTTTCCGTTACGACTGTTTTGGTGACCACGTCCCGCTACTACAACTTCATCGAGAACCTTCACTTTCTGATCCCCCTCCTGTTTCTTTGCGCTCTCCTCGTGACGGTGGGCACGTACCTTATCTTCGTTGCTTTGATCCGGCACCGCCACCAGAACGAGCAGATAAGAAAGATCAAGATGAAACATACCGCCTGGAAGGACCTGGTCGACGGATAAGGGCGGCAGGCTTCCAGGGGACGGAGATGCACATTCAGGTCCTGCGGTTTGTGAGGAAGCGGACAGTCTGAATCGGAAATGGAGTGGAAATGGAAGAAACGGTTTCACCAGTACGGGTTTACTGCGAACAGGATCTGGATGGGTGTGAGATGGTTGCAGTCGCCAACGGAACGGCGGCTGTCTATACCGCCAAGAGCCCGGAGCGGGAGTCGTCCAATCAGGATGCGGTGGCTTTGCTTCCTTTTGGTGAGGGCTCCGGAGTTCTCGTGATTGCCGACGGAGTGGGGGGGCTCCCGGCGGGTTCAGCGGCATCGGCCGTGGCCATACGATCGATAGAGAATTCCCTCGGTGATGCGGTGAAGGAGGGAACCGACCTGCGTGGCGCGATCATCACGGGTATCGAGAAGGCGAATGAAGAGGTCGCGGAACAAGGTGCCGGCGCAGCGACCACCCTGGCTGCCGTGGAGATCCAGGACAGCACCGTGCGGCCCTATCATGTGGGGGATTCGCAGATCCTGCTGATCGGCCAAAGGGGAAAGGTGAAACTCCTCACAAGATCCCACTCCCCTGTCGGCTATGCCGTGGAGGCGGGTGTTCTGGATGAGGAGCAGGCCATACATCACGAACAACGTCACGTGATTTCGAATGCGGTCGGGTCCTCGGAAATGTACATTGAAATCGGCTCCACCCTGGAGATGGCGCCGAGAGATACGCTCGTGGTTGCCTCGGATGGCCTGTTCGACAACCTGCACACCGAGGAAATCGTCGAGATCTGTCGTAAGGGACAACTGTCGGAAGCAGGTCGGAGACTGGCAGGCAAGTGTCGTGCACGCATGGTCGAGCCGGAGGAGGGGCAACCCTCCAAGCCTGACGATTTGAGCTTCATCCTCTACAGGCGAAGGCCGAACCGGTAACAGGGCGGGTCAAGCCGATCAATATTCCGGGGACTGGCTGAGGACCCTGAGTTTCAGCTGGTTTACATCCCCTTCGTAGATTTCACTCGGAAAGAACTTGTAGAACGAATTCGATCGTATCTGGTTCATCTTCAGCCAGCCATGGGCCGTGGAACTCCCCTTCGCAATGCTGAGAAGATAGGACTTGATGTCCTGCAGCTGCACCTCGATTACGAAATCGCTCGGGTGGTTGACAAAGTATTCCAAACGAGTCTTGAGTTCCTTCTGGGCGACGCGGTTCCCGCGGGTCAGTTTTTGCATCTTCTTGATCTGGGAGATGGAGGGATGGGGCAGGGTTATGTCGTAGATCGCCTTCCATACGAAGTAATCGGGGGACGAGTAATCGCTCAGGCGACGCCTCCCGAACCGGTGGTAGGTGTTCTTCTCCATCTTCCTTGTTGAACTTCCGCCCAGGAAGGACTCCAGATCGCGGATGATGCCCGGGATCTGATCTTCTTTTTCTACGACGATCTTCACGCCGATCGTGTCATGGACCTGATTCGGGAACTCGAGGTTCTTCCTGGCCATCTTCTCCATGTACGAGGTGTAGGACAGCCTTCCCTGGCTCCCGAACTTGTTCCTAATCTCCGTATGGAGGATCTGTTTTCCGGACAGGGTCGTGAAGGGGTGGCAGACGAATCTCTGCAGGGGATAGAGCTTGCACGCCTGCTGCCTCCGGATCAGCAGTTCCTTGTCATAGTCCCTGCGGGCGCGCTCTTCGTCCGCTGAGAATTGGACCTCGTGTTTGGCGTTGAGCCAGAGATAGTATTCCTTCTTCCCCTTCTTCGTACGCCGCAGCCCCCTGTCGAATGCCTTCCAGACCTCCTTCTTTCGTTCCTCCAGATCCTCCATTTCCACGGTGCGATCGATCCGTGCGCTCAACACGATCAGGCCGATCTTCCGGAGGATCTCGTAGCGAAGTCGTTTCTCGGGGTCCGCCTTGAAGAGCTGGAGCATGTCGTAGAAGTCGTAGCAGGTCCGGATCTCCTCCTTCTCCCGCAGGACGGCTGTGATCTCTTTCGGGAAGTCGGCCCTGACGAGAATTTCTTCTATGACCTCGGAGGCAATCGCGGATCTTTCCCGGAAGAGCGCGGCGTTGTCTTCATAGCCCTTGATGTTCGTGATGTCGTGGAACTTCACGTTCAGGTAGGCATTCAGCCGGTCCTTGAGGACGCGAGCCGGTTTCTTGCCTTCGGCGATTCGCAGGAAGGTAATCCCCTCGTGGGCGCCCTCCAGGATGGAAGGGTCGAGGTGGGCGTACCTCTTCCGGAATTCGGGCAGGTCGTCGGGGAGGTCCTTGTACATCAGGTCCGCGGTCAGGACGACCGCCAGTTCGTCGTGGGTGAGATGGGGGTTGGTTTCGTAGAAAAGAGAGATTTTTGCCTGGTAATCTTCGATCTTCATGCAGTTCCCCCTGAGAGTTGAGGATATATATTATATATTAACATACGGAATGTCATTCCCTAAGGGCTTGAAATGAAGTGAAGATATCGATTATTGTGTGGGTCTGCTCTAACCAATCCCCGGACATAGGAGAAAGAACATGACTGCGTTTCCTAATCTTTTTTCGCCCCTGACCATTCGGAACGTGACCATGCCGAACCGGATCTTCTCTTCCGGACACCTGACCCATTTTGCCGAGAACAACCTGCCCTCCGAGCGGCACAAGCATTACTACGAGGCCCGGGCAAAGGGCGGCATCGGGATGATCTGCATGGAAGTGCAGAGCGTCTCCCGCCATTGCTGGCCGGTTCCCAACCTCTGTTTTGCAGATACGGACGAGGTCATCGAGCGATACAAGATGATCTCCGACGCGGTTCACCCGCACGACACAAAGCTCTTTGCCCAGCTATGGCACAACGGGCATCACACCCATTCGAGGCTTTCCCAGCTTCCGGTTCAGTCCGCCTCCTCCGTGCCGAGTCCCGCCATCGGGGAAGTGCCCAAGGAGTTAGAGGAAGAGGAGATTCAGGAAATCGTCCAGCAGTATGCGCAGGCCGCCCTGCGCTTGAAGAAGGGGGGTTTTGACGGCGTGGAGATCCACGCGGGCCACGGGTATCTGCCTCAGCAGTTTCTATCCCCATATTCCAACCGTCGGACCGACCGGTATGGGGGCAGCCTGGAGAACCGTATGCGGTTCAGCGTGGAGATCATCGAAGCCGTGCGGGAGGCTACGGGAGAAGACTTTGTGGTGGGCCTCCGGACGAGCGCCGACGAGATCGTTGAGAGCGGGATCCATCTCCCGGAAATGTTGGAAGTGTACCAGGGATGGGAAGAGACAGGCAATGTGGATTTCCTGAACGTCACGGTGAGCACCTACAAGACCGGAGTCATGGTCATCCCTCCAATGGGCACGCCGCCGCGTCCGTTTGTCTGGATGGCCGCGGAGGTGAAGCAAGTCGTGGATATCCCCGTGTTCACGGCCATCAAGATCACGGATCCTCAAACCGCGGAAGAGATCATCGCCAACGACGAGGCGGATATGGTTGCCATGACTCGGGCCACGATCTGTGATCCGGAGCTTCCGAACAAGGCCAAAGAGGGACGCGAGGATGAGATCCGGCTCTGTATGAACTGCAACGAGGGGTGCTGGGGCAGGTGTGAACAGTTTATTCCGATTACTTGTGTACAGAACCAGGAGGCAGGAAGGGAAGGGGAACTGAAGATCTTCCCGGCGACAAGCCGTAAGCGGGTGATGATCGTCGGCGGTGGGGTGGCCGGGTTGACGGCAGCCAGAGTGGCCGCGACCAAGGGACATGATGTCATTCTCTACGATAAGGGTTCGGAACTGGGTGGGCAGACGCTTGTAGCTTCGAAGGCCCCCCTGCGAGCGGATCTCATGGAGGCGGTTCGGAATCTGGAGAAGGATCTTGCCCGCCTCTCGGTCCCGGTCGAACTCGGTACGGAGGTGACGGAACAGATGGTCCTCGACCAGAACCCGGACCACGTGATCGTCGCGACCGGCGCGCTTCCCATCACCGAGCCCACCGCCGATATCGTGGGGCCGGATATGGTCCTGGACATACACCCGGATGCCCACGTCGTGTCGGCGTGGCACGTGCTGAGCGGAGAGGAAGAAACAGGCGATCGGGTCCTGATCTATGATGTGCAGTCACATAACCAGGGGTTTACCACCGCAGACTTTCTCTCCGGCCAGGGGAAAGAGGTCGAAATGCTGATCATGGGCATGCGAATGGTCGGGTCTGCCTTTGACACAGACGGGCCTACCCTGCTCACCCATTTCATGAGCCTCTTCATGAAGAACGTGAAGTTCACCTATATGACGGTCTTGAAAAGCGCACAGCCCGGCCACTGCGTCGCGTACAATCCGGCCACCTATGCTGAGCATGAAATTCCTTGCGACACTCTTGTCCTGTCGTACTGGCGACAGGCGAACGATTCCCTGTACAAGGCGCTGAAGGGCAAGGTGAAGGGGTTGACCCGGATCGGGGACGCAGTGACTCCCAGATACATGCTTCAAGCGACATACGAGGGATACATGGCGGCCAACGCTATCGACTAATGTCTGACAGGAGACGGTCCCTGTGCTGCAAGTGAGCCCGGCCATTCGGTGCTGTTTGGAATTCACAGCGACCGTCTCCTGCCTGCTCTCTGCAGGTTTTCTTGGGGAGCAAATTGATGGAAAGTGCGGCGTGCTGGGTGTTGACCGAATGCCCCCAGGGCAAAATCCTCCGCGAGTCCCTTGAAGCCTTGTCCGTGGGGTTGAACTTCCAGAAACAGTACGGTATGGAGACCGTTGTCCTCTGGAGCGGTGCCCCACCTGAAGAGGCTCAACTCGCGTACCTGGCTTCTCTCGGTGTAAGAAGGATGATCTGTCTCGAGGGGGCCGGGGACGAAGAAGAAGCACTGGTCTTCGGCCTGAAGGAACTCTACCTCCGACACCAACCGCAGTACGTGTTCTTTGGTGCCAGTCCGATGTCCCTCTCCCTGGCCCCAAGGCTTGCGGCCCTCCTCGAGGTGGGTTATGTGGCGAAGGCCACCTACCTCCGCAGGATAGGGGACGCCCTTTCTCTGACCCGCCCCTTGATGCAGGGCGCTCTTTCCGAGGTGCTCCGTTTTCTTCCTCCGACCCATGGCATTGCGAGTCTGTATCCGAGGGCCTTTGACGCGCCCAATCCTACCGGCAACTTGGCGGGTGAAAAGCTGATACCGGAGATCCATCTCTTGACACAACCGAAGGGGGAGTCGAGGAATTGGGAGGTTATGGAACGAGCCCTTGAGCCGGCGGACGCTTTGGATGTGGAAGATGCAGAGGTGGTGGTGGCCGGGGGAAAAGGAATGGGCTCTGAAGCGAACTTTGCCTTGCTCCAGGATCTCGGCAGGTGCCTGGGAGGTGCAGTGGCCGCCTCCCGAATCGCCGTGGACCTGGGATGGGCGCCCAAGGAGAGGCTCGTGGGCCAGACAGGCAGGAAGGTCTTTCCCGAGCTCTACATTGCCTGTGGTATCTCCGGGGCCCACCAACACCAGGCGGGCATGAAGGAGGCCCGCAACATCCTTGCGATCAACACGGACCCTCAGGCGCCCATATTCCAGATTGCCACGTGGAGCATACTGGGGGATGCTCCCCAGGTAGTCCGCCAGATGATCAATCGGCTGAAGCACTTGCGAGAGGCAAATTAAGGAAAGGGATCAAGTCTGGACATTGAATAGCCAAATTATTAGAATCAACATTAACTTATTCGTATAAGTAATTAACAAATCTGAATAATATTTGGAAAATCACACATGCGCATCGCGTTATTCGCAAGGCCGGTGCAGAACCCGGCAGCAGGGATTGAAACAGGCTCGACCCGTGTTCTCGAGCAGTTGCGGGGGTACGAAGCGATTCCCAACCCCATGGACGAGATGGGGCTGGAGGTGGCGCTGAGACTTCGGGACGAGGCCTCTGTGCCTGTTACGATCACGGCATGCTCCGTAGGGATGGAGGGGTCACGGAAGGTGCTCACGGAATTCCTGTCCTGTGGGGCGGACGAAGCGGTATGCATCGAAGAGGCGGGGTGGGAGCCTGATGGGGCGGTCGTGGCGGCTCGCCTGAGTGAGTACTACAGGACCGAGCCCGCAGATCTGTGCCTGTTTGGGGCAAGAGACCTGGACACGGGCGCGGGCGAGGTGGGTCCCATGTTCGCGGCCCTCGAGGGAATCCCGTACATCGATTCGGTCGTGAAGGTTTGGTGGAGTGGGGACGGGCAGATCGAGGTAACCCGGAAACAGAAACGGCTTCGTGAAGAGATTCGCCTCGAGCTCCCTGCGTGCCTGGGGATCCTGCGGGGTGAACCCCTGCGGTACCCCTCCTTCTGGGGAAAGCTTGAAGCGGACCCCTCGCGTATTCGT
>Ga0180434_10007158_pt1 | contig 12600 bp, 15 predicted proteins | sample SS_ome_7_FD_132453 | JGI IMG/M metagenome (GOLD analysis project Ga0180434, IMG submission 132453) | Hypersaline lake sediment archaeal communities from the Salton Sea, California, USA - SS_1_D_2 metaG | ecosystem: Environmental > Aquatic > Non-marine Saline and Alkaline > Hypersaline >... | reverse complement strand
CTGTCGCCTCCGGCCCCACCATGAAAAAACAACCAGATCTGCATGTTAGACCGTGCTCGACATCCATAGGGTATACAGAAGATTGCGATGTAGCTTGATTCGTAAGAGACCAGCAAAAGCCATCCAGTTGTGGGTGCCTGTGCGGATGCCTTGATCAGTTTGATAGTGACTGATGCGTGAAATCTTTGGCATGAGATCATGGCCATCTATGTTCAGATTGTCTATCACGAGATAGAGATCTTCCACAATCTGTCCTTGCTCGTCCACTCGGGTGTCGGCACCGGTTTTGTTTTGAAATTCGATTGATATGCTATGAATATTGTTTTTGCTGCTGCGAAATTCATGCAGGTCTTCAAAAGAATCTATCGGTGTCACCGAACAACAAGATATCTCACAGTCATCTATGCTGACTTTAAACGTGGGTTTCTTTGTTGATGTGCGGTGTGAGCGTATTGATAGGAATAATTCGTTTGCCATCTTTGTAGAGTTCCCTATAAGTTTTTTCTACGCCTTCGATTTCCAAAAATTTCTCTGCCTGGCGAGTGGTTTGGTCATCAAAACCATATTTGTATATTGCATCTATAAAACGACGCCAACGATCCACACGTATCTGGAAGGTATTGTCCTGGTATTTGTGACTGGTCCAGAAAAAATCAGACAATGGATCATCGGTGTTGTGCATGAGACCATATTCCTCGCCGTAGCGACGCATAAACCCACTGCCAGTCAACAGCATCATAGGCAAACTCAAGAACACCGTGACCATACCATCATGAGAGAGATGGCGATGCCGCTCCAGTAACCGCAGACTGTCTTGAAAATCCTGTTCGGATTCGCTTGGATATCCCACGAACATCAACCATAGCTGGCGTATACCTTGATCATAGCAGTTTTCAGCGAACCAATTTATGTCATCGTTGCTGAATTTTTTCTTCATGTCATGTCGCACTTTTTCGCTGCCGCTTTCGATGCCTACTTTGAACATAGAGGCACCAGCACGTCGCGCCAGTTCAAAATCTGATTTGGGAAATTCATTGCGTGGCCGGCAAATAGCGTATCCAATGTAGTCGAGTGTGTCGGGAAGTTCGGATACCACAGTGTTATTCATTTCACGGAAGTTGGTGATACTGCCATTCACAAGATTATCGGTAAACTCGAATTTGCGTATGCCGGTACGTTGATAGGTATCAATTAGTTCGCGACCTATGTCCGATCCTTTGCGGAACACGAACTTGGGCCAACTGCTGGCCACATCACAGAACGTGCATTGTCTGACACAGCCCTTGCTGCCGGTTATTGGCATGCGTATGCTGTCAGTGGCATAGCCTTCGTAGCGTGTGAAATCATAACCAGTCCAATCAGCTGGTGGCACCGATTCTATGTCTTTACCTGCCACGGGCGGACTCTTGAAAACACCTTGATGTCTCTGTGTCAGTACCGAAACCAAATTGTTTTCGGCATCTCCAACATACCAACAGTTCACTGGCAAATATCGCGCATAGTAGTCGGCGTAAGCGAGCCCGGTGGTTTTTTCTATGTTGTCTAGACCTCGTCCCCCGGCTAAAACATAGAGATCAGGTCTATACTCTCGTATGTAGGCGGTGATGGGAATCATAGCATCGAGACTGTGGCTACTGAAAACTGAGAGCAACACTGCATCTAGATTTGGATCTGCCAGCCTGCTGCGGATCTGCTTCCGCATATAGCGCAAAACACGGCGCATGATTTTGCTGTGGGAATCCTGTCCGCGCACTGCGCGCAAAGCAAAAACGTCAACAATTTCATTCCATTCATTTCGGAAATGATGATAAAGATCTATGTTCATGTCCCAGACACTGGTTTCGTGTCCAGCTTGGCGCAAAATACCACTCACCACTGCGGGACCATATGGCGTCTGATTGGTTTGCAAGATCGGTACAGCTATGACTAGGATGCTACTCATTGTTGTTTAATTACCTTTGCCACATAGGGAGTTATAAATAGTTCCTATGCTTAGATGTGACATCATGTTGAAATCATCAATTCCGGCACCGGATATCGTTGTTGATCTCTCATGTAGCAACCAAATTCATAGATATCCAATGGATGGTACCGAGCGTACCTTTAATTTCACAGTAGACGATGTCGCTGCTGATCACTGCATTCGTCTTGCTATGTCGGGTAAAACTCAAGCTCACACCCTGATAGATTCAGAAGGCAATATCACACTGGATGCACAGCTGATAGTGTCTAGTATAATATTTAATGAGATAGATGTCACTTATCTATTTTGCCTAGGCAAACGCTGCTACTGGCATGATGGCAATGGCTCGCGGGACCCAGACTGGGATGGATTTTTCGGTGTGATGGGCTGTAATGGGCATGTTGATATAGAATTTTCCACGCCCATACGAAAGTGGTTTTTAGAGCACTGCTGATATGGATCTTGGTAGTATTGTAGAGATTGATCTAGAAATCACCAGTCACTGCAACCTGCATTGTCCTCAGTGTCCGCGTTTTGATAATCTAGGACATCTATCTCCGTATTTGACATTGGGGCATCTGGACTTGGCCAGCGTGAGACGCCACATCGATCTAGCCCGCCTGCCCAATCTCAACCGGGTGATTCTGGAAGGTGATCATGGTGATGCGCTGGCTCATCCAGACCTAATTGGATTTCTGGAACATTTTGCCAGTGTACCTGTGATAACCATAGTCACCAATGGCAGTATGCGTCTACCACGATGGTGGCAACGTCTGGCACAGATACCCAATGTGCAAGTGACTTTCAGCATAGATGGCCTAGAGGACACTAATGCGCTGTATCGCATCAATGCTCGTTGGTCACGCATCATGGACAATGTCAAAGCATTCATCGCTTCAGGTGGGCATGCCACGTGGAAAATGTTGGTGTTCCAGCACAATCAACACCAAGTGGATCAGGTGCGCGCACTGGCCGACAGCATGGGTTTCCGCGATATGCGTATAGAATACACCAATCGCAGTTGGAGTCATGGTGATGTGTATCCGGTGTACGTGGCAGGTAACTACATGCACAACATACGAATCAGCGACAAGAGTCCGCCAGCTCAGCCCGCCAGTGGCAGTTATGCTCTCACCAGACTAGATAAGAACTTTGTTGTGCCCACCTGTGCGTGGCGACGGCATGGCAAAATCTACATAAACTATCTTGGTCATGTGTTACCCTGCTGCATGACCAGCAGCCGTTCCTGGGCGCCGGACATATCTGGTCAGCTCTGGCGCCGTATCACCGGAGACGTGCATGATCTAGACATCAATCATCACTGCTTACATGATATCTTGGCCAAAGATTTTTTCCAACATCGATTGCAGGAAAGCCTTGCTGATCCTGGCCAGGTGCATCATGTATGCGTCAGTAACTGCTCATGAAAAAACTCAATGCCTACGATCCCGATGTTTGGCGAGAGAATTTTCCGCAGACTGACATTTATCGGCTGGTTCAGCCGGGACATGAACATGTTATCTACACCTTCCAGGAAATGAATGTTCTAAAAGCGGCACTGCATCATACCGTTTATGCTGCGCCACGAGAAATACTGGATCTCTATCACATCTTAGATGCCTGTCCTTACTACTATCTGCAGTGGTTATGGCAAGCAAAACCAAACGTGGTTGTAGATATCGGATGCGGTACCAATCCATTCCAAGCTCTATGGCCGAATATTGTGGCCATAGATGACCACAGCTGTCCACCTCCCATATGCAGCAAGGCCTTGCGCTTGCACGTGAATCAAGAATTTTCTGATCAACATTGTGGCATGGCCGATGCCATAATCAGTTGCTTGACACTGCATTTCAATCCTATCCAGACCGTGCAGCAGCAGTTGGAAATCGTGGCTCGGATGTTGCGTCCCGGCGGCAGAGCCTATGTGAGTTTCAATGCCGAGACATGGTTGATGTGTACTCCACAAAAAGAAATGCGTGCCTTGTTCGGCCTTTGGCCCGATGCGCAACAGGTCATGGAATACATCTATCAGCAGGCCATGCGTGCACCTGTAGATTATCTGGTAAGCGATTGGCCTTGCTTTGATGTGGCTCGAACCAGTCCCATTAGGGAAGAACTCAACGGCAATATCAGGTTGGTGTTCCAGGTTGATAACCGTGTATATCCTGTAGCTCCTGCTGTATCCAAGCAGGTAGATCCTTGAATTCTTCTTCGACATCGCAGTCGGGCCAGGATGGATCTCGGACTCGTTGGTAAAAAACCTGCCATACGCTTGGCACGCCCCATTGTTCATCCTGTATTCGTTTACGACACCATTCTGCGTGCTCACTGTTGTTGATGTGTTGAAAACGCTGATGATAGGGCTCGACCTGATGTGTATACCACCAATGCCACAACTCTTGGGCAGCCGGCATTTGTGTGGCCAACCCTAGACAGGCACAGATGCGTTGATATTCGGCTTGCCATTGATCTCTATGTAGCAAACAGTCGAGATTGATACGATACGCGTTGAAATGTCGTGCGATCCAGTCGTGTTTGGCAGCTTCTTTGGGTCGAGTTCTGGCTACCTGATAGTCAAATGCTTCTTTGCGCGCCATGAACCAAAAATTGCTGAAGTTGCTCCACCCAAGATTTACTGTGACACAGTGAGTGCGGAACTGATCCGGTTGGAATTCGTTAGGATGTATTTCGCTCACGACGATTTCATAATCCTTGATCGGGGTTGGCTGTGCATAATCACCAAGGTGTCTCACGTTGCCCAATGCTTGATAGGCTCTGCTGCGCTTCAGCGCATCATCATTTGGAGACACTGTGATGTGATACGGAGCCACAGTGGGTGCGAGACTCAGCAAAGCGGCACAAAAGTTACCGGCCTGCCCTGGCATGTACACGATTTCAATTATCTGCATCGTTGTAAATCCCGTTGGGTCCACGATCGGGCCAATAGTCCTCCAAGTCTCCTTCACGACAAATATCCGTGGTCAGGCAGTGCAGTCCGCCATCCCAGAATCCGCGTGCTCGAAAATCAATCAGGTGCGGGGTCATGCCCAAAGATTCTATGTGTCGGCACACCGTGTCATCATAGGCCAGTACCAAAACATTTTGATGGTCTATCACCAGCATGTTTACTTCAAACACAGTTTCTGCCATGTCGCCGATCCAGGTATCTAGGATGTCCAACATGCCTGCATTGATGTGTGGAAAGTGCATGCCAGGCACGTGCCAGCGTTCATTGGCACCATTATTGGCGGCCGAGCTATTGGGCAGGGATAACACATGCCATCCCGGCCATCCTTGATGATAGTGTTGACGATAGTGGCTGCTGATGATATGGCCAGGCCGTATAGGACAAAATACACCATCGCTGTGATCACCGGTGGTGCCAAGATGCACACGATAATTTTCTGCCAATTCCTGGGCAACCGCCCTCACGCTAGAGCCACGATCGCCGCTATCTTGAAAATCTATGTAGAGATCTCTGCCGGCACGCACCACACTGGGAAAAGTGATGTAGCACCAATTTTCACTACGACCAAATCGCTGCAGAATCCTCACATTTTGATGATTGGCGAGATATCGGTCAATGTCGGTCTGCCAGGGCTGCACCATGCTGGGATATTGTGGAGCTATGTACAAGGTATCGCCCAAGGTCATGGCCCAGTCTCTTGGCGTGATGGGAGGTTTTATGAGGTTATCTTTAGAATCCAGGAATGCTTCTATACCGGCCACAAAGCTGGGTCGGCATACCTGCACTCCCAGTGATTCAAGACAGGATTGGAATATCTTGAGATCCTGTCGTGTGATTTGGCTCACATGCAAACAAAGATCGCGCAGTCTTGGGTCCGTGACATGGTCATAAAAATGATCAGGATAGACGTCTCCCAGCCATACTTCGCGCAAAGGTTGCCATCCGGTATGGCTTGATATTTTACTCATGGATCATCTCACGCATCTGATCCATGTCTCGGAACCATTCAAACTCATCGCTTATGCGATGGCCATAGTTTTGGCGCAGTCGAAACAGGAGATAGGCCTGATCAAACGCACACTGTATGTCATCCAACACGATGTTGGTGCCGTTCTGCAAGGCCTGTTCCATTTCATGCCATTTTGAGTAAGCACGGAAATATTCGCTATTGACCTGCTGCCATTGAGCGCACAATGCCTGGAGATCTTGTAGATTGACAACCTGCATCCCAAGTGTGTGTATGAGATCGCTCAAACACATAACAGGATCATCTATGAGGTCACACACACTGATGTTGATGACCCCTGGCTCATGTACCGGATGCCAGGCTCGTATTCCGTTGGCAAAATTGTGTTGATTTGGTCTGTGATCATTTTCATGGAAATTAAAATCCACCAACCATGCCTGGCGCTGTTCGCTCTGTGTGGCTGGGCGTCCCAGCCGCTGTGAAAGCCGATCCGAGAACTCACGCTTGAAATCTAGATTTTTTGCTTTGGCTTGCATGGTTTGGAAAATCACATATTTACTGTCTTCATCCACGCATAGACGTACGATAGTTGCATTGGGGAAGACCTTGCGTGTATCCACATAACCAGGATCAGGTCTGGCAAAGGTGTGATCGCTCAAGATCACTATACGTTGATTGATGTCCACGTCCTTGACAGTGATCCATGCTTCGTAGTCTAGCTCCACCAATCCAAACACCTGGATATATTTGCATGATTGATGGCTGTGACCTGAGGCACTGAATTGGAACTGGCTGTTGATTTTTACTGTGTCACTGGAAAAGCACGAGACACAGTGATAGACAAAATTGCCAAATCCACCAGGCGGGTAGCTCACAAGGATGATATCTGATCTCTTGGTATCAATCTGGTGCATTCCCTGCCTTGCTTTTTTGGAAAAAATAATTGGCGATTTTGCTATTGAGATATTGACCAGGATGCCATCCATCTCGTCCACGAAACATCAGGCGGGTAGCCCAAACCTGCAGATAGTCTCGTAACCAAACCGAAATTAGCTTTTGATCTATGGGTTGATCAAACAGATGCATGATGTTGCGTCCGCTATACCATGTCATAATGACCTGTTCATAATCAGGCCAAAAGCGTCCCGACAGCTCTTTGTATTTTTGTCTTAGATCGACTATCCGTAGCAAAAGATCAATATCAACTTCCCTGCGTTCGAAAATTGCATCTTGCATGTAAGCATGTGCGTCCGGGAAGTGTCGATAAAGTTCGGACAGTTCTTCTGTGGGCCATTGCCAGGCAGGATTGAACACATAGTATGCTCCGTGGAGCCAGCAATGTTTTTTAAGTTGTTCAATACGTTGCGTGATTGGTAGCTGCGACCATTCATACACAACACGACTGGCAGGACCTTCAACATTGGCGAGTCCATACATTACAAATACTCGTCGAACTTGGTGCATTTCTCTGCGCGTTTTTTCAACCACTTCAGCATAATCAAAGTAGCTGAGTCCGTTGACAGCATAGTTCAAAACTGGTTCATTCAGGAGTTCACTGAGTTGGTACGGCCAAGTATGTTCGATTGGAACGCCGATGCCCAACGTATTGCAGTCACCTATGGCGATGTTTATCGCTTGATCTTGATAGAGCTCGTAATCTTCACCGCGGAACCCATATTTGTTAAACTTGTAAACATAATTTTTTACTGGATAGTTGTGCCATAGGTCTGCCCCCCACAGCGCATGTTGGGGGGCATCACTATCAAACGGCGGTTCGATGCATCGATTGCGCACGCTGAGCATCTTACGCAAGACCCGATCACTGAGTCCCCACTTTCCTTTGATAACTATGCCCGTAGTCATGTTTGCCGCATTAAATCAATAAATGCTTGCACATTCCTGGTGCGTTTCAGCGTGGAAGTAGTGGGAAGGCTGTCAACAAAAAAAATCTGCTGTGGGTTCATGTGGGGATTTCTGGTGCATTTATAAATGTGTTGGTAGATATCTTGCTCAGTAACGGTAAAGGTCTCACACACTGTGACAAAACTTTTGAGCTGGTTTTCATGGATCACTGTGATGCATTCTGCCACACCAGGCACGCTTTCTATCAGCTGTTCAACAACATGTATGTTGATCCATTGTCCACCTATTTTTACGTTGCTGTCGTCGCGGCCGATCAAGCTGTAACTTCCGTCAGGATTGTGCCGCACGATGTCTCGCGTGACTAACCAACCATCACGGAAAGTGTAATTGGTTGTGTCGGAGTCTCCAAGATAGTATTGGGCCATGGTTTTAAGTCGCATCCACAGCTGACCCGTACCTCCTTTGTGTACTTCTCGACCTTGCTCATCAATCAGACGTAGGTCCAAAATCTGTTCGTTGGCACGACCTATCGATGTGGGACACCATGTTGGATCATCATTGACAACAACACGCCCATATGCTCGCTACAGCCGTACTGGTTCTTTACTCTACGACCTAGTTTTTGCTCACAGAGTTGGGAGGTGGTCAAGTCCATGGGCTCACTCCCAACACCGAACCAATGCAAATTTGCTCCAAATTTCCGATCATGGCGTAATAGTGCCTTTAATATGTTAGGCAACAGCAATAGATGAGTTATACCTTGCTGATCAACAATATCAGGCACTGCCTTGATCGACATAGCACCGCGATCGATCACATGGGTACTGCCAAAAATCCAAGGACAGATTACCGACATCTGCAGCCCGAATCCAAAGGTCATGCGCATGGATGAGTATAGTCTGGCACCTGGACCTAGCTCGAGATAGCGCCAACCTTGTTCCATGCCGCATAACCCATCATATCCATGCACAGCCAATTTGTTGCGTCCGCTGGTGCCACTTGTGCCTTGGATCAAGAATTCGTCATGAGAATTATACATATACACCGGAGCCGCGGTGGACAACACAGGGTCATTACTAGGGCACTGTGGTACCTTGTGATCCAACCGTAAGATGGGAATCTGCGTATCAAAATCTACTGCAGCCCAAACACACGACGCACGTTGCGCGTCTTTCACGATTTCATCAACGGGTAACATGGGACTTATGATTACCGGAACTGCACCCAACACCCAAAGCGCCAACAAAGTTACACCAATGTCAGGACCATCTTGCATGCTAGTCAGCACTCGGTCTCGAGCTCGCACACCTTGATCATGAAAAGCGCCGGCCAGACACTTGATCTGGCGCGACGCATGGCCAAATGTTATAGATCCATCACGCCACTGCCAAACTACAGCAGGATTATCGGCATGTTTTGTCAACCAATCATTGACTAGATTGCTCAAGATTCTGCTGGCGTAGGAGATGGATAGCGCTGACAAGTCCTATGATGCCAATGGCTACGAATACCCAGACAGCATCAAATATGTTGCCGCGGATACTGGTCACCCAGGTCAAAGCCACAGGAGTAATTCCCCCACCAATGAGAAGGCCGAGATTGTAGGTGATACCAGCACCACTTTGGCGAACGCTGACCGGAAATAGTTTGGGATAAAATGCCGGTGACAATGCAAAAGCCAAATTACTGGTCAATAAGGCAATCAGCATTGGGACTACGATGTCACCCTGACTTAAGGCTGAAATCATGGGGTAAGCAAATACGATACCGCCTAGCAAGGCCACAATCCACATCTTCAACGGTTCTACCCGATCGCTGAGCCAGCCCCATAAAAACATTGCCCAGATGGCAACAAACCACATCGTGGCCTGGGTGGCCGTGATGTCAGGACGTGTTCCTAATCCCTCTTTGATGATGTAGCCTACACCAAACACGAAAATACCGTAGTTCCATGCCGAGCTGGGTACTGAAAGCAGAGCTGCTGGAATTATAGTGCGCCAGTGGTTCACGGTCAAATCACGCAGTGGAGTAGGACGGCGCTGGTCAAGACCGTCAAGATAATCACGGAAGTCCTGGCTTTCTAATACACGCAGTCGTGTGTAAACACCTACCACGATCAACAAGGCACTGATCAAGAACGGTATGCGCCATCCCCAGCTGAGAAAGGCTTCGTTGCCAAAACTTGTGAGAAAAGCAAACAGCGATCCTGCAAGCCACAGAGAAACAAAAAGACCGTTGCTCAGCAGACTGGCCAAAAAGCCGCGATTTTTGCTGGCTTGATTGTATTCGTGCATCATGCTGCTGGCTGCAGCCCATTCACCGCCCACGGCCGCGGTTTGTAATACACGCAGCACGAATAGAGCAATACCAGCTGCTGCCCCAATTTGTTCGTAGGTGGGCAAGAGACCTATGGCCACGGTGCTGCAACCTGTGAGCAACAACGTCCAAACCAAAGTGTTGCGCCTGCCAAATCGGTCACCGAGATAGCCAAAAATCACGCTACCTAATGGGCGGCTCAAAAAACCCACTGCGAAAACCAACATGGGTATCAGATAGGTCATGTCGGTAAAAAACAGTGGTGCAAACACCATGGCAGTGGCAATGTTGAAAATCATAAAATCGTACCAGGTGATAAGACTGCCTGTCACGCACGACAGCCAGACACGCTTTTGTAAACTGGCAGACGACTGGTCTGGTGGGTAGCCGTCATGGATTACTGCTGTATTCATAGAATTTCCTTTCGATATGATTGGACCGGTTCGTTCGGTGTAGATTCTGTGAGGGGATTTATTGCTTGAACATCACTGGCGCTGTTATTTATATCGAAGCCAAAAACTGTTGTTATTTTACCAGACCTTGGCTTCCTGGACGGCGTGGGTATTGGCTGCGACCTTCGCGTAGATCCTGCACACATTCTAATTTGATTTGATTGTTGAGTATCAGCATCCAAACATTGCGCTCTTCCACACAGGATTCAAAGGTGAAACTTTCGTGCAAGATCATGAAGTTGGAAGTGGTACCCACCCAAGCCACCAGCAACCAAGTCTTGAGCATGCTAGTGTGGCACTTGTCGTGGGAGATAAGGCACTGCTCGTGGGCCGTGGAGCTGTTGTAGCAGAGCACGGGCTTCTTGGGCAGTGGCGGCTGCTATGCGCACCTTATGTTCAGTGGTGCTGGGACCGGGTTGTCGTATGGTAGCTTCCCAAAGTTTCATAGCATATTTCCAGAAAAGATGCTCCCTCCCTGCGGCGGTAATTGTAGCACATCAAGAACCAGGTAGTCCCAATCCCATCACGCATGCCTTCCACCCGCTCCCCGACCAGGGAGGATTATCGCATTGCCAGCGCCGGTTAGGTTAAACCCACGTTTCCGTGCCCGCTTATCTACGGGGGAACCACCCGTGGCTATCACACCACTTCCTATCGTGCGGGTCACACTAGCCGCTGATTAGGCGGCACGTTTGGAACACCAAGGGCTAGAAAGCCACCTTGATATTGAAACTGGACAAACTTACATCTACATCACTTCGAACCTCGGTATGGCTCAACGATAGAGCAATACGTGAATCCAATGCATGTTCAACTTCCAACACATTCTGTACACGCGTGGTATCGCCCACTTCTACAAGAAACTTGTTGGTCACACTGTTTTTATCATCTAACTTGTAGCGTATCCAGATGCTGTCAGCTATCACGGTATCTTTGCTATTTACAAGATTTTTACCCAAGGTGAGTTCGTTGCTGATTTTTAAGTTTTCGGTACGCACCAGTTTGAATCCGTGCCCTATACCTGCTACCAATCGACTGTCTTCGCCTAGTGTGTCTACGTACCTGGAGCTGAATTGGGCGTAGTGCCTGGAGGTCAGCGCATAGTTGATTTTTCCAAAAAGTTCGGTGCGCTGGCTGATTCGATCCCCGTTGCTGGTCTGTTGCATGTAGGAGGCATCAAACTCTTGTTGTAGGGGTCCTGACTCATATCTATGGGTCAACACTCCGGTCAGAGTGCTGTTTGAGTTTTGACCATCTATGATGCCGCCTACACCAAAAGTGGTAGATGCTATGGCTGTTTGTGCCATGGCAGAACAAAGCAATAAAGCAAGAGTTTTATTCATGATAATTTCCTTTTTGGGTTGATCCTGTATGTACCTAGATCTACCATAGGTGATCGCTGAGATCTGGGCAATTTTGGCATTCCGCGCTAACGGAGCCTGAGCCGAGCCCGCAGTTATCTCAGGACCCGTCCCCGGCTGGGAGGGCCCGAATAGCGTGAGCGTCCCCACACGGTACCTGTATCAGCGATCACCCATGGTAGCGGGAAATGGGAGTCGAACCCAATGTCTTTGGCTTATGAGACCAACGAGTAAACCGTTTCTCTCTCCCGCGATTGTTATATTACACTATGCTGAATTATTAGTCAACCAGGGGGCCGTTGCCGTTACGGAAACCCACCGTGCCACCTTCGGCTTCGATCCTCTTTATGACATCTTCGAACAGCATCGGAGCAAAGTCCGGAGTCTGCTCTACGCACACACAGTGATAGCGAGGATCAATCTCGGTACCGTACTTGGTTTGACCGGCCCGCACATCCACAGACCTTGGTTTGCGCACTCTTTGATAGTGCAGGTGTCCGTGTATGTTGGTTCCGAATCGACCAAGGCTGGCTTCGTGCACCGGAATATGGCTCAAGATCATGCCATTCATGACATGATAGGCCCTGAGCTCACGGAAGTATTCGCGGTATTCGTCATCGCGGAAAATGTCGTGATTGCCGCGGATGAGCACCTTGTCACCGTTGAGACGAGACAGGGTTTTCAGGGCTCGCCGGTTGATCACCACG